>Ga0137380_10006323_pt1 | contig 10567 bp, 14 predicted proteins | sample SagtaG_17_FD_104809 | JGI IMG/M metagenome (GOLD analysis project Ga0137380, IMG submission 104809) | Vadose zone soil microbial communities from Sagehorn Ranch, Mendocino, California, USA - Sage2_L_100_16 metaG | ecosystem: Environmental > Terrestrial > Soil > Vadose zone | place: USA... | reverse complement strand
TGAGCCTGGAGAGGAAATCGCCCTGCAACTCCTGTGACCTGCGCAGCGCGGCTGCCTCCTGATGGGCCAGCCCGGCCTGCTCGCGCTCAAGCGCCAGCCGCAGCGAGTGCGCGGCGTCCTCGATCAGCGCGGTCGCATCCTCGGTGAGCTGCCGTCCGCGCCAGCTCGCCAGCAGCGCGGCGGGCCCAGCTGGGGCGGCGAACGTAACAGCCAGGAACCGCTCGCCGCGCTGACCGCGCAGCTGCCTGGCCACGCCATCGCGGCGGGTCCCGGCAATGACCTCATTCGCGGTGCCGAGCAAGGAAGGCGAGGCAGCATCGGCGCTCGCGCGTGCCCCGGCAGGCCCGGCGAACCCGCGACAGCGCGGCGTCGCTGTGTCGCCCTGACTCAGCAGCAGAACCTCATCTGCCTGCAGGCCCCGGCACAGTGACTGCAAGGCGACGACAATGCCGTCGGCGACCGGGATCGGGCCGGCCAGCGTCTCGAGCATCTCCCTGATCGTCTCAAGCACCCGGTTGCGGGCCGTGACCTCATCAAGCAGCCGGTCACGCTCGATGGCGCTGGCAGCGTACCCGGCGTAGAGCGTGACCAGGTCGAGCTGGTCACGCGGCGGAGTTCCAGTGATCGCCCGGAACACGGTGATGACGCCGGCCAGCCCGCCCGGGCCCATCACCGGCACCGACCACGAGCTCGCCACCTCGGCCGCCCTGGCCAGGTCGCCGTAGGGCTCCCACGCGCCGCCCGCCTGCGCGGTGTCCTGGACTACTGGCTTCTCCGTTGTGGCGGCCAGACCGGCCGGGCCGCCGGCCGGGCTGGCCGGCAGCCGGGACCAGGCCGAAAGCAGCGCGGGCGGAACGCCGAGTGACGCCGCGCATACCAGCGCGTTGTCCTGGTGCAGGTGAATGCAGAGGCGCTCGCTGCCCAGGGCGGCGCCGAGCGCCGACAGGATCAGCGAAAGGCTAGATGAGGGGTCAGCGGACACCAGCCGGTCGACAAGCCCGTGCAGCCGGGTGAGCTGACGGCGGGCGGATGCGTCAACCTGCTGTCCGGAGAGCAGGGCCACCACGTCATCCGGGTGCACTCCGCCCGGTTTCACGTCGGCCACCACCCGGCCGTGCCGCAGCACGATGATGCGGTCGGCCAGCCGGAACATCTGCTCGATGTCGTGGCAGGCGAGGAGTATCGCGGTGCCACGGTGCCGCAGGGCGATGATCAGTTCCTCCACCTGCCTGGCCGCCTGGACGCCGAGCGATGCGGACGGCTCGTCGAGCAGCAGGAGTCTGGGCTTGCGGGTCATCGCCCTCGCCACCGCCAGCAGCTGGCGCTGGCCGCCGGACAGCGCCCGGGCGCCGCGGGTGGTGTCGTCCAGCGGGATGCTGAGCTCGTCAAGCATCGCGGCTGCGGCGGCATGAAACCGGGTATCCGACAGCAGATGGCGACGGCGCTCCCGGCCGAGCATGAGATTCGACGCGACGTCCAGGTTGTCGCAGAGCGCCAGGTCCTGCCAGACGACGGCGACGCCCCGCCGCGCGACCGATAATGGCTCGGCTTGCACCCGCCGGCCGGACAGCAGGATGCGCCCGGCGGTCGGCGCGATCTCGCCGGCGATGCAGCGCACCAGCGTGGTCTTGCCCGCGCCGTTCTCGCCGGCCAGCGCCACCAACTCGCCGGGCCGGACCGTGAGGTCGACTCCGTCCAGCGCGCGCAGCGCGCCGAACTGAACGGCCAGCCCGGATACCGAGAGCAGCGGCGGCGGCGAGTCCGGGCCGGAGTCCACGGCACCAGCGGCAGTCATCTGCACATTGTGGTCCGGATTCGGTATATGTCACTACTCCGGAGCGGTGACCTCGGCTATCCGGCGGGTGAGGAAGTCGCGCTCGGCGGCGTTGCCGGTCAGCTCCAGCGCGTCCTGACAGGCCTGCGCCGCCGCCGTTGTCCGGCCGAGGCGGCGCAGCAGGTCGGCCTTCGCCGCGGGCAGGTAGCGGTAGCCCGCCAGCCGCCCGTCCTGTTCCAGCTCGGCCATCTCGGCCAGCGCCGTCTCCGGACCATCCACCATCGCGCGGACGACCGCCCGGTTCAGCGTGACCACCGGTGAAGGCCAGGCGCGCAGCAACTCGCCGTAGAGCTGCAGCAGCTGCGGTCAGTCGGTCTGGCCGTAGCTGGGGCGCCTCGGCGTGCAATGCCGCGATCGCCGCCTGCAGCGCGAACCGGCCCGGGCGGCCGCCGCGCAGCGCGTCGGCCACCAGCGCGGTTCCCTCGCGGATCGCGTCACGGTCCCCAGCGGGAGCAGTCCTGCTCACGATAAGTAGCGACACCGACTGACGAGGCCCCGTCGGGCGTCACATCAAGCGAGGCCGATGTTTCTCAGGTCAAGTGACGCCAGGCATCAGTGCCAAGGCACAGTGGCGCGGCACATGCCCCGCTCCGCTTGATGTGCGACACGGTGGCTCCACTTGATAGGTGACTCTCCCGTTCATGCTTCGGGAGCTAAATGTGGTCGAGCAGAGATACCGGGCCGTGCTGGACGCCCTGGATGGCATCGCGGTGACCGAGGTCGCCGAACGGTATGGGGTGGCGCGCCGGACGGTGCACCGGTGGGTTGCCCGGCATCGGGCTGACGGGATCGCTGGGCTAACTGATGGCTCGCATACCCTGAAACAGCATCCGTGGCAGACACCGGCGCAGGTGGAGGCGGTGATCTGCGAGCTGCGCCTGGCGCACCGCCGGTGGGGACCACGCCGTCTGGTGTTCGAGCCGGCGCGGATACCCGGGCGCGTCCCGGTCCACGGTTTACCGGGTGCTGGTCCGCCATCAGCTGATCGAGCCGGTCACGCGTCGTAAACGCCGGGACCAGTACCGGCGGCGGGAACGCCCGGCGCTCCAGCGCAAGCGGCACGCCCTGGCCACCTCCTACCTCGCCACCGCCGCCCGCCACGGCATCGGCATGCTCGATGCCCTCACCCGCGCCGCGGCCGGAACCCCTGGATCCCCGGCACCCCATAGACACCCCGCCAGCACGGCAACAGCTACGTTGCGGCGCGGTGCCGCCCGGCTGCCGGTTACCGTGGCTGCATGCCGCCGCATCCAGCGCGCCCCCAGCTGGGCCTGTTCGATAACCCGGTCGGAGTCTTCAGCCTGGAAGAGCTCGCGGAGACCGTGCGTGCGCTAGAGCGCAAGCAGCCCGGCCGGACCGTAGACGAGCTTTCCCGTACTGTATTCGCCGAACTTGCCATGAAACGGACGCGGCGTGCCGCCGAGCTCGTCGCCGAGGCCATCCGGGTGGCCCGGGCGCGGGAGCCACGCGCCGAGATCGCCGGTTCGCAGTGGCAGGCCAGCACACAGGAAGTCAGGAACTGGGCGCTCAGCGCCGGTTTCCAGCTCGGCAGCGACGGCAGCATCCCGGAGCAGGCGATCACGGCATACAACCAGACACATCCCGACCGCCCCTACTGAACCCGCACCGAGTGAGTCGTGCCGCTCATCTGTCAGGTACGCGCTGCCGAACGAGACGACGTAGCTTGAAGGGTGGTCAAAATTACAGCAGACGTCCGCTCTTGCCGCTGTGCGAGCGGCCCCGTGTTCAGCCAGCGGCACCGACCGCGATGCGGACGAGCGCCCCAATGAGCGCGGTAAGACAAGCACAAAGGCCGTGCTCACTGCTGGGCTCGCCACAGTCGTGCGGTGCCAGCTACGAGTTCCAGTGCTCATCTGAATCGGTTCCCTACAGGCGGCAAGCTAAGGTGCTGCAGGGTCTCATTTAGCGCGTGACATGTTGGTCTTCTGTGACCTGCAGGTCTCGAATTGTCTCGCGAGCGGCAACACCAACTAGAGGCTCAGATTCATGGCATTTCGTCCGGCAGCCCGGTGGCAATTAGACATCCTGTGGCGCTGATGTCAGGCACTCCCCTGCCTGATCAGGTGATATGCCGGGTCCAGGTCGGCGTCGCTGCCGAGGTAGGGCTCCAGGACGAAGTATCCGTGGCGGTCGGTGACTGGCTGCCACGTTACGGTGAGGTCGAGGACGGTGCTCGGAGAAAACGTGAGTTCCACGTGCTGAAAGCCAGCGAGTGATCCCTCGAGCTTCCACGTTCCAGTAGCCGACCGCGGGACGGTCAGGCCAGCGAAGCCGACATCGTCAGGAGGAGGGTTAGGCAGATTGGTCTCGGTGAAGTGACCGTCAGCCGCGAAGATCACCATCGCGCCGTGGGAGGTTTTCCAGAGGCCGGGCAGGCCGCCGGCCTTCAGTGCCGGCTGGGCCGGCACCGGAGGCGGCGTGCTCCCACCATCCTCGGTCAGCACGTCAAGCGTTGCCCACAAACCGGTCACTAATAGTGGAATGACCAGCCACGCGACCAAGGCGCCCGTGCTCAGCGGGCGGCGGAGCAGCCGCTCAGCCGGTGTGGGCTTAGCCGGGGTGGCTCGTTTGCTGGTCAGGCGGGATAGGAGACTGACGCCGGCGACGACTGGCGCGGCGGCCAGCACGAGCATGACGAGCACGGTCACAAGGAGCCCAGCCAGGAGTATGGGCACGGCACCACCATGCCACGCGCGCCTCACTGTCGAAGGTCGGCTCCCTTACCCCGGCCAGCGACCCTCCAGGCGGCTTATGCGTGATCGGCCGTTGTCGCATTACGCAAGCCCAGGTGGCCGTCTTCCCCATCGGTGCACCGGGTTTCTCTACGTACTAACGGTGCCATTCGCGCACTTCGTGCTACTTCACCTGCGCAATGACATCAGCAAGGGTCGAGAGCCTTGTCTTGCGCCCACCGAGGTCTCATTGACATGGCCAACTGGCCAACGAGTGGTTCCTGGCTCAATTGACGTTCAGCCCCCCGCCAAGGCAATAGCCACTCGCACTCACATGCCACCGACCGAGCGTGGCATGAGTTAGTCGGGCCGTGGACCGGTTGACGTGCTGTTCGGCGCCCAGCGAATCCGCTGTTCGCGTTCCGCAGCCGCCAACACAACCTTGGCATAGGACAGCACATCGGGCGCCAGTCGTGGGATCGGGGACCGGCTCGCCCCGGTGGACGACTCGGACGATGGTCCCCCGGTTTGACGGGGACAGTTGCTCGCCACGCGGCCAGCTATGCCACTTGGTCACAGCCCTCAGGGTGCCGAAGACGACAGCGGCGGTGACATAGGAAACTACGCCGCTCAGTGCCGGATCAGCGGAGCGGGCGAAAGCGAAGCACGTAGCGCCCGTAACGAGCCCAAACGGGAGGCCAAAAGTCACCGCAATCCCGAGCCGCCCGCTTCGGGCCAGCCATTCATCCATTACCGGACCGTCCTGACGTGCGTGGGAAGGGTCGTGCCGGTCAGCCAAGGCAGTGACCTACCCCAGCGCCTGAGAAGTATGGCGCGGCTGGACAGCGAGCCCGCGCGCGCAGCTTAAACGAATGGACGTCCGGCATGCGACGCCGCGCTCTTTTGCCGCTGGGCGAGCGTGCAACGGATGACCGGGCGGACGCGCTCAGGAGCGGCACGGGCTGGTCCACCGGCACCTGGCTCACACCGGCATCCGGCGGTCCAAGTGATCTGTTGCGCATCGCCCTGATCCGGATTGCACTGGTCGAATGATTCACCGCAAACGCCGTCAGCAGTCACTGCCGGCCATCGGGCCGATGGGCCAGGCGGTGGTCGCGGGTGCCTGGGCGGGTCACCGAGCTTGAATTCTGCGAGCACGATCCAGATGGCTTCGCCATCTGGATCGGCACGCGCCCGGACAGCCTGCTCTGCGGTTCTGCTGCCAGCCAGCTCAGGTGCTGGCGGACAACCTCAGGCGCGTGGCCTGCGGGCAGCAGGCCGGGAACCCGGATCAGGGCGCGGTCGTGGTACTCAAGGCCAGTAACTGGCTTGGCGCGCACTTCTACATGTGCAAGTCCTGCACGGACCTGGACCCGCGCTTCGCTGAACCCCGGCTGACACGGGTGCCGAGGCGCACAGCGCAAGCGACCCAGCCGATGACAGTCCTTCACGGCCATCACCAACTGTGACCGAACTGTTGTCGCGCTAAGGCTACGCCGGCTGATTCCTGCGGGCATTCAGTGCCCGGTTCTCATGAACCTCCGTGGCCACTTCCGCCGGGGCGCCTGCCGAATGTCGCGCGCCCTGCGTATGGGAAGAGCCGTCACCGGATGAGGAGCCGGCAAGATCAAGCGTGCCAGAAGGCCGCCGCCTTGTCCCGTTGCAGGGACCGAGGCGGCGGCCCTTGGATCTGATCAACCTCAGACGTTGCCGGTTACGGCCGGGTCCAGCCGTTGATGGCCGGCCAGACCCCGCTCGCCATCTGCGGCTGGCTGCCGGCGCCAAGCGCCAGCACATAGGTCGAGCCGGTCTGAAAGCCCTGCACCGCGGTGAGCGCAGTAACGCCCGAGGTCAGGTCCCCGCCGAGGGAATGCCAGCCGACCGTCACGCCCGCTGTCTGGCCGCGGAACTCGTAATACCAGGCTGCGTTGTCAAGCCCGCGGGCGAACGCTGCCGCGACCCCGTCGGCTGGAACGGCGATGCCTGGGCCGGAGCTGGTCCTGCCGCCGATCGAGTGCCACCTGAACCCCGGGCTGCCGTACAGGTTCTCGGCTACCCAGACCGCCCGGTCGGTACCGGCTGCTGCGACGAGGATGCCCACGGTCAAGGCTACGGCCGGGGCCGTGCCAGGCAGCACCCGGCCGCCGACGCTGCCCCAGGGCCCCCATGTCAGCCGCAGAGGCGTGCCCGCTGGCTGCAGCGCGCGGAGCCAGACGGCGCCGTCTGTGCCGCGCGCGACAACAAACACGGAATTGTCGCCAGGCCCGCTGAGATATGGAGTGGCTGTGGCTGCCGGCTTGGAGGTGAGCCTGCCGCCGAGCGACGCCCACGGTGACCAGCCGACGCTCGTCTGGTGACGCCACCACAGCGCGTTGTCGGTGCCCCGCCCGAACACTGCCACGGCGCCGGACGGGATCTGGCTGGCAGGAGGAATCCACACCGCCGCGGGTCCACCGATCAGCTGACCACCCAGGGATACCGGGCTGCTGCCCGGAGCTGACAGATCCCGCATCCACACCTGCCGGTCAGTGCCGGTGTAGAAGAGATAGGGCATCCTCAGCCCCGCAGCGGCCGCGCCGAGGGTGACGCCCGGCAGCGGCGGGGCGGGCGCGGTCTGCGCACCCGCCGGGCCAGCGGCCAGCGTCAGCGCGACACCGGCGCCGCACAATACAGCCGACACCGGAACGAGCAGCCCGCGCCCAGGCGAGCGGCAGCTTCCCCGCGCCCGCGGCCATCGTTTCGTCAGCAATGACGTGATCATCGCGTCCCCCCTTTGATCCGGGGCGGCCCCCGCCGCCCTCACATGTCCAGGCTGTGCCGCGCCCCAGACACAAGAAAGGGGAGGACTCCCCACATGGGAAGCCCTCCCCAGACCAGCACGCGGCCCGGCTCAGCAGTCAAGACGAGCCGCAGGCCGTGCACGCTCTGGGCGAATAAGCCCGCCAGCTCAATCTCGCCGGCGGACACCAAACCAGTCCGCCCTGCCTCCACATCCACCCTGCCCGAAACAGCTCCGCGGGCTTGCCCGCCGGCCGAGCCGGGCCGACGCCTTGACGGCCAGCGACCCCTTGAATCGCTAGCCGATGCCGCCACACCGGTTCTGCTGCTCACGCCGCCAACTGGGCGCACCGTGACGGCGGCAGTGGCTGCGGCCGGAAGAGTGCCGTCTTCGGCCATTTCCGCGGATGACGCCCTGACGAGCCGGTGGGCCCGGAGAACGGAACCGTCCAGGCTGTATGCGATCAGGGGTGTTTCGGCCCCGGTCATTTTGTCGCGGGGTCAGCCGAATTGGGCCGCGGCAACTTACTTGCTGCGGCGCCGAAATAGTCGCCGCCCTTATGGCGGGGGTTATCGGTTCCCCAATGCCGCACCCGGGACTGGGGAATCATCTTGGGAATGTGTTTGGAACAATGAATGTAAGCCTCGGTGACATGAATAAGGACCCACTGCACTGGCCGGCGGCCGGGTTGCCCAGACTCCGGAATGTCAAGATCGAATTCCTGCATGCGTGCTGGGGTGACAAGGCTAGCGTCGCCGTTTACGTGTAGACCGATGAGATCGCGTGTGAAGTCTGCCAGGAAGATGCCGATGTGCGGGTTCTGTAACATGTTGCCGAGACTGGCCATCACGCCGTTGCCCCGGTACTCGGGGTAGGCGATAGTGTGGTCGCCCAGGACCTTTATGAAGCCAGCAGGACCGGCGCGAAAGCTGCAGTCGCACTCTCCTGAGCCGTCGCTGGTGGCGATGAACGCCATCTCCATGCGCTGGATAAATTGCTTCATGACCGGGGTGAGCTGACCGGTGACCTGGTTCTTGTAGAACTGCTGGGCTCGCTGCGTAGTGCCGTATCTTTCCTGGAGAATACGTTCACCCGCAGAGCCGGATTGACGCCGATGGTCGTTGCGCTTCCGGGCCGGCAAGAAAGCTCGGGCCGCTATATCTATCACCGTCATTGCCCGTCCTTCCCGGCTCATGATCGTCTCCTTTGTAGTGGCATCCCACGCCGCGCTATGATGGGCAACTGGCCGCAGCGATAGATGTCCAGCCGGGCAGCGCCCGTCCCGGCTGGCTTTGATGAACCGCCCGGCTGGCTAGCAGGCTGTCAAGGGCACGCCGGGCGGACTCCAGCAACGGAACGCTAGCCGTCAGGCAAATGCCGGCAACGACGGTGCGCGTCACTGGGGCAGCCCGTTGCCATCGGCCGGTCGGTCCTTTACCGCGTCCAGGCCGAACGCCCGGTGCACACCACATCCGCATGACATGGCCCTCCAGCGGCTGGCTCTGGCGGCTTCCCTGGCAGGAACCGCAGCACTAGCGTGCGCCGCCAACCCGGACGTCGGTGTTGCACTCGCCTTGACGCCTACATTGCGCCCCAGGTCACAGACGCAAGCCGGCGCGGCTCAGGGCGCGGCCAGCCAGGCTCAACGCGTCCAGGTCATCAAGGCTGTCCGCGCCGCCTCGCGCGGGTGGATGGCGATGGTGCGCCCGTTCCCCGAAGCGGTGCACACAGCCGGAGTCCTGCGCGCCCGGCTGGCCGCCCCTCGCTGCGTTTCTTAACGGGAACGCCAGCCCGGCATGAGACGCGAGCCGGCCGTTACCGTGCTCTCCGGTCATGGGCCAATCGCATCCCGCAGCGGCTGGATCGGGCGCGGAAGGGGCGCCAGCCAGCGGCGGCGGCCTGATGATGATCAGGTTCCGGCCGCGCCGGATCCTGGCAGCCGCCATGTTGTCGGTGCCTGCGTTCTCGGTGCTGCTGTTCGCCTTGGCCGTCCCGCTGGCCGTCCCACCAAACATCGCGGCGTCATTCCTGGCCGGCGCGTGCCTGGAGGTGTTCACCGTCAGCTGGGCCACCACGTTGCAGCAGCAGATACCGCCAGAAAAACTCTCGCGCGTGTCGTCCTACAACGCCCTGGGCTACTAGGCGCTGACCCCGGCCGGGACGGCCATCGCAGGACCGCTCGCAGCCACGTTCGGCATCCCCGACGTCCTGGCCGCAGGCGGCGCCATCATTATCATTTCCCCGTCCTCGTCTTGCTCGTCCCCCAGATACGGCACATGCAGCGAAGCTGCCCAGCCTCCCCGGAGGCCGAAACCCCCTGATCTGCGAGCTGCCACCCACCGGGGGAGCTGACTGCCATAAATCGGTCCGCGATTGTCCAGCTCGCGTCGCGGCGTCAAGGCGCGCTCCCTGCGATCGCGGCGGCCACGACCGGCTCCGCCGACCATTGACCCGGCACCCGCTCACAAGGATCTCAGCGCGCGTACGCGGAAGACGGAGCAGAGCAGGAGCCCCGGCTAGTGGGCCACCTCCCAGACCTAATAGCCCGTGCTGAACAGCGACACAAAGACCGTGCCGTCCGACAGAGAGGCGCTTGGAAGCGCCCTCGGAAACAACAGCCCTACCACCACGGTCCGGCGGAAGATCCGCGCGCCGCATTGATGATTGACCTCACTCCCGCGCGCATTGGCGTCGGGCGCCAGGTCGGATGATGAAGGCCTCAGCGCACGACCTTGTGCCCACAGATATCGCAAAGGTAGTAAACGCCATTTTTCAGCTACAAATGAGTGCGCTGCATCTCCCGGCCGCGAGCAGTTGAAATTCCGCGTGAACGGCTGAGTTGTACGCTCCGATCGCCTGATGCTCCGCTTCGTGGTCGCCGCTAATCGAGGCGAGATGATGCGCGATCGCACCGAGCAGCTGTCTGATTTGCCCGGGCGAACTGGACATGATGGCCGAGCTGGCTGGGCTTCGGCTACGGGAACGCTACAGCGACTGGGACCCGGCAGCCGTTCGCTGGTCCAGGTACACATGGCTGGCGGGCGCCATCACGACCTTCATGCCCTTCTGCACGGCTTCGGTGGCGGTGATGGTGCCGCTGGTGGATCCCGATGCGGGTTCCAGTATTCGGCGACCGATGGGCCGGTGAGGTTCGTGCCAGGGCCGGCGATGCCGGCCTAGCCCATGACTGTCTTGCCCTGGCCCTGGATGATCCCGGCTTCCTGGTTGACGAACGAGGCGTATCGGGACTGGCTGGTGTCA
>Ga0137380_10006318_pt1 | contig 10568 bp, 10 predicted proteins | sample SagtaG_17_FD_104809 | JGI IMG/M metagenome (GOLD analysis project Ga0137380, IMG submission 104809) | Vadose zone soil microbial communities from Sagehorn Ranch, Mendocino, California, USA - Sage2_L_100_16 metaG | ecosystem: Environmental > Terrestrial > Soil > Vadose zone | place: USA... | reverse complement strand
TGCATCAGCTCGAAGCCGAGCACGTCACGGTAGAACGCGATCGCGCGGTCGAGCTGGCTCACCTTCAGGTGAACGTGGCCGATGTCCACGCGCGGATCGATCGCCATCCGCGGGCAACGCTACCGGCGCGAGCGCGATCCCGGCCAACGCCCACAGACAGTACGCAACCCACGGGTCGCCGATCACGTCGGTCTGCACGGCGAGCACCAGCACGGCCGCAAACGCGGCGGCGACGCCGGCCGCCGCCCACCAGCCGGTTCGGCGTGCAGCCGCGACGAGCCCCGCGAGCAGCGCCAGCCCCCATGCCGTCCAGAGCACGGAGCCGAGGAGGCCGGTCTCGGCACCGAGCTCCGTGTAGTTCGACTCACCCGCCTTGATCGGCGTCCCGGTGCGAGACGCGGTCTGGCCTGCGTTGCCGAGCCCGTAGCCCTGCGGATGGTGCACGACCGTGCGCACACCTTCGCGCAGGCTGATCCAGTGACTGTGGATCGACGGTTCGTTGATGCTCCCGCCGCTGCCGCTCGCGCCCGGCTTCTGCTTCGCGATGTTGCGCTGTTGAACGAGGTCCTGCTTCGTCCACTTGCCTTGCGGCGCGACGTCCGGAAAGACATGCACCCACGCGACGCTGACGGCAATGGTCACCGCTGCCGCGGCAACCGGCCACCAGCGGCGCCTGGAGAACGCGAGCACGACGAGCCCGGCCGCGAGCGCGAGCAGAGAGGAGCGCGAGAACGTGAACAGCAGTCCCGCCGCGACAAGCGCGCCGATGACTGCGAGCCAACGCACACGCCGCCACAACGCGGCACCGAGCAGCAACGCGACGACGAACAGGTACGCACTCGCCAAAGGGCCGAGGAAAACGGAGACGAGGCGCCGCAGGAAGTGCGCCTCGGAACCGGTGTTGTAGATGAAGTTCTCCGGCAACCCGCCCGTGCCGTTGTAGTGATAGCCGAGCTGCTTGTGGAAGTAGTCGACGACGGCGGAGTTGCGCCACCACGAGATCGGCACGAGGAAGTCGTCGAGCAGGCCGATCGCCGCCACTGCCCCGGCGACTCCGACCAGCGTCCACGCCAGCGGCACGAGCTGCTCGCGGCGCAGCAGCAGCGAGCGGCCGAGAAAGTACGCGCCGACGGGAACCAGGTCGTGCTTGAGCGCGAGCCCGATCGCGGAGCGGTCCGCCGCGCCGCCCAGCCACGACTGCGGCAGCGCCGCGTAGACGCAGACGAGCACGGCGAACGCGAGCGCCAGCAGGTCGACGACATGGATGCGGAACGCGAGCCGGCGCGCTCGCAGCGCATCCCTGCCCACCCGCGCGAGGGCAACTCCGAGGAGGATTTCCTTCCAGGCCTGGAGGGCGGTCAGAGCGCCCCCGCGAACTCCTGCGCCGTACAGGGCGGCCATGACCGCGTTGTGCGCGGCCAAGCCGACGATCCACGCGTACAGCGCGGCCGCAGGCCTTCGCCAGACGAGGATCGCACCGGGCACGAGCAGGAGCCCGTACACCGCGAGCGCGAGCCCCGAAGCCATCAGGCGAGACTAATCGGGGCGGGGGTACGACGAAACGCACCCCCGCCTAAACGCACGGCATCAGCTACCCCACGGCGCCATCTAGGTCCCCTCCTTCCAAGATCCGCAGATCGAGGGGCTTATGTTGCCACGAGGAAGCGCCGATTGACTATTTGACTTATGTCCGAAGCTCATTTAATGATCCAGAACAGCGTGTCCGAAGCCACTGCTGGAGAGACGATTGGCGCGCGACTCAAGCGCCTTCGTCTCCAAAGGGGCCTGTCTCAGCGCGACCTCTCGTCGCCGGGGGTGTCGTACGCCTACATCTCGCGGATCGAGGCGGGTGCGCGGACTCCCTCGGTCAAGGCGCTGAGAAAGCTTTCGCAGAAGCTCGAGGTCTCAGTGGAGTATCTGGAGACGGGCCGCGACATCCGCGAGGTCGACGATCGCGAGCTGCGGCTCGCCGACGCCGAGCTCGAGCTCCGACTCGCAGACGACATCGCCTCAGCGGAGCGGAAGCTCGAGCAGATCTATGCGGAGGCAGACGCCGCGGGCGATCGCACATCGGTTGTCCGCGCGCGAATCGCGCTTGGCCTGGCGTCGGCCCAGCGGGGAAATCACCTCGAGGCCGTCGAGCGCCTCGAAGCGGCGGTCGCTGACGAGGCCGCGCCGCAGCCGCAGCTTCGCCCCGACGTGTACACGACACTCGGCCAGTCCTACGCGGCGCTGGGAGCGCCGGACCGGGCGGTGCGCATCTTCGAGGATTGCCTATCGCACGTGCGGCGCGAGGTTCCCGAGGACAAGACCGTGCACATCCGCTATGCCACGTTCCTGAGCTACGCGCTGACGGATCAGGGCGACTTCGACGAGGCCGCGACTGTCGTCGGCGAAGCGCTTGGTCAGGCCGACGACCAGACCGATCCCTACACACGCGTGCGCCTCTACTGGTCGCTCGCTCGACTGAACGTTCTCAACGGTCGCACGGCGGAAGCGCTCGAATACATCCGCAGTGCGATCGCGCTGCTGAAGGCGACTGACGACACGATGACATTGGCGCGCGCGTATCTGCTCGCTGCCGGCGCCGAGCTACGCCGCCAGGCCGCGTCCGCTGCAGAACAGAACCTCGAGGCGGCGGAGAGCCTGCTCGGTGCGCATCCAGAACCGGCTGACCTGGGGATGCTGCGCATCGGGAAGTCGCGCCTGGCTGCACTCAATGGAGATGCCGACGCTGCCGTCGACCAGGCGCGGGGCGCCCTGACGGTGTTCGGAGACTTCCACGGTGCCGAACAGGGCGCGGCTGTTCACGCCCTCGCGCGGGGTCTCGCGATGCAGGGGGACGAGACAGGTGCGCACGACGCGTACCGCCGCGCGGTCGATCTGCTCACCGTGCATACACGCCGGGCCGACGCCGGGGAGGCCGCCCTCGAATGGGCGAACTTCCTGCGCGAGCGCGGCCGCGACGACGAGGCCGAGCCCATCCTCCGCCGCGCATACGATCTCGGCGTGAGCGCCGAGACCGCACCCGCCAAGCGTTGACCCTCGAGCGGGTCGTTCGTCCCGCCGGCCCGTTCTCGCTCGCACAGTCCACCAGGCACGCGAGCGACGCGACACGCTATCTGCGCGACGGCACGCTGACGACGACGATGTGGGCCGGCGAACGCATCGAGGTCGGTTTCGTCCGCCAGACGGTCGACGGCCGCGTCGTCCTGCGCGCCGAGACCGAGGAGGGCCTCGAGCGGCTGCGCTTCATCGTCCCGGTCGACGCCGACCACACCGAATTCCTCCGGCGCTTTGGGCACGATCCCCTGATCGGCGAGGCGACGCTGCGGTTTCAGGGGATGCGCCAGTTGCGCCTGCCCACGGTGGCGCAGACCCTGTTGCGCGCCTTCTGCGGCCAGCTGATCGACTCCCGCCGGGCCCGCGAGCTCGAGGTGGGCATCGTCCGCGCGGTCTCCCCGCGGGTCGAGGGTACGACCCTGCGCGCGCCGCCGACGTGCGCGACGTTTGCGCAGCTGGCGCCGGCGCGCCTCCGGCAGCTGGGCTTGCACGCGCGGCGCGCTGCCGCGCTCGTCCGCATCTGCCGCTCCGTGGACCTCGAGCGGCTGCACGGCCTGCCGACGGCGCAGGCCGCGGAGTTCATCGAGCGCGAGCGCGGGCTCGGGCCGTGGTCGGCCGGCGTCGTCTGCCTGGAGGGCCTCGGACGCTACGAGCGCGGGCTCGTCGGCGACCTGTCGCTGATCAAGCTCATGTCACGTCTGCGCGGCCGCTGGGTCGAGGGTCACGAGACCGCCGAGCTGCTCGCGCCATACGGGGAATGGGCCGGGCTCGCGAGCCTCTACCTCGCGACCGCGTTCAACCACGGGCTGATCGCGCTGCCGGCCGAACGGCCCGTGCGTTTTCCGCGGCCCGCGTACGCATGATCGAGCTCGTCCTCGGCGACATCACAACGCAGGAGGTCGACGCGATCGTCAATGCCGCGAACCCGACGCTCCTCGGCGGAGGCGGCGTCGACGGGGCGATCCACCGTGCGGGCGGCCCGGCGATCCTCGAGGAGTGCCGCGGCCTCGGCGGTTGCGAGCCCGGCGACGTGAAAGCGAGCGGCGCGGGCAACCTCCCTGCGCGGTACGTGCTGCATGCGGTCGGGCCGATCTGGCGCGGGGGCGGCGAGGGCGAGGCGGACCTGCTCGCGGCCTGCCATCGCCGCGCGATCGAGCTGGCCGCGGAGCTCGGCTGCGCGTCGGTCGCGTTCCCGGCCATCTCGACGGGCGCATACGGCTATCCCGTCGACCTGGCTGCGCCGGTCGCGATCGGCGCCACGGAGGTAGCGCTGGCCGCGCAGCCGTCGGTCGAGGTCGCGCGCTTCGTCTTTCGCGACGAAGGCAGCCTGGGTCGATACCGCGCTGCCATCGGCGCCTAGACTGGCCCGATGGCCACGAACCGCCGAATCGCAATCCTCGGGGCGGGGAAGATCGGCGAGTCGCTCCTGGCCGGGCTGCTCAGCTCCGGCTGGCGCAAGCCCGCCGACATCGTCGTCACGGGACGCCGCGAAGAGCGGCTGCGGGAGCTGACCGAGCGGCACGGTGTCGAGGCGACCCTCGAGAATGCCGAGGCGGTCGAAGGCTCGGGCCTGATCGTGATCGCCGTCAAGCCGCAGGACTTCGACGTGCTGCTCGGCGAGGTCGGCGGGCTGATCACGCCGGAGCAAACCGTCCTTTCCGTCGCCGCCGCAATTCCCACGGTACAGATCGAGGCCCGGCTCACGACAGGCGTTCCGGTCGTGCGTGCGATGCCGAACGCCCCGGCTCTCGTGCACGAGGGCATCGCGGGAATCTGTGCAGGCGCGCATGCCGACGACGCGCACCTCGACCTCGCTGAGGAGGTGCTCACGCATCTCGGTGCCGTCGTGCGTGTGCCCGAGACGTACATGGACGCGGTCACGGCGGTCTCGGGCTCGGGCCCGGCGTACTTCGCCCTGCTCGCCGAGGCGATGATCGAAGCCGGGATCCTGCTGGGTCTCGGACGCGAGAGTTCCACGCAGCTCGTCGTGCAGACGATGCTCGGCACCGCGAAGCTGCTGCGGGACGAACAGATGCACCCGGTCGAGCTCCGCGAAGCGGTCACGTCACCGGGCGGGACGACGATCCGGGCGATCCGCGAGCTCGAGCAAGCGGGCGTGCGCGCGGCGTTCCTGAACGCAATCGAGGCAGCGATGGAAAGGTCACGCGAGCTCGCAGCCGGCGAGCAGTGAGCGACGTCGAGCTCGTCGTAGTCGAGAACGCGCAGGAGGTCGCGGCCGCCGTCGCCGGACGTCTCGCGCGCGCGGCCCGCGAAGGCGGCAACGTCGTGCTCACGGGCGGCAAGACGCCCGAGCAGGCCTACGAGGAAGCGGCGAGGCGCGAGCCCGACTGGAGCATGGTCGACGTCTGGTGGGGAGACGAACGCTGCGTCCCGCCGGACGACGAGAGCTCGAATTACGGCATGGCGAAGCGGACGCTCCTCGACCGGCTCGAGCGCGCGCCGCGCGGCGTCCATCGGATCAAGGGCGAGCTCGGCAAGGACGAAGCCGCCGCCGAGTACGAACGGCAGCTCGACGACAGGCAACTGGATCTCCTGTTGCTCGGCGTCGGGCCGGACGGCCACGTCGCGTCGCTCTTCCCGAATGCGCCGACGCTTCGCCGCCGCGAGAAGGTGCTGCCGGCCGAGCCCGGCCTCGAGCCGTTCGTCGACCGGGTCACCCTCAGCTTGCCGGTGCTGCGCAGCGCAGGCGAGATCCTGTTCCTGCTCGCCGGCGAGTCGAAGGCGGATGCCGCCGCTCGCGCCTTTGCCGGCGAGCCCAGCCCGGACACGCCCGCGAGCCTCGTTCGCGCGCAAACGGGGCGCACCGTTGTAATCCTGGATCGCGCTGCTGCAGCCAAGCTCACCGCTTGACAGGGGCGTTCCTATATGTAGAAGTGCCACGGGGCAGTGCAGGAGACCCTCGTCCTCGACAGGCCGGAACAGCTGAAGGCGCTCGGCCATCCGCTGCGCGTCCGCGTGCTCGAGATGCTCGGCCAGGAAGGGGAGTGGCAGCTCACCAACCGTGAGCTGGCGCAGCGTCTCGGCGTCGATCCGGGACACCTGCACTTTCACGTGCGCATGCTCCTGAAGGCGGGCCTGATCGAGCTCGCCGACTCGGAGGGGCGAGGCCGCGAGAAGCCGTACCGTGCAGTCGCCAAGGTGTTCCGCGTCGCGCCGGAGCTGCTCGCGGCGGGTGGGGCGAGCGACCTCCAGGCCGCGATGATCGACCAGGTGCAGCGCGCACACGCGCTCTATTCGTCCGCGGGTGTCTTCCGCAGCGCGCAGCTCGAGGTGAAGCTGACGATCGAACGGGCGTTGGAGTTGATGGCGGGGTTCCTGTCGGCGGCGCGCGAGCTCGAGGACGAGAGCGCCGCCAAGGTCGTCCTGACGATGTTCGCGCACCCCCCGGCGCAGCAGGACTAGCAACTGCTGGGGTCAGACCCCTGACGTTCTGGGCAGGAGCGGCGAGCTGAGCTCCGCCGCCAGGCCGCGGCGGGTGGCAAGGGCCTGCAACACCAGCACGGTGTCCGCGACCGGCAGATCCTCCAAGTACTCGTCGCGCCTCTCGAACGACTCGAGCACCGCCTCGACCGCCTCGACGTAGCCGACCGGATCCTGCGTGGCGAGCATCGCGAGCGCTTCGCCGACCGGCGTCGGAAAGTCGGCGTGCGTCCGGAGACCGTCCGCGAGCACGCGTGCCTCGTCGTCACGGCCGAGCACGAGCAATGCCAGACACGCTGCGTACCGCCCGATCGGCGACGGCGCGTCTTCGGCGTTCTGCTCCAGCGTCCAGCGCGCATCCGCCTCAGCGCCGTCCCAGTCGCCGGCGAGGATGCGGGCCTTCAGGATCCCGATCGGTCGCCCCCAGCTCCCAGGCGGCGCATGCTCGTAGCTCTCGCGGTACCGCTCGACGGCCGTCGCGAACCACTCGCCCGCCCTGTCCGTATTGCCGCCCATGAGCTCTGCCAGCCCGGCGCCCGCGGCCGCATTCCCCATCCGGGTCAGCTGGCGCTGGCGCGCATCGTGATCGTCTGCAGCCGGCGGTCGATCCTCGCCGTCTCGATACCGTTGCTCTTCGCGGCGCGCATGCGCCTCCCAATCGCTCATTGCGGGAGCCTATGAAAACGACCTTCTACAACCTTCAACTCCTGACCGCGCCGGGCCGTGTCTTCACGCCGCGACCGGCGACCGAGCAATTGGTCGACGCCGCGCTCGAGCGGATCGACGGCCTGCCGATGCGCGTTGCCGACGTCGGGACCGGAAGCGGCGCAGTCGCGGTGGCGCTCGCAGTGAACCGCCCGCAGGTGGAGGTTTGGGCCACCGATACCAACGACGAGGCGGTCGAGCTCGCCCGCGCGAACGCAGAGCGATACGGCGTCGCAGATCGCGTGCACGTCGTGCACGGCGACCTGCTCGACCCCCTGACAACCCCGGTCGATCTCGTCGTCGCCAACCTCCCGTACCTGCCCCAGTCGCAGCACGACCCCCGCTACGACGACGAGCCGGAAGACGCCGTCTACGCGCCCGGCGACGGGCTCGGCCCGTACCGCCGGCTGCTGGACGCGTGCCGCGACGGCAAGCTCGACACCGGCGGCACGGTGCTGATCCAGTTTCATCGCCGGCCTCTCGCCGCCGACTGCTGGCAGCTCGAAGACCTACGCTCTGAGCTGGAAAGCGCGGCGTAGACTCGCTCAGGTGGAGCGCCGGGAGGTCGTGTTCGTCGACGGCGTCCGCACGGCGTTCGGTCGCGCGGGCCCGCAGGGCATCTTCTGGAAGACGCGGGCCGACGACATGGCCGTCAAGGTCGTCCGCGAGCTGCTGCGTCGCAACGCCAAGATCCCCGTCGACCGGATCGGCGACGTCATCTTCGCCGCGACGGCGCAGGTCGGCGACCAGGGGCTGACGCTCGGTCGCGATGTCGCGCTGCTCGCCGGCATTCCGCAATCCGTGCCCGGTTTCGCCGTCGACCGCATGTGCGCCGGCGCGCTCACAGCCGTGACCGCCGGCGCGGGGGAGATCGCGCTCGGCGCATGCGACATCGTGCTGGCCGGCGGCGTCGAGCACATGGGCCACCACCCGATGGCCGAGGAGGTCGACTTCAACCCGCGCTTCGTCGCGGAGCGGCTGGTCGACATTTCCGCGGTGACGATGGGCGCGACCGCCGAGAACCTGCACGACCGCTTCCCGCAGATCACGAAGCAGGACGCGGACGCGTTTGCCGTCCGCTCCCAGCAGCGCGCGGCCGCGGCGTGGCAGAACGGCGTCATGCGCGAGACCGTCGTGCCGATGACGGTATTCACCGACGAGGGCTGGAAAGCGGCCGACCGCGACGAGTTCCTTCGTCCCGACACGTCGCTGGACGGCCTGGCCGAGCTGCGCACGCCGTTTCGCGTGGGCGGCCGGGTCACCGCCGGCAACTCCGCCGGCCTGACGGACGGCGCGACGGCGTCATTCCTCGCCGCCGAGGAGATCGCCGAGGAGCTCGGGCTCGAGCCGAAGATGCGGCTGGCCGCCTTCGCGTTCGCCGGGGTCGAGCCGGAGCTGATGGGCATCGGGCCGATTCCCGCAACGCGGCGCGTGCTCGAGCAAACGGGGCTCACGCTCGACGACATCGGCCTCTTCGAGCTGAACGAGCCGTTCGCCGTGCAGGTGCTCACGTGGTGCGACGGAATGGGCATCGATCCCGAGGACGAGCGGCTCAACCCGTACGGCGGCGCGATCGCGTGCGGTCACCCGCTGGCCGCGACGGGCGTGCGGTTGATGGCGCAGCTCGCCTACGGGTTCAAGGAGCGGCCGCACGTTCGTTACGGGCTCACCGCCCTGTGTGTCGGCATGGGCATGGGCGCCTCGCTCCTCTGGGAAAACCTTGGCGCCCATCACTGAGTTCAAGCTCGCCCGCGTCGGCGACGTCGCGCTCGTCACGATCGACAACGGCGAGGACTGGACGAAGCCGACGTTCTTCGGCGAGGCCGCGCTCGGATCGCTCGAGCGCGCGCTGGCTGAGTTGGAGACGGGCGGCTTCGCCGCCGCCGTGATCACGGGCAAGCCGTTCTTCTTCGCCGCCGGCGCCGACATCACCGAGTTTCCCGGCATCACGCGCGGGCGCGCGATCGAGGGCGCACGCGCCGGGCACGAGCTGTTCGGCCGCCTGCGCGCGCTGCCGCTTCCGACGGTCGCCGCGATCAACGGCGCGTGTCTCGGCGGGGGCGTCGAGCTCGCGCTCCACTGCACGGCGCGCACGATCTCGACCGCTGTCCGCCACTTCGCCTTTCCGGAGGTCTTCCTCGGCCTCTTCCCCGCGTGGGGCGGCACGCAGCTGCTGCCGCATCTCGTTGGGCCGGAGGCGGCGATCAAGGTGATCGTGTCGAACCCGTTGCGACAGAACCGGATGCTGAAGTCCGCCGAGGTCGCGGAGCTTGGTATCGCAGACCGCCTGCTCGAGCCGGTCGAGTTCGTCGACGACTCGCTCGCGTTTGCGCGTGAGCTCGCCGCACGACCGCTCGAGCGCGAAGAGCCGGACTGGTCGGACGCCGAGACGATCTTCCGCCGAGCGCGCACCGCCGTCGACGACGCCGTCCACGGAGCGGCGCCGGCACCGTACGTTGCGCTCGACCTGATCGAGGGCGCGCGCGAGTGGCCGGTCGAGGAGGGCTACCACCGTGAGGAGGATGCGATCGGCGAGTTGCTGCCGGGCCCTCAGGCGCAGGCGTCGATCTACTCGTTCCAGCTCGTCGAGCAGCGCGCGAAGCGACACCCGGAGCGGCCGACCGCTCCGCCACGGCCCGTGCAGAAGGTCGGCATCGTCGGCGCCGGCCTGATGGCGCGCCAGATCGCCGCACTCTTCCTCCGCCGCCTCGAGGTGCCGATAGTGATCCGCGACGTGAAGCAGGAGATCGTCGACGACGCGATCGCCGAGATCGGAGCGGAGGCGGGCAAGCGGCTCGAAGAGCCCAAGGCACGCTTCCTCGCCTCGCTCGTCACCGGCGGTACGGACTACGCGGGCTTCGGCGGTTGCGACCTCGTGCTGGAAGCGGTGTTCGAGCAGCTCGACGTCAAGCAGCAGGTCTTCGCCCAGCTGGAGGACGTCGTCGGCGACGACTGCATCCTCGCGACGAACACTTCGGCGCTGTCGGTCACGGACATGGCCGCTTCGCTCCGCCGCCCCGAGCGCGCCGCGGGCATGCACTTCTTCAACCCCGTCGCACTGATGCCGCTGCTCGAGGTCGTGCGCGCCGAGGAGACGAGCGACGAAGCACTCGCGACCGTGTGGGCGGTCGGCGAGCAGCTACGCAAGCGGCCGATTCTCGTGCGCGATGCGCCGGGGTTCGTCGTCAACCGCGTGCTCACGCGGATGACGCGCGTGATCATGGACGCCGTCGAGCACGGCACCCCCGTCGAGGAGGTGGACGAAGCCGTCATGTCGCTCGGGATGCCGATGGCGCCGTCGGTGCTGCTGCAGATGGTCGGCCCGCGCGTGGCCAACCACGTGCTCGGAACGCTGCACG
>Ga0137380_10006315_pt1 | contig 10569 bp, 9 predicted proteins | sample SagtaG_17_FD_104809 | JGI IMG/M metagenome (GOLD analysis project Ga0137380, IMG submission 104809) | Vadose zone soil microbial communities from Sagehorn Ranch, Mendocino, California, USA - Sage2_L_100_16 metaG | ecosystem: Environmental > Terrestrial > Soil > Vadose zone | place: USA... | reverse complement strand
CTGTTGGCGGGGCCGTTGTAGCGTCTCACCCACAGCGTGGCGCCGGTGGCGGCGTTGTAGGCGACGGTGACATAGTCCGGCCCCGAGGTGGCCCCGGTGCTGTACCCGGTGACGTACACCATGCCCCCGCCCGCGCTGACGGCCAGAGAGGCGGCCGCGTCGGCGCTGTTGGCGGGGCCGTTGTAGCGTCTCACCCACAGCGTGGCGCCGGTGGCGGCGTTGTAGGCGACCGTCACGTAGTCGTCCCCCGAGCCGCTCCCAATGCTGCGCCCGGTGGCGTACACGGTGCCTCCGTCCGGGCTGACCGCCACGGAAACGGGGTCGTCGGTGCTGTTGCTGGAGCCGTTGTAGCGTCTCACCCACAGCGTGGCGCCCGTCGCGGCGTTGCAGGCGACAGTCACGTAATCGTCCCCCGAGGTGGCCCCAGGGCTGAACCCGGTGACATACACCGTGCCCCCGCCCGGGCTGACGGCCACAGAAACGGCGTCGCCGCCGTGGCTGGCGGAGCCGCCGTCATAGCGGTTCACCCACAGCTGTGCGCCGGTGGCGGCGTTGTAGGCGACCGTGGCGTAGTCCAAGCCCGTGGGGGGTCCCCCATCGCTGTACCCGGTCACGAAGACCGTGTCCCCACCCGGGCTGACGGCCACCGATTCGGCGGCGTCGTCGCCGTTGACGGGGCCGTTGTAGCGTTTCAGCCACACTTGGGCGCCGGTGGCGGCGTTGTAGGCGACCGTGGCGTAGTCGTAGCGCGTGGTGGCCCCCCCATCGCTGTACCCGGTCACGAACACCGTGTCCCCACCCGGGCTGACGGCTACCGAACCCGCGTGGTCGGTGCCGTTGCCGGGGCCGTTGTAGCGCCTCACCCACAGCTGAGCGCCGGTGGCGGCGTTGTAGGCGACCGTGACATAGTCGTCCCCCGAGGTAGCCCCGGTGCTGAACCCGGTCACGAACACCGCGCTCCCGTCCGGGCTGACGGCCACAGAATAGGCCTGGTCGTCGCTTCCGGCGGGGCCGTTGTAGCGTTTCAGCCACAGCTGAGCGCCGGTGGCGGCGTTGTAGGCGATCGTGGCGTAGTCCTGCGTGTCCCCAGTGCTGTAGCCGGTGACGAAGATTGTGTCCCCGCTTGGGCTGACGGCTACCGAGCGACCGAGGTCGTCGTCGCTGGTGACGTTGCCGGAGCCGGTGTAGCGCCGCACCCACAGCTGGGCGCCGGAAATGGCAGACGCTTGGGACGTCCCTGGTAAGGATGCCCTCACCAGTTGCGGGGCTTCGGTGGCTCCGCCCCAAGCGCTGACCACGGACACCCCGGGCTTGCTGGGTGCAGCACCCGCCGCCACGGTCGGCTCTGCGGTCGTCAGCCCCGGTCCGGCCATTGCGGCTAGCGTCAGGGCTACGGTTGCGGCGATTTTCCTCACGATTGGCTGGCACCCTTCGGCGTCGTTTTTTCCAGAGTGTCAGACGCTTGACCGATGAGACTGTGCTTTGCGCCCGCCGCTTGGAGCCAGCAGCGAAAACGGCGACGCTGTGTGGGAGATGACCGCCTGAGAGGAGCTGACGGCGATGTTCGGAACATCCTGGCGTGTGGCGCGGGTCGCCGGCGTCGAGGTGCGCGTCGATAGCTCGTGGGTGGTGATCGCCCTGCTCATCACCTACAGCATGTACCTGCGCTTTTCCGTGCTGTATCAGGACCTGTCAACCTGGGCAGCGGCCGGGATCGCCATCCTGGCGGCGGTGCTGTTCTTCGGCTCGGTCCTGGTCCACGAGCTGGCCCACGCGCTGGTCTCCAAGGCCCGGGGGATCCGGGTTCAGGACATCACGCTGTTCCTGTTCGGCGGGGCGACCCGGGCCCGGGTGGAGTCCCGCGGGCCAGGTGATGAGTTCCTGATCGCGGCGGTGGGGCCGCTCACCAGCGGCCTGCTGGCGGCGCTGTTTTGGGCCGTCGAGGTCTTCGCCGGCGGCGCCCTGCCGAGATCGCTGACCGGGATGTTCGGCTACCTTGGCTGGGTCAACCTGCTGCTGGCCGGGTTCAACCTGGTCCCCGGATTCCCGCTGGACGGCGGGCGGCTGCTGCGCTCGGCCGTGTGGCGGGCCACCGGCAGCTTCCGCCGGGCCACCCGGATCGCCTCACTGGCCGGCCAGGCGGTGGGATGGCTGCTGGTGGCTGGCGGCGTAGCCTTCCTGCTGGCCGGCAATCTTGCCGGCGGCATCTGGTTCGCGTTCATCGGCTGGTTCCTCGTCCAGGCCGCCCGAGCCTCCTACCAGGACCTCCAGGTCCGGCAGATGCTGCGCGGGGTCCAAGCACACGACGTGATGGCCGGCCGCCTGCTGCGGATCCCGCCGGACCTCACCCTGCAGGACGCCGTGGACCGCTACTTCATGCGCTACGACCACAGCGCGTTCCCGGTGGACCAGCAGGGCCGGACGATCGGCCTGCTGACCCTGCGGCAGGTTCGCCGGGTACCAAGCGACCAATGGCCCACCAGCCGGGTACGCGATCACATGGTCCCACTCAGCGACCAGGTCATGGTGCCACCGGACGCCCCCATGGATCACGTGATGGCCAAGCTCGAAGACGGCGACGCCGGCCGGGTGCTCGTAGCCGAAGACGGCGAGGTGGTCGGCATCATCACCCCATCAGATCTCACCCGGTGGCTGCGCCGCTGGCGGGCGCTCGACAGCAGAGCGCTCGACACCGGAGCACGCTGAGCCGACAGCCCGCGACCCGCGCCACCTGCTCCCCGCGCCACCTGCTCGCCGGCGCACGACGCGGCAGCCGTTCTGTATCTATCTCCATAACGGCTGCCGCGGGTGTGTCACGGCCAGAAACCTGGCGCCAGCCATTCCAGCTCGCCATCTTGGCCGCGCCTGAGCGACAGCATCTCCGGCCAGCCGCATTATTTCTCGACGGAGGCCGCCCCAATCCACCACGATCATGGTGAGGGCCGGCGGCTGGACCGGTCTGGTGCGGCAGGACGGAGGCTCTTATGGAGGTCACTGAGGGAATCCACCGGATCGAGACGCCGCTTGGCGAGCGGGTCAATGCCGTTTACGTGTTCGCGGGCACCCGTGCGGCGCTGGTTTTCGACACGGCCATCGGCCCCGCCGTCACCTCGCATGTCGCGCCGTACCTTGACCAGGCCGGGTTGGACCCGGCGCGGATCCGCTATGTCGTCAACAGTCATTGCGACTGGGACCATCACGGCGGCAACGGGGCGGTGCGCGACCTCGCCCCCGCGGCCGTGTTCTGCTGCCACGAGCTGGACCGGTTGCTGATCGAGGACGCCGACCTGCTCTTCGCGCGCCGTTACGACGAACTCGCAGCTGACGGGATCACCGAGCCAGCGGAGACCCGGTCTTTCGTCACTGCCAACACGCGCCAGACACGCATGGATGTCGGCCTGAGCGGAGGCGAGAGGTTCTGCCTCGGCTCCGGTTGGACCGTTGACCTGCTGCACACCCCTGGACACTCGCGAGGGCACGTCAGCATCTATGATCCGCGCAGCCGTACCGCCGTGGTCGGGGACGCCGTGCTTGGCAGCGCTGTGTTGCGAGCCGACGGCAGTCCTGCATTCCCGCCGACCTACCGGTACCTCGACACGTATCTCGGCACTGTCCAGCGGCTTCAGGGAATCGCGCCAGAGGTGCTGCTGACCGCCCACTACCCCGTCCACACCGGGCCTGACGTCACCGAGTTCCTTGGGGAGACGAGAGCCTTCGCGGACCGGGTCGAGGCTGCGCTGCGGGAGGAGCTGGCGGTGGCCGCCGGGCCGGTCACCATGCGCGCGCTGACCGAGCGGCTTGGCCCACGCCTCGGCCGTTGGCCGGCCGAAGCGAACCAGTTCCTTTCCCAGCCGCTGCTTGGCCATGTGGAGCGGCTGGAGCGGCTCAGGCTGGTGAGCCGCCACTCCCGCGAGGACGGCGGTACGGCGTATGTGTGGACAGGGAACCGATGAGCGGGCGGCTTGCCGGTGAGGTCGCGATCGTGACGGGCGCGGGCCAGGGGATCGGCGCGGCGATCGCCCGGCGGTTCGCGCAGGAGGGGGCGAGGGTCGTTGTCGCGGAAATCCGGGCAGCAACGGCCGACGAGGTAACTGCCGGCATCGTGGCGGCCGGCGGCGAGGCGATCGCCGTGCCGACCGACGTCGCCGACCCGCGGTCCGTGCAGGCGCTGGCCGAGCGGACGGCCGAGGTGTTCGGGCCGCCTGACATCCTCGTAAACAACGCCGGGATCGCGGTGTTCAGTGATCCGGTTCAGCTCAGCGCCGCGGACTGGCGCCGCTGCTTCGACGTTGACCTCGACGGCGTCTGGCACTGCTGCCGCGCCGTCCTGCCCTACCTGCTCGATGCTGGCCGGGGCAGCATCGTCAACATCGCGTCCGTGCACTCCTTCGAGATCATAAAGGGCTGTTTCCCGTACCCGGTCGCCAAGCACGGTGTGGTCGGCCTCACCCGCGCGCTCGCGGTCGAGTACGCCAGCCGGGGTATCCGTGTCAACGCGATCTGCCCCGGTTACATCGACACGCCCGTTAACTCACCGGATGTCCTTGAGCGCGCGGCGGGGCTAGTTCCGCTCGGCCGGGTCGGCAGCGCAGACGAGGTCGCCTGGTCTGCGGTGTTCCTGGCCTCAGACGAGGCGAGCTTCGTCACAGGGGCGAGCCTGGTCGTCGACGGCGGGCGCGCGGTCGTGTACCACGACTGACTGTGTGCCTGTGCTGCTAGCGTGCAGTTGATCATAGCCAGGAGGAACCGCTGGGCCCGGCTGGAAGGGAGGTGACGATGGGAGTGCTCGACGGCTACCGGGTGCTGGACCTCTCCATCGCGATGTCAGGCCCGTTCGCCGCGATGCGGCTCGGCGACCTCGGCGCCGACGTCATAAAGGTGGAACCCGTCACAGGGGAATGGCAGCGGCACGTGGCTGCTGGTGGCGCGCGGGGCAACCGGGTCAACGTCTCGTTCCTCTCGCTCAACAGGAACAAGCGGAGCCTCGCGGTCAACCTCAAGTCCGGCGAGGGCCGGCGCCTGGTCCACGAGCTGGCCAGCACAGCCGACGTGTTCCTGCAGAATTACCGGCCCGGAGTCGCCGCCCGGCTGGGCATGGATTACAACACAATCAGCGCCATCAACCCCCGCGTTGTCTACGTCTCCATCTCCGGGTACGGCCAGACCGGGCCCTACGCCGGCCGGGCGGGCCAGGATCTCATTCTGCAGGGCCTGTCCGGCGCGATGCTGTCCGCGGGCCGGGAGACCGACCCGCCGCAACCGTCCCCGATGTACGTCGTCGATGCGGTCACGGCTTACGCGGCCTTCGAGGGCGCGCTCGCTGGGCTGCTGCACCGGGAGCGCACCGGCGAGGGCCAGCTGGTCGAGGTCGACATGCTCGATGCCATCGTGACGCTGCAGATGCAGGAGATGAGCGTGTTCACCGTCGGCGGCCAGGTGCAGCGGCGTACCGCCGAGCCCCACGCGCACTGCTTCATCCGCGCGCCCTACGGGGCGTTCGCGACCGCCGACGGGTACCTGATCCTGGCTTTCCCGCCGCTGGCCAAGCTCGGCGATATTCTTGGCATCCCCGAGCTGTGCGAGATGGACGACGAGGTGGACGGGCACGCCCGGCGCGACGAGATCCACAAGCTCGTCGCCGCCCGGCTGCTCGACCGGCCCGCCGACCAGTGGCTCGCCCTGTTCGCCGAGCACGACATCTGGGCTGGGCCCGTCTACTCCTACGCCGATGTTGTCACCGACCCGCAGGTGCGGCACAACGGAACTCTTGTCACTTACCGCCACCCGACCGAGGGCCAGGTGACCACCCCCGGCTTCGCGATCCAGTTCGCCAAGACACCGTCGCAGGTGCGCCACGGAGCTCCGCTGGCCGGCGAGCACACCCGCGACATCCTGGCCGAACTCGGCGTCAGCGATCAGCGCGTGAACGACCTGCTGGCCGCCGGGGTGATCGCCGTCGGCGTGGCCGACGCGGAGCAGCCATGACGCCGGCGGGCCGGGCGCTGCGCGGTATCACCTGGGACCACCCGCGCGGCTACGCGGCACTCGCCGAGCTTGAACGCCTTGACGCCGCGGCGGACACCAGGTACGGCGCTGTGCCTGCGCCGCTCACCTGGGACCGCCAGCCACTGGCAGGGTTCGAGTCCGCGCCAATCGCCGGCCATTGCGGCCTGGCCGGGCGGTACGACGTCCTCGTCGTCGATCATCCGGGGCTTGGCCGGGCCAGGGCCGCGCTTCGCCCGCTTGACGAGCTGTTCGGCCCTGCGGAACTCGCCGCGTGGGCGGCGGCGACCGTTGGGCCATCCTTCGGTTCCTACCGTTACGCCGGGCGCCAGTGGGCGCTGCCGCTCGACGCGGCGGCCCAGATATGCGTGGTCCGCCCCGATATGGTCGGCGACTTGCCGCCGCCCGCGACCTGGCAAGAGGTCGCCGGCCTCGCCCGCCAGGTGCCGCTCGCACTCATGCTCGGCGGCCCGCACGCGCTGCTCGCCCTGCTCGCGATCTGCGCGGCGCAACGCACACCGCCGGTGGCCGAGACTGGCGACGGTTCACCCGCGGGCGGCTTCGCCGAGGACGCTGCGGCGCGTGATGCGGTGCTCGCCGCGCTGGAACTCCTCGCTGAGCTCTGCGCCCGCACCAACCTCGGTCTGGCGGCCGGCAACCCCGTTGATGTGCTCGAGGCGATGGCGGTCACGGATGCCGCGGCCTGCTGCCCGCTCGTCTACGGCTACGTCACCTACAGCCAGCCGAGCAGGCACCCGCACAGGCTGGCCGCAGCCAACGCGCCGGCCTGGCAGCCAGGCGGCCGTCCGGGCAGCGTGCTCGGCGGAACCGGCCTCGCCGTCTCCAGCCGCATCGCCGACGACAACATCGACACAGCGAGGGCACACCTGCGGCGGCTGCTGGCCGAGCCGGTGCAGGCCGAGTTGGTGCCACGGGCAGGCGGCCAGCCGGCGTCCCGCGCGGCATGGGAGTCCGACGTCGTCAACGCCGCAAGCGGTGGCTTCTACCAGCAGACACGGGCGACGCTGGACCAGGCGTGGGTGCGCCCACGGTTTTGCGGCTGGATCGCCTTCCAGGACGAAGGTTCGGCCATCGTTCGCGACGGGCTGCGCCGCGGTGCCTCGCACTTGAAGACGCTGCGTCGGCTGCAGGCGGCGTTCCGCGGCCGCTGCATCGTCGGTCGAACCGCTGCGGCCGTTAGGTGACAGGCCCCCTGCCGAGACCGTGAGGTGACAACTGTGGGAGAAGGGTTCAGCGACGTACTGCTCGAAGTTACCGGGCAGATCGCAACGCTGCTGCTCAACCGGCCAACGAAGCTCAACGCAGTGACGCCGCGGATGACCGAGGCGATCCGCGGCCACGTGCGCCGCATCAACGCCGACAGCGAGATCCGCGCGGTGGTTCTCACCGGCGCCGGTGCGAAGGCGTTCTGCGCTGGCAGTGACATCGGCGAGCTGACCGCCTACGACACGGCGTGGGATTTCCGCGGCCGGCCGGACTACTGCGACGCCGTGCGGTCGATCCGCAAGCCGGTCATCGCCGCGGTGAACGGCTACGCCTACGGCGGCGGGCTCGAGCTTGCCATGTCTGCGGACATCAGGCTCGCCTCGCGCACAGCCTCGTTTGCCGCACCGGAGATCAAGCTGGGCTGGATCGGTGGTGGGGGCATGTCCGCATTCCTCGCGCTGAGCGCCGGCGCGTCCAACGCCGCGCTCCTGCTCTACACCGGCGACCCGGTGGATGCAGGGACCGCTCTGTCGTGGGGATTGGTGAGCCGGGTGGTGGAGCCGGGTGAGCTGCTGCCCACCGCGCGGGAGCTCGCTGGCCGCATCGCGCAGCGGGCGCCGATCGCCGCGCAGACGGCCAAGCTCAACCTGCGCGCCGCGTACGCCATGCCGCTGGAAAACGCCATCCAGTATGAGCGGGACCTGCAGACCATCTGCTTCGCCACCGAGGATGCGGCCGAAGGCCGGGCAGCGTTCGCCGGGAGGCGGCCACCCGATTTTCGCGGCCGGTGAGTGATGGCCGCCAGCGTACACATCCCGTCGTTCGATCTCACCGGCCAGGTCGGCCTCGTCACGGGCGGGGGGCGCGGAAATAGGCGCGGCGATCGGCCGTGCGTTCGCCGGCGCCGGAGCCCACGCTGTGCTGTCCGCTCGCAGCGCCGCTCAGCTGCAGGCCGTCGCCGATGAGATCCGAGGCGCCGGTGGCCTGGCCGATGTGGTGGAGCTGGCGCCACACGGCGTGCGGGTCAACACGATCATCCCCGGCTTCATCGCGGCCGGTAGCGACGTGCTGGTAACAGGTACACATGCCGATACGGCGCGGCGGCTGCCGCTTGCGCAGCGGCTCGGCTTGCGGACCGGGGACCTCGAATCCGAGCCCCCGGATGCGGTACTGCGCCGGCACTTCGGCGCCCGGCGCCCGGACGCCTGGATCGAAGCGTCCGGAGCGGCAGCGGCGCTGCAGGCCGCACTCACCTCGCTGCGGCCGGGTGGCCAGGTCACCGTCGTCGGGATGTTCGCGCAGCCCGTCTCCCTGCTACGTACCGAGCTGGTCCGCCGCGAATTGGCCGTGCTCACCAGCTACGCCGCCAGCGCCCCCGACTGCCTCCGACTGCCTCCGCGCGCTCGACCTGCTCCGCACCGGGGTGGTTGACGCCGAGCCGTTCCTCGACAGGTTCCCGCTGGGTCGCGCGGGCGACGCGGTCACCGCCGCCCGCCAGGGCCGGGCGGTCAAGCCGCTTGTCGTCCCCGAGGGCTGACCAGCGCCGCCTTCGCAGTGCCGACGCGGCGCGGCAGCCGTTCTGGATAAGCAGCGGTCAATACGGATACCGAACGGCTGCGCTGCCTGGCGCACCCTCGCCCAGCCGCTGCCCTCGAGGTGCCCTCAGAGGCGAGGCTGTGGACCCTCGCAGGGCCGTTCCGTAGGCTCGCAATGGTGCCTGGCACCAGTGGTCTCAACAGGGAAAGGGACAATCATGCGCTCCAGCCTGAAACTGCGCGGCGCAAAGCTCCGCGCTGGATTGGTCGCCGCATCAGCCGCCGCGCTGGCGGCCGCGGTGGCCCTTATCCCCAGCCAGAGCGGGGCCGCCGCGTCGCACGCATTACACGCGCAGCACGCCTCGCGCGGCGTCGCCGCTGCACCGAAACCGACGATTGTGCTCGAGCACGGCGCGTGGGCCGACGGCTCCAGCTGGAGCGGCGTCATCCGGCGCCTCCAAAACGACGGCTACACCGTCGTCGCGCCGCCCAACCCGCTGCGCGGCCTGGCCAGCGACGCCGCCACCCTGGCCGACTTCCTGGCCACTATCCAGGGGCCCATCGTGCTGGCCGGGCACTCCTACGGCGGGGCGGTCATCACCAACGCCGCGACAGGCAACCCGAACGTCAAGGCGCTGGTGTACGTGGACGCGTTCATCCCCGACCAGGGTGAGAACGTCTTCGCGCTCAACGCCGCCCAGCCCGGGTCGTGCCTCGGCGGAGACCCGACCAAGGTGTTTAACTTCGTGCCCTACCCGGGCGCCCCGGCCGGAGACTTCGACGCCTACCTCAAGCCCGCGCCCGACCTGCCCTACCCAGGATTCCACGACTGCTTCGCCAACGACCTGCCAGCCAGCCAGGCCGCGGTACTGGCCGCAACTCAGCGGCCCATCGCGCTCAGCGCCGGATCAGCGCCCTCCGGCCCCCCCGCGTGGAAAACAATCCCGTCCTGGGCATTGATCGGCACCATCGACCACGTCATCCCACCCGCCGAGCTGGTCTTCATGGCGAACCGCGCGAACGCTCACATCACCGAGATCCGCGCATCGCACCTGTCCCTGATCTCCCACCCGGCCGCCGTGGAAGATGTGATCGTTAACGCCGCCCGCAGCACAAGCTGACTCTGCCTGGCCGCCCTGGTCCAGGGCTACCAGGGCGCCATGCGGCACAGAGGCACAGTGTCATGATCGCGGTAACTTGTCCGGTATACCGGACAAAAGTTACCGCGATCATGAAGGGGCAGGGCCGGCCGTGCGCGGCGGCCCCTCAGCGCACGAGCCGAATAAGCCAGCAGGGTCCCACGCACGGTGGCAGACGTCGTCACGCTTCACCGCGACGGCTGCCTGGGCGAGATCTGGGGCCTCGGTCCTCGCCGCCTCGGAGAGATCGGGGTAACCCTCGTCTTCGCCTGCCCTGGCAAGACGGTCTTTGCCGCCGTTTCCCTTCTGCCCTGCGCGGCGACATTCCCTGGATGACACGCGACCCGGGGCGGCGCTGAGCTGGCATGGGAGGGACGCACCCTTTCACGTCGCCGTTGCTAATCGATGGCTGGTTTCGGAATGGGTTGCAGGCCTGCCACCAGGCGGGCAATCTGATCTTCGAGTGGCGAGGTCGCGGTGAGCCGATTGTCGATGGCGACGTGGGGGACGGCTGGCTCGGTATCGAGGCGCATACGGGCGGCGAATGCCGTGAAGTTCGCCATCTTGGCGGTGTCCCGCCCGGAGCCGCGATGCCGTAATACAGCACGGCCTCGAAGCCGGGCAGGCCCGCCTCGGCCGCCGTCGGTACATTCGGCAGCGCGGCT
>Ga0137380_10006311_pt1 | contig 10572 bp, 13 predicted proteins | sample SagtaG_17_FD_104809 | JGI IMG/M metagenome (GOLD analysis project Ga0137380, IMG submission 104809) | Vadose zone soil microbial communities from Sagehorn Ranch, Mendocino, California, USA - Sage2_L_100_16 metaG | ecosystem: Environmental > Terrestrial > Soil > Vadose zone | place: USA... | reverse complement strand
GTCCTTGGGCCCGGCGTAACAGTTCCTCCGGCGGCAAGACCTGCGAGACCAAGCCAATGGCCTTCGCTTCGGATGCCGAGATGAGATCACCTGTGAGAATAAGTTCGAGCGCCCTGGACCGGCCAACGAGACGCGAAAGCCGTTGGGTGCCGCCGAAACCCGGGATGATCCCTAGATTGATCTCGGGCTGGCCTAGTCGGGCGCCTTCCGCCGCAAGCCGAATATGGCAGCACATGGCTAGTTCCAATCCCCCGCCTAAGCATGGACCGTTGATGGCCGCTATCACGGGCTTCTCAAAGAGTTCAATCTTGTTGAAGATGGCCTGTCCACGCACCGCCATCTCCTTACCCTCCCGAGACGAGGGGATGGCCGCGATTACCTTGATATCCGCTCCAGCAACGAAGCAGCGACCGACTCCGGTCAAAATAACTACCTTGACGCGGCTGTTCTCGGCGAGAGCGTCAAAGCTGGCGTCAAGTTCCACTAACACTTCCGGCGTAAGCGCATTCACGGGAGGGTGATTCAGCATCAGCGTGGCGACTGCATTCTCAATCGCGCAGGACAGCAGGGTGCTCGTGACCGTTGTCATGGATATCCTCCAGCCGCTTGGACGGCCATCTCGTAGGTAAAAAAACCTCGTCCGGCATGTCTTCCTGTAAATCCGGCACAGGCCATGCGGCGCAGTAATGGCGCAGGCCAAAACCGCGGGCCTAACATCTGGGCGTACACCTGGAGTTCATGAAGCACTGAATCGATGCCAAGCCCATCGGCATAATGCAATGGACCTTCTTTGCCAGCCGGAAATCCTGTTCCCGCCACCATCGCCATATCGATATCTCGGGCGGAAGCAATGCCCTCTTGCAGTGCCAGGACCGCCTCATTCACCATCGCCAGCAAGAGCCGTGTGGACCTCCACGGAGTGCTTACGGCACCAGTTTCGTGCCGAACCTTGTCAATAATTGACTCCAGAGTGCCGGTATCGGGCCCGTCATATTGATAGAACCCGTGTCCATTTTTGACACCCAGCCGTCCCGCCTTGACCAATTCTGCCAACAATGCGGCTGGCGCCATCCGTGGCCCATAGCTCTCATGGAGGATCCGTGCAACGTCATACGAGATGTCGAGACCGATGGTATCGAGCAGGGTGAAAGGGCCAACCGGCATGCCGAACGCGATCATGTCCTGCTCGATCTCTTTGCAGCTTGCGGCTCCCTCCTGCAGACAGAGGACCGCCTCATTCAGGTATGCCATCAAAACGCGGTTCACCAGGAATCCCGCGCAGTCCTTGACGGTGATCGGGACTTTTCGGATGCTTTCGGCAAAGCTCACCATGTCCTCCACCGTCTCCGCGTCAGTCGCGAGTCCCGGGATGATTTCCACCAATGGCATGGCATACGCGGGGTTGAAGAAGTGGAGGCCAACAACCTTTCCCGGCCGCCGTGTCGCCGCGCCCAAGGCGGAGATCGACAGGGCCGAGGTATTGCTTGCCAAAATCGTTCCGGGCGGGCAGGTGGCATCCAGGTCACGCAGCACCTGCTGCTTGAGACCGAGGTTCTCCGAGACCGCCTCAATCACGAGATCCACGTCGCGGAGCGCCGTGAACTCTCCTGCCGCTGCCACCAACAGCATTTTCTCTTCCAGTTGCCCTTGGGTCATCTTGCCCCGATCCACGCGAATCTGGTAAATGTGACGTACGGTCTCAATGCCCCGTTGCGCGATCGCCGGGCTGACGTCCGTGATGGCGACCGGTAATCCGGCATAGCTGACAACCTGAGCGAGCTGCGCGCCCATGGTTCCCGCCCCTACAATGCCGACCTTGTAGATGTACATGAAGGCACCTGGTTGACAGCGGTTACAACGCCCGTTCCCAGACGGCCGAGACGCGCCCCTTCCCGTTAATCACGCACGCTCAAGCACCAGCGCGGCGCCTTGTCCTCCACCGACACACATTGTCACCGCCCCAAGCGCGGCATCGCGTCTCCGCATCTCGTGCAGGAGCGTCAGAACCAAGCGAGTGCCGGTCATGCCAACGGGATGGCCCAAGGCAATTGCACCACCATTCACGTTGACACGCTCCCGCGTAAGCCCCAGCACGCGTTCTACGGCCAGATACTGCACCGCAAAGGCCTCGTTCAGTTCAATGACATCAAGGTCGTGCAGGCTCACCTTGGCTCGTTCCAGCGCTAACGGAAGGGCTTCAGCCGGGCCGATTCCCATACGTGTCGGGTCGACGCCGATAAAGGCATATCCCCGGATGCGACCCATGGGAGTCAGTCCCAGTTCGCGGGCGCGCTCGCGGGACATCACGAGCGCTGCTGCCGCGCCATCGTTCAGGGGACAACTATTGCCGGCCGTCACGGTGCCGCCTTCCTTGAAAAGGGGCGGATACAGGGCAAGTTGCTGCTCGGACAATCCCACGTTAGGACCTTCATCTTGTGCCAATACCGTCGGCGCGACATCGCGGCCGGCAACGGACTTTGGAATGGTTAGTGGCATCGTCTCGTCTTTGAAACGTCCCTCCCGGAGCGCCCGGAATGCTCGACGGTGACTCTCGGCCGCAAAACGGTCCTGTTCCTCGCGACTGATGCCGAACTCCTCGGCCAGATTCTCGGCGGTGCGCCCCATCAGCTGACCGCACACCGGATCGGTCAGGCCTTCCCAAAGGCTGTCGAGGAACTCCGTATGGCGAAGCCGCTTGCCCCATCTCATATCCCGCACGACGTACGGCGCCCGGCTCATATTCTCCACCCCGCCCACAATCTGCACATCAGCATCCTGGCTCTGGATGTTCTGGAACGCATTCACGAACGGTTGAAGGCCGGATGAGCAGTTTCGTTGCACCGAGTAGGCCGGTGTTCGAATGGGAAGGCCCGCCATCAGCGCAACCACTCGTGCGATATTGGCGGCATCGGTGAATTGTCCGACGCATCCCATGATCACTTCGTCAACCAAAGCTGGATCAAGGCCGGTTCTCGTTATGACTTCCCGGACGACCAGCTCCCCCAACTTGGATGCGGAGATCTCCTTGAGCGCGCCGCCGAAGTTACCGATTGGCGTCCGCACGCCGGCTACGATGACGACATCCTTCATCGTGAATCTCCAGCGGCCAGACGTTCTGTTGGCCTTTGGACGTGGGCACTGACCCCTATCGTGCTCACCTCTTCGGTTTGCAAAGCTCGGCGTAAAACTTTGCCGACCAATGTTCTGGGCAGTTCCTGTCGGAACGCGATACTGGAGGGCACCTTGAAGACGGCTAGGGATTTTCGACAATGCAGGATCAGGTCGGCCTCCGGAATCACGCGCCCTTCCTGCAGCACGACGTACGCTTTCACGGCCTCGCCGAGTTGGCGATCAGGGATCCCGACCACCACGACATCCTTCACAGCAGGATGCCGGAATAACACTTCCTCCACTTCCCGGGGATAGACACTTTCTCCGCGGGTCTTAATCATGTCCTTTTTCCGGTCAACTAGAAAAAAGAATCCTGTCTCGTCCTGCCGAACAATGTCCCCGGTATGGAGCCAACCGTTTCGGATGACCTCATGTGTTTCTTGTTCCTTCTTCCAGTATCCCTGCATGATTTGTGGGCCTCGAACGGTCAATTCTCCTGGCTGGCCGACCGGCACTTCACACTCGCCTGTTTCAATGTCCACGATGCGCGTCTCGGTGTCCGGAAAAGGGATGCCAATTGCACCGCATGGACGATCCCCGTAAACCGGATTGCAGTGCGTGACCGGCCCGGCTTCGGTCAGTCCATACCCTTCACAGATCTTCACGCCGGTCAGTCGTTCAAAACGATCCTGCACCTCGGCATGTAAGGGGCTGGCTCCGCTGAGACAGACGCGCAGCGATCGGAGGTCATAGCGGTGTACGTTCGGAAATTCGGTGATCTTCATAAACATCATCGGGATTGCGGAAAAGATCGTCACGCGATACCTCTGGATTGCCTCCAACACCTCTGTCACTTGAAACCGTGGGAGCAGGACCAAAGTGGATCCCGTCATCATCGCCAAGTGTTGACACGTACTGAGGCCATAGACATGAAAAAACGGGATCACCCCAAGAAACACTTCACGGCCTTCCCGAAAGTCGGGCACCCAGGCACGACACTGCATCGCATTGGCCATGATGTTCCGATGTGTCAGCATGACGCCTTTGGGTGTTCCGGTGGTGCCGCCGGTGTACTGGAGCAAGGCAAGAGAATCAGGGGAAGCTGACGGCAATGCTGAACTGGGGTCCAAAGAGGCGGGCAGGAGCTTCAGCGTTTCCTTAAAATCATAAAGCGATGGACGTTTCTTGATCCGAATCCAGCGACCGTTCAGCTTCGCTTTGATGGGATAGAGAAGTCGCTTTATCGGGGGGAGAAAATCCCGGATGCTGGTGAAGATGATCCGTCTCAGCGGGGTGCGCTCCTGGATTGCCTGAATGCGGGGATAGAACAGATCGAGCGCAAGAAGGGTTTCAGCGCCGGAGTCACGTACCTGCGTCTCTAGTTCACGTTCGAGATACAACGGGTTGGTTTGAACGACCGTTGCCCCGGCCCGCAGTGCGCCGTAGTAGCCAATGACGGCTTGCGGAATATTCGGCAACATAATGGCCACACGATCCCCTCGCCGCACGCCGATCTTGAACAAGACCAGCGCAAAACGCGTTATCAAATCATTGAGGTCAGAGAACGTTATCTGAGCGCCGGAAAACCGAAGGGCCGCCGAATTCGGAGATCGGATGGCTGCATCGCCTATCAGGTCGGGGAGGGTGCACTGTGGATAGGTACACGCCTGCGGGACACCGTCGTTATAGTGGCGGACCCAAGGATGCTGCATGGGCTTCCTCTGCGGTGGAGCAATGACGGTTCATGGATCATTACACGGCAGAAATGCCTAGGGAAACCCATCTTAGGTGTAAGTGACGCTCTTTGGGGGGCTGTCAACTATCAGAAAGCGAAGCGCGTCTTACGTTGAAAACCACTTGGATGAGCTTCCCACTGGATAACAGCTCTAGAGCTTAGGAACTTCTCTTGAAACCTGTTACATTCAGTGAACATGCGAATTAGGGCTTAGGTGTGGAGGATTGCTTCAGGAAACCGAGATGCCCAGATACGATGTTGCTATAGTCGGTGGAGGTATAGTCGGCCTCTCTGTAGGATGGGCGATTACGCGCCGTCATCCGAAAGCTAGGATCCTCGTATTGGAAAAGGAGCATTGCTGGGGTCATCATCAAACCGGCAACAACAGCGGGGAAATTCATTCCGGGATCCATTACCAGCCTGGCAGCCTCAAAGCGCAATTATGCAGGGACGGCAATCAAGCGATGGTGCAGTTTTGTCGGGATTATGGGATTCCTCACGAGGTGTGCGGGAAGCTGATTGTGGCCACGGAACAGGACGAATTGCATCCTCTGGAACGGCTCTACGAGCGCGGCAGGCTCAATGGCATCGCAGCCATGAAACTCCGATCCGAGGAGATTCGGGAGATCGAGGCACACTGCACCGGCTTGGCAGCACTTCGGGTACCGACTACGGCCATCGTAAGCTACCGGCGGGTTGCTGAGACCTTTGCCGATCTCATCCAGAAAGGGAATGGAGAATTGCAGCTCGACAAAGAAGTAAAGCGGATCACCGTGCTGCCCTTCGGCCTTCTGATCGAATCCTCCTCGGCCTCTTACGAAAGCCGGTTTCTTATCAATTGCGCCGGCTTACAATGTGATCGTATTGCGCGACTGATGGGTATTCGAACAGGCATGCGGATCATCCCTATCCGCGGGCAGTATTATCTCTTGCGAGGGGAGAAACAACATCTCGTCAACGGCTTGATCTACCCCATGCCGAACCCTTGCTACCCGTTCCTGGGCGCGCACTTCAATAGACTGTTGAGCGGAGAGGTGAGAGTCGGCCCGAATGCCGTTGTAGCCTTCAAACGAGAAGGCTACCGGAAAATGGAGTTTGATATCCAAGACTCGATGGAACTGCTTGCATGCCGGGCGTTTTGGATTTTTGCAAGACAGAACTGGCGTGAAGAAGGTAGGGAAATGCTGTGCGCTTTCAGCAAGACCCTCTTCCTGCGCCGGCTGCAGAGACTGATTCCTGAGATTCGCCCAACTGATCTTGTGGCAGGTCAGGCGGGCGTACGAGCGCAAGCGCTCATGGACGATGGCCGACTGATGGACGATTTTCTCATTCTGCAAGGGCCGCGCTCCATCCATATATGCAACGCGCCCTCGCCGGCCGCGACGGCGTCAATTCCTATCGGGAACGCGGTGGTGGATTGTATGCAAGAACAGGGATTTACCTGAGTAGTAGGCAAGGGTGACCGCTACTTGTGCGTAGTCTGGGAGGACTCCGCGAAGTGCGAGAAAGTCTTCATGCTCCAAGAAGCCTGACCGGATATTCCGCTCCCGCACGCTTCGAGAAGGTTGCCGCCAAGCATCAACGCATTGAAGCTGAACGCAAGGCGCTTCAGGAGGCGCTTACCGACGCGCAATTCGTCCTGTCCATCCAGCACCGGAAGCCCTTAGCAGAAGTGAAGAGCCTGAAGGCTGCCGAAAAGCCGGAAGTCTCAGGAGCCAGCAGGGACGGGAAGGCTCGGAGGGCGGGGCAGGGCTGTTCCTAAAAGGGACGGGGCCATCAATTCTCGGATCGCTTAGCCGAGTATGGTAGTTTCAGTCGAACGGTGCCCCGAGTGTTCAGTCTGGTCTTGATGCTGGTCAGTGAAACACTCGATTAATAGCACCATGGATGGCACTGGTTGTTGCTATCACTGGCACCACGGAAAGTCCGGTCATTGTCTTCAGAGCCTGCAGGACCATTCTATTATTGGGATCAGCCACAGCAGCCGTCAGTTTGCCGGCTGAACAGCTGATTGGTAAGATCTCGTGTTTTAACGCATAGTGCTTGGGAATCATCTTGGCATAGAACGTCTCGATGTTTGCCGTCGCTAGGTCCACAAACGGCAGGCCGAATTGTTCAGCGAGCGCTCGCGCTAGCTGTTCTTCGCTGATGTACCCATACGTCACAAGATACTCACCCAATCGCATCCGGACACTCTTATGCATATTGAGTGCGTGTATGAGTTGGTTCACAGTGATGGCTTTTGCCCTCTGCAGAAGAGTTCCCAGTTTAGGGCGAGGTGGCGAGTTCTCCGGCATAGGTGTTGTACCAATATCCCCCGTCAGGCTCTTGAAGGAACTCGCGACTCTCGCAGGGAAACGCCTTCCGCCCGCCGCCCCGTTGTAAGCCCCAATACACGCAATTCCCGTTTTCGTACCGCTGCTATAGCAATGCTTTGTATGTCACAACAGCGAAAATGATTCCCGATGCCAGCGCAATTAAGAGCAATCGCTTGAACCGAGTATCTAGGTTCAATGGGACACCGCGTAAACGAGCTTTTTCTTCCATCTTGCGATCCGCAACGCTAATAGCAATTACTGAAAATCCGATTCCGGCCCAAACCGCGATCAACAGCGCCATAGGCCCACCATAGTAAATAAGTTTACCTACAATATTTTCCCCAGGCTATTAACAATAAGGGTTAGAGTTCGCCTAAAGCAGGGGAACGTAAGATCAAGAGCTACTTCGATTCGCGAGGGTCAATTGAGGCGGGAAGCGGTGAAGTCAAACGTTTGACTGTGGAGAGTCGATTTAAACAAGGGGATCGTCGTGCGTCTCACGGTATCCCGTAATCACGAACGGCAGATTTATTAAGCGTACGGTGGCATCTCTTACAAAGAAGTGAGGCACCCAAATCTCTACATAGCCATTCCCGTTACAGCCTAGGCACAGTACATCCGGTTGATGATAGCGTTGGCACTGATAACGGATCAGGACTTCCACCATAGCACCCACCCTTGGCAGCCAATCCTTGGCAGGCGCTAGCTGTCGTCAGTCCTGGCGTCTATGGAGGGAAGTATAAGTAGCTACCTAAGTGCGAAGTTTGTCAATGGATACAATGGTAGGCCACTTGATCCAGCGCTACGGTTATGATACGTAAGTACGATGCCACACAGTGATCTACTCAGAGTCCTTCGCATCTTGGTTCAGGCAGTAGATCGCTTCGTGAAGGTCGCCGCTAAGCATCGTCGGATAGAAACCGAACGGCAGACGCTTATGGAGGCGCTTATAGACGCTCAGTTTGTCCTGTCCCTCCAGGAACGGAACCCATTAGCAGAAGTGAGAACGCTAAGGCCTCGAAAGAACAGATGAAAAGGCCGTTCCTAGGGGCCTTTATTGTAATGCGTTGTATGTGATAACAGCAAAAACGATTGCCGATGCCAGAGCAACTAAGATCAACGTCTTGAACCGATCTTCTGGGTTCAATGCGACACCTCGTAAACGAGCCTTTTTCTCCATCTTGTTATCTGCAACGAGAGTAGCAATCAACGAAAATCCCATTGCACCCCAAACCGCGATGAGCAGCGTCATACTCCCCCCATCCTCAGTAGTTTGCCTACCTGATGGGGCCGGAGGCTATTAATAATAAGGGTTAGAGTTCGCCTAAAGCAGGGGAACGTAAGATCAAGAGCTACTTCGATTCGCGAGGGTCAATTGAGAGGGGAAAGTTTTACCCGTTGAACCTACGGGCAGCCAGAATCCGGAGGAAAGCCCCGGATCTTTCGGCGTCCCCTAATGACAAACGCATTACTAATGAGTGTTATGACATCGCGCAGAATCATATACGGCACCCATCGCTCAAGGTAGCCGGCCCCATTACAGGCGGAACATTGAGCTTCTTCTGGTTGCTGAAAGCAATGGCAGCGCCAGCGGATCAGGACTTCCATAGCAGCCATCCTTACAGACGCTAGCTGTCACCAGTCCTGGCGTCATATGAGGGAGAGGGCACTAGTAGTACCTGCCTAAGCGCAAAGTTTGTCAATGGACACTTTAGTAGCCTCAACCATCGTTCGTTGGAATCAAATGGCAAGGGAAAAAGGCAGACCGGCTAAGGCTATGGGCCGATGCTCACCCGGTGCCGCCGTGGGAGTGGAGACACTCCCAAATGGCAGGGAAGTAGGCGGTCTTAATAGGCAGGGACTTACTGTCCTAGTTCTTGATGGTCTACAGCGGGCCGGAAGGAGATTCTCGCCTTTTAATCTTCTTCGTTCCCTTCCTCGCAGATAGCTAATTCTTTACCGCGTGTAGCGACATGACCGCCGATCATATACCGATATCTCTTGAACCGACTCATGTTGAAAGCGTCTCGATATCGGATTTCTCCATAGACCCACAAAGTTAACGAGCCGGTTTGCAGTGCCGTGCTTAGTGCCGCATCCAAGATTATCGGTGCCTGGTGAGGGCAAGTGTTAGACGCGCCAGGAGAAAGCGAGGCGTTTGTCATTTCCGTTGGTCCAGTTGGGGGAGGAAGTGTATCAAAAGACGTTCCAAGAGCAATGCCGCCCATCTGAGTCAACGCATACGCGGGAGTCTGCCCACAATTTTTAATAACAAGGGTAGCAACGGGCGTCTGTCCGGCTCCAATTCCAGTTATCTCTGCCGTCTCAATAGAGATGTAAGCCCGCAATTGCTGTATAGTGGCATCTCGCGCTCCTTCCATTAGTTTTTTAGTGGCCCCCCACAGCTTGGCTGTATAGATCATCAATCCGAGAGTGAAGAGGGCAAGAGCGACCGTGACAAACACGAGTGCCCACTCTGTAGATAGAATACGGCCCGTCAAGCTAATGCACCTTGGCGACTGCCTAACTAGAATCTTCTCTGCTCAACGATATAGCCCACACAAACCTTTTGGAAGGTCTTGAAAACCGTCCTGCCAAGTAGGGACACTGGCGCCACTTTTGTGACGCGATTTTTGGCGGGTATAGGGGGTCAGCTTCTTAATCTCGAATCCATCTCGATTCGGAGTGCAACTCAACGCCAGTCGGCGTCATTGGAAGGCACTCCGCGTCATATGGTAAAATGCGTTCCGTGTAGGGCTGGCGCCGGGATCACGCCTAATGCAATCACTTACAGGTTGGAGGTTCGATTCCTCTCGCCAGCTCCAACTTCTCCCGGTGGTCAACGTCCTGTGGACCTGCTGCATCAAAATCGTGGGCCTATTTCCCGCACGCGTTAAGGCTCACCGGCTTTGCACCTGCTTTTTATACCCCAATGACTCCATGCATGTGTTGATATCTGTCGCAGACGTTTTCGTCACGTAGCGTTCGCACTCAGCTTGATCGCGTTTTGCTTGTAGCTCAGACTTGCCGGCAGGTGGAATCCATGTCTCCGTTGTCGAACATCCACTTAACACCATGAACAGCGCGATCAAGATCAATGTAGGCATAGCCGACTCCCTCTGGGTAAGCCTTGGGTTCTTCTGTGAGCGTCGGGGAATTATAGGCACTACACCTGCAGGAAAGAAAGGGGATGACACGAGGAAATGATGGTGCCCTGACGGCTTGTCGATCGAACAGCGAACAGGCAGAGTGTTGGCCGTGCAAGCCTGGGCTCAATGAACCGGAGCAAGGGAGACTACGGATTGGGGGCTAGAAAGGTTCAAGCGCTGAAAGCGGCCTTTTTGCCAATAAAACAGTGTCGGCCGCCTGTCGGGGTGTATTCTTGCAATCCCCGGCGCGCGCAACTTG
>Ga0137380_10006302_pt1 | contig 10579 bp, 5 predicted proteins | sample SagtaG_17_FD_104809 | JGI IMG/M metagenome (GOLD analysis project Ga0137380, IMG submission 104809) | Vadose zone soil microbial communities from Sagehorn Ranch, Mendocino, California, USA - Sage2_L_100_16 metaG | ecosystem: Environmental > Terrestrial > Soil > Vadose zone | place: USA... | reverse complement strand
TGTTTTGGAGCAGCAGGTTGTAACCCAGATTGTTATGCAGCCGGTCGGATCCCGCGTCCCGCGCTACAGCCTCTCGAAGGGCGCTCTCTCCTGCAGTAAGATCTCCCACCTCGTCATACAAAAGGCCGAGTTCATTCCACGAACTCGGCATCAGGTCCGCACGGGGCCACTCTTTTAAGAACGCCTCCAGCAGCGGAATGGCTTGCCCCGGACGGCGCAATGCCTGAGCGCAACGTCCCAACCCCAATGCGGCCTGTTCGGCCAGCGGGCCATTGCTCCCTGTTGCGGTTGGCGCGGAACGGGCCAGCCGCAATGTCTCCGTGTATTGCTCCAACCCTTCCTCGTACAAGCGGTAGTTTTCGTAAGCTCCGGCCAGTTCCAATCGGGTGGCGGCATCCTGGGGATTGAGGTTCAAACGGGTTTGGAGCGCCTGGACGCGCCGGTCATCGGTGAGAGGGTTAAACGCTCCCTGCGTTTGCTGTTGGAAAATAGTGCGCAAAGACGCGTCTGCCGGCCTGCCGATTTTTTGTGATCCGGCGCCTGCTTTTGGGGTTGTCCGTTGGGATGCGGTCCCGGAGAGACCAAAGTCCTGGCTGACGGTCGCGCGATGCACGCAACTCGTCGTGAGCGCCAGAATGGTTAGCAGCGCGGCGGTCGCCCATCGCGCGCTACATCGCACAGTCATTGCGGACCTCAACCAAGAACGCTCGCCGAATTTGGAGGCCGGTTTCGTCCGGTTACTGAGGAACTCTCGAAGCGAGTGGCTCTTCGCGAAGCGAGAATTGCAGTTCGTCACCGACCGCCGTCCCTGTGCTGGCGAGAGATCCGGAAGCTAATTCTAAAACGCTTCGCGCTCCCCATACCAGCGACGTCAAGCGGAACGGCGCGAGCCGATGATAAATCCGTTTGACGCGCAGGCCGCGATCCAGGAAAGCCACATCAATCGGAAATCGCATCCCGAACGTATGGATCGCCTGAGTCGGGTATATCCATAGCCCCTCTCCAGGCTCCAACGATTCGTGTTGCAGCAAACCGACCCGGCGGGAGCGGGAGGTGTCCGCCAGTTGAACGTTGGCCGCAAGGGTAGCTCCTCGAGTACGATTGTGAACGACGAACGGCCCTGCCGCTTTCATTGCTCCAAACCCTGTTTCAAGTGCTGCGCATGTTACACCGAAACAGGCGTTCCCGTAATGTAAAAAGACGTAAAAATAGCGAGCCGCAACTTTACGCGATGCCCGCTGTTGGCGTATATTGCGCACACGCCTGGGATATTTGGGGGGCTTCCAAATGGTGATGGGATTCATCTCCAACCGACGGACCGGCCGAGCGGTACTGCTGCTCCTGGGCCTGGGCATTTTAATTTCGCTATCCCCTCCGGCCGCTTCCGCAGCCAATATCGGAACCGTTGTTCCTGTCGTCGGCCAGGTTGCCGATTTGATCTACGACGCGGCGCGCAACCTGGTGTATCTCGCCAACTCCTCCCGGAATGACGTGGAGATTTATTCCGTAGATCGCGGACAACTCGTCGGGAGCATTTTCACCGGGCTCCAGCCTGCGAGCCTGGCGCTCAGCCCTGACGGCAACACGTTATATGTAGCCAATATCGGCTCCCAAACGATCAGCGCCGTCAACCTGAATTCCCGAAGTGTGGCCGACTATTTCGTGGGTTCGCGTCCGGATTCTATTGCTGTCGGAAGCGACGGCAAGGTGGTCATTTTGGGTACCGCCGGCCTTTTGCGGCTTGACCCGGTCGGCGGTCAGCTCATACCGGTACCGATCTCGCCGCCACCGACGCCCGTTGCCGGGCTTCCAGTCGTTCCTGTCAGCCCCACGCCGGCCGGATTCCTGGCGGGGTTGGTGGTAACGGCCTCGGGCAACCTCATTATCGGACTGTCCAACACCCGGCTCTTCGTGTACGAGGTTGCGTCCGGAACGGTTTTGCGGAGTCGGATGGTGACGGGACTTCGGGCCATCCTTTCGGCTGCCACAGACGGTTCCCGATTCATGGCCGGACCGTTTTTGTTCGACACGCAAACTCTAACGATCCTGGGCCGGGCTGGCACTGTGACGCCCACACTCACTGGCGGCAGCGCGTTCTCCGTAGATGGAAATGCAGTGTATGCGACGTTTTCCACACAGCTTCCCATCAATCCTCTGAATACCAACAATCCTCAAAATCCGGGCGGAGCGGTCATTCCAGGTGCTTTTCCGGGTCAGATTTCGGGGCTGCAGACTCGAGGTGTACTGCAAATCCTGCGCTCCTCGAGCCTCACTCCGCAGCTTGGCCTGCGCCTTCCGGAAACGATCACCTCCAAGATCATTTCCTCTTCGGATGGGCAAAACCTGTTTGCCAATTCTGCGTCCGGATTATTGGTTATTCCCATTGGTCAACTGACGAACCTTCCCGTCCTGGATGTGAGCGCCACGAACGTGGTCCTGTCCGTGGACATGTGCAACCGGGGGATCGCGACAGCCTCTGTCGAGGTTCGCAACGTGGGCGGCGGCCGAATGACGTTTGGGGCCACCTTGAATAATCAGGGCGCTCCAGTGATTTTGAACCAGCGCTCTGGCGTGGCTTCATCGACCCTGAACATCAGCTTCGATCCGCGCAGCGTGACGATCCGTGGCACACGGCAGTACGCCGTGGTGCTTGTTTCGCCGGAAGCGGTAAATATCGAGCCAGCGATCCTGGTGAACCTGAACTTTCGCGATGTGGGAGATCGTGGGGCGATCGTTCCCATGGCGGGCGTAGGTGTCGACATGCAGATGGACTCCAGGCGCCAGCGGTTGTACATCGCCAACTACACTCAGGATCAAATCGAAGTCTTCTCTCTGGACAGCCAGACATTCTTGCCGCCGATTCGCGTTGGGAACCGTCCCTTGTCCATGGCTATGGTAGATCCCTTCACGCTGGTGGTCGCGAACTCCGGAGCGGAGAACCTCTCGGTAGTGGACCTGGACGCGATGCAAGAGATCGACCAGATCCCGATGGCGCCGGTGCCGCTTAATATGGCGCCGCTGTTCCCCCGGTCCATTGCCGCTTCATCGAATGCCGTCTTGTTTTCGGCTGTCCCGCTGGCCGCCGCCGGCCTGGCTCCGGGGAATGGCTCGGTGTGGCAGTTGAGTTTGCTGACCCACAGCGCCTTTCCACGCCTGGACCTCGGGACCGGCACGTTCAACGTGATTCAAGGCCGTAATCTGCTGCTCGCGCCGGCGGACGGCAGCGGGATCCTGGTTGTCGAAGGGAACGGGAACTTGCGGCTGTATGACCCGATTGCGGACACGTTTCCGGTAATACGTACTGCCGCCGTGCCGGGGTTGCGCGGTACGGCATCGGCGTCGGCCGACGGCAGCTATTACGTTGTGGACAATTCTGTTTTCAATTCCGTGCTGGGTTCTCAAGGTACGATTGGGCCTTCAGGCCTGGGATTTGCCGGAGCGCCGGCGCCGGCGTCACTGGCCTTCGGCGTGATAGCCACTGGTAACAATGCCGTCCGGGTCCAGGCAGCCAGCGCTCAAACGCCTGTTCAGAGCCTGCAGCGTTATAACCTCTTCACCTTGCAGCCGGACCTTCAGGTCTTGTTGCCCGAGCAGGTGATGGACATCAGCCCCGCGCAAATTGGAATGGCTACGAGCACGCGCCAGTGGCCGCCTCGCACAACGGCGCTCGAATTGGGTGTGAACAACCAGACGCAACTTCTGCCTCGGGGGATGGCGACGGACAGCAGCAACAATGCTTACCTCTTGACGTTTTCCGGCCTCAGCATCGTGTCTTTAACGGCGGCAGCCGGCCGGCCGCCTTCGTTCCAGGCGAGCGGAGTCGTGAACGGCGCCAGCCGCACCAGTGGACCGGTGTCGCCGGGTTCCCGCATCACAATCTTCGGCGCCAATCTGGCGGATTCCGCCACAGCCGGCACAACTCCCTGGCCGCGGACTCTGGGCGGAGTTTGCGTGACGGCCAACGAAGTCGCGATTCCGCTCCTCAACACGTCTCCAACACAAATCGACGCGCAGTTGCCGCCCGATCTGGCAACTGGACGTGTCACGCTGACCGTGCGCTCCACCCGCCTCGGTCAGGTCAGCGCGGGCGTCGGAATCCAGGTCAATCGGACAAGTCCCGGTGTATTTTCCATGGATGTCAACGGGCAGCAGCAAGCCGCACTGTTTCATGCCGCTGATTTAACGCTGGTCACACCGGACTATCCTGCAGAACGCGATGAATACCTTCTTCTGTACGCCACGGGTCTAGGCCCCGTCCGTCCCGCGGTTCCTGCGGGCGAAGGAGGCTCTGCGGACCGGGTTTCCGCTACCACCGAAACCGTCGGCGTCGAGATCGGCGGTCATCCGTACGTTGTGCTTTCATCCGAATTGGCGCCTGGTGTTGTCGGCGTTTATCAAATCGACCTTTACGTTCCAGGCGACCGGGTGCAAGGGGACGACCTGCCGGTCGTGGTCACAGCGGGAGGAGTGTCCAGTACGAGTGGTAACGCTCCGCTGGCGGCGATTCACTAGGGTCATTCGGTTTATTGGGTCATTAGGTCATTGGGTTATTGGGTTGGTGGGTCATTTGACAAGTACATTGGATATCGGTCATGGGACATCCCAACATTTGATATTTTTCGGAAGGGGACGTGCGGAACGTGGCCGCATGACTACACCTCTTTCTAAAGCTGATGAACTTGAGAAACGGCTGATTGCTTTTGCCTCTGGGATTGTTTCTCTTTCTTCAAAACTGCCACGAACGCAGCAAGGCCGGCATATTTCTGGGCAGATTCTGCGGTCAGGAACCGCTGCAGCCGCGAATTACGGCGAAGCGCGAGGCGCCGAAAGCCGGTCGGACTTTATTCACAAGCTCCGAATTGTCTTCAAGGAACTGAATGAAACCACGGTTTGGCTTCAGATAATCACACAAAGTTCCTTGCTTTCACCGGAAATGACGATCGCGATTATCGCGGAAAACCGCGAACTTTGCCGAATCATAGCGGCATCGATCAAAACCGCTCAAGCTTCCGACCAATGACAAATGTTGGGATGTCCCATGACCGATGTCCAATGTAGTTGTCCAAGGACCCAATTACCAACTCTGCTTGCTTGTCTGTCCCTCTGGCTTGTCGTGGGCTTCGCTCAACCCGCTTTCCCCCAGTCGCAGGTTTCCTGGAATTTTGCGGGCCCCCTGGGAGCTCCGTCCAGGGTTCTGGCGCTGGCGGTGGATCCGCGCAACGATTCAGTGTGGTATCTCGCTGCGCCGGGCGGCGGCATTTGGAAAACCGAGGACGGAGGCCAGACCTGGGTTCCTCAGATTGATTCGGCTTCTTCTCTACAAGTCTGTTCTCTGGCGCTCGACCCGCGTTTTCCGGATGTGCTCTATTTCGGAACGGGAGACGACCGAAGTCCGCGCCCCGCACAGCGCGTGGCTCGCTCGGCCGATGGTGGACGAACCTGGACCTTCCAGACGCGCCTTACGAATCAGCCGGTGTGTACGCTTGCGGTAGATCCCACGAACTCCGGGCGAGTTTTCGCGGGTTCGGCAGAGGGACTGTTTCTTTCTTCGGACGCGGGAGGGAGTTGGGACAGGGTTCTCGCTTTTCCGGTCACATCGGTTGCGTTTGACGGCCTGGGCAGCGTCTATATTGGTATGCTCGGCGCGGACGCCGGGGGAGCGCGTGAAAACATAATGGCCCGTTCCTCCGACGGCGGCCGTACCTGGACCAACTTGATCCTTCCTCCGAATCCCAACACGATCGGGACTCAAACCGATTGGGTCAGCGTGGTGGCTGGCGCCGGCTCGGTATCCGTCGTCGTCTCCTACCAGTCTGCTCCGGTTAGCGCAGCAAGCACCTCGTCCGTGTCGCAGTTGGATTTCTATCGAAGCACTGATGCAGGAAATACCTGGTCGGCGACCTACGGGATTGGCCAGGCGCGCCCTCCTGTGCAACTGGTCGCGGATCCTATTGGCGGTAGTCTTTATGTGGCCGGGGCCATTTTGCTGACTTCCGCAAACCAGGGATCCAGTTGGTACCGGATCCCCACCCTAACCGGCGATTTCCATACCGCGGCGATCGCTGCCGGGACGCTGCTGGTGGGTGGGGAAAAAGGCATCGAGTCCGCCGCTTTGGTTCAGGGAACCCCCGCTCGCGTGATTTCCCCGTTGCCTCTGGGCCAGTTTCTCGGGGTGGGTTCAGATTCCGTGAACGGCATCTGGGGCGCCGGCCTCCCGGGACTCTTCGGTCCGCTTCCGTTCGCCAATTTCAATCAAACCGCGGTTCCCGGGATCGGGGCGGTCGGCAACGTGGCAGGCGCCGCGAGCGGCGCTCTCAATATTTTTTCCGCCGGGAATACCCAGATCCATTTCTCCACAGACGGAGGCTCGCACTTTTCTTCCAGCACTGTCGTGGCTGACGGAGAACTGCGAGCGCCGTTTCCTCCGGTTGTGCTCGATCCGGTCTTCACGTCGTCCGCCTACGTCGCTGGAAGACGCCTGTACCACACCAACAACAGTGGGGCCGGTTGGACGGCGTTGGCGGTAGTGGACCCCAATCCCACTCATGTGGTCATCGCGTTGGCCGTGGCGCCGGCTTCGCGGGGGACGCTTTATGCGGCGACGGCATGCTTGCCGGAAGTGGCGTTGGTTTCTTGCCCGGCGATTTCCCTGGTGTGGCGTTCCGCGAATGGAGGGGCGAGTTGGGTCCAGATGAGTCCCGTGTCGGGGTGGGTAAACCGGCTTGCAGTAGATCCCCGGCTAAGTAATACCGTATACGCGGCAGTCGGTGCGTTCCCCGCTGGTCCCAGTATGTCTGCGGGATTTGTTCCAGGCGATTTGCAACGGTCCACCAACGGAGGCGCTACATGGACCTCGGTTCGCGCCAATTTGCCCCAGTCGCCGGTAAACGCCATTGTCATTGATCCGGCTTCCTTGCCCAGCCTCATCCCACCTATCCTCGTGCCCGGCCAACCCTTTCAGCCCGGCCTATTCAACCAGCCGGCCCAGACCTTATACGTCGGAACCGACGCGGGAGTGTTTGTTAGCTTCAATGCGGGCGGGCAGTGGACGGACATTAGCGGGAGCCTTAATGTGAGCCTCCCGCCCAGTCCCGTTACCGGCTTATCGCTGCGGCAGCCGGGCGGCACGTTGTTGGCAGCCACGTTTGGACGCGGAATTTACTGGACCTCGACGACAGGTTTAGGTCCTGGCGTGATCGTCAATCCGCTTTCATTGGACGTGACGCTCATGCGCGGGACGACGCTGACCACTGGCGTTTCCTTGATCAATCTCTCCATGGCAACGACGTTTGGTTGGAGGCTGAATGCGCTCGACTCGTGGATCAGTGTTCCTGAGCCGAACGGGAGCTTGAGACCGCGCGCCTCCACCGAAGGCGCCGTCCGCATATCCGCTGCGGGTCTCGAAGCAGGCGATTACCAGGGACGCCTGCAACTGATCTCGGGTCCCTTCGTCCAGAACATTCTTGTAGATGCGCATGTGACGGCGTCGCCGGCTCAAATGACGATTGTCAGCGGGAACAACGCGACAGGCGTCGCCGGCGCCGTTTTGCCGCCACTCCAGGTGATGATTACGGACAGCAATCAGCTTCCGATACCTGGTATCTCCGTGAACTTTGTCATCACCAGTGGAGGAGGATCCCTGGGTGCCCGCACCGTTCTGACAAACGTTGCGGGGATAGCCGGCGCGGTCTTAACCTTGCCCGCAAACCCTGGAACCGTCCAGGTGCTCGCCACCAGCGGGGAGGTGTCGGTCACTTTTACCGCCACCGTTGCCGCTGCTCCCACGCTGCTGTCGGATTCCGTAGCGGACGGAGTGACTTTCAACGGTTACACCTCCCTCGGGCCGGGAAGTATTCTCTCCATTATCGGCCGGAATCTGGCGGAGGCGGATGCGGTTGCTAACAGTGCATCGCTGCCGACTTTTTTACTGACCACGCGGGTCATGCTCACTACGTTAGCGGGCGATGTATCGCTCCCGCTGTTCTCGGTATCTCCACTGCAGATCAAAGCCCTGCTGCCTACCGGCGTGCTGCCTGGAGTATACAGGCTTCACGTAGAGGTGGCCTCAGTCCGTAGTGATGACGTCCAGATTTCGATCGCCGCTTTTGACCCCGGGATCTTTACGCTGAGTGAAACGGGCCGGGGTCCGGGGATCTTTGTCAAAGAGGACGGTTCGGTGGTAACGGCAGCGAATCCGGCCGACCGTGGAGCCAGCGTTACTTTCTATGCGGCCGGCCTCGGCGCTGTGAACCCTCCGGTTGCAGCCGGCGAGCCGGGCGCGGTCACTGAACCTCTGAACCGCACGGTTCGGAATCCGCGGGTCTTCTTCGACATTTATCAAGCCGAGGTGATCTACAGCGGCTTGGCCCCGGGCGTCCCTGGTAGATACCAGGTCACTGTTCGCGTTCCCGTGCTGGTTTCTCCGGCCACGAATATTTTGGTGAGTCTGACCATCGGAGGGTTTGCCAGCAATCGTGTTACGATTCCGGTTCGATAGACCCAATGCGGGATTGGGCCATTGGGTCAGTGGGTCATTGGGTAGTTTGACAAGTGGATTGGACATCGTTCATGGGACATTCCAACATTTGATATTTTTTGGGACCCGGCAACGCTGTGGCTTCTGAAAATGTCAAATGTTGGGATGTCCCATGAGCGATGTCCAATGCACTTGTCCAAGAACCCAATTACCAACTGACCGAATATTCCGTTATTAGGAGAACCTGAAATGAGCCGAGGGCCTCTCTCCAGACGACGAAGCGTCCCCGTCCGGACCTCGCTCATTCAAAGTAAAGAGCGGCACGCCGGCCTCAAGACACGTGTGCACCAGAAGCTTCTGAGTGTGCTGAACATGGATGCTGTCAAAGCGGAGAGCCGGCAGGAGTTGCGCCGGGAAGTGCAGAAGGAGCTGGAAAAGATTCTTCGCGAAGACCACCTGCCGATCAGCATGACGGAGCGCAACCGCCTGGCGGAAGAAATCCTGGACGAAGTCTTCGGCCTGGGACCGCTGGAGCCTTTGCTGAAAGATCCCACCATCTCCGATATTCTGGTGAACACGCACAAGTATGTCTACATCGAACGGCACGGGAAGCTGATCGAGACAGGCATTCACTTCCAGAGCGATCGCCATCTGATACGTATCATCGAAAAGATCGTCTCCAGCGTGGGGAGGCGGATTGACGAGTCCGTCCCGCTGGTGGATGCGCGTCTGCCGGACGGCTCGCGCGTGAATGCCATCATCCCGCCGCTGGCCGTAGACGGGCCGTCGCTTTCCATCCGCCGCTTCGGACGCAAGGTCCTGAGCAATGAAGACCTGCTCCGCAACCAGACTCTGACCCAGGCCATGATGACATTTCTTGCCGCCTGCGTGGAGTCGCGGCTCAACATCGTAATTTCCGGCGGAACCGGCTCCGGCAAGACCACTTTTCTCAACTGCCTTTCACGGTTCATACCCGAACACGAGCGTTTGGTCACGATCGAAGACACTGCCGAGTTGCAGATTCAGCTCGAGGACGTTGTGCGCATGGAAACGCGCCCGCCCAATATCGAGAGCAAGGGCGCGATCACGCAGCGGCAACTGCTGATGACGGCATTGCGCATGCGCGCCGACCGGATTTTGCTCGGTGAGGCGCGCGGCGGCGAAGCGCTGGATATGTTGCAGGCGATGGCCACTGGCGCGGAAGGCTCGATGACGACCGTCCATGCCAACTCTCCTGCGGATGCCTTCAGTCGATTGGAGACCATGGTCATGATGGCCAAGCTCGACCTGCCCAGCCGCTTCATCCGCCAGCAGATGGCCTCGGTCATCCAGCTGTTGGTGCAGACGTCGCGCCTCAGTGACGGCACGCGCAAAGTAACACACATCGCCGAAGTGATGGGCTTGAACGATTCGCAGATCCAGGTGCAGGACATCTTCATTTTCGAGCAGACCGGCGTCGGAGACGATGGCCGCGTGCTCGGACGATTTCGGGGCACTGGCGCCTCGCCGCGCTTTATGGAGCGCCTGCGCGTGTTGGGTTTACCAGTCTCTCCCAAGCTTTTCGAAGAAGTGGTGACCGTCGGCTAGCCCGCATTTCTCACCGGAATCTTGGGCAACTATGCTGAGGGCGCGTCCCTCTCCCTCTGGGAGAGGGTGGCCGAAGGCCGGGTGAGGGTCGATAAGAATGCACTCTGTTAACCCTCACCCGCCGCTTCGCGGCACCCTCTCCCAGAGGGAGACTGACTTGGTTGTGGATAGTCACAAGCCGGTGAAAAATCCGGGCAAGAGGTTTGATATTCAATGACTCGATTTGCAATGGTATTTCCCCTATTCATTTTCTCTTTTGCGACGCCTTGCCTGGCGCAGGAGATTCCCGAATGGGAGTTCTTCGGCGGGTATTCGTTTCAGAGATCCGACGTGCGGGAGTATTTCAAGTCGTCGCCGATCATCTACACGTTCCGCGGCAAATACGCCAGTCTCAGCGGCTGGGATGCATCCGTTACAGAGAACCTGAACCGCTGGTTTGCAGGCACGCTGGATATCAGCGGTCACTACAAGACGCCACGACTACTCGGAACGGCGAACCAGGAGCGAATGCTTTCG
>Ga0137380_10006297_pt1 | contig 10583 bp, 8 predicted proteins | sample SagtaG_17_FD_104809 | JGI IMG/M metagenome (GOLD analysis project Ga0137380, IMG submission 104809) | Vadose zone soil microbial communities from Sagehorn Ranch, Mendocino, California, USA - Sage2_L_100_16 metaG | ecosystem: Environmental > Terrestrial > Soil > Vadose zone | place: USA... | reverse complement strand
CGCTTCGACCTCGCCAGATACCGGGTCATACGGAAGCGCCCTGCCCCGGCCGCGCCCGGCGGGGACCGCGGCGGCGCCGGCATGGCATGACCGGCCGGCGGGCCGCGCCCCGCGCGCACCGTCGTCCACTTCCACGGCGGCGGCTACTGCGTGGGCTCGGCCGCCATGGCGCGGACCTGGGCGGCACACCTGAGCGCGCGGGCGGCATGCCGGGTCGTGCTGCCCGAGTACCGGCTGGCGCCCGCGCACGCGCACCCCGCCGCCCTCGACGGCGCCCGCGCTGTCATGAAAGCGCTGCTCAGCGACCTCTCCCCCACCTCCATCGTGGTGTCAGGCGACTCGGCCGGCGCGGGCCTCGCCCTGTCCCTCGTCCTCGCTTGGCGCGACGGGGACCAGCAGCTTCCCGCCGGGTGCATCCTCCTGTCACCGTGGCTCGACCTTGGGCGGGACCTGCGGGCCGTGCCGGACCTGGTGCGCCGGGACGTGCTGCTCAGCCCGGGCTGGCTCGAGGCGTGCGCCACCGCGTACGCCCACCCGTCGAACTGGGCGGACCCCTCGGTCTCACCGCTGCTCGCCTCCCACACCGGCCTGCCGCCGCTGCTGATCCAGGCCGGAACCGACGATCTGCTCGCCCCCGACGCCGAACGCCTGGCCGCCAGCGCCTCGACCGCCGGTGTGGACGTCACCTTTACCAGGTGGCCGCGCATGTGGCACGACTTCGCGCTGCAGCCCGGCCTCCTCGCCGCCGCCGACAGCGCACTGTCCCAGGCACACTGGTTCGTGGCGACGGTGACGAACCCCTAACCCCACCCGGTCGAGGCTTGTGCCCGCGTCCCGTCAACATCAAGTTGACGTTTGTCAGGCGGACCGGCCGGACCGCCAACACCTGGTTGACGGCTCGCCGGCGCCCGCTGCCTGCGCCGCCATGCGGGCGGTCGCAGGGTCCGCCGCCCGCGACCCGATTACATGCCTAACGCCTGGCGGTTTGCTCATCACCGCGCGCCGGAGCACAGCAGCCACAACCGCTGACTATCTGCGCGACGTGGACCAAACATCGGCCTCGCGCCGCCGCTCACTGCCAGGGCGGATACAAGCTGGCGGATCCCCCGGCGCCGGCCGAGCACGGCAAAGCCTGGCGAGTGGCGTCTGAATAGATAGCCGACAGGTTAACTGCTATTCATCTGCCGGGCGAGACAGATTGTTCTCGCCGGTAACGGATCGGATTGGGCCGCCGCAACCTTGCTGGCGGCAGCGCCGAAATAGTCGCTGCCCTTATGGCGTGGGTTATCTGTTCCCCAGTGCCGCACCCGGGACTGAGGAATCATCTTGGGAATGTGCTTGGAACAATGGATGTAAGCCTCGGTGACGTGCACAAGGACCCACTGCACTGGCCGGCGGCCTGGATGCCCAGACTCCGGAATGTCAAGATCAAATTCCTGCATGCGTGCGGGAGTGACAATGCTAGCGTCGCCGTTTACATGTAGACCGATGAGATCGCGCGTGAAGTCCGCGAGGAAGATGCCGATGTGCGGGTTCTGCAGCATGTTGCCGAGACTGGCCATCACGCCGTTGCCCCGGTACTCGGGGTAGGCGATAGTTTGGTCGTCCAGGACCCTGATGAAGCCAGCAGGACCAGCGCGGAAGCTGCAGTCACACTCTCCTGAACCGTCGCTAGTGGCGATGAACGCCATTTCCATGCGCTGGATGAATTGCATCATGACCGGGGTGAGCTGACCGGTGACCTGGTTCCTGTAGAACTGCTGGGCTCGCTGCGCAGTGCCGTATCTTTCCTGGAGAATACGTTCACCCGCAGAGCCCGGCTGGCGCTGGCGATCGCTGCGTTTCCGCGTCGCCATGAAAGCTCGGGCCGCTATATCTAACACTGTCATTGCCCCGCCCTTCCCCGATCATGATCGTTTTCTTTGTTGCGGCGTCCCGCGCGGACCTGCGACGGGCGAGTGACCGTAGCGATAGATGTCACCGAGCCGGGCAGGGCTCGTCTAGGCTCGTATCCACGTGCCGTTAAAGGGTGCGGCCGGAAGACATACCTCCTGGGTCCGATGAACGGCTCAGCACTGACTAGCAGGCTGTCAAGGGCGAACAAGTCGTCGCCCGCCAAGGACCGCCCGACAGGCATCACGCCCAGGTCCGCGTCGAAGCCGGTCTCAATTCGTCCGCCGCCACCGGGCAGGCCTGGAAAGACGGGAGCATGGAGGACTCCTCGCCCGTCTCCTGGCCGTGGGTGCCGCTGCGCGACCGGCCACGACCAGGACGGTGTGCGCCACCACGACAGTCCGTTGACATCGGACAGTCCGTCCCTTACCGAGTCCAGGCCGAACGCCCGGTGCACCCCACTCCCGCATGACATAGCGCCCTCCGGTAGCTGGCTCCGGCGGCTCCCCTGGCAGGAACCGCAGCACAAGCGTGCGCCGCCAACCCGGACGTCCGTGTTGCACTCGCCTTGACGCCTACCTTGCACCCCAGGTCACAGAGGCATGCCAGTACGGCTCAGGGACGCAGCTGAATCTGCAGCTGCTCACCGCCACACACGTTGTTGCTAGCGGGCACGAACCCACTGTCGGCGGACAGGACCGCATCATTGACGGCGAAACATCGCGCAGCGCCGGGACCGCCAGTCCCAGTGAGCACATCCGGCGCGGACAGTTCCGCAGGCGCGCCGAACCGGCCGCGCCTGTCGGCCGCGCAGCTGCTTGCGGCCAAGAACACCAGGCCGATCCGGTCTCTCGATGAACTGGCGAGCTGTCTCATGTTCCCGTGCTGCCCGGCGACGAGGCCGTGGCCGCGATCTGGGGACGCCTGTCCGCAGCGGCCGTCCGGTCAACGACATGTGGATCGCGGCGTGCTGCCTGGCCTACGAGGTGCCTCCCGCAACGCTGAATCTCAAGGATTACATGGCAACCCTGTTCAGCCACCTGGGCATCCAGCCCGGCCCAGCCGCGGCATAGCCCTCCGCAAAACCAAACTTTTGGAGATCATGGAACCTCAAGTTGCTAGCTGGGCTTCGCCCCAGCCCGACAAGGCTCGGGCGGTGTTTTACGCGCGTAGCTGGCGAGGCCGTTCCCCAGCAGCGCGAAGGCGCGTTCGGCCAATCCGTTAACGTCGCTGGCCAGCCGGTCGAGCCCCTCGCCGGCCAGAACCCGGTGGCGTACGTAGTCAATGAGCGCGCGGTGGATGCCCATCATCGCATTTGCTGCTACCCGGGCTTGGACGTCGTCAGCCGGGGCGCCGGTCTCGGCGGCTAGCAGCGCGGCGAGGGAGTCGGCGTAGCGGGCCAGCGCCTTCTGCTCGCGCGCGCGCAGCGCCGGGCTGGCTGCGATGACGCGGTTGACCGACCGGAGCCTCTCCAGGGCTTCGGGCTCACCGGCTGCGGCCTTGGTGAGCTGGCCCTGGGAGGCGAGCAGATGGCGGCGGAATGCGGCGAGCGCAGGTTCTTTGTCGGGCCGGGCGCGAATCGCGTCGATCAGCCGTGTGCCAAAGGCCTCCAGCCGGAAGTAGAACAGGTCTTCCTTGGTCTGGAAGTAGTTGAAGACGGTGGCCTCGGCGACCTGCGCCTCGCGGGCGACTTCGGCGACGGTCACGCGGTCGAAGCCGCGGTCGGCAAACAGCCGCCAGGCGGTATCGGCGATCAGTTGCCGCGTCTGCGTCTTCTTCAGCTCGCGAAGGCCCATGTGCCCGTCCTGCCCGTTGAAAGTTTCAGGCTCCATCATAGGGCAACACTAGACTTATAGCCTCTCTATGTTTAGACTGACACCAAATATCTGACCGAGATGGCACGCCAGTGAGGGGGTTGCGATGACAGCCGCAGCAACCAAGACCCACAACACGAGGAGCCCCGGCTCCACCGGCGCCGGCGCGCTGGGCCGTGAGGTCCTCGTGCTCGGAGCGGTGGTCGTTCTGGGGACGATCATGACGGTGCTCGACCTGACGATCGTGAACGTCGCCATCCCGACGCTGGGCAGGGATTTCAACGCATCGATCTCGACCATCCAGTGGGTTATGACCGGCTACATGCTTGCCTTCGCGAGCGTGATCCCGCTGACCGGCTGGGCCAGTGAACGATTCGGCGCCAAACGTGTCTGGCTTGGATCACTGCTGCTGTTCATGCTCGGCTCGGGGCTGGCGGCCACGGCCTGGTCGATTGGCTCGCTGATCGGCTTCCGGGTACTGCAAGGCCTCGGCGCTGGGATGATCCTCCCCGTCGGCCAGACCATCCTCGCCCAGGCAGCGGGACCACAGCGGATGGGCCGGGTGATGAGCGTGATCGGGGTGCCGATGCTGCTCGCTCCTGTCCTCGGCCCCGTGATCGGCGGGGCGATCGTGGACCAAGTCAGCTGGCACTGGATCTTCCTGATCAACCTGCCGATCGGGATCGCGGCCCTGCTGTTCGCGCAGCGGCTGCTGCCAGAGGCAAAGCCGCAACTCGGCCAGCGGCTTGACCTTCGCGGCCTGATGTTGCTCTCGCCCGGTATCGCCCTCTTCCTCTACGGCATGTCGCAGGCGGCGAACCAGGGCGGCTTCGGCGACATGCGCACGGCTGGCACGGCAGTGACCGGGGTCGTGCTTGTCGCGCTGTTCGTCCGGCACGCCAGGCGCCGCGGCCCGATGGCGCTGATCGACATCTCGCTGTTCGCCCGCCGGGGCTTCGCCGCCGCGGCCGCCACCAACCTGCTGCTTTGCATCGCGCTGTTTGGGCTGCTAATCCTGCTGCCGCTCTACTACCAGGTCGTCCGGCACGCGACCGCGCTCCAGGTCGGGCTGCTCCTCATCCCGCAAGGGGCCGGAGCGGCCATGGCGATGCCGCTCGCCGGCCGGCTGACCGACAAGATCGGTGCCCGCGTTGTGGTGTCCGCGGGGACGCTTGCCGCCATGCTCGGCACGCTCGCCTACACACAGGTCAGAGCCGACACACCGTATCTTTACCTCGCCGCGGCGCTGCTCGTCATTGGCCTGGGAATCGGCAGCACGATCATGCCCGTGATGGCAGCCGCCTTCCAGACGCTCTCACCAGCCGAGACGCCGAGGGCAACCAGCGCACTCAACGCCATCCAGCGCATCGCAGGCGCAGTCGGCACCGCGATGCTCGCGATCATCCTGCAGCACGCGATCGCGGCCAACCTTGCCGGTCTTCATGCCGGCACCCAGGCGATTACCGCGCTTACGCCCCAGCAGCGTACGCACGCCACGCCCGCGCTCGCCGAAGCCTTCGGCGCCACCTTCTGGGTCGCACTCGGGCTGATCGCTCTCACCCTGATCCCCGTGCTCCTCCTCCCCCCGCGCGCCGAGGGCGCCAACCCGCCGCAAAGAGAGGTTCAACGATGAGCACTTCCGGCAATACGCACGACGTTCTCAACCTGGTGCAACGCTGGGCGAGCGCCGAGCAGCACAACAATGCCGGCATTCTCGGGGAACTCCTCGCGGAGGACTTCGTCGGCGTCGGCCCAGTGGGTTTCGTGCTAACCCGCAGCCAATGGCTCGGCCGATTCGGGGGCGGCCTCGAGAACCGGGCCTTCGCAGTGGAGGACCCACAGGTGCACCTCTACCCCGGGGCGGCCACGGTCGTTGGAGTCCAAGCACAGGAAACCAGCTTCCAGGGGCGCGACAACTCCGGCCGGTTCCGGGTCACGCTCACAGCAGTACAGTCCGCCGGCCGCTGGCTGCTCGCGGCTGTCCACATCGGCCCGCTGCAAGACCGGCAGGCCTCACCGCCTTCATAACGAGCAGGCCGCCACCGGGCCGCTTTCCCCGCTGCCCAAACCACCAGCATCGGCAGGCGAGCCACGGCCACGAAAGGTACCAACGGAGGACCCGATAGAAGAGACAATCCGCGCCCGCCGGGGTCGGTGCCACGCGCCCGGAGGGGCCAGGCGCGATCAACTCGACCCTGTTCAGCAGTTCCTTGGCGATCTCATCCCCGTTACTATGTCACTGTTCCTCCTGTTACTTCCGTTACTTACGAACCTCTACAGTTCCTCCCCCCGGCCCCTGGGAGGGTCGCCATGACCGAATCTGCGACAGGCCCCGTCGAGCACACGACGAAACTCGCGCTTCTTGAGAAGACAAAGCTCATCAAGAGCATGCGCCGCTTCGACTTGCTGCTGTTCCTCGTCTGCGCCATCGTTGGCCTCGACACGCTCGGCCAGGTGTCCAGCTACGGCGCGCAGACGTTCACCTGGGTGCTCGTGCTCGCGGTGTTCTTCCTGTTCCCCTACGCGCTCGTGATGGCCGAGCTGGGCACCGCGTTCCCGCAGGAGGGCGGACCGTACGAGTGGATGAAGCTGGCCTGGGGGCGCTTCGCGGCCGGCATCGGGGCGGTTCTCTACTGGGTGACGAACCCGCTGTGGGTCGGCGGCTCCCTCGCCTTCATCGCTACCGCGGCGTGGAGCTCGAACTACTCCAAGATCGGCAGCGGGACGGTCGGCGACTACCTGTTCAAGACGATCTTCATCTGGATCTCGATCGGGGTCGCCATCGTGGCCCTCCGCTACGGCAAGTGGATCCCGAACTTCGGGGCGATCGTGCGCTTCGCGGTCCTTGGGTTCTTCTCCATCACGATATTGATCTACGCGATCAAGAACGGCGTGCAAGGGTACGCGGCCGGCGAATTCTCTCCCTCGAAGGCCGTCTTCATCGGCCTCGTGCCACTGCTGATCTTTAACTACGTCGGCTTCGAACTCCAGAACGGGGCTGCCGAGGAGATGCGCAACCCGCAGCGGGACGTGCCGGTGACGGTCCTGGGAAGTGGCATCCTGGGCGTCCTGCTCTACGGCATTCCGATCTTCGGGATCCTGGCCGTCCTGCCGGTGAAGAAGATCACCGGCGTCGGCGGCTTCCTCGACGCGGTCACCGCGACCTTCACCGTCTACGGCGGCGCGCAGACTGCCCTGGTCAAAATCATGACGGCGGGCTTCATCATCGCCCTCATCACGTCGGGCGCCGTATGGATGATCGGGTCCGACCGCGTCCAGGCGGTGGCGGGCTACGACGGCGCCTTCGCGGGCTGGTTCGGGGTCTTCAACCGGCGCCTCGGCACGCCGGTGCGGGTGAACGTGCTGTCGGGGATCGCTGCGACGATCTTCATGATCGTTGCGGTCAACCTGAACAAGGGCAGCACGGCAGCGACCTTCGTGGTCGTGCTCTACATGTCCATATCGACGACGCTGATCTCCTACATCCTGATGTTCCCTGCGGTGATCAAGCTGCGGTACTCGCACCCGGACGTGCCACGGCCGTACCACATCCCGGGAGGCAAGCTCGGCGTGTGGATCGCTGGTGGCATCTGTACCGCCTTCGTTGTGCTCGCGTCATTCGTGGCTGTCTTCCCCGACGTGATCGAGAGAGCCCTCGGAGCGGGGTACAACTTCAAGGACACGTGGGGAATCTCGCGGCTGCGCTTCGAGGTGTTCACGCTTGGGACGCTGGCAGTGATCAGCGCCTTCGCGATCGTCTGCTACTGGCTCGGGCGGCCGGTCCGTGAGGAGGCGGCGGACGTGATGCTCGCGCCGGCACCCGCATAGCGGTCGCGGCGTCGTTCAGGTGCAGCCAGACTCGGCTCGCCTGCGTACCTTACCGGTTCCAGGGCAGCGGGCTGCCCAGTAACGTGGCGGTATGGACGAACGTGGCGGTATGGATGGATCTGCGTGGAGTGTCCGGAACGGGCGCTTGTGCGTCGAGGAACTGCCGTGCACGGAACTCGCCGCGCGCTTTGGCACACCGCTGTATGTCATGTCCGAAACGCGGCTGCGGTCGAATGTCCGCCACCTGGGAGCAGCTCTCGCCGCTGGGTGGCCGTTTGGGGAAGCGCGGCTGCTGCCCTCGATCAAGGCCAACCCGACGCTCGCGACGCGAGCCGTGCTGACGAGTGAGGGCGCCGGCTGCGACACCTTCGGCGAGACCGAGCTTGAAGCAGCGCTGCGGGCAGCCGTGCCGCCCGCCCTGATCTCGGTCAATGGTGCGAGCAAGTCAACGGCCCTGATCCGGCGTGCGGTCGCTGCCGGAGCGCGGGTCACGCTTGACAGCGCGCGGGAATTGCCGATTGCCGAGAAGGCGGCTGCGGAGGCCTCGGCGACTGCCCGGGTGCGCATTCGGCTGCGGCCACGGCTCGACGGCATCGAGGCTCCGTCCGACTTCGCGCTTGACGGGACCTCAATCCGTGAGGTGTTTCAGTCCTACAAGGCAGGTGTCCCCATCGAGGACGCCGTGGCGCTCGGACGCGCCGCGCTTGATTCGCGGCACGTCGAACTCGTTGGGGTGCACACCCACTTCGCACGCCAGACCGCAGACGTCAGCCTCTGGCGCGCGCAGATCGGGAGCTTCGCTGACCTGCTTGCCGAGCTGTCCGCCAGTTGGGGCGGATGGCTTCCCGCCGAAATCGATGTCGGGGGTGGCTGGCCGTCTCGCCTCGACCCTGTCGGGCGGCGTGCGGCTCAGTCGCGGGAACGCCCGCTGCCTGCCGACGCGGCCGATTACGCGCGCGCCGTCGCGGAGAGCCTCGCCGATGCGCTCCAGAGCCGGGGACTGGCCCGTGACGGGATGCTGCTTGAGGCGGAACCAGGCCGTGCGGTCTACGCCGATGCCGGATTGCACCTCGCCACCGTGACCAACGTGAAGAGGCAGCGAGATCCCGGCCCGCGGTGCTGGATCGAGACCGACACCTCGGAGGTGTTCTTGCTGGACACGACCCTGGAGAATGCGCTGTTCCCGGTGGTCAGCGCGACCCGGGCCGACGCCGAGACAACCCTTCTCGCCGATGTCACGGGCATCTCGTGCAACTTTGACGTGATCGCGCCCGCCGTCGCGGTCCCGGACGTGGTGCCAGGAGAAGTCATCGCGTTCCTTGAGACGGGTGCCTACCAGGAAGCATCGGCCGCGAACTTCAATGGCTTGCCCCGTCCGTCGACCGTGCTTGTTTGCGGCGCGACGGCAGAGGTGGTGAAGCGCCGGGAGACCATCGAGGACGTTCTCGGGCGTGACATCGTTCCCGAGCGGCTTCGTGCGGCCGGTGCGGCATGATCGGCGGAATCGACCACGTGGGGCTCACCGTCGCCGATCTCGATCGCGCGATTGAGTTCTGGTGTGGCCGGCTCGGCCTTCGCCTGCTCCACCGCGCGACAGAAACCGATCCGGACATTGCGTCGCTTATCGGCCAGGACTCGGTCGAACTGGAGATCGCAGACATCGACGCTGGCGACGGGCGGATCATCGAGCTGATCAAGTACACCCGCCCGGCAGGCCGGCCCATCCAGGCTCGGAGCTGCGACCCAGGCAGCACCCACGTCGCGCTGCGGGTGGATGACCTCGATGCCACGCTGGAACGCCTCGAAGGCTCGCAAGGGCGCCGAATATCCCCACGCCCGGTCGTGCTGCATGACCCGGGTGGCGCATGGGACGGCGTGGCCTGCTGCTACATCACTGACCCGGACGGGATCATCGTCGAGCTCGTCCAGCGGCCAAAAGCCGAACCGCAGTGACAGGCCGGCCTGATTTTGACGCTTAACGCGATGTGCCCGGCTCATCTGGCTGCCCAGCGCATGCCAGCACCCGCTCGGGGGTGATGGGGAGCACGGTTGGGCGCGCGCCCAGTGCGTCGTGGATGGCGCTGGCCACGGCCGCCGCCGGCGGCCCGATCGGCGGCTCGCCGATGCCGCGGGCGCCGAACGGCCCCATTCCTTCCCCGGATTCCAGCACGATCGCCTCGATGTCGGGCAGATCCGTGGCTGTGGGGATCAGGTACTGGAAAAAGCCACCGGTGAGATTGACACCCTCGGAAACGACGACCTCCTCAAGCAGGGCCATGCCGAGACCCTGGGCGGCGCCGCCGCTGATCTGCCCTTCCACCGAGCGGAGGTTGATGGCCCGTCCCGCGTCGTGCGCGGCCACGTACCTGAGCAATTCCACCCGGCCGGTGTCCAGGTCCACCTCGGCGTCGCACAGGTGGGTGCCGAAGGTGAAGTCCGGGAACACACGGCCGGCCCGCAGGTCCCTGGCCACCGGCGTGCCCTTTGGGCCGAAGAAGGTGCCAAGAGCTTCGATCGGGACGTTGCGGCGGCGGCAGCTCACCAGTGCTTCAGGCAGGGTCACAGCCACGTCCGGCCCGGTGATCTGGCCCGTATCCAGCCGCAGGCCGGCGGCCGGCTGCCCGGTTTCGGCCGCCACCGCGGCCAGGATCGCGTCCCGGAGCAGCACGCTTGCCTCATACACCGCGTTTCCCGACATGAGCAGTTGCCGGGTTGCCGTCGTCGTTCCCGCCAGCGGCGTGAGTGCGGAGTCGCCGAAGTGCACGGTGATCCGGTCCATGGGGACGCCAAGCACTTCGGAGGCGATCTGGCCAAGCGACGAGGCCTGGCCGCCACCGATGTCGGGCACCCCGCACCGGATCGACAGGCTGCCGTCGAGCTGGAAACCCACCCACGCGGCGGCCGAGTCGTTCAGCCAGACCAGCCTGCCGTAGGACTGCATGTTGCAGGCGATGCCACGCCCCACGGCCTTGCGCGGGCCGGAGGGGGCTGGCTTGACGCCGGCCCGGCCGAGCACGGCGTCGATCGTCTCCGCCAGCAGAACCTCGG
>Ga0137380_10006296_pt1 | contig 10585 bp, 12 predicted proteins | sample SagtaG_17_FD_104809 | JGI IMG/M metagenome (GOLD analysis project Ga0137380, IMG submission 104809) | Vadose zone soil microbial communities from Sagehorn Ranch, Mendocino, California, USA - Sage2_L_100_16 metaG | ecosystem: Environmental > Terrestrial > Soil > Vadose zone | place: USA... | reverse complement strand
TCCATTTGTCACCATATTCTCAGTTGTGGTGGGTGCATCCGAATCCATGAAATGGCTGATGTCTCGCCTACATCCCTATTCTCTACACTTCCAGAAGAGTTTTGAGTCCAGTCGCAGCAGAGCTTTGGAGATGAAGTGCGATCCAAACTGCGAGTGTCAGTCACTCGTGCCACAACTAACAGTTTCCCGGTCGGCTGTCTAAGTTGATCGGAATGGGAGAAGGATATGAAAAAGAGAGTTGAGTTTGATGCTCACAAAGTAGTTAAGAGGCCGACCGAAGTGGACTTTATAAAAAGGGATGGCACGGAGGTGGACTTTACGGCCAGGAAAAAGGTTAAGGTCCCTGTCCACGTGAGATTCAAAGCCAACGTGAAATAGTCGATGCGCTGCTCGCAACAGATATGAGATCGGGGGCTTTCGTATGTACACAGCGGAAACCCCTTTCTTAAGCTAGTTTCGAAAATAGTTGCCCTTTCAGCGAGGGCATCAGGAAGAGGGTCTATGAACGCAATCTGTCCTAATTGTGGTGTTATCGAACGGACCGTTGCTCAGCAGATCGGAGGAAAGATTACTTTTGGTTTGGCCGCTGCTGCGCTGGGCACACGAGCCGTAAGGAATCCTCTGATCACAGCCGTTTGCATAGTGGCTGGGTTGATGGTTGGACATTATATAGACCAGGAAGTCAGCAAGCGTTGCCCACAGTGCGGAGCGATTCTTCGGATCACAGGTCTCTTGCCATGAAAAACAAGAAAAGAGCAGTTCGCTCACGCGCGGCTGAAGCTCGCCGAGGATCACTTGCAGATCCTGAGCCGCGCCTTTTACGCTTTCTTCTATTGCCCAAGCAGGTCCTGTCACAGTCGGCTGTCATAGCTTGTCACAGTAATCTGTCACAGCTTGTCACAGTAGCGGCTGGTAGTATTTGGTGGGGTCCGTGGGGCCTGTGCCGACCTCGCTGACCAAGCCCTTCTCTACAAGCAGCTTCAGATCGCGTTGGAGCGTTCTTTTGTTCACTTTCAGTTCCTCTTCGCACTCGGCCACTGTCGCTTTGCCTGCCGCGAGCAGGAAATCGAGCAACGCGACCGGCCTATCCTTCAGGCCGTTCTTTCGAGCTTTGGCCAGAATCACATCGCGGCGAATGACGTGCTCGGCTGTGACCTGTATCTCCCGCATCTGAGCGCCCAAGCCTTCCGTGAAGTATTCGAGCCAACCTGTCATGTCCATCCCGCTTTCGCGCACACTTTGGAGCGCCTTGTAATAAGCGGGCCGGTCGCGGTCGTAATACTCGCTGATCGTGAAGAGTCGTTTGAAATCGTAGCCTGTCCTGTAGAGGCAAAGAGTGGAAAGCAAGCGCGCCGAACGCCCATTGCCGTCAACAAAAGGGTGAATATGGGCAAGTTGAAACTGCGCGATGCCGGCCACGATCACTGAATTTATTTGCGTCTCTTTTTGCAGCCAAGCGACAAAGTCGGTCATCATCTGCGGGACTTCGAGCGGCGGAGGCGGCGTGTATGTCTTCTCTCCCGTGCGCGAATTGACGATGTAATTCTGAATCTTGCGATACTCTCCAGGTGATGCTTTGTTTCCTCGTACGCCTTGAACCAGGCGCTTGTGAATTTGCCGAATCAGAGCCTCCGTGATCGGCTCCCCGCTTTCCAAGTAGTCCGAAACCAGCTCGAATGCCTTCTTGTAGTTCAGTAGTTCTTTTGTATCATCCGGCCTGGCTCCCTGGACTTTTTTGCCTGCCAAAATACGCTCGGATTGGTCAAGCGTCAGTTGAGTGCCTTCGATATGCGTCGTATGGTGCGCCTCTAGCACAAGGGCGCGCTTCTGCATTCTGCCAATCCAATCTTCTGACAGCTTGGCCGCATCCAGGAATCCGCGCGCGCGCTCGATTCTTGTCAGCGCCGCTGTGATGGCGTGTGTAATCGTGAATCGCGGCGCGAAGCTCATGGCAACTCACTGGCCTTCGAAACGACCTTATAATCCACGCCGAGAGCGCCCTTGAAGTGTTGCTCCCCGCAGTGAATCTTGCGCTGCTCGTTTGGCCTGAGAGCGGTCCTCCAGTTTCCGGCCTTTGTTTCTCGGACGAGGTACAGGAGAGGGTTTCCGGTCGGATGGCCATGCGCATCCCGCTCCTCCATGACGATGGCCCAATCCGGGTTGTATTCACCGACAGGGGTTGACACCGTGAACCAGCCCGGCAGCTTGAGATAGAGTTTCACGTCTCCGCGCTTTTCAAGGCCCTCAACGAATTCCTTTTCGACCTCAGATTCGTAAATCACGTGGTCGTAGACTGAATGACCCGCCGGCACCATGTAATCCATCCACGATTCGATGGAAGTCTCAAGCTGCGTCATCTCGTACCATTTGTTGATCTTCTCGTATTGCACTCCGTTTACGAGATGATCGGCGAGCTTCTCTTTGAGGATCCGGACCGCCACGCTCGCGAATTCGGCGGGATTATGCGTGCCAGCATCCCGATTGGCCGTTCGCCGAAAAACCTCCAGCAGCGTGGCACGCGTAAGGCGCACTGGCGGAGTGGTGTGTTCCATCAAGTGGGCCATCATCTCGACTAGGTTCGGCAGAGGATAACGGCCCGCCAAATCGAGCAAGGTCTTGGCTCCGCTCATTGGCAGGGCCTCAAGGGTTTCTCCTTCTCCCGGCTTTAGCTCCACCTTTGTGATCGTGATGCGAGGATGCCTGATTTCTTCTTTGTCTAACGACCCAACCACGTCCCCCAGCAGCTTTTCGGTGTCGATCTTTACCGCGTATCGAGTCTTGTGCTTGATTTTTTCCCAAAGCTCCTTGAATTCCGGTTTGAGCGTGTACTCCTTGCGCAGTTTCGCCTCGCCGCGCTTCCGGGCATTCGCTGGCTTCGGCGGCAACCCTTCCTTGCCGTAATCCTCCTCGATTTCGCTTTGGAGCCGTTCCACGTACCGCTCATAACTCTCGTTGGCCACCACCGTCAGAATGTTAATCTTCTCGTCATGCACCCGGTCGCCTTTTTGGTCCACTGCCAGCCGGACGCCTCGGCCAATCTCCTGGCGCTTCTTAACCTCTGAAGTCGTCTGATTTAGCGTGCAGATTTGAAAGACGTTCGGATTGTCCCAGCCTTCGCGCAGAGCAGAGTGAGAGAAAATGAAGGCACGCGGCTCATCGAGAGAAAGCAGCCGTTCTTTATCTCTCATTATGAGGTCGTACGCTTGCTCGTCTTCCGCCGATTTGCCCGACAGCGAGTCTTTCAACTCGATAACGCCGCCCCTGTGCCGCTTCTGAGCAAAGTAGGCCGCCTGAACGTCGCTCGGATCGGTGTCCCCCCACTCCGGGTATCTGACTTTCAATTCGTCGAACGCCTTATTGAATGTTCGCCGGATGATTCCGTTTTCGTCGCGATAGTTGTCCACCCGGTCTATGAAGAAGAGAGACAGTACCTTGATTTCCTCCGCGCGGAGCCGAGCTTGCTTGCGAAAATGCTCTTCAATGGTGTAGCGGACTTGAGAATCGAAGATGATTTCTTTGTCGGCCCCCGATGATTCGCCGACTTTCAATTCAAAGCCGTTCGCGAAACGAACGTATTTTCCTGCCAGGCTGATCTCTTCCACATCGAAGCCAGCGTATTCCTTCCTCTCTGTTTTCTCTTCGAGGGAATCATCCGGCTTGACGGTAATGACTTTCTCCTTGACCGCTCCGCCTTTCATCAGTTTGTGGACGGCGATTCGTGCAGTCAGTTTTTTCTTCTCGGCACGGATGCCTTCCAAACGCAGGAAGACTCGGTTCTCATCATCCGCTTTCACAACGGAAGCGACTTCGATTCGCTTAACCAGACCTTGCCGGTACGCCTCGTAGGGCGTCAGCCGATACACGAGGTTGTAGGGATTGCGGTGAGTCGCGCTGTAGCGCAAGGAGAACAGTGGGTCGAGCGCGGAAAGAGCGCGGACGCTCAACTCGCTCTCCATGTTCTGCGGCTCGTCGAGGATGAGCACAGGCCGCGTCGCCTGAATCAAGTGAATTGGGGTTTCTCCTTGAAGTCTGTCTGTCACCTGGCGAATGACGTTCGATGCCTTGTTGAACGAGTCGATAGTCATCACCATCATCTCGACGCTGTCGGAGAGCGCAAACTGACGGACTTGGGAGAGATTTTCAGAGTCATAGACGTAGTAGCGATAGGGCAAGTTGTCATAGAGTTGCCCAAGGTGTGCTTTCGTGATCTGGAGGGTTTTCCAGACGCCTTCGCGGATCGCCACTGAGGGAACCACGATAATGAATTTGCGGAGGCCATACCGCCGGTAGAGTTCAAGGGCGGTGCGGAGATAGACATAGGTCTTTCCGGTCCCGGTTTCCATCTCGACGGAAAAATTTGGAAACCGAACCGCTTTTTCGCCGTTGGCAGTGTGAATCGTTTCCTCGATGCACGCGAGCTCCCCATCTGGCGCGATTCCATTCTCCGACTGGACGGTTTGCAGATTCTTAAGTATGAGTGAGTCGTCTAAATCAAGCCGATTCGCCACAGCGGCAAATCCGAGCCGAAAAGTCAGGTCTACTTCGATGCGGGGCTGGCTTTCGAGTAGCGCAGCAATCGCATCTATCGCCTGAATCTGGTATTCCTGGTTTGCGTCGAATTTGAATTGCATCGGCGTAGGTCAGATCGTCTTCAGGCGACATTGCAGCGCCAAGTTCGCAGCCGTCCCGTCGTCCAGAGCCTTGTCTCGACAGATGAATAGGTCGTCTTTGCTGAGACTGAGTGCTTTGATAGTGGCTGGTTTCAGGGCATCGTCTAGGCAAATGCGGAAGCTCTGCCCCCTTTCCGGGTCGGACACTTGATACACCGTGTTGCCTTTGATCCCGGGGAGTTTTTCGATCCTCGAATTGAGATCGAAACCTTCCTTTAGAATGACTTCAACGATTACATTTTCGGGTTTCCATTCAAGCACGAGTGGATCGGTGTAGAGTTCCATCGTTTTGCCATAGGAATCAGAGTCCTTCTCTTCAACCCCAGTCCAAGGCTTATAGTTTGATTCTGAGAGTGTGAGAAGTTGAAAACCCAGGTCTTCCGGTTCCTCCTGTGCCCCAAGAGCGAGTTTTCCTTCACGCTCATTATTTAGCTTCTTAATCACGCGGCGAATCCGCTCCTCGCCGATCTCAGCAATACTCTTAAATCCTTTCTTCTTCGCTTCAGAACCTGCGGGAGTGGGTTCAGGAAGTTGCACGCAAATGAACCGGCGGTTACCACCATCCGCACGGTTCAGTTCTAGAACGGCTTGAGCAGTCGTGGCCGATCCGGCAAAGAAATCGAGAACGATTGCATCAGGATCATTGCAAAGCTCCAATTGTGTCCGAATCAAGCCCACAGGTTTGGGGGATTGAAACACACGTCCAGGAATCAAGTCATCGAGAGCGATTTGTCCCTTTTCAGTGTGATATTCTTTGTCGTCCCAAATTGTCTTCAGTTTTTTTCGGACAACGTCCCCGTCTTCACCCAGCGCATACGCTTTGCGGAAGATTTTCCATCTACCCGAAACTTTCTTTCCTATAAGAGTATTGCGTTGAAGAGTCGCTTTCTTCACCCCCCAAGACCAGCACCCTTCGAACCCGTCATCCCAGTTGGGCAAAACCTCAGTCCAGCCTCTGTTCTCGCTCAACGAAACTGCCCCATCGGTGGGGTTAACATACAAAGGAAAGTAAAGCTTTGGACGGTTGAATTGGCCGAACTGTCTGTGAGTGTTCCTAAGTTCGAGCAGCCGATACCGGCCTCGCTCATCGCTCTCCCGGTAGTTCTGTTCAACTTCATCGCTGGTCTTGGGGAGTGAAAGCTCGGATTCCAAGGCAGATCGAGTGACAACAAGAAGGTAATCGTGGCTCCGCGCAAAGTGTTCTCCAAGCACGCGACCCTTAGGGTTCGAAAGGACCGTGATCTGCGCAACGAAGTTTTCTTCACCGAAAACCTCGTTCATTAACAGGCGAAGATTATAGATTTCGTGGTCGTCAACACTGATGAACATTACGCCGTCATCGCTCAGAAGCTGGCGAGCGAGGAACAGGCGCGGGTACATCATCGAAAGCCAAGCGGAATGATAGCGACCACTTGTCTCAGGATTGCTCGTGAGGAAATTGCCGTTGGATTCTTTCTGCCCGGTTAATCGAAGGTAAGTGTCCAAAGGGTCTGCGAAGTTGTCGGGGTAGACGAAGTCGTTGCCAGTATTATAGGGCGGATCGATGTAGATCATTTTGATCCGGCCAAAGTAAGACTTGTAGAGAAGTTTCAACACTTCGAGGTTGTCACCCTCGATGAACAAGTTGCTGGTCATGTCGAAGTTAACGGATTCCTTTGGGCAGGGGATGAGCGTGGCGCGACTTGGCGTTTGCAACAGGCGAATTGCATCCCGCTTCCCTGCCCAGGTGAAGGAATACCGCTCGGGCCTCGAATCAATCTCCTCGCCCAGGGTTTCTCTGAGTTTATCGAAGTCAACGCGGCCCTCGGTGAAGCACTCGGGAAAGACTTCCCTTAGTCGGGCAAGTTGATCTTCGGGCAATGCAACCGAAGTCCTTGCGACTGGCTCCCCTTTTCTCTTTGCGCTGCTCATGCCTGCTTTTTCCGATTTGAAATCTTGGGAACAACAACGTCCTTGACGGCTTCGTCTACAACCCGAGCAACGAACGCTTGCATGGACACATCCTCAAGAGCTGCCTTTACGCGCAGCTTTTGGTGCACGTGCTCTGGCAAATCCACGTGAATTTTCCGCCGCTTCGTCTTGGAATCGCCCGCCATCCTATTCCTCGCTAATGTCTCGGATATTGACAGAATGTACTTTTATACCTTCATGGGTTCTGCGGCAAGGTTTTTCTATGTTGGAGGGTTCTCCACGTCGGCCTTCGGGATCAACGGCTAGGCTAACGGATTAGCTCAATCAGGCGCTCTACGGTCATCCCGAAATAGGGTGCCTTCTCGAGGATTGCTTGGAAGAAATCCGGACCGTGTCCCTCACCACAGGATGTGGTCCCGTACCTTGCATGCAAAACGGCAGCGGCTTGCGATGGCAGACACGGTTTTTTGTTTTGCCATTCGTGAAGCATTTCATGGATCAAATCGACCTTCCAAATCGGCCAATCGTCTTCGTCGAGAATGTCGGAATCTTCTAAATTCCCCTCTGGTATCGGAATGAGCATGAGGTTTCTCGAATGGCTGTATGCTGCACTGCAATCGCACTTCCAGATGTCGATTGTTGCTCGGCTCGCGTCGGCGATACTGCAATACCAATCTTTCCAAATCTTCTCGTAATTTGCCCTGACAAGGGTACTGACCGCGTCAAAGGTAACTGTCGTCATATTTTGGTTCGCGATAGTCCGAGTTCTCTAAGCCTGCGGCTTACGCGCTTGTCCGCCACGCTCGGCGATATTCAGGATATTCAATTCGATACTCCGCGGTAGCTTTCCGGTCGCCTTGAATTGAACGAACGCCTTCGGAGCCATAAGGACAATGGAATCGTATCCTCTTGACAGCGCTGCACGTTTCATCCGGGCATCCAACCCCCAACGTTCTTCCATCTCGATGTTTCCGCGAGACACTCGCCGCCCGAACAGACTCTTTTCGATAGCGCGCTCGTCGCCAACTAAGGGTCTGCTTACGGCCACTTTCTGCGGTTCATCAAGTGGCCGCCCCCAAAACTCGGCTTCTTTGAAGCTCGACGCCAGAAATTTGCCCCGCTTGCGATAAGCCTTGGGATCGCGTGGCGGAACATGCCACCAATCTCTGCGGTTTATGTGCGCGATGAGTTTCTCCAAAGATGGGTCGTCCTTTTTCATCCGGCTTGACCTCTGTCGATTCACCTGTCGGTCGCCGCGCTGCTCAATCATTCAACGCTTGGCCTGCTGATTGCTATGCCAGTTCTCGGGCGGACAAACGACTGCCACTCTCTTCCCCCTCGTGACGATCACGACCGTTTCATTCCCATACTGAACGCGTGCAAGAAAGTCTCCCATTTTTGCGCGGAACTTACTGGGCGTAGTTCTCACTCCCGGGATTCGGTGAATCGTAGCGTCCGTCATAATGGACATCCTCCTTTTTGTACTCTACGGCTGTATTGTCCTGTACGTTCATTATGTACGTAACGCGCATAATGGTCAAGACCAGAAAAGGGAACACCTTCAACACGGCTTCCGCTAGCAATGGTCGCGCCAGATAAACGGCAATCTGTAACGCCCATTGCAACCCGCTCCAGCCGCAAACTGCGAGTCACTTCCTCTTTGTCCTTCCGGTGAATGCATTTCGATTCGGTCCCTGTGTCTGGCTGAAGGGACCGAATCTCAACTCACCGAAAGGACAAGAAAATGAAATCAGAACAAATCAAACAAATCACAAGCAAGGCAATCGAAGAGCTTGTCGCGGCGCTCAATTCCGGTCGCAGCGAAGCGTTGACGAACTATCTCGCAGCAATGGGCAGGTTCCACCACTACAGTTTTTTCAACGTTATGCTTATCGCGCGAGCCTGCCCGCAAGCAACGCGCGTGGCAGGGTATCAAACCTGGAAAACGTTGGGACGTTACGTCAAGAAGGGCGAAAAAGGAATCATGATCCTTGCCCCTGTTTTTCGTCGTCGCACGCAGGAAAACAATGAAGCGGAAAATGCCAAGCTGGATTGCAACGACTCCCGCGCGCTGGTCGGCTTCCGTGCTGTTTATGTCTTCGATGAGAGCATGACCGCAGGAAATCCCGTGCCCCAGATTGGCAGCATCAACGGGGATCCGGGTGCGCATCGCGAGCGGCTCGAACAATTCATTCGGGAGCAAGGCATTGTGCTGGAATATTCGGGGGATATCGCGCCCGCGAAGGGCATCTCAGAAGGCGGGAAAATCAAGCTGCTACCCGGCCAGTCCCCGGCTGAAACCGTGGCGACGCTGGTACATGAACTAGCCCATGAGCGCCTTCACCGCGCCGAGCGCCGCACGAGCACAACGAAGCGCATCCGGGAAACGGAAGCCGAGGCTGTCGCATTCGTGGTTTGCCAGGCCATCGGACTCGAAACGGGGACGGCGAGCGCGGATTACATCTCCTTATGGAATGGTGACGCCGCTGTGCTTCTTGAGAGCCTCGAACTCGTGCAGCGCGCGGCTGCGGAAATCATTGCGGCCATCACGCCGGACAAGCCTCTGCCTCCCGAAAGCGGAGGCTAAGCTGTCGGGCAAAGTATTCATCAACTGTTCCCAAATTGTTCCCACGTTTTGAGGAACAACTTGGGAACAGAGGCTGCCAAACACCGTCAAAAACCGTGTACCACGACATAGGTAAAGGCAAGAAAAGACAACCACATAACGTTCTTAAATTTCATTTGCAAGCAGAGGATCAAAGTTGTGGTCTCAAATCCCTGGCTTACCTTCGAAGATACGGAAGCCATGCCTGAACGCGGCCGGCACTTCCCACAACGAGACTTCCGGCCCGCTTCGTGTGAACGTTTAATCAGGAATGAGATGACATCCGGTCGCACGAACACGGTGGTCTGGACTGGCAAACGTGGCCGAGGCCGTGGATTCACCAAAGTGAATTGCACGAAGGTTGGAATGGATCCCAGTTTGAGATGTCAGGCTGCCGCAGTCACAATTGGATTGTGCGGAAGCTGAATCGAATCTAACAACTCCAAGGCCAGGTGTTGTGCCTCGGGTTCACGGACTGTCAGACTAAATTGACCAATGTAACGGCAAGCCAGATCGCGCAAATTACCGGCGTGCTTTCCAAAATCACTTGGCCTTGGGTCCATGTGGGCCCCGAGGCGCAGCCACAAGTCAAGACACTCAAGATCATCGAGCAATACGAAGTAGATCTTCTCCGGCGGAAGATACTGCGAGAGCTCCCGCGCACCTAGTGCAAACTCTCCGGCTAACAGATGTCTGCGGGCCGCTTCCAGCGCCGCGTTTCTGATTTTCGTCTGCTCCATGAATACTTCTACCGACGGTGCTCTCGATCGAACTTCGCTCGCAAGTTGGGTCGCCTGGCGATCTCTGTCCAGCAAGACGCGAAACAAGTAATCCATACGGCGGGCCAATTCGAACCAGTCTGTTGGTTGCAATGCGCGTGATTTCAGTTCTCGTTGCACCAAGTACGTGTGCTTGCGGAGAACTTGGATATAGTGCACCCTGACCTCATGCGCTTCAGGCCCATAGCGAATCAGCAGATGCAAGGCGCTGAGCTCCGTCTCATCCTGCGGTTCTATGTTCTCGAAATAAAAAGCGACAGCGCTCAATGCTTCGACCATCAAATTTCTCCAATTGTGCAAGAAATTTTCGCGCGCGTTCGCTTCAGCAAAAGCCAATAACGTCTCGCCGAACCTCTCCTCTTGCCTCCATCTATAGGCCGCAGCGATGTACAATTCCCGAAGACTCGGAGCGGCCCGTGTCGAAATGGTCCGGATCAGTTGCCGGAAGCGAAATTCAAAGACATTGGCAATTTTCACTGAGACGGGCGGAGCAAACCAACTTTCCGGAAGCGACAGTCTCGGGTTGTCTGAGTCCAAATGCGCCGGCTGACCTTCGGGCGGCCAAGGATCATCCAGCCGCTTCAACTCACTCTCCACTCGCAGAAGACTTCCCAAAATAT
>Ga0137380_10006294_pt1 | contig 10586 bp, 7 predicted proteins | sample SagtaG_17_FD_104809 | JGI IMG/M metagenome (GOLD analysis project Ga0137380, IMG submission 104809) | Vadose zone soil microbial communities from Sagehorn Ranch, Mendocino, California, USA - Sage2_L_100_16 metaG | ecosystem: Environmental > Terrestrial > Soil > Vadose zone | place: USA... | reverse complement strand
TCGATCAGAAGAACCGGCCGACATACCGCTGAGAAGATGCAGGGACCCCCAGGTCAATGGCCTGACCACCGACACGCCGGTGAGAACCTACACATGGCCCGCGCCGCCGCGGCTGAGTGAAGAGCCAAGAAAGAAAGTTAAGAAAGAGTTTAAGAAAGAAGGGTTAAGAAATGTCTGTTACAGATGAGCTGCTGGCCAACAACGAGCGCTACGCAGCCCAATTTGGCGATCCACTGCCCCTGCCGCCAGCCAAGCATCTCGCTGTCATCGCATGCATGGACGCGCGCCTCAACCTCTACGCCATCCTCGGCCTCGCTACGGGCGATGCACATGTGATCCGCAACGCCGGTGGGGTGGTCACCGCGGACGAGATCCGCTCTCTTGCGATCAGCCAGCGCCTGCTCGGTACCCGCGAGATCATCTTGATTCATCACACCGAATGCGGCATGCTCACCTTTACCGATGATGCATTCAAGGCATCGATTCAGGAGGAGACCGGGATAAAGCCGGATTGGGCCGCAGAGGCGTTTAGCGATATCGACACCGACGTCCGCCAGTCGATCGGCCGGATCAAGGCGAGTCCTTTCATTCCGCACACCGATGATGTGCGCGGCTTCGTCTTCGACGTCCGTACTGGCAGGTTGCGCGAGGTAACGGACTAGCCGAGCGGCGGTGACCGGCCGGTCCCTACGGTCCCCGCCGGCGGCGTCGGCCCGGGCTCAAGCTCACCAATCTGCGCCAGGTGAACAGGGTGAACACGGTGCCGAGCAAGACCAGGGCACCCATGTCCTTCAGCCACGCATGGGCGCTGTGCAGCCACAGCGGATCGGGCGTGGTTCCGGGTGTGGCCGGCATGATCCGAGTGAGGTCGGCAGTGGACGCGGTAGCCGCGAAGCCCCAGCGCGACGGCGACAGCCACGCTATCTGCTCGAGCCCTGTCTTGCCGTTCAGCGCGAACACGCCGCCGGTGAATATGACCTGCACCACCACCGCCACCATAAGCAACGGCATCGTCTTTTCCGATGTATTGACAGACGCCGAGATCAGCAGTCCCAGGGCCATCGACACGACGGCCAGAACGCCCATGGCCAGCATCAGTTCCACGATTGGCAGGGACTTCAGCACCGCGCCATGCGGCGGCAGTTTTCTGGTGGCCAGCCCAATCAGCAGGAGCAGCACAGCCTGGATCGCGCTGATAAGGCCAAGAATGGCGAGCTTGGACAACAGATACGCGCCCGCTGACAACCCGGCGGCACGCTCCCGTGTGTAAATGGCGCGTTCCTTGACAAGTTCCCTGACGGCATTCACCGCGCCCGCAAAACAGGCACTGATGATAAGTATAAGCAGCAGCGACTCTGCCGCATCGTTGGTGCCAGCGCGCCCGCCCAGGCCGTTCTTTGCCGGGGTCGCCAGGATCAACAGGCCGAGGAAGATCGGCGCCCCGGCCAGCACGGCCAAATAGACCCGGTCGGAGGCGATGACCGCCAGGTACCGTCTGCATAGCGTGCTGAGCTGCGCCAGGCGGTTGCGCGGCTTGGGCGGCGGCGGAATCTGCCTGCGGCTGGATTCAGGCGCGTGGCCGTTCATTCCCGCCGTGACGTATTGCGCGTACAGCGGCGAGCGCCTGAAGTCATCGGCCCAGTCCCGGTCCGGATACTCATCGAAGGCCTGGAAGACCTCAGCCCAGCCCTCCTTGCCGAAGTGGCGAAGCCCTTCCGCGGGCGGTCCGTAGAAGGCGACCCGGCCACCGGGCACAAGGACAAGCAGGCGGTCGCACACATCGAGGTTCGCGACACTGTGCGTCACCACGATGACCGTGCGGCCGTCCTTCGCCAGCCCGCTCATCATTTCCATCACGGACTTGTCCAAGCCGGGATCCAGACCCGACGTGGGTTCATCGAGGAAGAGCAGTGACGGCTTGGTGAGAAGCTCGAGCGCCACATTGACCCGTTTTTGCTGGCCGCCGGACAATGATCCGGTCCGTGTCTGCCCGTGCGCCTTCAGCGCGAGTTCGCCGAGCACCTCCTCCACGCGGCCGTTTCGCTCTGGCGCCGCGGTGTCACCGGGGAAACGCAACTCTGCTGCGTAACGAAGCGCGCGGCGCGCCGACAGTTGGGTGTGCAGAATGTTCTCCTGCGGCACCAGGCCGATCCGGTGCCGCAGTTCGGCGTAGTTCCGGTAAAGATCGCGGTTGTCGTAGAGGACAGAGCCCTCGGTGGCCGGCCGCATTCCGGTCAGCGCACCGAGCAGCGTGGTCTTGCCCGCGCCGCTCGGCCCGATGATGGCCACCATGCAGCGTTCACCGATCGGGAAGCTGACTCGGTCGAGAAGCACCTTGCCACCCGGCAGCCGAACGGTCAGGTCCTGCGCGACAAGCGAGACATTGCCCTCATCAATGAATTCACGCAGCTCGTCACCGACGACCCTGAATGTAGCGCGCCCGATGCCGATAACGTCCTGCTCGGTAATAGTGGCACGGGAAATGCGAGCGCCATTGACAAACGTGCCATTATGACTGCCCAGGTCAATAATTTCGTACCTGCCGCCACCTGAATTGCGCAGCTCCGCGTGTCGACGGGAGACACCCAGGTCAGCGAGAACGATGTCGTTGTCAGGCGACCGCCCGATCCGCATCACGCGTTCCGGCGCGCGGCGCACCGCCGTGGGGCGGCGGTCCACACTCAATCGGCCGGCGTGAACCGTATCGCCACGCCTGCCTGCGCCTTGCAGGATCGAGAAGAGCACGACTGGCCCGTCCTCTGGGTGCCCGAGCCGGACGATGCAGTCCCCGTCGATCTCGATCCGCTGCACCCGCTCGGTGCCAACGAAGGTTCCGTTGGTGCTGCCCGTGTCCTCCAGGATCCAGGTGCCGCCGTCGGCCCGCACCACCGCGTGCCGCCATGACACCCTGGAGTCGGCGACCACAATGTCGCACTCCGGATCGCGGCCAATAAGGTATGGCTGTCCGGCATGCAACCGTTGATCTGATCCCCGCGTCTTTATGACGAGTACCGGACCGGCATGCGACGAGACAGAACGCTCGGTCGTCATGCCCCAAGTGTAGATCGATCCGGCGTAAAGTAGAATCTGGCCAAACTTTCCAGTTTACGCTTGGCTAACCCATCACTTACGGCCGGTATCGCATGAGCCTGTCCGGGCTCGGCTCGCTCGGCCCGGTCTTGGGGTCCGGTCGGCGCTTGGGCGGGGAGGCCAGCGAATGCTGGCAGCGGGAGGGCAAGCGGTGCCTCATCAAGCGGTGCCTCACAAGCGCTGCCTCATCCGGGAGGGCAGGGCGCAGTGAGTGACCAGATGCCATGGGATGCGGGCGAGTTCGCGCCCGGTGCACAGATCGCTGGTTACTTGCTGGAGGAGCAGGTGGGCAGGGGCGGCATGGCGGTCGTATACCGCGCCCACGATCTCCGGCTCGACCGCCGGGTCGCACTGAAAATCCTTGCCTCCGGGCTCGCCAGCGACGAAGGCTTCCGCCAGCGGTTCATGCGGGAATCTCGGGCAGCCGCGGCCGTTGACCACCCCAACATCATCCCGGTCTTCGAGGCTGGCGAGGCACGCGGAGTGTTGTTCATCGCCATGCGCTATGTCGAGGGTAAGGACGTGCGGACGCTGCTCGAGCGGGAAGGCCCGCTGCCTGCGGCGCGCGTCGCGGGAATCGTCGATCAGATGGCGTCCGCGCTCGACGCGGCGCACGCGCGCGGGCTTGTCCACAGAGACGTAAAGCCCGCCAACATGCTGCTCGATATAGCGGGGGGAAGCGAGCGCCCTGACCACGTCTACCTGTCCGACTTTGGGCTGAGCAAACAGTCGCTCGCACCAGCCGATCTCACTTCGGCCGGTCAGTTCCTTGGCACGCTCGATTACGTCGCACCGGAGCAGATCGAGGGCCGCAGGGTTGACGGGCGCACCGACCTTTACGCGCTTGCCTGCACCGCTTTCGAGATGTTGTGCGGCACCCCACCGTTCGAGCGGGATCAGCGGATGGCGATCCTGTGGGCACAGCTCTCCGAACCTCCGCCTGCGCTCACCGCCCGCCGACCGGACCTGCCGCGCGCGATCGATGAGGTCATGGCGAAGGCACTTGCCAAGTCGCCCGATGACCGCTACCCGCGGTGCCGCGATTTCGCGGCAGCATTCGGCGCGGCGTGCCTGCCGGAAGTCGGCGACGCCGAGCATGCGGGCGGGCCGGGCATTGGGCGCCAGGGCAGCGCGGAAACACGCGCAGAAGCATCCGCCGACGGTGCCCACACTGGCGGCCCGGGCAGCACCGAAATTGCGGCAGGCGGCGCCCACACGGGCCGCGCGGGCAGCGCCGAAGTAGCCGCAGGCGGCGCCCACACGGGCCGCGCGGGCAGCGCCGAAGTAGCCGCAGGCGGCGCCCGCATAGGCGGGGCAGCGATGGCCGACGCGGCTGGGGCAGATATGGCCGACGCGGCCGGGACGGATATGGCCGCGGCCGATGCTGGTGCGAGCAGTACCGAGCCGACAGGCCCGAGCCCGCCGAACCGTGGCCAGCAGCCGCCGACCGAGCCCGGACAGCCCTTCCGCCGACAGCCGCCGGGTCACCGGCCCGGTCCGCCACCGGGTCCGCAGGCGCAGCCGTTCTCGGCGCCCGACGGTAAGCCGCCTGGCGGTCGGCGATGGATGCGGTCTCGCGCCGCACTGGTCGTCGCCTGCGCGGCCATTGTCGGGCTCGCGGGCGCCTTGTTCGCGATTCACACCGCTGGCAAGAACACGCGAACTACCCATCCGGCGCTCGCCGTGCCTGGGTGCAGCACCGCCACGGTGGCGGCCAAGACTCTCGCCAAGGTCAAGCCCGCCACCGCGTCGCTGCCAGGCAAACCCTTCGCCGTCGCGGTGACGCCAGGCGGGCATTGGTCGTTCGTGACGCTCGGCATGTCGATCGCGGTAATGCGCAATGGCAGCTCGCTGGCTCCCTCGCTGGTTCGGACGATCACGGTGTCGGCTCCACGCGGCGAGACGCTCACCAACAACGGGCGCTACCTGCTCGTCGCCAACGGGAGCGGAGCGACCGTGATCAGCGCGCAGACCGCAGAGCAGGGCAGCCAGGATCCGGTGATCGGAACACTGTCCAGCCCGGGTGGCACCGGCGCTGTCCAGGTAACGGTGTCCCCCGATGACCGGTTCGCGTTCGTCACACTCGAAGGTAGCCGCAGGATGGCGGTTTTTAACCTGCGCAACGCGCTGACCCACGGTTTCGGCCCGTCGAACTTGGTGGGGAACGTACCACTCGGAGTCAAGCCAACCGGGGTGCGCGTATCGAGCGATGGCCGCTGGCTGTACGTGACGAGCCAAGAGCGCAGCCCCGGTTCTCGCGAGGGCACGCTGAGCGTCCTGAACCTGCGCCGCGCCGAGACGCGGCCGACCGCCTCGATCACTGCCACGGTGATGGCGGGCTGCGGGCCGGTCCGCGCGATCAACTCCGACGACTCAACCGTCGTGTGGGTGACCGCACGCGAGAGCAACGCGGTGCTCGCCTTCTCCTCCGCCAAGCTGCGCAGCGATCCAGCGCATGCCCTCCTCGCCTGGGTTAGGGTCGGTACCGCACCTATCGGGCTCACCTTCGTAAACCACGGCAGCCGGATCGTCGTCGCCGACTCCAACCTGTTCGGGTTGAAGGGCGCGAAATCCAGCCTCGCCGTGATCGATACCTCTGCCGCACTTGCCGGCCGGCCGGCGCTGCTCGGGCTGGTCAAGACCGGCCTGCTGCCTCGCCAATTCACTGTGGAGCCGAATGGCAAGACTCTCCTTGTCACCAATTACGGCTCCGGGCAACTGCAGGCTATTGCCACCGCTGATCTGCCCTAAACCGCTGATCTGCCCTAAGGGGAAGTCCTGTGAGCCAGTACCCGACCGCGCCATTGCCGATTCAGTCAGCGCCGCCGCAGAAACGAACCTCCCGCCGGTGGTTGATCGCCCTCATCGTCCTGCTTGTGCTGGTTGGCATCGTGGCGATCGGTGACCGCGCCGCCGCCGCCTATACGGAGAACAGAATCGCTCAGCAGATCAAGGACCAGGGCTTCAACACCAAGCCAAGCGTCTCGATCCAGGGTTTCCCCTTCCTCACCCAGCTGGTCGGACGTGACTTTCGCACCGTCAACATCAGTGCAGACAAGGTGGCCGAGGGTCCGGTGGAGATCCGTACGCTCCGCGCAACCCTGCGCGACGTTCGGATCAACCGGAGCTTCTCCGGCGGTACCGTCGATCACTTGTCTGGCACGGCGCTCATCACCTTCGGCGACCTGTTCGGCGCGGCGGGAGGAGGCCCATCGGTCACAGTCACCTCCGTCACGGGCAACGAGGTGAAGTTCAAGGTCGATCTTGACATCGTCAGCGGCACGGGGGTAGCGCGGGTGACGCAGGTCGGCAAAAACAAAGTCCACGTCAAGGTGATCTCGGCAGAGGGCCTCCCGACCGACGTCTTGGGCCCGCTGAGCGACTTCACCCTGTCGCTGCCATCGTTGCCCATGGGTATGAGTCTGCAGAGCGTGAGCGTGTCCGGGCAGGGGGTCAGGATCCACGTCACCGGCACGCACGTGACTTTCAGCCAGTAAGCAGCGCCAATAAGCAGCGTGTCCCAGTAAGCGACGCGCCAAGAGCGGCACCCAGAAGGCAGCGTCTGTACCGGGTGCACACTGAGAGGGGTGCACCTGCGCCCAGCGACCGCCGCTGACGCGGCAGCCATACGTGACATCTATGCACCGATTGTGCGGGACACGACGATCTCGTTCGAGGCGGAGCCACCGGACGCGGACGAGATCCGCAGGCGAATGAGGGCGGGGACCGTCCGGCTGCCCTGGCTGGTGGCGGAGACTGAGCGGGGCATCGCGGGTTTCGCCTATGCCGCACCTTTTCGCACCAGGCCCGCCTACCGCTGGTCGGTCGAGACCTCGGTTTACCTGGCCAGGTCTGCCCGGCGCCGTGGAACAGGGCGAACACTGTACCAGCGGCTGCTCACCGACCTGCATGAGCTTGGGTACGTCACAGCGTATGCGGGCATCGCACTGCCTAACGAGGCGAGCGTCCGGCTTCATGAGGCCCTAGGTTTCGCACCCGTCGGGGTATTTCCTGCCGCAGGTTACAAGCTGCGACGTTGGGTGGACGTCGGCTGGTGGGCTCTCGCCCTGCGGGTAGCGCCAGCTGCGCCAGACCAGCCGCTCGCCTGGCAGGCCTGACACTGTCTCCGCTGGCACCGCCTGCCTTTATTCCGGCCCGCCGGTGGCAACAATCCGCACGCCAAGCGGCGTCAGAGAAATTGGGATGATTTTGAAATTAGCCAGGCCAAGTGGTATACCGATAATTGTCAGGCACAGCAAGAGACCGGTCACCATATGACCGAGCGCGAGCCACCACCCGGCCAAGATGATCCAGATAATATTCCTACCAGCGAGCCAATCCCTGCGTCGCTGCGTGGCTCGATTGTCCGGCCAAACGACCAGATTACGTAGTTCGCGATGCGCAGCGCCGCGATCCCGAAAGGGATCGTTATGATCAAGATGAAACAGATAAGCGCGGCTAGCACATAAGCGATGGCCATCCAGATGCCACTTAGCACCAGCCAGACGACGTTCAGAATTAGCTTCATGGTGCCTCCGTCATCGCCGGGGTCGTCCTCGGAGTACCCGCGGCCTGCCTGACCATGCCATGATCACATTCTTGGTCTGCGGCGTCGTAGGCTAGAAACGTGACAGCGCAAACCGCGACAGAAACGACAGCCGTCTCGACGGGTGCTCATTCGCCCGACGTGGCGCATGGCTACCCGCCGCCCGCGCAGCCTGCCGGTTCTATCGTTGTCGCATATTGCGGCGAGCCGATGGTCGTGCGGGGCGAGTTCTCGCACGAACCCCCGGTCGACACCTGCGCTGAATGCGTCGCGATCTGGAAACGGAAGCGGCGCAGCAACGGCCGCTGCTGAGCGTCGCGGCGCCGGCCGCTGCTGGGCGTCCCCGCGCCGGTCGCTGTGGAGTGTCGCAGCGGGCCGTAGCAGGTCGCAGCAGACCGCAGTGGGTGAAGCAGGCATGCTCCGCACGGCGTGAGGCTGACGGCCTCGGTCGCTAGGACCTTCGCCCGCAGATTGCGGGACCTCGGCCCGGTGCGAGCCGGCGGACCACAGCCGATCATGGCAGAACAGCCCCCTTTCGGGCCGGGTCAGCAACCGCGCCCGGCTTCCACTCGCAAAATGAGAGCAAGGAGGCGGCCATGAAAGCACATGTCGGCGATCGCCTGGTCGTTGATGGCGATGGCGACCGCATCGGCCTGATCATCGGTGTACAGCACGCGGACGGGACGCCGCCTTTTGTCGTCAAATGGATGAGTGATGGCCATGTCGCCCTCGTGTTTCCCGGGCCGTACGCCCGGATCCTGCCAGGGAGCCGCCAGGCGGCCAACTGAAGAAGGCCGCCAGGTGGCCAGGTGCTCGAGGGGGCATTTATGGAAGAGTTGACCGACGGGGCCGGTGTCTACGCCTTGCTTACCGACGGCACAACTGTGGAGATCCGTCCGGCTCGGCCAGGCGACTTCGAACCTGTCCGCCAGATGCACGCGAGTATGTCGCCCGACAACGCCTACCTGCGGTTCTTTAGCTTGAGCCCGCGTGCTGCCGAGCAAGAGGCCAAACGGGTGTGCCGCGAACCCGGAGAGGACCACGCTGCGCTGCTCACCTGGCTCGGTGGCGAGCTGATCGGGGTCGCCAGTTATGAGCCGACGGGCAAGCCGGGAGTTGCCGAGATCGCGTTCGCCGTCACCGACCATATGCACGGCCGCGGCGTCGCCACGCTCCTGCTCGAGCACCTGGTATCGGTGGCCAGGCGGCGCAAGCTGACGGCCTTCACCGCGCAAACACTCGTGGACAATACCGCCATGCTGCGTGTCTTCGCCGATGCGGGCCTGCCAGCAAAGCGCACGCTCGCCGACGGGGTAATCGACATCACCTTCCCGCTTCCCTATGACGACAGCCGGCGCAAGCTGGACAGCTACCTGGACACGGTGGCGGGCAGGGAACGCCTCGCCGACGTGGCAAGCCTGCGGCATCTTATCCAGCCAGGGTCGGTGGCCATCGTCGGTGCCAGCCGCAGGCCCGGCGGGGTTGGCCGAGCCATCCTGCACAACGTCATTACCAGCGGCTTCGCCGGGCCCGTGTACGCGGTCAACCCACGCGCGCGAATGATCGAGGGCGCGCAGTGCGTGCCGTCTGTGGCCGACCTCCCCGAGCCGGTCGATCTGGCGGTCGTGGCGGTCCCAGCGGCAGCCGTTAGGGATGTGGCTGAGCAATGCGGTCGGCGTGGAGTCCGCGCCCTGGTCGTGATCACCGCCGGGCTCGACACCGGAGCTGGCGCTGATCTGCTGGCGACCTGCCGCAGACACGGCATGCGCTTGGTCGGCCCGAACTGCTTCGGCATCGCTGTACCGCATCTGGGCCTGAACGCGACCTTCGCCAATACCAACCCCGCGCCGGGCGATGCAGGCCTGGTTGTCCAGTCCGGCGGGGTCGGCGTCGCCCTGCTCGATCACCTGTCCAGACTCGGCATCGGGGTCTCCTCGTTCGCCTCAGTGGGGGACAAGTTTGACGTGTCAAGCAACGACCTGCTGATGTGGTGGGAGCAGGACGAACTCACCAAGCTCGCCGTGCTTTACGTCGAGTCGTTTGGCAACCCGCGAAAGTTCGCCAGGACCGCCCGCCTCGTGGCCAAACGCATGCCTGTGCTGACGGTGTACGCCGGCCGGTCCGCGGCCGGCCAGCAGGCCGCCGCTTCGCACACCGCAGCAGCAGCCGCCCTGCCGATCACTCGCGAAGCGCTGTTCGCGCAGGCGGGCATCATCGCCGCCACGAGTCTCGGTGAGCTGATTGAGGCGGCGGCCCTGCTGGCCAGCCAGCCGCCGCCGGCGGGTAACCGGGTTGGTGTGGTATCCAACGCTGGCGGCGGCGGCGTTCTTGCCGCCGACGCATGCGAGGACAGCGGCCTGCGGGTGGCCAGGCTCGCCGGGCACACCCAGCGGAGGCTGCGTCACTTGCTGCCTCCAGGCGCCACGGTGAAGGGCCCGGTCGACACCACGGCCGCGGTGGGCCCGGACGCCTTCCGCTCCTGCCTTGAGGAAGTCGCGGCCGACGAAGGCGTGGACATGGTGCTTGCCATCACCGTGCCCACGGCGATCACAGAAATAGTTCCGGCGATCACCGCGGCCAGAGTCACCAAGACGCTGGCCGCGGCGTTGCTTACGCAGCCGGAGACGGTGCGCCTGCTGCCGCATGAGGATGCGACGGATTCCGCTGCCGGACCTACGCGCCGTGCCGCGGTGCCCTCCTACGCCTACCCGGAGAACGTGGCCCGCGCGCTTGGGCATGCCGCCCGTTACCAGGCCTGCCGCATGCGAGAGCGCGGGGCCATACCCGACCTCGATGGTGTGCGCGAAGCACATGCCCGCGAGCTGACCAGCCAGTTCCTTTCCCGGCACCGGCGCGGAGGCTGGCTGTCGGCGGCGGATACGGTCGAATTGCTCTCCTGCTATGGGATTCCGGTGATCGAGACCAGGCCGGTCGCCAGCGAGGAGGAAGC
>Ga0137380_10006278_pt1 | contig 10597 bp, 7 predicted proteins | sample SagtaG_17_FD_104809 | JGI IMG/M metagenome (GOLD analysis project Ga0137380, IMG submission 104809) | Vadose zone soil microbial communities from Sagehorn Ranch, Mendocino, California, USA - Sage2_L_100_16 metaG | ecosystem: Environmental > Terrestrial > Soil > Vadose zone | place: USA... | reverse complement strand
GGTGCTGATGGTGGTCGGGCGCAAGAACAACCGGGGCGAGGGGGAGTACCAGTTCAACCGCCCCACCGACGTCGCCTTCGCCGCGAACGGCGACTTCTACGTCTCGGACGGCTACGGCAACTCCCGGGTCATGAAGTACTCGAAGGAAGGGCGCTTCCTGAAGAGCTGGGGCAAGAAGGGCACGGGTCCCGGGGAGTTCAACACCCCGCACGCGATCGTGGTCGATGCGAAGGGAAGGGTCTACGTCGGCGACCGGGAGAACAAGCGCATCCAGGTCTTCGACGCCGAGGGTGGCTTCCTGCGAGAATGGACGCAGCTGGGGTCGCCGTGGGGCCTGGAGATGACGGCCGATCAGCACATCTTCATGAGCGACGGATACGCCAACCGCGTCGTGAAGCTGGACACCGAGGGTCGCCTCCTGGGCACCCTGGGATCTCCGGGCAAGCTGCCCGGCCAGTTCAGCTACGCTCACCATCTCTGCCTGGGGAAGGATGGTTCGCTCTACGTCGCGGAGATCCTGAACTGGCGGGTACAGAAGTTTGCCCCCCGGTAGGCGGGATTCGATGCCCAGGGAAGGGTCGCGGCGCGCACGACCGCTGTGCACGATCGCCGCCTCGCTGGCCTTCCTGCCCGTGGCGGCGCCTTCGGGGGTTGCGCGGGCCGAGCCGGCACCGATGCGATTGGCGATCGTCGGGCTCGAGCACGGTCACGTGCGCGGGTTCCTCGATCGGCTGAAAGGCCGGCCGGACGTCCAGCTCGCGGCCATCGCGGACCCCGATTCCTCGCTCCTCGCAAGGTACCGCGACCGCTACGGGCTGGCCCCGGAACGGTGCCACACGAGCCTCGAGGCCATGCTCGAGGCGGCGAGGCCGCAGGCAGTGGCGATGTTCACGAGCACCCACGACCATCCGAGGGTGGTGGAGGCGTGCGCGGCGCGCGGGGTCCACGTGATGATGGAAAAGCCGCTCGCGGTCTCCATGGACCACGCGCGGCGCATGGCCGACGCCGCGGGCCGCGGGCGGATCCAGGTGCTCGTCAACTACGAGACCACCTGGTATCCCAGCAATCGCGCGGTGTGCCGGGTCCTACAGGAAGGCGGGCTCGGACCCGTCCGCCGGATGGTCGCGCACGACGGGCATGGGGGCCCGAAGGAGATCGGGGTGCAGCCGGAGTTCCTCGCCTGGCTGACCGATCCGGTGCGGAACGGCGGGGGCGCCTTGACGGACTTCGGGTGCTACGGCTCCAACCTGTTCACGTGGCTGATGGGCAATGCCCGTCCGGTCTCGGTGATGGCCGTGACCCAGACCCTCAAGCCTGCGGTCTACCCGCGCGTGGACGACGAGGCCACGATCGTGGTGACCTGGCCCGAGGCGGTCGGGATCATCCAGGCGTCGTGGAACTGGCCCTTCGATCGCAAGGACCTCGAGGTCTACGGGCTCACCGGTCAGGCGCTGACCGTGCGGCGTGACGCGGTGCGCTTTCGCCTCGCGGGGAAGGACGAGGAGGAGGTCCGGTCTCCCGCGATCGAGCCCCCCGAGGACGACCCCGTCCGCTATCTGGCCGCGGTCGTCCGGGGCGAGCTGCGCCCCGCCGGCCTCTCGTCGCTGGAGAACAACCTGATCGTCACCGAGATCCTGGACGCCGCCCGCGAGTCCGCGCGGAGCGGGCGGATCGTCCGGCTACCCGCTCAGGTCTTCTCGGCGCGGTAGTCCCTGGACTCGGCGGCGCTCTCCCCGACGAGGACGCGGTTGACGTGCCAGCAGTGGGGGCAGGCCACGGGCGCGCTCGCCTCGCCCTCGTCGCGGACCGTCTCGTAGATCACGACGAAATCCTGGCGGCACTTCTCGCACTGGCAGGGGCTGCGGCCGCCGCCGGCCCTCGCCCGTGCGGGAGGAGGTGTCCGCTCGCGCACCGGGGGGGGCGTGCGCTCGCGCGCGGGGGGAGGGGTTCGCTCACGCACCGGAGGGGGCGTTGGCGCGCTCCCAACCGCTCCTGGCCGCTCGAGGGCGCCGTCGGCCGGCCGCTCGAGCGCACCCGCGATGGTTTCGCGGAGACGCCCCTGCGGCGCGACGAGATTGAGGGCCCGTATGCCCGAGGAGGGCTCGTCCACGATGACCGACCACCGCCCGGTGATCTTCACGAGGGAGATCGTCCATGCGCCGCTCTGGGCCCTCTTGCCGAGGGCCTGGCGGACCGCGTTCTCCGCGATGTCCCGCTCCTCCTTGGAGCACCCCGCGCACATCACCTTGAGGCCCATTTGCCGGATAGAGCGTAGCACTGGTGACCGCATCTCGGATCAAGGCGCCCGCAAGGGTGCCAGAGCATCTGCCCATCGGCTAGGATCGGGGCTGACGAGCGCCCTTGGAGGCCCCCTGCCCATGCGCCGACGGGAGTTTCTCGCTGCCGCCGCCACCGGCTTCGCGACGGGCGGGCGCCGTGTGCGGGCGGGCGAGCAGGAGGCGCCGGCGAGGCGCCCCTGGTACGCCTCGAGGTTCGGGAACTCAAGCGGGCGTGAGGTCGGCGGGTCAGGCGGGCGGCGCGCTGAGCAGGCGCGCGAAGCGCTCCTCGGAGACGGCCTCGCTGAAGATCCAGCCCTGCATCTCGTCGCAATGGATCCGCTTGAGGGCGCTCTTCTGCTCCTCGGTCTCGACCCCTTCAGCGACGACCGCGAGGCCCAGGCTGTGCGCCAGGCGGACGACGGCCTTGACGATGGCCAGGTCCCGCCGGTCGCGGGTGATGCCCGCCACCAGCGAGCGGTCGATCTTGAGGCGCTGGACGGGAAGCAGCTTCAAATAGCTCAGCGAGGAGTAGCCGGTGCCGAAGTCGTCGATGGTGATCCCGATCCCCATGGCGGCGAAGTCGCGGAGGATCGGGGCCGTCAGGTCGAAGTTCTGCATGGCGGTGGTCTCGGTGATCTCCAGGTCGAGGTGACGGGGATCGAGGGAGGTCTCTTCGAGGATGCGACTTACGCTCCCTTTGAGATCGGGCTGCCAGAGCTGCCGCACGGACACGTTGACGGCGACCCGCAGGGCCGGCAGCCCTTGCTCCTGCCAGGCCCGGCCCTGCCGGCACGCCTGCTCGAGAGCCCATTCCCCGAGGCGCACGATGGCCCCCGTCTCCTCGGCCAAGGGGACGAACTCCGCGGGGGGGATGGCCCCCTTCTGCGGGTCGTGCCAGCGCAGGAGCGCCTCCACCCCCACGATCCGCCCGCTCCGGAGCTCCACCTGGGGCTGGTAGGCGAGGGAAATCTCGCCCCGCTCCTGGGCGTGGCCCAGGCGCTCCTGCAGGGCCATGCGGTCGGAGACCAGCCGCCCGGTGGCGGCGTCGCAGAACTGATAGCCGTTCCTCCCCAGCTCCTTCGCGCGGTACATCGCGGCGTCGGCGTTCCTGAGGAGAGTCTCCTCGTCGTCGCCGTGCTGGGGGAAGAGCGCGATCCCCACGCTCGTGGTCACGCTCAGCTCGTGACCGTCCGCGTCGAGGACCTCCTCGACCCGGTCCAGGAGCTTCCGCGCGATGCGCGCGGCGCCCTCGGCGTGCCCCACGCTGGGGAGCAGGAGGATGAACTCGTCGCCTCCGACCCGGGCCACCATGTCGTCCTCGCGCACGCACTCCTTCAGGCGGCCCGCGACCTCCTGGAGCAGCCGATCGCCCACCGCGTGGCCGAGGGTGTCGTTCACGACCTTGAAGTGGTCGAGGTCGAGGAACATCACGGCCAGGCCGCGACCGCTGCGGCGCGCCTGGGCCAGGGCCGGGTGCATGCGGTCCCGGAGGTGCATCCGGTTGGGCAGCCCGGTGAGCGGGTCGTGGTAGGCATGGAACTCGACCCGCTCCGCGGCCAGCTTCCGGTCCGTGATGTCGATCAGGGTCCCTTCCACGAGGTCTTCCTCGCTCTTCTGCCCCTTGAGCAGGGTCTGGTTCTCGAGCACCCAGACGCTGGTCCCGTCCTTGCGCCGCATCCGCAGCTCGAAGTTGGTGAGGGTGCCCTGCTCCCTCAGGTGGGCGAGCGACCGCTCGCGGTCCTCCGGCCGGAAGTAGAGGTCCCCCGCCGTCCGCGAGAGCACTTCCTCCCGAGACGAGTAGCCGAGGACGCGGGCAAAGGCGTCGTTGCACTCGAGGATGCGGCCGGCCAGGGTCGCTCGATAGACTCCGGCGAGGTTCCGCTCGAAGAGGAGGCGGTAGCGCGTCTCCGAGGAGCGAAGCGCCTGCTCCGCGCGCTTCCGCTCGGTGATCTCTTCACAGCAGGTGACGATCCCGAGGGGGGTGCCGTCGGTGTCCGTGACGGCGTCGGAGAGGAGCTGCACGGGGAAGATCGTCCCGTCCCTCCGGAGGTTGACGGTCTCGCGGCGCCAGCTCCGGATCTCGGGGGGCTGGCCCGCGGCCGGCCGCCAGGCGGCGGGCATGAAGAGGCTCACGGGCCGGCCGATGAGCTCCTCGACCCGGTAGCCGTGCAGCTCGGCTTCGGCCGGGTTCGTGTACAGGATCCGGCCCGCCATGTCCGTGATCGTGACCCCCATCTCGATGGTCTCCACGGCCTTCTCCAGGCGCCTCAGTCCGGCGAGGGCCCGCTCGCGCTCGATGAACTGGCCGAGGCGGCTCCCGAGGTCGCCCAAAGTCTCCAGCAGCCCCCGGGTGGAGCGGTGCGCCTCGTGGCTGCAGAACGCGAGCACTCCGACGAGCCGGCCCCCGGCCCGGACGGGGACGGCGGCCGCTTCACGCAGCCCTTCCTCCGTGACCGCCGCCGAGCGCAGCCGGCGGGGATGGCCGCTCGGGTCGCCGATCAACAGGGCTCGGCCGGACGCGAAGACGCGCGCCGCCAGATCGCTCGCGGGGGAGGCCCCGCCATCGCGGCTACGGTCGGCGGGATGAGGCCACCTCATCTCGCAGCGCAGTGGTCCGGTGTCGGCCTCCGCCCGCCACAGCTCGCCCACGTCCCAGCCGAGGCCCTCGCACACGGCTTCCAGGAGGCGCGGGCCCGCGTCCCGCAGGGCGGTCGACTCGGTCAGGACGCGGGTCACCGCGGACTGGGTGGCCAGGTGCGCCTCGGCGCGCTTGCGTTGCGTGATGTCGCGGGCGATCGCGGAGGCGCCCGTGATCTTCCCCCGGGCGTCCCGGATGGGGGACACCCTGAGGGAGATCGTCACCTTGCGGCCGTCCTGCCGGGCGCGCACGGTCTCGAAGTGCTCGACGCTCTCTCCCCGCCGCAGCTTCTCCAGGATCTGCGGGGTCTCGTCCGGCCGGTTGCGGGGGGCCAGGATCGAGATGTTGCGGCCGACCGCCTCTTCCGCCGAATACCCGTAGAGGCGCTCGGCCCCGTGGTTCCAGCTCACGATGGTGCCGTCGAGGGTCTTGCCGATGATGGCGTCCTGGGAGGAGTCCACGATGGCGGCGGTTCGCGACAGGGCCTCCTCGGCCTTCCGGCGCTGCGAGACCGCGGCCGCCACCGCGAGGTTCGTCACGCTCATGACGCCCATGAAGGCCTGGAGCAGCAGGAGGGACTGGTTGGGCGACTCGGAGACGAAGGGCCCGAAGCCGTGCAGGGCGCCCCAGATCGCGATCCCCGAGAGCAACGCGGTGGCCGTGGCCGCCTCGCGCGGACGAAAGCGGAACGCCGCCCAGAGCAGGGGCGGGATGGAGAGGAACGAGAGAGGATGCCCGGCGGGCAGCAGGCCTCCGAATATGGCGAAGCCCGTGAGCGCGAGGCAGGTCGTCAGGAGCGCCAGCTCGAGCGCCGGTCGGCGGCCCCATCGCGGGCGCGGGTCCGCGCCCCAGAGGATCAGCAGGGGGGCTACGACCAGCGCGCCCCCCATGTCTCCCAGCCACCAGGTTCGCCAGATGGCCGGGTAGGCGGCCCAGGAGGCGAACTCTCCCAGCGAGAGGCTGGTCACGCCGAAGGTCGCGCTCACGGTCGTACTCACGAGCCCCGCCAGGGCGGCGAAGCGGAACACGTCCGCCGGCCGCTCGAACGCACGGGGCCCGGCCGCGAAGCGGTTCACGAGCCAGGCCCCGCAGAGGCCCTCCAGGGTGTTGCCTAGGGCGATGCCGGCGGAGGTCAGGGCGGATCCCGCGGTGGTCACGTTGACCAGGAAGGCTCCGGCGAGGATCGCGGGCCAGGTTCGAAAGCCGAGCAGCAGGAATGCGGCGAGGGCGATGCCGGTGGGGGGCCAGACGGGGGTGGCGCTGGCGTGGACGAAGGCGAGGGTCAGCCCCAGCTTACCGGCGATGGCGTAGACGGCGAAGAGCGCCGCCCAGGTTGCCGCCGACGGAACATGCGCGTTCTGGGGACCGCGCGGAGGGGCCACGTCAGTCTCTCGTCGAGGATAGCGCGGGGGCGGTCGGTGCGAAGCGAGTCACAAGGCCGGTTGTGATGTGGATCACCACGCAACCCGGGAGCCCATGAGATCGAGTTCCCGTCCGCCCGGAGCTAAGATAGGCCGCGGGAGGGCCCGATGAACGGAAGCAAGCAGAGTGCGATGGCCGGGCGGGGGACGGTCCTGGCGGCGGTGGCGCTCGCCCTCGTTGCCGGGCCGGCTTGCCGGTCGGGCGCTCCGCGGGCGAAAGCGGGGGCGCCCATGGCACCCCCCGACCTGCTGCGGGCCTTCGTCGGCCAGACCCTCATCCTCCGGCACCGCGGCGACGACAAGACGGTCGGCCTCAAGCGCGGCCAGCTCGCCTCCCTCAGCGGCGAGTGCGACGTCGTGGTCGAGGTGCGGAGCGCCGCCTTCGAGCGGGGCACGGCACGGCTCAACCTGCAGATGATCGGTCGCCCGCGCCTCGCCCGCCGCGGCGCGCGGCAGGAGCGCTGCGGCAGCGACCAGCCGCAGACCCTGCTCACCGTATCCGGGTTCGAGGCGGGCGCATCCGCCAACGACCTCCAGTCCGCCCTGGGAGAGGTGCTCCAGACGCCGGAGGCCTACCTGCGGGCGCACGGCATCACCTTCGACCTGCCCGCGGCCGCCCCTGCGGCCGCCGCCACCCCCATCCCCGCGCCCACGGCCGAGCACCTCCTCGCTGCGCGCCCGGAGCGGCTTCTCTGGGCGGATGCCATCCGCCAGGATCCCGCCCACCGTGTCCGCCACGAGGGCCAGGTGGAGATCGAGGGTGTGGTGGGTCCGGACGGACGGCTCCACGACGTCCGCCTCCTCACCCCGCTCAGCGTGGAGCACGAGGAAAGCGTGCGCCGGGTGCTGCCCGCCTGGCGCTTCCAGCCGGGCCGGCGCGGCGCCGAGCGTGTGGCGGTCCGGGTCCGGGAGCAATTCGTGTTCCGGATCTACTTCTGAGCCCTCATCCGCGCCTGGGCGGGTCGCCGTACGCAGCCCGGAATGGTGGAAAGATATCCAGCCGCCGGGGCCCGTTAAAGTTAAAGAGGGATTCCCGCGATTCGGACCGAGGGAAGCCTGAATTATCTCGGGTGGCTCAGCCTCGGCCGGAGGTGCCGTCGATCAGGCTCTTGAGTCGGCTCTGCTCTGCCTCGGGAGTGGGGTCCCATTGAAGGCCATAGCGGAGGGCGTAGGCTCCTTCGGCGGGTGCCTCCCCCCAAACGACGCGGGCCGAGGCTTCGAAGGGTTGCGGTTCGCGTGCGAAGCTCAGCCGGAGGCTCACGTTCTCACCGACCCGGAAACGGCCGTTGGTCCAGACACAGGCCCCCCGGTCCGAGATGTTCGCCACGACGCCGTAGGCCAGCGGGATGCCCTGGTTTTCCACCACCACCGTCACGGCAGTTCCGGGGACGACCCGGACGGCGCCCCGTGCACGCATCGGAAACCCCCATACAGGCGCTGGTGCCCTGGCGAGCACCCCGCCCAACACGCCTCGGAACCCCAAGCCCCTGTGCCAGGGGTCCGCGCGCCTTCGCCTCCATCCAGACTACGCCCGGGCGGGGGGTTGGTCAACAGACCGGATCAGCGTTCGATGCAGATCCAGGTGGAGGTCCGAGGCGTACCCGCCCCACGCGCGGACGCCACGCGGACGTCGATGTCGGGGTAGCGGTTTCCGGGCGATCGCTGGAGCATCAGGGCCATGGCCAGCCGCTCGCGGGGCGAGTAGTCGAACTGGCTGTAGATCTCCGGTCCGTTCCACATCATGTCTCCGACCTTCGGAGAATGGCCGAGGCCGAACGTGTGGCCCAGCTCGTGGAGGACCAGGGGGAGCCGCCGCGCGAGGTCGAGGTCGCGGAACACGACGCTCGCCCGGACGATCTCGGAGCTGCCGTTGAGCTCCCGCCGGGTGACCGCGCCCGCTCGTTGGGCCAGGATCGCCGCATCCCGGGAATCGATGCCCGCGGTCACCGTCACCGCGCCCGGCTGCTCCGTCGCCGAGACACTCAAGGTAACCGCGCCTTCCGTGGCGGCGGAGAGGAGACGCGCACCTTCCTCGAGGGCCTGTCGGGCCGGCTCGTCGGCCAGCAAGGTCGGGGAGGGGACGATCACGGCGGCTCTCACGGCCAGCCGGACCAGGGGGTCCCCACCGCTGGGACAGCCGGGAGCGTTGCAGCCGTAGACCATGCGCCCCGTGGCCTCCTCGTCGAGACCGGTGGGGCTCACGCGCGGCCACAGAGTGAAGCGGGTCGGAGCCAGGAGGGCCTGGCGCAGAAGGAAGCCCGGCGCCTCCACGTCCAGCGCGGACGCGGGCGCATCCACGAATACGCGCCCGGAATCGTCGGTCGAGTAGACCTGGCCGGCCACGACCACGTGGGCTCCGGCCACCGGCTGCTGCGTCTCGCCGGACACGAACGTGAGCGGCCCGGATCGTTCCTCGGGCGCCGCTGGTGAGAGGGGCGAGGCGGCGTTGTGGCACGCGACGCCGGCGACGAGAACGAGCGGGGCCAGAAGCCACCGCATGGTGTCCTCCCGGGAGAGCCGCCCGATGGCCGGCCCCCGCCAGGAGATGACGTCCGGGTTGCGGGGGCCGGTCGTGACTCGGGTCACCACCCCTGAGGTTCTCGAAGCAAGGTTCCTGCCACAAGGAAACCGCGCCTCCGGCCTGGATTCCCGCGGGGGCTGCGGCTCTTGGGCCACTCGGAATCGCCGCGCGGCCACACCTTTTCTACAAACCGGTCAAGTCCGCAAAGCGGTCAGTCCGTCGAAGAGCCGATGGCGGCCCATGGTCCGAGTCGACGCAGGAGTGCGGGTCGAGGTGGGCCATGGAGCGGAGGCTGCGGCGGGCTCAAACGTCCCCGCGCTTCAGCTCGCCGTCGATCGTGGGGCGGATTTCCGGCTTGAGCGGCGCGTCGGCCACGAACCCCACCGTGATGAGCCCCCGCGACAGCGGCACCCGCCAGGCGGTCAAGTGCTGGCCGCCCAGGGGAACCGAGACCGACCGGGCGGGGGCGTTCTGGAGGGCCTTCTCCATGGCCGGCACCAGACGGGCCGCGATCGCGTCCACCCCCGGGGGAGGCCATTCGCCGCAGGAGGCCGCGACCTGCCCCGCCGGGCTGATGAGCAGCGCGCCCCGGCTCCGGGCGAGGAACAGGCAGTCCTGCAGGATCTCGGACCAGGAGGGGGGCGCCGGCTTCTCTTCCTCGAAGTCCGCGACCAGCTCCAACTCCGGCTCCGGCTTGGGTCCCGCCGCCGACTCTGCGAAATCGAGCTCGGACGCTCCAGACGCCGCGGGGACGGGGGGTTCCTCGCCTCCCATGTCGGGCTCGATCTCGATGTCCGACTCGGGCTCGGGCGGGGACTCCTCGGTCTCCTCGCTCTCCTCGTCCTCGACCACCCCGAGCGGCTCGACCGGGGCTGGGGGCGGCCGCGGGGCTGCGGGCCTCCTGGCCTCGACCGGCGGGGGGGGCTTTTGCGCCTCGGGGGCGGCTGGCCTTGCTGGAGATGGAGGCGCGGGCCGGGGCGGCTCGAGGTGCCGCTCCGCCGCGCGAGGGACCGCCGCCTCGACGGCCTGCCACGCAGCACGGGGCGCGAAGACGGGCAGCGGCGCTTCCGGGGCCTCGCCCGAGCGGCCGAGACGAGCCAGCCGCCGGGCAATGACCCGTGCGATGTCGATGTCAGAGGAGCTGGCGGGCGGGCTTAGCTTCATCGGCCTTCTCCATGCCGCGGGTGCGGTCCATCCGGGCCTCGAGCTCGTCGGCCAGGAGATCGAAGCGCCGCCCCTCGGACGTAGTCGCTCCCGCCAGGAAGCTCACGGGGATGCCCCGCTCGCTCGCGCGGGCGAATGCTTCCGAGCGTGGCACGATCGTCTCCAGCGCGTCGGGGAACCCGTTCCAGATCTCGCCCAGCACGGCCAGCGAGGTGGGCCGGTCCCGCTCCACCAGGGTGGGCAGGATGCCCAGCAGGCGCAGCCGTGGGTTCTGGGTGGCCTGCACGTGCTCCACCACCCGCAGGGCCTGGCTGATCGAGCGCAGGGAAAGGCTCTCAGCCTGGAAGGCCAGGAGCACGAAATCGGCGGCGGAGAGGGCGGCGGTGGTCACTCGGCCGAGGCCGGAGGGGGTGTCCATGATCACGAAGTCCGCGTCGCCCTCGGCGCGCGTCAACGCCCGGTCGAGGGCGCCCCCGTTCGAAAGCTCCGCCTCGAAGGAGGCCACGTCGGTGGGATCGAGCCGGCCCCGGGGGAGCAGGCTGAGGCCGGGAAGCTGGGTGACCATGACCGCTTG
>Ga0137380_10006275_pt1 | contig 10599 bp, 9 predicted proteins | sample SagtaG_17_FD_104809 | JGI IMG/M metagenome (GOLD analysis project Ga0137380, IMG submission 104809) | Vadose zone soil microbial communities from Sagehorn Ranch, Mendocino, California, USA - Sage2_L_100_16 metaG | ecosystem: Environmental > Terrestrial > Soil > Vadose zone | place: USA... | reverse complement strand
TTTCTCAAAATCCTGCCCGACTTTCGTCCCCTCAAGTGACGGCTAAATCCGAAAGATCGGCAATTTTTCTAGGAGCTCCACTGAAATGATTGCAACGCTCGCGGCGCACAACGTGGCAAGAAGCGCCGTGCCGACAATCGCGGTCGGTCTTGTGGACCCGGATGCAGCGAGAATCGCGATCGCAGTTGCGGGAATCAACTGCACGGAGCTGGTGTTGATCGCGAGAAAAGTGCACATCGCATTTGTTGCCACACCAGGCCGGGCATTAAGCGCCTCCAGATCGCGCATGGCGCGCAGACCCAGCGGCGTGGCGGCATTGCCTAAGCCGAGCATATTTGCCGACATATTCATCAACATCGATCCCATCGCCGGATGCTCCGGCGGCACGTCCGGGAAAAGGCGTCGCATAATCGGACGCAGACCGTGCGCGATTCGCTGAATCAGTCCCGCGCGCTCGGCTAAACGCATCACGCCCAGCCACAATGCCATGATGCCGATCAGCCCCAACGCAATCGTGACGGCGGTTTTCGCCCCATCGAACGCGCCCTCGGTCATGTCTTTCAAACGATCGTTCCAGCCGCCAATTGCGACCGCGAGCAAAACGAGCGCGAGCCAGATGTAATTCAGCATGCGTAATGTTGTAGTCGGGGTCGCTGACCCCGGCCAGCCGATATTGTTATTGCGTTATCGATCTTTCTTTCGGCAGATTGACCGACGCTATGACCGACTCCATCACTCAAATTAAGGATACCACTGCGAATCCCGCTCCGCTCGGGCTGCTTGGCTTTGGCATGACCACCGTGTTGCTCAACCTGCACAACGCCGGCTTTTACGAACTCAACAGCATGGTTCTGGCGATGGGGATTTGCTATGGAGGGCTGGCGCAAATCATCGCTGGAATCATGGAATGGAAGAAAGGCAACACCTTCGCCTCCACCGCATTCGTTTCCTATGGTTTGTTTTGGCTGTCGCTCGTCACACTGATTGTCCTTGCGAAACTAGGATGGGGCGCCTCCTCCAATGACGTGGCGATGGCCGCGTATCTCGCTATGTGGGGACTGTTCACCGCCGTCATGTTTCTCAGCACGCTGCGGCTAAACCGCGCGTTACAAGTTGTCTTCGGCACGCTGACGATTCTATTCTTCATGCTCGCCATCGGCGATTTCACCGCCGCGAGCGCGGGCTTTAAACATGCCACTGGCTATGAAGGAATCGTCTGCGGCTTCTCCGCGATTTACGCCGGCCTCGCTCAAGTGCTCAATGAGGTGTTTGGCAAAACAATGCTGCCGCTCGGGCCGGTGAAGAAGTAAACGCGTTTTTGATTCCTGTAGAGGCAGGCGTGCCGCCTGCGAAAATCATCGGAATTGCAGCCGACACGGCTGCCTCCACAGGTGACCGCGAGGCTACGTTTGCTTTAATAAACTAGCCGCCAACTCAAGCGCCGATTCACTTTTGCCGCCGAGCATGCGCGCGATCTCTTCCTGTCGAGTTTTGCCGCGGACCTCGCGCAATTGCGAATAGGTGCGGCCACGCACAACTTCCTTCGTTACCACGAAGTGGGAAGAGGCAGTCGCAGCCACTTGGGGTAGATGGGTGATGCAAATCACCTGATGATCCCGGCCTAATGTCTGCATCTTCGCGCCAACCGCGTGCGCGATTTCTCCACCCACGTTCGTATCGATTTCATCGAACACGAGCAGCGGAATGGCATCATGAGCCGCCAATGCGGATTTGATCGCGAGCATGAGGCGCGAGATTTCGCCGCTCGATGCGATTGCCCGCAATGGCTTCAATGGTTCGCCAGGGTTCGGTGAGAAAAGTAATTCCACCGAATCGAATCCCGTCGGGCGCGGTTCGTCGAGCGCGGCCAGCTTTACGTCGAACTCCGACTGACGAAAACCAAGATCGCGAAGATTGCGCCGGATGTGTTCCGAAAGTTTCGGTGCCGCCTTGGTCCGAAGTTTGCGCAGAGCCTCGCCGCTGCGGTTTAAGCTAGTTCGAGTAATTTCAATTTCGCCGGCCAGACGCTCCAGCTCGGCGTCGCGACCCTCGATCTTTCGCATGCGTTCGGCTGCGCGCTCGCCGAACGCGATGACTTCAGCGATTGAACCGCCATATTTCCGCTTCAAAGTTTCGAAGAGCGAAACGCGCTGTTCGAGGGCGGAAAGCTGCGCCGGATCAAGATCGAGCTTTTCGGCGTAGTTGGAAAGGGAGCGTGCGATCTCGGAAAGCTCGACCACACTGGCAGCGTGAGCGGACGAAAATTGTGTAATCGAATTGTCGATCTTCTCCAGTTCGCGCAGCAAACGCTGCGTTTCGGCAAGGTGCGACAGAACCGAATCGTCTGCCTCAGAAAGTTTGCTCGCGACCGCGCTTGCCAGCTCGATCAGCCGCTTGCTGTTGCTGGCCAATTTATAACGCGATTCAATTTCCTCTTCTTCGTCCGCGACCAGATTGGCCGAGCTGATTTCGTTGATTTGGTGGCGAAGCAGATCGAGCTCTTGTTCGCGCGCGGTCTCCACCGTGTTGAGCGCGGCGTGCTCAGCGAGCAGCGTCTGCAATTGACGATAATGCTTTCGATATTCGGCGAGTTGCTCTTCGGCGCGCGCAAACGAATCGAGCAAGCCCAATTGCTTCTCCGGCGAGAGCAATGACTGGTGATCGTGCGGGCCGTGAAGATCGACAAGTTCGTCTCCGAGATTCTTTAGAACGGCAAGCGTGGTCGGCGAGCCATTGATGAATTGCCGATTGCCTCCGCTGGCTGAGAAGGTGCGTTTGACAATGAGATCGCTCTCGCACGGTTCGACCCCCGCTTCGATAAGCTGCGCGTTGAGTTTTCTCAGATCTTCTCCCGCGAAAACGGCCTCGACCGTGCAGAGATCCGCGCCGGTGCGGATGAGCGACTTGTCGGCGCGTTCCCCCAGCAACAATTGCAACGCGCCGATGATAATGGATTTGCCCGCACCGGTTTCTCCCGTTACGGCGATAAAACCAGGCGCAATTTCCCATTCAAGCTCTTCCACGAGAGCGAGATTTTTTATGCGCAACAAAGCGAGGACGGCGGGCATCGCAGAAAGTTGATGGTTGTTCGTTGAGAGTTGAGAGTGCCAGCTTGCCAATTCAATCTTCAATCCTCAACTTTCAACTCGCCGTTACCTTTCTTGGCACGGGCACATCGCAAGGTGTGCCGATGATCGGCTGTGATTGCGCAGTATGTCGATCTCCCGATCCGCGCGATCAACGGTTGCGCTCTTCAATTTACGTCGAAACACCAGAGTGCTCGTGGGTGGTGGACACAGGGACTGACTTCCGGACACAGGCACTCCGGGAAAGTATCCGCAATGTCGATGCCGTGATTTTTACCCATTCACACACCGATCATATTATGGGCTTTGACGATTTGCGGCGGTTTTCCCATGCGCGGGGCTCGATGCCGGTCTATGCGTCGGTCGAAACGATGCGCGATCTGGAGCGCGTGTTTCGGTTCGCGTTCAACACCAGCAATCCGATTCCATATTATTTGAAGCCCGAGCCGCACATTATTGATGAGCCGTTTAAGCTAGGCGAGACCTTTATCACTCCGTTGCCCGTGCCGCATGGCGATTCCATTGTGAACGGCTACCTTTTCTCGCGCGCGGACCAAAAACTTGTCGCCTACCTGAGCGACTGCAGCGCCGTACCGGATTCGATTATCGATCTTATCGCGGGCGTGAAAGTCTTGATCATCGATGCGCTTCGCGACAAACCGCATCCGACTCATCTCAGTGTGGATCAGGCGTTGGAAATCGCCTTGCGCGTCCAGCCGGACGCGACTTATTTCACCCACATCTGCCACGAGCTGCCGCAAGCGGCGGAATCGCGGCTCCCCGCCAGCACACATATCGCTTACGATGGACTACGGGTGGAATTTTGATACCAAAGCCTCGGGCTTGTTTGTCGCTTAGCGAATAATTCCGCGCTCGCTTTGTTCGATGAATTCGATGATCTCGGTGATCTCTTCTTTTTGAGGTAATTCCTTGCGCATCGCTTCGACTGCCTGGCGCGTGTTGTATTTCGAGCGATAAATCAAACGGAACGCTTCTTTGATCAGCTTCACGCTTTCGGGTGGGAAATTCTTGCGTTCCAAACCGACCAGATTGATCCCGCGAATTTCGGCCGGGTTGCCATCCGCGATCATGAACGGCGGAACGTCCTGGACAATTTTTGAGCAGCCACCGGTGATCGCAAACCGTCCGATCCGGCAAAATTGATGCACCGCCGTGAGCCCACCCATGATGGCGTGATTACCCACCTCCACATGGCCGGCTAGCGTGCCGTTGTTGGAAAAAACCACGTCATCTCCGACCACGCAATCGTGTGCAATGTGGCTGTAAGCGAGGAAGGTTCCGCGGTTTCCGATGCGCGTTTTCCCTTTGCTCGTCGTGCTGCGGCTGATTGTGACGAATTCGCGGAATGTATTCTCATCGCCGATTTCCAGGTAAGTCGGTTCACCCTGGTATTTCAGGTCCTGCGTTTGCTGGCCGATGGAGCAGTAGGCGTAAAATTTGTTTCTCGCTCCGGCATCCGTCGGTCCACAAAGGGTGACGTGATGTTGGAGCCAGCAGTTTTGACCGAGGACGACGTCGGCTCCGATAACGCAATACGGTCCGATCGTTGTCCCTGCGCCGATTTTTGCCTGTGGATCGACAATTGCGGTCGGGTGAATCTGCACGTCGCTCATTTATCGAGAAACGTGAACATCAATTCGCCTTCCGAAACGACCGCGTCGTTTACGACGCAGTAGCACTTCGCTTTCGCCAGGCGGTTGCCGCGCGATTTTGTTAGTTCGGCGTGAATGAAAATCGTGTCCCCGGGGAAAACTGGTTTGCGAAATTTTACATCGTCTGCGCTCATAAAATAGCCGACGCGACTCGAAGTCTTCGCCAATTTATACAACAAAATGCTGGCCACTTGCGCCATCGCTTCCACTTGCATCACACCAGGCATCACCGGATGACCGGGGAAATGCCCCTGAAAAAACGGCTCGTTGATCGTGATGGATTTTACGCCCGTAATTTTATTATCGGCCTCGAAGCCGATGATCCGATCAACCATCAAAAAGGGATACCGATGCGGCAAGATTTGCATTACCTCGTCAGTGTCGAGGCCGCCATCGCCGGTGGGGATCGTGCGCGGTGCCGCCATCGCGCTTCTTCGCGTTTGCTCGCGGGCGAGAGCGCGAGCCAACTCTGCATTCGCCGCATGGCCGGGTTTCACCGCAACCACGTGACCGCGAATCGGCCGACCGACGAGCGCCAGATCGCCGATAATGTCCAGAATTTTGTGCCGTACAAATTCGTCGGCGAAGCGCAGCGGTTCTTTGCTCAAGACCGCCTCCCCGCGCACCACAATCGCATTTTCGAGACTGCCGCCCTTGATCAAATTTTTCTCCATGAGCGGTTGAACATCTTCGTAGAAAACAAATGTTCGGGCCGGAGCTATCTCGCGCTCAAAAATTGCCGGCGTAATTTCCATCGATAGGAACTGTGTGAAACGATTGTTTGGTCCGGCTTGCGTGCACGAAATGCGAAATGTTTCATCCGGTAACAAGACAAGCAACGCGCCCGTTTTCGATTCCACGTGCATTGTGTCGCGCACGTCGAAAAAGCTTCTCGGCGCATCCTGCGGGGTCACGCCGGCGCGTTTGATGACATCAACATAAGGTTGCGCGCTGCCATCGCCGATTGGCGGTTCGTTCGCGTCCATCTCCACAATGGCGTTGTCCACGCCCATCGCCGAAAGAGCCGCCAGCACGTGCTCGACCGTGTGAACACGCACCGAGCCTTCGCCGATGGTCGTGGCGCGCTCAACCATTTTCAGATTCTCGATCTTGGCGTCGATTGTCGGTTCGTCCTGCAAATCCTTGCGCTTGAATTTGATTCCGTGATCGACCGGCGCCGGATGCAACTTGATCGACACCTTTTCGCCCGTGTGCAGCGACGTGCCACTGAATCCGGCAGTTTTGCCAACGGTATGTTGAAACTCGGGAGAAGCGGGCATGAGCGCTAACTAACAAAGATTTTTCGTCGTGACCAGCCGCGCTTACTTCAGTTCAAAATTGCCACAGTCAAAAGCCATCATTTTGTCGACGTTCGAGATCCGAAATTGTTCGACGACCGCGCCATCATCCTGCCAAACATCGACTGATTTCTCGCTGTGCTTTGTGATCAAAGCGCGAACCAAGTTTGGCATCTTGCTCACTGTGCACAAAGGCAATCCATCCATGGTTTTAAGAAAGCTGTTCTCGTCGTCAAATCCGATGCCAAGAGCGATCATCGGCCGTTCGTCGTTAGCCAATGGATTCGGCATGAGTCTCACTTTCACGTTTCCGTTCGCGTTGTTTTCGACAGGCGAAGCCGTCGCTTGGCCGAGATCGTCCACTTTGAAATGACCAACCAGGTAGCCGCGAGCATGATATTTTCCAGCCGGTAAGTCTTCGCCATCGTCATTCTTGCCGTCCCATTGTGTCGCCAACGCATCGGCGCCGACTGTGAACTCATCCAACTCAGCTTCTTGGTGCAGGACGCGGACGAGTTTGCCATTCCCGGCGTAAATGCCCAGGCTGATGGTTCCTTCCAGCGGCGGCGGAACAAAGCTGATGCGCACGCTCTTGGTGGAAGACGCTGAAGGAGTTTGCTCCGGTACAGGTGAGGGTGCGGCAGATTCCTCCGGAGTGGGCGAAGAAGTTGGAGCTGGCGTCGGTGCCTCCTGCCCGATCGCCGCGCAAATCGAAGCCAAGGCGATTAGAATGACCGCGTTAAACTTTTTTGTCATGTCGATCGGAGTGGCCTCCCGCGCCGTGGCTTTATGCGAACGTCGGGAGACATCTCTTGTTGTTGGACCCGAGAAAGCAGAAGAAACGTGAGAGTCTCCCATTCGACTTCGCTCAGGGCAAGCTCTCGACTTCGCTCGGACTGACAAATAGGTTATATGTAATACCGCCAGTTTACGTTCGGGAAAAGGTTATCGCGCCATTCGCAATCGCTCAGAATTGCTTCATCGAGATGGTTCGCCGCGAACTGATCATGCAATCGATTGAAACGAGCAAGGTGATCCTGCGTCCGCTTCGTGGCGTACTCCTTTGCGGTTCCTGTCTTCATCAGGAACGCCCAATCGCTCGATTGTGCCAGTAAGAGTTCGCGCGCCAGTTGCTGTAGGACGCGATCAGCAACCGGTGTCGGATTGTTCATATGCCTGCGCGCGGTTTGGCTCATGCGCTGCGCGGCGGCATGCAGGTGGGGATAAATCCAGGCGTTGCTCTGGTTAAGCCAAACTTCGAGATGGCCTTTTTCGCCCCATGTTGATGTTGCTGGTCTGAAGGTTTGCTGGGTTGGATGAGTAGAGAGATATTCGCTTGGTGTTGTTAGGACCAAGCTTTGCTGTTCGTTTGCCGCTTTCCGAATGAGATTTTCAAGAAAGTCCGGCCCTTCGAACCACCAGTGACCGAACAATTCGGCGTCGAAGGGGACCACAATCAACGGATCAAAACCTAGTCGACCGACTTCAGCTATTTGCCGTCGTTGTTGTTCAAGAAAATGAGCGGCGTGTACCTTTGCGGCTTCTTCCGCTGCTTCACGATCATACAAGTCTTTCTCCTCACCGTGGCCAGTGATGCGATGATATTTCACGCCGGAAAACTTTCTGTTCCCGCGCGCAATTGGTCCCAAATGCTCCATCGGAAGATCGAAGCCAATGTCACGATAGAATTCACGGTAGACCGGATCGCCCGGATAACCTCTCTGTGCGCTCCAAACTTGCCGGCTTGATTCGCTATCACGCGCGAAAACGCCCGGTCCAGCTGACGTGTAACATGGCGCGTAAATCGCGCGGCGCGGACGCGGTTTTCCAAACATCAGACCGTGTGCGTCGAGAACGAACCAGCGAATGTTCGCTTCTTGCAGAAGCGATTCCACGCCCGACGCGTAAGCGCATTCGGGCAGCCAAAGACCCATTGGATGTGTCCCGAAAACATCGACATATACATCTCTTCCGATCAAAACCTGCGCGCGAGCGGCTTGGGGGGACTGCTGCTGAAGAAGGGGAAGCAAGCCGTGGGTGGCGGCGCAGGCAATGATTTCAAGTACGCCCGTCTCACGCAACTCGCGAAAAGCCGCAAGCAGATTGCATTTGCATTGCTCGACAAAGAAACGCCGGCTTTCCGAAAAGATCTCGAAATAAAAATCCGCGAGTTCTCTAAGTTTTGGATGATTAAGATTCCGTTTTTGCTCGCGCTCTACTAGTTCGATCAAAAGATCGAGATGTCGCACATAACGCTCGCGCAAAAGCCCGTCTTGGAACATGGCGCAGAGAGTCGGCGTGATCGACATTGTGAGCCTGAATGCCACTCCGTCGTTTACCAATCGCTGCATCATAAGCAGCAGCGGAATGTACGTCTCGGTTATCGCCTCAAAGAACCAGTCTTCTTCGAGGAAATGCTCGTGCTCGGGGTGTCGGACGAAGGGAAGGTGCGCGTGCAAAATAAGCGCGAGATAACCAGGCATGTAACTACATTTAGCGTGTCATTCCGAACGGAGCGAGGAACCTCTCAAAAGGTTGTTCGATCACACAAAAAAAGACGTGCGGTGCATGATCGTGCGGACTATCCGCTTTCGGTACAACTTCTCGCAATCTACGACTGTGAGGTCCCTCCTCGTCTGCGCGACTCGGGATGACCGATTAATAAGGCGCGACTCAGGATGACGATGTCAGAGTGTGCGGCAAAAGTCCTGAAATCGATCCAGGCCTTTTTTGATCACGTCAATGCTCGTGGCGTAACTAAGCCGGACTGTGCGATCATCGCCGAAAGCGGCGCCTGGAATAACTGCGACACTCGCCTTGCTCAACAAACGATCGGCGAAATTTTGCGAAGTCAGTCCGAGTTGGCTGATGTTGACCAGCACATAAAACGCGCCCTGCGGCTTGACCGCAGTCACGTTCGGAATTTTAGAAATGCGATCGAACATATAATTGCGTCGCATATCGAATTCTTCGCGCATGTCGGCGAGCGGCTGTTGATCGCCTTTCAGGGCAGCGAGCCCGCCGTGCTGCGAGAAGGAAGAGGGATTGGATGTGGTATGGCTTTGGATTGAATCAACCGCTTTGGCGACCGCTTCCGGCACGGCCAGATAGCCAAGGCGCCAACCAGTCATGGCGTATGATTTACTAAATCCGTTAATCGTAAGTGTGAGATCGTACGCTTCCTTGGAAAGGGACGCGATGCTCACGTGCTTCGCGCCATCGTACACCAGCTTCTCGTAAATTTCGTCCGACAAAATGTAAATATCCTCCTCAGCCGCAACATCGACAATCGCCTGCAATTCCTCGCGCGTATAAACGGAGCCGGTCGGATTGCATGGACTATTCAGGATCAACATCTTTGTCCGTGGCGTCATCGCGTTTTCAAAATCCGACGCGCGCATTTTCCAGGAATTGCGCTCGCTCGTTGGCACAATTACGGGCTCGGCGCCCGCTAATCTGACCATGTCTGGGTAGCTGACCCAATACGGCGCTGGAATGATAACCTCATCGCCGGGTTGACACGTGGCGAGAATGGCATTGTAACACGCGTGCTTGGCGCCATTACTTACAATGATCTGAGCGGCGCGATAACTGAGCTCGTTGTCAGCGGCCAATTTTTCCGAGATCGCCTGGCGCAGCTCGGGAATCCCTGCGCTGGGCGTGTATTTCGTGAAGCCAGCCTCCAGCGCTGCGATCGCCGCTGCTTTGATGTGCTCGGGCGTGTCAAAATCCGGTTCTCCTGCACCGAAGCCGCAAACGTCGATACCTTCGGCTTTCATGGCTTTTGCCTTGCTGTCGATCGAGAGCGTGAGCGAAGGACTGAGTTGAGCGGCGCGTTCGGAAATTTCCATGGCAAAGGGACTAGTTGTGAGATTGTTCAAAATGGGAGCGCAAGCTATTGGCGGGGGTAGAAGTTTTCAATCAGAGGTTTGAAGTTATTTTCATCGATCTGCACGATCGCCATTTCGCGCTTCGCGTTTTCGGCGGAATCAGAGGCGTGGGCGGCATTGATCATAATCGTCTGGCCAAATTCTTTCCGAATTGAACCGGGCGGCGCTTTCGCTGGATCGGTGGGGCCGAGGACATCCCGGATTTTGCGCACGGCGTCCACGCCTTGATAAACGATGGCGATGGATTTTTCCGTCCCAGCAGTATCACGTTTGTCCGACGGACATTCGCTTGGTTTCCTTCCCGCCATGAATTCGACAATGCTTTCCCAATTATCCCGGCCGCTCGCTAGGCCCAGTTTCTGCTCAAGAACTGGCAACACTGGTCCGTAGAATTCTTCCGCTTGTGTAACGCTCATCCGATGAACCTTGAATCCGATGATGTAGAGCCCGGATCGAGAAAAAACTTCGATAACCCCGCCCGGCCGCAAATTTGGAAATCTGAAATTGTCCGGCTTAATCAGCACGAGCGTCTTCTCGATCTTAGCTTCGGCTGGGAAATTGATGACTTGATCCAGGATGCCCCCGTCACGATCGGAAAATTCCGCCCACAATTTCAAGTCACGCTCAACGGCTTTTGAATCGAAAACCGCGA
>Ga0137380_10006267_pt1 | contig 10603 bp, 12 predicted proteins | sample SagtaG_17_FD_104809 | JGI IMG/M metagenome (GOLD analysis project Ga0137380, IMG submission 104809) | Vadose zone soil microbial communities from Sagehorn Ranch, Mendocino, California, USA - Sage2_L_100_16 metaG | ecosystem: Environmental > Terrestrial > Soil > Vadose zone | place: USA... | reverse complement strand
CAGCGCGCGATCGATCGTGTAACCCCGCGCATAAAGGCCGGCGTCGATCCCCATCTGATGTTCACGTATTCGTCTGGGAATGGTCACTCCGATCAACGTCGCCACCAACAGACTAACAGATGCAGAAGCCAACAGGCCGCGACGCGCGGCGCGCATGCCGACAAACCGTGACGGCGCCAGCTGCATCGATTTGTAAATCCGGCCGCTACTCCACAAGACCACAAAGCTGATGGGAATCAAAACCCATTTCAAATGCCAGGCAGCCCTTTCGGCAGCAATCAACAATGACCATGAGTCCACAGGGATAATCCAGGATTCTTCAAGACGACTGACCGCGGCAAGCGGCTGTTTGAGGAGCGCAAAGATTAGCTCGACGATAAAAGACAGAACCATCAACGTCCCGATGACGACCAATACCAAAGGGCGGCCGTAAGCCGGCAATATATGTTCGGGTCTGGGCAGAGGATCGCCAACGGCGCGTGCGCCGCAGGCCGCGCAACCTTGCCGAAGGTCACCTTCAAACTCAAACCCACAACAGGGGCAGATGGTCACTTTTATTTACCCTGAAACCTTAATAAGATGAAAACGCTGACTTGTAAATCGTAAAACTCAGCGACTAACTGGTTTTGTGTACCAGTCGCTGCTCGGGTCTAAGTTCAGGCGCCGCGTTAGGCTTTGCATACGCAGCTGCCGGTGAAACTTGTTGCGGCGCGACCTCAACCTCAACCTCGACCTTATTCAGCTCCTTCCACGTGTGATACATGCGATGAGCGAAAGTCCAGTAAGAACCAATCGCCAACACCCAAAGCACCGCCGGCATACGGTTCGCAAAAAAGTTGTTCGAGCCCGGATGGGTCGACAGCGCGCCAATTATGAAAAGAACAACCCGCTCCGGGCGTCGTAGGAACCCGACATCGCACTTTGGAATCAAACTTTCAGCGCGGGCGCTCGCGTAGCTTACCATAACCGAGCCCATTAGTCCTGCGCCGGCTAGAAAAACATTTAGTGTCGAATGGAATTGCGTGTCCCGGGCATAGAAAACCATCAAGCCAACGAAGACAACCATGTCCGACAGACGGTCAAGCGACGAGTCGAGGAAGCCACCGAAACGCGTCACGCGACCCGACAACCGCGCGACCTGACCATCCAGCATGTCAAAGAGATTGGCAACAATTAAGGCGATTCCGGCCCAGAAAAAGCGGCCAAAACCAAAAGCAAGACCGCAACCGACGTTTAGCGCAACGCCGATCACGGTCAATATATTCGGATTGATGTGACCATGGGCCAGCCAGCGCACCATCGCATCAATGATTCGCTGTCCGGCACGTCCTATCGGGGCCACAAACATTTCGCCTTTCCTCCGCCGCCATTATGCCTAAAAGTACTTCAACTGAATAGCCCGAAAACGTGAGTTGGGAAATAATTAGGGAGCGCGTTGTTCGAGACTTGAAATCGCCAAGACCCTCCTGGTCGTTAGTTACTCGAGACGTTTCTGATCGTGCAACGTCGTCAATTGTCTGATCTCGAAATTGCGGGCGCCGGCGGGGGTGCGAACCACAACCTCGTCGCCTTCTTCTTTGCCCATCAAGCTCTTGCCAACCGGGGAGATGGTTGAGATCAAACCTTTCTGCGGATCGCTCTCTTCCGGTGTTACCAAACGGTAAGTGACCTCTTCGTCGCGCTCGGCGTCGTACAGCACCAGAGTTGACCCGTACGAGGCTTTGCCGTGAGGCACTCGCTTGAGATCGATTGAAGCGATCTCGCTGATTCGCTGCCGCAGTTCTACGATTCGCGCCTTGACGACATTCTGACGGTCGAGCGCCGCGCGGTATTCAGAATTCTCGCGCAAGTCGCCGAATTCAAGGGCACGCTTGATCTCCTTCGGCAAATGAACACGCAGCTCGGATTCCAGCTCATCGAGATCCGACTGCAACCGCCGCTTAATATCTTCTGACAACCAGTCCTCGCTTCTTTTTAGTTGCGATAGTCCTTCAACCTTTACACTCCATGGCCGTGGATGGATCGCACTCGTCAATCTTCCTATGGTAATTCGCTTCGTCGGGCGCGCCAAATGAGATTCCCGTGTCCCGTGCGGTACGCACGAGCTGTCCGTCCGGCGGTATGCTTTTGACGTTCGCAATCGCCTCAGAGATTGGCACAGTAACCACATCAGCCGCTTGCAATGCAACCATCACGCCGCGCTTTCCGTCCGCCAGGGCGCGCACCGCGCACGCCCCATAATTCGTCGCCAGCATGCGATCGAAAGCATTCGGCATGCCGCCTCGCTGCAAGTGGCCCAGTACAACGCAACGAGTCTCTCTGTTAGTAAGCTGCTCCAGTCGAGTCCGGCAATACCCACCAATGCCGCCCAGTCGGGCCGCATGATAAGCATCACCCTTGTCTTGATAGATTCGCTCATGACCCGTTTCAGTCGCCCCTTCCGCGACGACGATAATGCTGAAGTTTGAGCCGGCTTCATCGCGCGAGCGTATCTTCTCAGCAACCGATTCCATCGTAAAAGGTATTTCCGGAATCAGGATTACATCTGCCCCGCCCGCAAGGCCTGAATGCAAGGCGATCCACCCTGTGTTGCGCCCCATGACCTCGAGAATCATAACGCGATCGTGAGACTCGGCCGTAGTGTGGAGTCGATCGAGAGCCTCCGTGGCGATATCGAGCGCGGTAACAAAACCGAAGGTCAGCTCAGTGCAGGCGAGATCGTTATCAATGGTCTTGGGAACGCCGACGACCGGAAAACCGAGGCGGTCAAACTCCATTGCGATCTCAAGCGTACCTTCGCCGCCCAGCACGATTAGGCCCTCTATTCCCAATTTCTCCAGATTTGCCGAGGCTTCCTTGTACGCTCCATCCGGACCAGTTGCGACTTCCGCAGAGGTGCGCTCAGCAAATTTACCTCGATTGCGTGAGCCCAGGATTGTGCCGCCGCGCGGCAGCAGGCCACGTACCTCTGTAGCCGTCAGTTCGCGTGTTTTCGTTTCGCCGAGCAGCCCCTCGAAACCGTCTTCGATCCCGATGACTCGTTGGCCGTATTCACAGGTGGCAGTTTTCACCACCGCGCGAATGACCGCATTCAAGCCGGGAGCGTCTCCCCCGCCAGTTAATATGCCAATGGTTTTGTGCATGTCCGATTAAGTTCCGAGTCTCGCGTTCCGAGTTTCGAGTTCGAGCAAGAGTGACAATAGAGACTCGAGACTCTCCTTTCGGCGTCACTCTTTGCAATTGAAGGACAACTCGAAACTAGAAACTCGGAACGCGAAACTACCTTCTCACCCGTGGCGGCTCGTACTGCTCACCGTATTCGGGATACTCACGCGTGATGATCTCACCAGGCCGCGTGGTTTCCGTCAACAGGCTGAGCGCATCCCGCAGCACGGTCTGTTGAAGTTTGCGCATGTCCGGCCGTCCCAGACTGTTTCCAATCTTGAATCCTTTCGGATAAAGCGCGCGCGGCGGGCGCATCTGGGCGGAGACTTCCGGACTAACTGTAATCAAGACCGTCGGTATCCCCTTCATCTCAATCTCACGTTGGACCGCCACGACCGTGCGGTGACAAACACTGGGTCAGCCGCCAGTCAGCACGACCGCGTCAGCGCTTGAGCCCTTGTCGATCTCATTGGCAATCTCCGGCGCAGTGCCTTCGTACATCGCCTTGAGTTGCATCGTGTAGCCCATGTAGCCCACGTGCTTTTTTGCGACTCCGCCGATGAATCCGTCAGTGTGGAGATCCCGCAGCACATCGATCGGGAAAACCACGTTAATGTCTTTGTCCGCGTCCGAGTGGTCGTAGTGATGATGAGTGACCATTAGTTGCGAAGGATCAACATCCCCCGGGAAGACTCGATAACCAAGATCCCCAAGTTCGTCGGCGATATTGAATGCTTGCTGATCTCTCAGGTGGACTCCGCCGGCAGTCACAATCGCGATCGTGCTTTTCGAGAGCGCCCTATCAAACGGGGTGAAGGGGATGCATTTTCTCGAGATAGACATAAAACCAGATGTCAGATGCTTGATGTCAGATGTTAGCCTAGCAAATTTGAGCCGACTTACAAACCGTATCGTCGATTACAAAAACGAAAATGTCAGATGCTAGGCGCATTCTCCATCCAGCATCTGACATCAAGCGTCTGTAAAGTTTTACAACTTGCGTAATACTTCAAACAGATCTTCGTTGTCGGGTTGATCCGAAATGTTGTGGATGTCCTTATAGGCAATCTTGCCTTCCTTGTCTACGATGAAGAGCGCTCGCTCGGTAATCCCGTCCTTCTCGCGGTAGGCGCCAAACTTCCTGGCTACTTGGCCTTTTGGCTCAAAGTCGCTCAAGAGATCGTAAGAAAGTCCGCCAAGACTCTTGGCCCACGCGGTATTGCACGGCACACTGTCAACAGAAATACCCAGGACCTGGGCATCATAGCCTTTGAAGCGTTCGAGGTCGGCCTCGTACGCAGGCATCTGCGCGGTTCAGACCGGGGTCCAGGCGAGCGGATAAAACGCCAGGACGACGTTTTGTTTACCCCGAAAATCCGATAGCTTAACCTTCTTACCCTTTTCGAGGTGGCTCGGCAGCTCGAAATCCGGGGCTATGTCTCCAACTTCAGGCATACAAAGATGTCCCTCCCTTTTGAGAATCCGACCATCGTAATACCAGCGAATTCTTTTAGCTTATTTCGCTTTCCAAGATAGTCGATGCGAATAGCGATTTCAAGCTCGCGATCAAGCGCGCGCGAAGCGACAACCATTCGCAAAAGTCTGTTGACCAGTGGCGCGCGCCTCGCGTAGCATAGCGCTGCGACTGAAAGCGAGACGCGCGCCTGACCGCGTTTTAACCAGCAAGGGGCGGACGAGCATTGGATATTGACGACACAGCAAAACAGATAGTTCAGGAAATAGGAACGGCGATCAACGAATCTGTAGAGAACTCTCCGCAAGTTGCAGAAGCAATCGAGCGCCTCCGTGACGCGGGCTACGAAATGGAACTTACGCTGAGGCTGGAAATCGGTCTGCGTCCGCATTCGACTGACGACGAATCGGATGAAAACGAAGACGGCACGCTGAGCTTGACCGATGACGATTTGCAGGTGCTCCAGCGCATGAAGATCAGGATCGATCCGGACTGAAAAGCAGACGGTGAGAAGGGGAGACGCGGGGAGGCGGGAAAGCAGACGGGGAGAAAGGGAGACGCGGCGGACGGGGAGAACAAGAGCTCACCTTTACTGATTAGCCTGGGGTAAAGTTTGGTCACGTGAGGATCGGACCCACTGCTTTTTGAAAGGCGTGGGTTCTCTTGTTTGAAGAAAGTCACGTTGCTTTCCTCTCTCGTATCCGTCCCCGTGTCACCCCGTCTCCCCGTCACCCCGTCACCATGTCTCCTGTCCCGCTCACTCAGGCGGTTCGTCGCTCCCTGTCAGCGTTTGCTGGCGCAATGCAGCCGCGCCCAGCAATCCACCCATACCCATAGATTCAACCGCGCTGCTCGGCACCAGCATCAATGCGCCTTTCTCCTTTAGTCCTTCGTACAGCATGTTCATTGCGCGCAGGTGAAGGGCAGTTGGATTGTTCTGATATGACTGCGCTGCTTTTTCGAAGGAGTGCGCAATCTCGACTTCGGCCTGGCCGAGAATGATGCGCGCCTGTTTCTCGCGCGCGGCCTGGGCTTCGCGCGACATCGCGTCTTGCAGCGCCGCGGGGATGATCACGTCGCGCATCTCCACCGATTGCACTGTCACGCCCCAGGGGTTCGAGCGCTCGTCGATCAGTTGTTGCAACTCTTCTTCGATGCGCTCGCGGCCACGCAAGAGATCGGTCAGAGAGGTTCTCCCGATGATGTCGCGCAGCGCGGTTTGTGCCGCCCAACTCACCGCCTGCGGATAATTCTGAACCTCGAGGGCCGCCTTCTCAGGATCGTAGACCATCCAGAAGAGCACTGCATCGACATTAACAGGCACCGTGTCGGACGTCAGGGTCTCTTCCGCGGCGAAGCTGGTGGTAATCACTCGCTGGTCCACCCAGGCCGGAATCGTGTCCACAAATGGCACGATCCAGAAAAGACCCGGTCCTCTGAGACCAATGTAACGGCCCAGCCGGAGTATGACTGCGCGTTCCCACTGGCGCGCGATCTTTGGCGACTGCGCGGCGAGGACACCGAGGATCGCCCCAACGGCAATAGAGATCGGATTACCCGTAAAGAGCATCGCCAAAAGCCCAAGCGCGAGCGGTGTCAGAAACGCGAGCGCCGAGATAATGTTTACGCGGGGCGTATTCTGCGCCGGCAGACTGCTGCGTGTTTGCATTAGACTAGTGTCAGACATATTTTTTCAGCTCCTTTTTGCGCCTGCTTTGCAATTGGTCAATCAGATCGTCGGCCGAGAAGCCATGTGCTTCTGCTTCGGCGATGAAGCGGTCCGCCAGATCGCGCAAATGTTTGTTGTGGTCCTGGCGACTGCTGGCTTTGAAATGGCGGGCGCTCACAAATGTTCCGACCCCTCTTCGCGTCTCCACAACTCCCGATCGCTCGAGCTCGGCATAGACTTTTGCCACGGTATTGGCGTTTATGCGGAGATCGACAGCCAACTGTCGCACCGTCGGCAACTGATCGCCCTCACGCAGCTTTCCTGTGGCCACGGCGAAGCGGATCGTTCGCTCCAGTTGCGCATAAAGCGGCATCGGGTGCGAAGTGTTGACTGAGAACATCTGACTCATTTCACTATTGTACTACGACAATAGTACAAAAAATGTTCCAAATGTTCACGCTAGTCCCTCCAGCGTGGGGTTTTGTTTTCAAAACTCACGACGGGCGATACTCTTGCCATGACTAAGCCTGCGCCCAGGAACAATCGGAAATACACTTTTACCGTTGCGTTTGAGATGATAAAGTTCGTGCTGAAAAATGTAGCGCGCGCGGGGATAAGTCTTGCTAGCCAATTGCATCATGAACGATTGGTGATCAACTGAATACCGGGTTCACAGGAGGTGAACACAGCACAAGTTATGCGGTCACTGGTTCTCTTGCTGTTTTTGGTGGCCGTCTGCGTGGCCGCTCTCCCACGGCGGGTCGTAGCTCAAGGAGGCCCGCCGTTGCTCACTGATGATCCGGAGACGCCCGGAAACGGTCACTGGGAAATTAACGTCGCTTGGACGCTTTCACAAAAACAAAATGGGCGTCTTTTTGCGATTCCACTTATAGACATCAATTATGGATTGGGCCAGCGCATCCAGCTTAAGGCCGAAGTACCCTGGTTGGTGCTGCAAGAACGCCGAGGGGGAATTCAATCAGGCATCGGCAGTGCGAATTTCGGCGTAAAGTGGCGCTTCCTGGATAAGGATCGTCATGGCTTTGCGATGTCCACATACCCGCAACTTGAAATCAGGACCTCCGCTTCTTCAGTCAGGCGGGGACTAATCGAGCAGGGCGCTGAATTGCTGTTACCCGTTGAGATAAGTCGCGAACTGGGCCCTGTCACCATCAATGGCGAGGTCGGCTACCAGGTGGTCCAGCGCGAGAAGGATGAAGTGCTTTACGGGCTAGTTATCGGAGGCGAGATCAATAAACGTCTGGAGTTGGTCGGTGAGATTCACGGCACAGCCAAACGTAACGTTGCAAACAATGAACTGATCTTTAATGTTGGCGGGCGCTTCACCATGAGCAAGCATTACGCTCTACTCTTCTCGACAGGCAGAAGTCTTCGTCAGGCGGCGACGGGGCAGCCAACCTTGCTGGCCTACGTCGGATGTCAGTTCAATTTCTAACGCTGCACGTTCGTTCTCTCCACAATTTACGATTCACGACTTACTATTGAGGCTTGATGCCGTTCGCCGCTCGGAAATACATTTCAGTACGGGAGGTAAATTGCGTCTTCATGCCTTCGGCCGTGAAAAAATAAAGATGTGTGCCGTCAAAAGCGTAATTCATCGGCACGACATAGGGACGACCGTCATGCGCGCATCCCAAGTGACTGTACGCCGCCAGATCGGTTGGCAAATTTTTTCACATTAAGGAGTGCGAGCGCCGGTTTCCATATGGGTCGCGGCAACGAAAGACCCGAATCAGTGGCGCTTTGCGGTTTTTAGCCCTTATGTTATCTTGACTGGCTTTTGATCCCGCTAAAGTTTCGCCTATCTGGGCTCGACGGAGGAGTTTGAATAACTAGTATGGCTACGCCTAACGGAACCAGCGCCGACGAACAGCACGAAGGTAAAGTTGTGCAAATTATTGGACCTGTCGTTGACGTAGAGTTTGAGGGGAAATACCTGCCGCCGATCTACGAGGCCCTGAATATTGTATCCGAAGGCTTCGAGGTGCCTACTCCCATCGACGTCATTGCTGAAGTTCAGCAACATCTCGGTGAACGACGTGTGCGCGCAGTCTCAATGTTGCCGACTGATGGCATGGTGCGCGGCATGAAAGCTATCGACACGGGTGGACCAATCACAATGCCGGTGGGCGAGGGTACGCTTGGACGTGTGCTGAACGTGATCGGCCAGCCAGTGGACAACCTCGGCGACGTCAAATACGAAAAACGCTATCCCATCCATCGTCACGCGCCAACGTTTGAAGAACAGTCGACTGAATTGGAGATGTTCGAGACCGGCATCAAGGTCATCGACCTCATTCAGCCATTTGTACGCGGTGGCAAGATTGGTTTGTTCGGCGGCGCGGGAGTCGGCAAGACGGTCATCGTGATGGAGTTGATTAATAACATCGCGAAGGCGCGTTCGGGCTTTTCAGTTTTTGCCGGTGTGGGCGAAAGAACTCGTGAAGGCAACGACCTGCTGCGCGAGATGGTCGAGTCTCAGGTGATCCAGTTTGGCGAGACGTTCAATAAGCACCTGCACGACACTGGCGAGTTCGACATGACCAAGGTCGATATGAAAACCATCGGTCAGTCAAAGGTGGCGCTGATCTATGGACAGATGACTGAACCACCGGGGGCGCGTTTGCGAGTCGCTCTGTCGGGCCTGACCGTGGCTGAGTATTTCCGTGATGAAGGCCTTGACGTGCTGCTATTCATCGACAACATTTTTCGCTTTACGCAGGCAGGTTCAGAGGTTTCGGCGCTGCTTGGCCGCATGCCTTCAGCAGTGGGTTACCAGCCGAACCTTGCTTCCGAGATGGGCGAAATGCAGGAGCGCATTACCTCGACCAAGACCGGCTCGATTACGTCGATCCAAGCCGTGTACGTCCCGGCGGACGATTACACTGATCCGGCGCCCGCCACTACGTTTGCGCACCTCGACGCCGTCACCGCGCTTTCGCGTCAGATCGTCGAGCTGGGAATCTACCCGGCGGTGGATCCGCTGCAATCTTCTTCCCGCATTCTCGATCCTTATATTCTCAAAACCGCGGGTCACTACGAGACAGCGCAGGAGGTGAAGCGAATTCTGCAGCGTTACAAAGATTTGCAGGACATTATCGCGATTCTGGGCATCGATGAGCTTTCCGATGAAGATAAGCTGGTTGTTTCCAGAGCGCGCAAGATCCAGCGGTTCTTCTCTCAACCGTTCTACGTTGCCTCGCAGTTCACCGGGCGCGAAGGCAAGTACGTGAAACTCGAAGACACGATCAAAGGCTTCAAGGAAATTTGCGAAGGGAAACATGACGATCTGCCGGAGCAGGCCTTCTTCATGGTCGGCACGATCGAAGACGCGATTGAGAGGGGCAAACAAATCGCGGCGGAATGAAAGACAGACACGGGGACGCGGCGATTCGGAGACGCGGCGACACGAGAAAAAATATGACGGAGAAAACGTGCGATCTTGATTACACATCCCGGCGTCACCGTGTCTCCCCTTCTCGGCGTCTGATTTCTTATGCCTGAACAGCTTCAACTCGACGTGGTTACTCCCGAGCGTCGCGTGCTCGCGGAGCCCGTTGACATGGTGACCGTGCCCGGGCGCGGCGGCGAGCTGGGTATTTTGCCGGGCCACTCGCCTTTGATCTCTCAACTTCAGACAGGCGTTCTCACTTACGCAAAAGGCGGTAAAAACTTTCAGTTGCATGTCTCGGGTGGTTTTGTGGAAGTAAATGAGGATCGCGTCACGGTGCTGGCCGAGATCGCGGAGCGCCCCGAGGAGATTGACGCAGCGCGCGCCCGCTTGGCACGCGAGCACGTTGAAAAACAGTTGAGCGGATGGACCGGCACGGAAGAAGATTTTGAAAAAGCTCGCGTCAAGCTGGAGCGCTCGATGGTGCGTGTCCAACTCGCTACCGGCGCTCACCGCGGTTAGTCGCGTAGTTCCTTCATACGGCCGAACCCGCTGTAATCGCTTCACGCATCTCGAGCACTGCCTGTTCCAAACCAACAAAGATCGATCGCGCTATGATGTTGTGGCCGATGTTGAATTCCGTAATCTCGTTGATCTCAGCAACAGCGCCAACATTTCGATAGGTCAAGCCATGTCCGGCAGCCACGTGCAATCCATACTGCGCCGCAAGCGTCGCGGCCTCTCGCAAACGTCTCAGTTCCTGTCCGGCTCGTAGAGCTCCCTCACCGTGAAACCCACGAGCGCCGAGAGTGGCCTCGGCATAAGCCGCCGTGCACAGTTCTACCTGTTGTGCGTTGACTTCGTGCGCGGCTTCAACTTGTTG
>Ga0137380_10006266_pt1 | contig 10604 bp, 10 predicted proteins | sample SagtaG_17_FD_104809 | JGI IMG/M metagenome (GOLD analysis project Ga0137380, IMG submission 104809) | Vadose zone soil microbial communities from Sagehorn Ranch, Mendocino, California, USA - Sage2_L_100_16 metaG | ecosystem: Environmental > Terrestrial > Soil > Vadose zone | place: USA... | reverse complement strand
TACCTCGCGGGCCAGGGCCAGGGCGGCACGACGGACCTGCGTGAAGTCCCACAGCGGCTCGATGCGGGCGTAGACATGTAACCCGCGCGAACCGCTGGTCTTCGGCCAGCCCGTGAGACCGAAGTCCTGGAGGGCCTCCCTCGTCACCAGGGCCACGTCCAGGATCTGCGGCCATCCGACCCCCGGCACGGGATCGAGGTCCACCCGAAGCTCGTCGGGGCGATCGAGGTCTCCGGCCCGCACCGGATGCGGGTTGAGATCGATGCAGCCGAGGTTGATCACCCAGGCCAGCTGGGCTGCGTCGCGGACGACGATCTCCCTGGCCGTCCGGCCCGAGGGGAAGGCCAATTCGACCACCTCGATCCATTCGGGGCGCGACTCGGGCGCACGCTTCTGGAAGAAGAACTCGCCCTCGGCTCCGTTCACGTATCGCTTCAAGGCCATGGGCCGGCCGGCCACCCCTCGGAGGGCCCCGTCGGCGACCGCAAGGTAGTACCGAATCACATCCAGCTTGGTGTGGCCTGCCTTCGGGAAGAAGACCTTGTCGGGGTTGGTGACGGTGACCTCCCGCCCGTCGACGTCCAGAACCTCGGTTCGAGCCGGCATGGGCGACACGATACGGTGGTCGCCGGGCCGGAGTCAGGAAGGAGGCGCGCCGATGGGTAAGTTGAGGCTGGGGTGGCCGGTGTGGATCGGTTTGGTCTGCGACGACTTGGAGGCCCAACGACGCTTCTACGCCGAGGTCCTGGGCTTGCGCGAGGCCGACGCCGGCGACGACTGGGTCCATTTCGACGTCGGCTCCGGCACGCTGGAGCTGCTGGCCCGCAACGCCGACCTCCCCCAGTACGCCGGATCGGGGTTCGCCCCAGGATTCGAGGTCGACGACATCCGGGCCGCCGTGGACGAGCTCGTGGCTCGCGGGGTCGATCGGGTCACCGAGGTGGAGGGAGGCCCCGAGTCCGGGCAATACTGGTGCTACTTCAAAGACGGCGAAGGCCGGCTGTTCGAGATCGCCCAGAAGATCTGAGCCGCTCGGTCCTGACTACCCGGTGAGGTGCATCAAGCCACCGTCGTGGCAATCGAAACCGCTGGACGGGTACCGACGGACGAAGCCGTTCCTCCGGATCTCGCCGAACACCTCGCACGGGGACGGGAGCCTCGCCGCCACGTTCATGGCCGGGTGCAGGCCGTGGTCGGTCCAGGCCGCCTCCTTCAGGAGGGCGGCGACGAGCTTGGCCCGGGTGAGATCCCGCCCGATCGCCGTGGCGAGCTGCTGGAACAGCCGCCCGGCCGACCAGGCGAAGAGGCCGAACGTGTCGGGGACGGCGCCCGGCGTGACCCGCTGCAGCCACTGCTCGTAGAGCTGCATCTCGGGGTTGTGCGACGCCTCCTCGAACATCGCCTGATTGAGCCAGAACAGCCCGCCGTCGCCGGTCCCCTGGGCCAGCTGGAGGAACTGCGGCGAGTAAACCTGCAGATCGAACTGCATGACCTTCGGGTACCAGTCCTGCTGATGCATGGCCTGAAGGACCCGGACGATGCTCTGGGTGTCGGCCACCATCGTGAAGAACCGCACCGGCGGGTTGTGGTCCTTCATCGCTTCGACGTACGGCGTGTAGTTCGATTCCACCACCTGCACCGCCTGGTCGTAGACGAACCGGAACCCCACGCGGCTGTACGCCTTGACTCGGGCTCGGGCGTTCGTGGCGGCGACCCCCGCGTTGAGGTAGAGGATGGCGGCGTTCCGGACCACGTCGGGGTCGATCCGCTTCATGTAGTTGGCCGAGGCGATCACGAAGTAGTCCGGGCGATTGGGGTAGATCGGGAAGGTGTACGGGTTGCTCTCCCCACGAGCCGCCGTGGTGGTGAACGCCGTCATATCGGGGCACTTCATCTGATCCACCACCGGCGCGCCTGCGTCGTCGAACGCGGAGAACGAGCCGACCAGGGCGAAGTCCTGCGCGCAAGCATCCTGCGTGGCGCTCTTGTTCCCGTTCGCCGTGGTCTGATCGTCGTGGAGGTCGGGCACGACCGTTCGCCCGCAGATCCCGCCCTGGCTGTTGATGTATGCGGCCACCGCCTGTATGGCCTGGAAGGTCGACCGTGCCAGCCCCGGGATCACACCCGACACGTCGGAAACCGTGCCCAGCCGGATCTCCGTGGGGGTGACGCCCGTGTCGGTGGCCCGGAGGGTCCCACCCGCGCCGCAAGCCGCGGAGGCGGCCGGATCGTTGCCTTGCTGGCCCGCTGCCCCTGCGGACGCACTCGGCTTGAACGAGACGGGTGATCCCAGGCCGGCGGCCGCCGAGCCGTTCGCTCCTTGGGAGGCGCTTCCCGGTCCCGAGCGTCGGGTGGCAGCGGTCCACTGCTGATGGGTGAGCCTGGCTCCGCATGCCGAACCCACGAGGACCGAAAGCGCCAGCAGAGCAACCAGGCGCGATCTCACCCTTCAAGGGTCGCATGAACTAGGGCGGATGACCACTTGGTCACATCGACTGCGCGCAGCCTGGGGAAACGCCTGGTCAGACGATATATACGCCGCGTCTCTCATCGGCACAACGAGGCTTCGACGACGGGAGCCGGAACGTCTGGGCTCCATCGCCTGGTATGCTTTTTCCACGGGCGATGGACAGTCGCCCCGTGAGGTTCGCTCTCTTTCGCTCCTTCGAACGGTCCGGCGCGCGAGACAGAAGACCTCGCCGGATCGAACGCGACCCATATCCGTGGTCGCAGAAGGAGTACGAAAAGATGACGCAGCAATCCTTCCCCGACCTCGGCGTGTCGGGAGCAATCACCAGCGCGCTCGGACGCCGGGGCATCATCACCCCGTTTCCAATCCAGTCCCTGATCATGGCCGACGCCCTGGCCGGCCGAGACGTCTTGGCCCGGTCGCGAACCGGCTCCGGGAAGACGTTGGCCTTCGGCATCCCGGTGGCCCAGCGGCTGAACCGGGCCGGGCGAAAGCCCTCCGCCCTGGTCCTGGTCCCAACCCGGGAGCTGGCGGCACAGGTGGTCGAGGAGATCCAAGACATCACGCGCGCCAGCGGGCTCCACGTGGCCGCAGCCTATGGAGGGATCTCCATCCGTGAGCAGGCCAAGGCAGTGTCGAAGGCGGAAATCCTGGTGGCGACCCCCGGCCGGTTGCAGGACCTGATCGACCGCCGGCTGGTCGACCTGACCGGTGTGCAGATCCTGATCCTCGATGAGGCCGACCGCATGCTCGACATGGGGTTCCAGCCACAAGTGGACAGGATCGTTCGAGTGGTGCCAAAGGCTCGGCAGACCATGTTCTTCTCGGCGACGCTCGATGGCGAGGTCGGCCGGCTGGCCAGGGCCTACACGCACGACGCCGTCCTGCACCATCTCGAAGCCCCCCGGCAGACCGTCGACGAGGCCGACCACCGGTTCGTCCCGGTCGAGTCCGCCGACAAGGTCGAAACCTTGATACGGCTGGTCGAGGCGGAGCCCGGCCTGGCTTTGGTGTTCGTGAAGACGAAGCGGGGCGCCGACCGGCTGGTCTCCAAGCTCCGGACCCGAGGCGTCGACGCCCTCGGCATGCATGGCGATCTCTCACAGCAGCAGCGCGAGCGAGCCCTGGCCCGGTTCGAGTCCGGGAAGGTCAAGGTCCTGGTGGCCACCGACGTCGCGGCCCGCGGCCTGGACGTGGAGAACATCGCCCACGTCATCAACTACGATCCTCCCGGCGACGACAAGGACTACGTCCATCGGGTCGGGCGCACGGCCCGAGCGGGGAAGACCGGCACCGGGGTGACCCTCGTCACGCCGGACCAGCGATCGGACGTGTCTCGCATCGCGGCCAGACTCAAGCTCCACGAGGAGTTCGAGGCCGAGGGGATGAAGGTGGCTCCCCCGCGGGTCATGTTCACCTCGAAGGGTCGGAAAACGGGGATGCGCCGTCCGGGCATGCGCCGCGGCCGCCGGTTCTGACTCCGCCCGATCCCAAGGACCCCCAAACGAAAGACCACTCGAGAAATTCCGCCCGGCCACCTGGGGGACCGGCCGATGACCGAGGGTCGGTACGCTTGGGATCCGATGGACGCCGACACGCCGGCCCTCCGCGCCCTGGCCGGGTCGAACCTTTCGTTCCAGGTGGTGCGGACGAGACCAGCCCGGAATGCGCGGGAAAGCGCAACCCTGCAAGGGATCCCGGTGGGGAGCCTCCTGCGGACCATCGTGGTTCGCCGGGGAGCGGAGGACTACGTGTTCGTGCTCGTCCCGGCGGGACGCCAGATCGATTGGCCCAGGCTCCGCACGGCCTTGGGGGTGCACCGGCTCTCCCTCCCCGACCAGGATGAGGCGGCCCGTGCCACCGGATACGAACGGGGCGCCATCACCCCCTTCGGCTCCATCCGACCGTGGCCGGTCCTGGCCGACGCCGGCATCGCGGAACTTGACGGAGTGGCCATCGGCGGGGGTGCCAGAGGGGTGAACCTGCACCTGTTCTCGGGCGATCTCCTCCGTCACCTTGGAGCCGAGGTGGCCGACGTGACCCGGCCTGCCGACGAGTCCTGAGCGTGCTCAGGGGGCGGCGGACGGCGACCGTCGCCGGCGAACCGCGACCGCGAGACCCCACGCGGAGACGAGGGCCCACGCGGTCTCCAGCATCACGAACCCCCACTGCCGCTCCACGTCGGCGTCGATGGCCAACAGGATCGACCCGACCAGGTTAAACACGAGATACGTGAGCGACCGTTGGTCCAGAACGTGGAATTGGGCCAGGGCGAATCCCGCCAGGATGAGCACTGCCCCGAAGATCTGGACTGCCGAGCTCACGAGGGACACCATAGACGGGTCGAGAGAAGATCGATTTGGCGGAGCGCACGCGATGACGCGACATGGGTTGAGCATGATCCCGATCCTCGGGGTCGTGGCCGGTGTAGGCGGAGAGAGGGCCGCTCCGGCCGCCGGCACCGCGCCGGCCCTCCGCGTGTCCGGGACCCAGATCGTGGATGGGGCCGGCGCCCCGGTCCAGCTGAACGGGGTGAACCGCTCCGGGACCGAGTACGCGTGCGCCCAGGGGTGGGGCATCTTCGACGGACCGAACGACCAGGCCAGCGTGTCGGCCATCGGGTCCTGGCACGTCCACGTGGTGCGGGTCCCGCTGAACGAGGACTGCTGGCTGGCCATCAACGGCGTGAAGAGCTCGTACAGCGGAACGGCCTACCGCCAGGCCATCGCGTCCTACGTGGGCCTCCTCGAGCAGAATGGCATGGACGTCATCCTCGATCTGCATTGGTCCGCTCCCGGGACGCAGCTCGCCACCGGACAGCAGAAGATGCCGGACGCCGATCACTCGCCCGCCTTCTGGCGTTCGATGTCGAAGTGGTTCGGCTCCGATGAAGCCGTCGTGTTCGATCTCTACAACGAACCCCACGACGTGACGTGGCGGTGCTGGTTGCGAGGATGCACGGTCGATGGCTGGAAGGCGGTGGGGATGCAGAAGCTGGTCACGGTGGTGCGGAACGCCGGAGCCCAGAACATCCTGATGGCCGGGGGGCTCGGATGGGCCGGAGACCTGACGCAGTGGAAGGCCCACATGCCGTCAGATCCGTTGCACCAGCTCGTGGCGTCCTGGCACCTGTACAACTTCGGATCCTGCACCACGGAAGCCTGCTGGGACGCCAACGTCGCCGGGGTGGGAGGAGCCGCGCCGATCCTGCTCGGCGAGTTCGGAGAGACGGACTGCGGCCATTCCTTCGTTGACTCGCTGATGGGGTGGGCCGATGGCCAATCGATCGGGTACGTGGCCTGGACCTGGGACGACTGGTCCGGATGCAACGGGCCCACCCTCATCCTCGACTACGCGGGGACCCCGACCACGTACGGGCAGGGTGTGGACGATCACTTCACCGGCCGGTTCTGACCGGCCCGGTCCGGGTGTCCTAGCCGACGGCGAGGGCCTCGGTTGTTTCTCGGGGACGATCTGAGCCCTGGTCCGGGAGCAGCACCTTGAATGCCGAACCTCCGCCGGGGCGATCTTCGACCCAGGCCCGCCCGCCGTGAAGGTCGGCGAACCGCGCCACCAGCGACAACCCGATCCCCACGCCTGGGGAATGGCGGATCACTCCGGGACCTTGCCGGAACGCCTCGAAGATGACCTCCTTCATCTCGGGAGGAACGCCCGGTCCGCGGTCCGCCACCGTGAGCAGCAGACCCTGTTCCACCCGTCGAACGTCGACGGCGATCTCCGCGCCGGCCGGTGAGTACCGCGCGGCGTTCCCCAGGAGGTTGTCCAGGATCCGTTCGACCTTGGGCCGGTCCACATCGCCCTCGACTCCCGAACCGGTTACCGTCACGGGGTGATCGCCGAGCTCCGTCTCCGCGATCACGGTTTCCGCGAGCTGGTACACGTCGACCTGCTCCCGGTTCGGTCCCACCGTCCCTCGCGCCAGGCGCTGCACGTCCAGGAGGTCCGTCAGCAGCCGGTCGAGCTTGCGGGCGTTCCTGGCCACGCGGCCGATGAGGTCGCGGGTGTCCTCAGTGGAGAGGTGGGTGTCGTCCCGGTCCAGCATGAGCGAGACCCCGAGGATCGTGGTGAGGGGCGTTCGGAGGTCGTGGGACACGGCCTCGAGGAACGAGTTCTTCATCGAATCGATGGCCCGAAGCCGGTGGGTGGCTTGCTTCTCCCGTTCCAATCCCTGGCGAAGCACGTCTTCGGTCTTCTTGAGCTCGGAGACGTCGTACATCACGCCCTGGACCACCGGAGGTCCGCCCCCGGGCAGCACCTCGGCCTCGTCGCGGATCCACAGGACCTGGCCGTCGCGGTGATGGATGCGATATTCGGTCCGCAGGGGGCGACCGGAGTGCAGCGTGGCCAGGATCTCCTGAGCCACGCGGCCCCGATCAGCCTGGTGGAGAAGGTCGCGCCAAGCGTCCGGCCTCTGGATCCATTCCTCCGGGCGGAAGCCGAGCATGTCCTCTATCTGGGGGCTGATGTACCTCCAGGCGCCTTCCTGCCCGAGCTCCGCCACGTACACGACCGCCGGCAGTCGCTCCACCAGGCTTCGGTACTTCTGCTCGGTCTCCCGCAGCTGCCGCTCGATGCGGCGGTGCTCCGAGATGTCGACCATCAGCTCCCGGATGCGCACGATCACCAGGATGAACAGGACGGCCGATACGGCCCCGACCAGAAGGGTGTCGCCGTGGGCGCCTCGTAGTCCCTCCGCGATGTCCACCGCCGGGGCGGTCAGGGAGGCGGCTGCCAGGACGAGGAGGCGGCCTCGGCGCAGCTTTGGGTCGCCCGCTACGTTGCGCTCTTCCAAGCCCCGGCTCGATGGGTGAAGGGAAGCAGCACCGAGGAGCAGGTAGAACAGGATCCAGCCCCCGTCCAGCAGGCTCCCGGGCTGGTAGTTGCCGTGCAACAGGATCAAGCCGTACCCGCTGTCGGTGGCCAGCAAGGACACGATGGCCGCCATCAGGAGCCAGAACGACGGCTCCCGCTTGCCGGACCCGACGGCCAGCCGGGCCGCCACGGCCAGCACCAAGACGTCCATCAAGGGGTAGGCGATCGATATCAGCTTCCGCATGATCGATAGACTGTGGTCTCCGGCGTAGGGGGCCATCAGGACGACCCACGAGACGAGCGCCAGGCCGATCGAGATGATCAGGGAGTCGATCAGGCCGGCTCGGTCCCTACCCGGACTTCTGTGCCGGATCAGGATGAGAAGCCCTGCCACCAGGGCGGGATACACCGCCAGGTAGAGAACATCGGCGACCGAAGGAAACGGCAGCGGCCGGTGGAAGAATCGGACATAGTTGTACGCGAGGACGTCCCCCGCCACGAACAGGCCCTGACCGACGGCGAACAGGACCCACGGCCCGCGGACCGTCGGGCGGTTCCGGCGGACGCCGACCAGGATCGCCACGACGGCCGAGGCCCCGATCAGGTTGAACACGGGACCGCTGTTGAAGGCGTGTGGGCCGAACAGGTACACGACCGCCACGACGAACATGACGACGAGGTACAGAACCCAGCTGCGGTGATTCCTTGACTTTCGGCCGGACCCAGGCGTGGTTGAGTGAAGCATCCAATTGATATCGGCGTGTGCAACGGCCACCCTGAGGGTCTCGCCCCTCGAGGCCGAGCGATAATGCCGGTGTGAGCATGAAGCTTCCCAAGCCCGACGAAGCGTCGAGGGCGTACTTCGAGTCTCTGGTTCCCGACGATCCCCGGGTCAAGGTTCGGCCGATGTTCGGCAATCTGGCGGCATTCGTGAACGGCAACATGTTCCTCTCGCTGTTCGGCTCACAGGTGTCCGTCCGGCTCTCTGACCAGGACCGGGCCGAGCTGCTGCAGGAGAAGGGCACGGGGATCTTCGAACCCATGCCCGGGCGGCCGATGAAGGAATACGTCTCCATGCCCAGTGCCTGGCGAGATCAGACCGGCCCGGCCCAGCATTGGGTCGAGCGCTCGTTGCGGTGGGCCGCGTCGTTGCCGCCGAAGAAGAAGTAGCCCCTCGCTCAGGTACCCTGGTGATCGAACGAGACCTTCAACGCTGCCTGCCGGCATTCCCCGGCGGGAGGCTCGTATCGGAAAGGAGCGAACGTGCGCCGCATCATGATGCGCTCGAAGATCCACCGCGCCACCGTGACCGACGTTCGGGTCGACTACGAGGGGTCCATCACACTGGATGCCGACCTCATGGATACCGCCCGCATCCTTCCCCACGAACAGGTCCACGTCCTGGATGTGGACAACGGGGAACGGTTGATCACCTACGCCATCCCCGGCCCGCGCGGTTCGGGAACCGTCCAAGTGAACGGGGCGGCCGCCCGCCTGGTTGATCGGGGCCACACCATCATCGTCATCGCGTACGCGGAGTACGACGAGGGCGAGCTTCGTGGCTTCGCGCCGCGGGTCATCCGGGTGGATGAGCAGAACCGGCCTCAGTCGGCCGGGATGGAGACGGTGGCGATCTAGCGGTACACGCCGTTGTGGCCCAGGCTGAACCGGCCCGGTTGCGGGAAGTACGCCAGGCCGTGTGGCTGGCTTCCCACCGTGATCTGGCGTATGACCCGGCCGGTGCCGGTCGAGATCACCGATACCGTGTCGCCGAAGCGGTTGGAGGCCCACAGCTGCCTGCCGTTCGGAGAGACCTGGAGCATGTCCGGGCTCCCGCCCACCTGCCACGTCGCCACCACCTTGCGGCCGGCGAAGCGGATCACCGAGATCGAGCCGGCCAGCCGATTGCTCACGTAGAGCATCTTGGCGTTCCGGCTGACGGCGAAGCCGTGGGCGCCGGTGCCGGTGACTATGAAGCCGACCTGCTTCATGCGCTTGGGGTCGATCACAGAGACTCCCCCGAGGCCCTGGTTCGCCACGAAAAACAGCTTCCCGTCCGGCGAGACCTTTACGTCGACCGGGTTCCCCCCGACGGCCAGCTCGCCGGTGACGCGCATGTGGACCGTATCCACCCGGACGACTTCACCGGTGTACTCGCAGCTGGTCAGGAGATACCGGCCGTTCCGGGAAAAGTCCATGTGATCCACCCCGGCCCAAGGAATGGGGACCGCCTTGATGAGCTTCCATGTCCTTGGGTTCCTGAACTCGATCTCCTTGTCGTATTCGGCCACGAGGACGGCTTTCTTCCCATCCGGCGTGAAGTACAGGTTGTACGGAGCGGGCATCGAGATCGTGCGGGTGAGTCGACCGGTCATCGGGTTGATCTCATCGAGGGTGCCGTTCCCCGAATTGTCGACGTACAGGTGCTGCAGGTCCCATGAGGGAGTGACGTGATGCGGCACCCCGCCCACGTGGAGCACGCTCACCACCTTGAACGTGGCCGGATCGATCTCGTCGACCGTTCCGCTCAGGGTGTTGGGGACGTAGACGCGCTCGGGGAACCGGGCCGCCGCGGCGGAGATGGTGTGGGAGGTGATGGCTGCGTAGATCTCATCCCGGGCCGGCGCCTGAGCGGCCACCGACGGGGAGGGGGCGGGAGAAGGGGCCGGCGGGACCGTGGCCTCGGCGTGCTTCATAGCGGCACGAACTGCTCGGATGGGGCCGGGCCGGTCGTGATCGAGACGGGCCGAGACGACGGAGGCGAGGACGACCACAACGCCCGCAGCGACGAGGGGCGCCTTTCGGATCGTCACCGCGGATCGACGCCGACGCCCTCGGGACATGTGCCTGCATGCTACCCAAAGGAAGGCAGATGCGTTCACCGCCTTCGCGGGACTCCGATCGAAGGCTCAGGCCGGATCTGATCGCTGGGTCAGGCCGTCGAACACTTTCGTCAAGTAGCTGGTGAGGATCCTCCTGCCCAGGTAGCGCATCATCAGCGCGGCGATGTTCCCGGTGCGGTTGGTGCCGGTGCGATCCCACACGACATGCACGTCGCTCCCGCCGCCGGCCGCCGGCTTCGTCGCCAGCGAGACGTAGCTCCCCGGGGCGAGCGCTTCGCTCTCGGTCACGGTCCACGTCACCTTGTTCGGGGTGGACCAGTCGTAGTGCTCCCGAGCCCACATCACCGGCTTGTCCTGCCCTTCGCGAACGTCAGCCTCGGTCTCCCCGACCGAATACACCTCGTACCACCTCCGCGAGAGCTGGGGCCACCGATCGGCGCGGCGGGGGGGAGAAGTCG
>Ga0137380_10006249_pt1 | contig 10616 bp, 10 predicted proteins | sample SagtaG_17_FD_104809 | JGI IMG/M metagenome (GOLD analysis project Ga0137380, IMG submission 104809) | Vadose zone soil microbial communities from Sagehorn Ranch, Mendocino, California, USA - Sage2_L_100_16 metaG | ecosystem: Environmental > Terrestrial > Soil > Vadose zone | place: USA... | reverse complement strand
GTTTCATGTGCCCAACCGTGTGCAACTGGCACAAGAGGGCGGCCGTGCGATGATGCCCGTTCCGCCCCCGGCGGGGGAGGCAAATGGCGCGATCCCTGCTGTTGCGGGCTCGACGCATTTCTGCGCAGCTTCCGGAAACGATAACCGTAGATCCATTCGAAAAGGGGATGTCGTTCAGATGAGTGGGCGTATGACGAGGGTCTAGGGGTTTGGCGGAAGGGTTTCGCAAGCGGAGAAGAAGTACTAAAGGGCCCGCTCTTCAGCGCAGGGCGGGCCCTCCGCAGTCTTGCAGTATCGCAATGCGCGGAAACTACTTTTTCGCGGCGGCGAAGTTTTCCGCGATCGCGTCCCAGTTGACCACATTCCACCAGGCTTCGATGTAGTCCGGCCGGCGGTTCTGATACTTCAAATAGTACGCGTGTTCCCAGACGTCCAGGCCCATCACCGGCTTGCCCCCGCTCATGAGCGGATTGTCCTGATTCGGCGTCGAGTCCACGACGAGCTTCCCGCCCTGGAAAAACAGCCAGGCCCATCCGGAGCCGAAGCGGGTCGTGGCTGCTTGCGCGAACTTGGTCTTGAAGTCTGCAAACGACCCAAAGGCGGACTGAATGGCCGAGGCCAGTTCGCCTTTGGGCTCGCCACCTCCGCCCTTCTTCATGATCTTCCAGAACATCGAATGGTTCCAGTGGCCGCCGCCGTTATTCCGGACAGCGCCGCGGATGTTTTCGGGAACCTGATCGAGGCTGCGAAGAAGATCGTCGAGCGACTTTGCTTGCAGCGCCGCGTTTCCGTCGAGCGCTTTGTTCAAATTGGTGACGTATGCGTTGTGGTGTTTACCGTGATGGATTTCCATCGTCATTTTGTCAATGTACGGTTCGAGTGCATCAGAAGCATAAGGAAGCGGTGGGAGTACGTGGGCCACTGGCCCCTCCTTCTTCAAAGATGGTTGTTGATGTGCCATGAGAATCCTCCTATCTCGCATTTCCCTGCAATGGGGTTTTTCCGTTCCTATTCTATCGCTGCGGCGAACACTCTACAACCCGTTCGCTAGGCATAATCGCCGCAGGGCCCAGGCAGCATGTTCCGCAATGACCGGGTCCTGTGAATCAGATAAATCGTCGAGCAACTTGGTGACACGGGGATAAGAAGCCGAGCCGGGACGCAAGCCGGAGTTGCCCAGCGCTACGCAGGTGTTGCGCACCAGCCCGCGCCACTTCGCGCGCTTGACCGGGCTTCCGCGAAAGACTTGCCGATACTCCTCTTCTGTAAGCGAGGCCAGCCATTCCAGGTCGGGAAAGAAAAGAGACTGCTCGTGTGCGGCAACTTGCGGCTCGCTGAGGGCTGATGCTGAACCTCCAGTTTCGGGTTTCGCGTTTTGATTTCCAGAAACAGCGTTCCAGTTCCTCGGCTGAAAAGCGGCGAGCGAGCCAACCGGCGCGTTGCGGTTCCAAGGGCAGACGTCCTGGCAGATGTCGCACCCGAATACGTGGCGCCCCATCGGCTCACGCAGCTCCTGGGGAATGCTGCCGCGAAGCTCGATCGTCAGGTAGGCGATACACCGCCTTGCGTCGAGGACGTACGGCTCGACGATTGCGGTTGTCGGGCAGGCATCAATGCACAGGCGGCAGTTCCCGCACAAATCCGGCGGCGGAGCTTCGCCGGGAGCAAGCGAAGGAGCTAATTCGAGCGAGGTAATGATTACTCCGAGGAAAAACATCGAGCCGATTTCTTCATTGATCAGGCAGGTGTTTTTTCCCTGCCAGCCAAGGCCCGCATGCCGGGCGACAACGCGTTCGAGAATCGGCCCGGTATCCACGTAGGCGCGGGCCTCAAAATCACAAGGGAACTGCGCGTGCAGTGCGGCAGCCAGGTCCTCCAGCTTGGCGAGGAGAACGTCGTGATAATCATCGCCCCAGGCGTAGCGCGAAATCCAGCCGCGGGGCCGGTCTGATTTCCCCGTCGTGGCTGGAGGAATTGCTTCGGTCGAAGCCGGGTGGGAGGAGTTGTAGTTCAATCCGCAAACAATAAGACTCTTTGCGCCAGCCAGCATTCGCTCGGGCGAAAGGCGCCGCGGGTCATCCAGGTAGTGCATCTCGCCTGCATAACCCCGCGCCAGCCATTCCGGCAGGCGGCCGAGTTCGGGATAGTCCTCTACCGCAACTACGCCGCAGAGGTCAAACCCCGCTGCGCCGGCGCGCTCGATGATCCACCGGGTATGTTCCCGGGAAGGCACGGAGAAATTGTGCCGCAAACCTGGGGTAGAAAGCGAGCCGATGAGAAAGAGATTGGCCCTTTCCTGCCGCACCAAACAGGACCCGGACTGTTTGTCCGCTAAGCCTTCGTGACGTTCTCCGCCTGGAAACCCTTCGGCCCCTGCTTGACCTCGAACTCCACGGTGTGGCCTTCGGTCAGGGTCTTATAGCCATCCATTTGGATTGCCGAAAAGTGAACGAAAACATCTTCGCCCGACTGGCGCTGGATGAAGCCATACCCCTTGGACGCATTGAACCACTTCACGACACCCTGTTCTCTACTCAACTTCGGCGCTCCTTGTTCTGTGAAGTAGCGCTTGGCCGGGGGTAACGCCAGTCGGTGGAAGTATCGCCCGAGCGAAGTTCCCCATACCCACGGTGTCAGGACCCCGCAAACGCGGGGGTACTTTGGCACAACTCTGAGCCGCTGTCCAGAGGGTGAGCCGCTGGTTTGCTAACTGAAGCTGCGGACGGCCGTGTTTTCGTCGGAGTGAATGTCGAAGACGGTGTAAAGCTTGGTGATAAGCATCACGTCGTGAACTTTCTTGGTCAGATTGAGCAACTTCAGCTCCCCGCCGCGGTTTCTCACCGAGTTGAAGCCGCTGACCAGTTCGCCGATCCCCGAGCTGTCAATATGGCTGACGTCGCCCAGGTTGAGAATGATGCGGCTGTTTCCTTTGGTCAGGAGATCACGGAGGAGTTCGCGCAGCTTCGCGCTGCCCTCGCCGAGCGTGATTTGCCCGCTGATGTCCACCAGCGTGATGTTGCCGGACTCCCGCGCAGTTGCCTTAAAGCCCAAGAGTCATTTCTCCTTGCGAGTGGCCCGCCGCTTGGCCGTGGCCACATTCGGCGACACCGTTCCCCGATCCGGAAACCGCTTGGCCATGATGATTTCGGCGCCGCCTTGTGGCCCGCGGGCGACCTCAAATTCATCCATGAATGCGCGCATCAGAAAAATCCCGCGCCCCGACATCTTCAGCAAATTCTCTTCCGCCAGCGGGTCCGGGACATCGGCCAGATTGAATCCCTCGCCTTCATCGAGAACGTGAATCACCATTTTTTCGGGGGTCAGCTCGAACGCAAGGCGGATCTTTTTGTCGCGCCGCTCGCTGTTTCCGTAATGAAAGGCATTGATGACCCCTTCGCGCACTGACATCCCGATGCGGTGGCATTCCTCATCGCCAAAGCCGGCAGCGCTGGCCACGCGCAGGCTCATCTCCTCGGCAAGGCCCACGCTGTCCAGAGCCGTATCGAGGGTGACATCAATTCGGTTGGTTTGCGGTGTCATTCGGGGTCGCGGGCCCTCCGGCAAAACTTCCTTCGGGCCGATATTCAGGACCGTCTCCGCGCCTTGGGATAGCCGGCGAAAGGAACTCTTCTCACGCTGCCGCTAGGGCTGACTGCAAGCTACGTATGGGTAGCATAGCGGCCAAGGCGAAGTCAATGGAACAAGCCTATCATGACTGGCGCTAACCGGGGAGTGTTGGCAAGAGCTAACGCGCAGCATCTAGGCCCAATAAGTGCGGTCGAGGCTGCGGTACTGGACGGCTTCGCTCAGGTGGTTGGGCTGGATGCCCGCCGAGCCGTCCAGATCCGCGATGGTGCGCGAGACTTTCAAGATGCGGTCGTGCGCGCGGGCGGAAAGCCCCAGGCGCGTAATGGCGTTTTCGAGCAGTTTCTCGCCTTCCGCAGAAATCGCGCAGTGTTTGCGAATGAGTTTCGGCGGCATCTGCGCGTTGGCGTACACTTTTTTCTCCTCCGCGTAACGCTTCAACTGCGCTTGCCGCGCCTGTATCACGCGCTGCCGCACGCTGTTCGAGTCTTCCGCCACATGCTGGCTTCGCAGTTCCTTGTACTTCACCGCGGGGACTTCGATGTGGATATCAATACGGTCCAGCAGCGGACCGGAGATTTTCGAGACGTAGCGCTGGATCAGTGGAGGTGTGCAATGGCATTCGCGCGTCGGGTCTCCGAAAAAACCGCAGGGACACGGATTCATCGCCGCGGCCAGCATGAAGCGTGATGGAAACGTCACCGAAATCGCCGCGCGAGCGATGGTGACTGCCCCGTCTTCCAGCGGCTGACGCATCACTTCCAGGACGTTACGCTGAAATTCGGGCAGCTCGTCGAGGAACAGCACGCCGTTGTGCCCGAGCGAAACCTCCCCCGGCCGCGGCACCGCCCCACCGCCGATCAGTCCGGCATCGCTGATGGTGTGGTGCGGTGAGCGGAAGGGCCGCGTCCCCACCAGGCCGCGCGAATCCTCCAGTATTCCGGCGACGCTGTGGATGCGCGTGGTCTCGATGGCTTCTTCCAGCGACATCGGCGGAAGAATCGTGGGGATGCGTTTCGCCAGCATGGTCTTGCCGGCGCCGGGCGGACCGATGAAGATGATGTTGTGGCTGCCCGCGCAGGCCACTTCGAGGGCGCGTTTGGCGGCCTGCTGGCCGTGAACGTCGCGGAGGTCCACCGAATATTGCGCGGCCTCCGCAAGCATGGCCTGCGTATCGATCCGCAACGGCTGGAAGGATTCGGGCGAGTTCACTAGGTCCACCGCTTGCGGCAGAGAGCGCAGCGGAAACACGTCGAGCCCTTCCACCACGGCGGCCTCACGCGCGTTGGCTTCCGGAACGGCCAGCGCGCGGATTCCCTTCTCGCGCGCCGCGAGCGCAGCAGAGAGAGCGCCGTGCACCGCACGGACGCCGCCATCCAGAGAAAGTTCGCCCAGAAAAATCATGCGGTCGAGCGGCTTGCCGAAAAATGTTCCGAGGCATCCGAGAATGCCCAGCGCCATCGGCAGATCGAACGCCGAGCCTTCCTTGCGCACGTCGGCGGGAGCCAGGTTGATGGTGACGCCATGGGGCGAGGGAAAATCGTATCCGCAATTTTTCAGCGCCGATTTAATCCGCTCGCGGCTTTCCTTGACGGCGATATCGGGCAGGCCCACAACGTTGAACTCGCCCATCTTGGTCGAGCCGACGTCCACCTCGACTTCCACGAGGTACGCTTCGATGCCGAAGACGGCGGCGCTAAGAGATTTGAAGAGCATGAATAGAGGGAAGACCCGCCCGCGTGCGAAGATTAAACCAAAAATGAACTATATTCCAGCGGTACCATTCGCGCAGCAGCAGGCGCCCGCTGTGCTACCCTTTTGGCCGCGTCCCCGGCTCCTTCCCGGCTGCGGATCAACAAGATAGCTGAGATGAGAGAGGCGAAGATGAACCTCGTCCGAACCACTGCCAGAGTCCCTTCTCCTTTTTGCGCAGGTCTGCTGCTTGCTTCCCTCGGTGCATCCCTGCTGCTTGCTGGTCAATCCGCAGGGCCTACAACCGGCGATGCAAACGCGCTTATAAAAAAAGCAGACAAACTCTACGAATCCGGCGACCTGAATGGCGCCGTTTCCAGTTACCGCCAGGCGGCCAGCTTCAAGCCGAACGATCCCGAAGTTCTCTTCAAGCTGGGCCTGGCACTTGCTGACCAGGAACATTTGGACGAAGCTGCCGCAAACTACGAGAAAGCCGCAGCGCTCTATCAGAAAATGCCCGGGCAGCGATTCAATTACGCGGTCACGTCGAACAATCTGGGGCTCGTCTATTATCGCCAGGGCCGTTTGGACGACGCGCTCGCCCGAATTGACCTTGCCATTGCCACATGGCCGCGCACCGCGGATTGGTATGCCTCGCGGGGCATCGTTCTGGAAGCGAAGGGCAAACTCGAAGAAGCCATCGAGGCGTATCGCAAGGCAGTGGCGCTTGCGCCGCGCTCCGCAGATGCGCTCGCCAAACTCGGCGCCGCTCTCCAGAAAAAAGGCCAGTTCGACGAGGCTGTTTCCGTCCTGCAGCGCGCCGTGCTGGCCAAACCGTTTGACCCCGACGTGTTCGCGACGCTCGGCGACGCGCTGGCGGCAAAGAATCAGCTCGACGATGCCATTTCCGCGTACGCGCGCAGCCTCGAACTCCACCCGGACACGCCGACAGTTTTGTATAGCCTCGGGAACCTCCAGCAGCGAAAAGGCAATACCGGCGAGGCCATCCGCGATCTCCAGCGTGCCAACCAGCTCCAGCCAAACGATCCGGACACGCTGCTTGGTTTGGGCAACGCGCTGACGCAGGCGGGCCGCGCGGCAGAGGCCATCCCGTTGCTCGAAGTCGCACAGAAGGCCCGGCCGGAAAGAGCCGATCTGCGTCTCGCGCTGGGGAACGCGTTGACTGCCGCAGGGCGCAGCGCCGACGCGATTCCCCTGCTGCGCGCAGCTCTAGCTGCGCGCCCGGATTTTCCCGAGGCGTCGGAGTCGCTGGGCGTCGCTCTGCTGGCGAGGAGCGACTTTGCCGGTGCGCGAGCCGCGCTGGAATCCGCACTGAAGGCGCACCCAGAAGGCGCGGAGCTTCACAACAATCTCGGTCTCGCTCTGGCCGGACAAAGAAAATTTGCCGAGGCCCTCGCGGAATATCGGAGAGCACTCGACTTGAATCCACAGTACGCCGACGCGCTTGCGAATCACGCCGTAGCGCTCACGCTGACGGGCAGACAAATGGAAGCTGTGCCGGAGTTTCACAAGGCGCTCGAACTCCAGCCGCACAATTTGAAGGCCCAGGCCAACCTGGCCGCGGCATTGTTTGATCTGCGGCGCTACCGCGAATCCAGCGAGGCCTGGGCCAAGGCCGTGGCTCTTTCACCGGACGATGCGGATCTCCACTACAACCTCGGCCTGACGCTCGAAAAAGCGGGGCGTGCTGAAGAAGCTCGCAAGGCCTTCGCCGAAGCTCGCCGGCTTAATCCAAAGCTTCCGGCTCATCCTTAGGACGCGGGGCGCACTGGCTCGGACTCATGCCGGCCCGCCTGTGGGCCGCCGCACCGGCTATCGCTGCTTTACAGAAGCATCGCCTGCGCCGTATAGTGTCCCAAGTTTTCAGGGTTCCGAATCCAGCGCACGATTGAGGACCAACTATGTGGATAGTGCTCATCGTTGTGGCGGTGCTGTTCATCTTCGTCATCAGCATTTACAACGGGCTGGTGCGGCTGAAGGTGCAGTGTGAAAACGCATGGGCAGACATTGATGTCCAGCTCAAGCGGCGTTACGACTTGATTCCCAATGTCGTCGAGACGGTGAAGGGTTACGCGGCGCATGAGAAAGGCACGCTTGAAGCCGTTATTAACGCGCGTAGCCGCGCCATGGCCGCGCAGGGGCCCGCCGCAAAGGGTGAAGCGGAAGGGGTTCTGGCCGGCGCGCTGAAAAACCTGTTTGCTCTCGCCGAAGCCTATCCGCAATTGCGCGCCGTCGAAACGTTCTCGCAGTTGCAGCAAACGCTGGCGCAACTCGAAGACACGATCCAGAATGCGCGCCGCTACTACAATGCTGTAGTGCGCGACCTCAACACCAAGATCGCACAGTTCCCCTCGAATATCATCGCCGGAATGTTCAATTTCAAGCCGCGCGAGTTTTTCGAGATCACCGCAGCGGCCGAGCGCGAAGTCCCGAAAGTCAGCTTCAACACGCCCAATGCCCAGCCGTCCTGAGGAAGCCGCATGACCAGGACCCGGCTCGCAGGCCACCCGCGCGACTTCCGGCTGGCCGCTGTTCTGCTCGCGTTGTTTCTCGCGGCAGCCCTCCCGGCATTTGCGCGGCAACTCGTCATCCAGGAATTCAGCGCGGAAATCATGGTCCAAGAAAATGGCGTCCTGGACGTCACCGAAACCATTTCGCCCCGCTTCATCGGGGCGTGGAACGGAATCTACCGCACCATTCCGGTCGAATACGTCACGCCGCAAGGATTCAACTACGAACTGCTGCTCGACGTTCTGAGCGTCGCCGACGCAAGCGGCGCAAGGCTGAAATACGAAAGCAGCCGGGAGCGCCATTACTTCAAGCTGAAGATTTACGTTCCCGGCGCGCAGGACGCCATGCGCACCGTCGTGATCCATTACCGCGTGTATGACGGCTTGAAATTCTTCGAGGACCATGACGAACTCTACTGGAACATCACCGGCGACGAGTGGGAAGTTCCCATTCAAGCCGCAAGCGCAAAAATCTTTCTCCCTCAGGGAGTCACCGGCGTGCGCGCCACGACTTTCACGGGCGCTTACGGTTCGCGCGAGCAGGACGCCGAGGCGGAGGTTTCCGGCCCGCTCGTCGAACTCCGCCTGCGCCGTTCTCTGGGATTCCGCCAGGGACTGACGGCCGTCGTCGGCTGGGACAAGGGTTTTGTCCACGAGCCTACTGTGGCAGACAGGCTTTATTTGTTCGTGCGAAGCAATTGGCCGCTCGTCCTTCCGCTGCTCGTATTTGGTGTGATGTTCTGGCTCTGGTACACCCGCGGCCGCGACCCTCGCCTGCACTCCATCGCCGCTCAATACGCGCCGCCCGAGGAGCTGACGCCCGGTGAAGCCGGCACTCTCGTGGACAACCAGGCGGCCATGCGCGACGTCACGGCGACCCTGGTGGATTTGGCCGTGCGCGGCTTCCTCCTGATCGAAGAAAAAAAGAAAGAGCACATGATGGGCCTGTGGTCCGACAAGGAATATGTGTTCCATTTGCGCAAGAAGCGCGAGGAATGGACCGGTTTGAAGCCCCATGAAGTGGAGCTTTTGGACGGCGTGTTTTCCGCCGGCACCGATGAATCCGTCGAACTCAGCGAACTGCAGAACAAGTTTTACAAAAATATTCCCCTCATCCGCGACCGCATTTTCGAATCGCTCGTGAAGCACGGCTACTACTTGCACCGGCCCGACAAAGTCCGCCAGGCCTATCTCATCGCCGCTCTTGTTATCGGAATCGTTTCCGTTGCCTTTGCTGGCGGCTTGTCTGCGGCACTGGGGATGGCGCCCTTGCCGTTTATCCTGGCCGGAATTGCAAGCGCCGCGATTATCTTCGGATTTGGCTGGTTCATGCCCGCGCGAACGCTTTCCGGCGCGCGAACCCTGGAAGGCGTTCTGGGGTTTGAGGATTTTCTGAGCCACGTGGAAGAAGACCGTTTTGAACGGACCATCAAAACCCCGCAGATGTTCGAAAAGTTTCTGCCGTTTGCCATGGCGCTGGGCGTCGAGAAAAAGTGGGTCACGGCTTTTCAGAAAATTTATACGCAGCCACCCGAGTGGTACCGCGGCTCGGCGGTCGGGCCGAACTTTTACGCGATGGGGTTTGTGCACGACCTCGACGCCATGAGCACACGCGCGGGAAGCGTCATGGCTTCGGCGCCGCGGAGCACCGGGGGCTCGGGGTTCGGCGGCGGTGGAGGATTTTCCGGCGGCGGCTTCGGTGGCGGGGGCGGCGGCAGCTTCTAGCTGCAGCGCGCCCATTCAAGCGAAAGGGTCTTCCCACTTCAGACCAATCCTGCCGGCGCAGCCAGGAGATTTCGCGAAAACGGTCAATCCTCCTGGCTGCGGTCCGGCCGGAGCACACGCAGGGGGAAAACCAGATGAAGCGGCAGGACGGTTTCGCGGCGCCGCTCTTCCTCGAGATTGCGAACCCGCGCCTTGAGCAAGTCATCGAGCAATCGGTTTCTCCTGGTTACTTACTTTTCTTCCGTTCGTTCGCCGGGAATTGGTCTGCCGCCGGGTGCGTTCAAGGAGACAGTCGAGGGCGCGGACCAATTCGGGACCGGTGTCATGCAACTCCGCCAGGCGCTGTTGCGCCAGCTTGTCCAGAAGCTTCTGAGCGCGAGGAGTCAGGCCAACCAGCACCTCGCGCCGGTCATCCGTGCTTCGCACCCGCCGAACGTAGCCGTGTTTGGCCATGCGATCCACCAGTTCCACCGCGCTGTGGTGGCGCAGCAGAAGCTGATCGGCCAGCGCGCGGATCGTGGCGGGCGTCCCCTCGGGAAGTCCGCGAATCGCCAGGAGCACATGATACTGATGGGGTTCGAGACCCGTAGCGCGGGCGGCCTGGTCGCTCAAGTTCAGAAACCTTCGGATCTGGCGGCGGAACTCGGCGAGGGCGCGATAGTCCGCGGGGCGTGTGGTCCGGTTCATCCCGATACGATTATATCGTAAAACGATAGAACTGCAAACCAGTGTTGCCGATCCGTTATTCCGTGGAGGAATCCATTCCAGCCGTCGCTGCACCCGGGAAAAGACAGCGGAGTGGAGGCGCGTCGCGGCCCGCTACAACGCTTTGCGAAACGCTTTCTGCGTCTTGTAATGCTCGTAACCCTGCCGCTCGTAGAATTGGTGCGCGCGTGTGCGGATCACATTGGAACGGAGATGCAACGCGCGGCAGCCCCGCTCGCGCGCCCATTTCTCCGCTTGCTCGAGTATCCGCTGGCCCGCGCCCAGGCTGCGCTGTCCTTCGGCAACGACCAGCCCGTTCAGCTCCGCGCGGACGTCGTTCTCGATCAAATGGTTCACGCTCACGTGACCCCAGCCGAT
>Ga0137380_10006237_pt1 | contig 10623 bp, 7 predicted proteins | sample SagtaG_17_FD_104809 | JGI IMG/M metagenome (GOLD analysis project Ga0137380, IMG submission 104809) | Vadose zone soil microbial communities from Sagehorn Ranch, Mendocino, California, USA - Sage2_L_100_16 metaG | ecosystem: Environmental > Terrestrial > Soil > Vadose zone | place: USA... | reverse complement strand
GAACGAATGCGCCTGCTCACCTTACACGGGATGAGCCGAGACGCGTGGAAGCGATACACCAGCGCCGGATCCTGGTACTACGAAGTGGTGGAGGCCGGCTTTAAGAGTAATATGACCGATATTCAGGCGGCACTTGGCATACATCAGCTTAGGCGTCTGGATGGGTTCATCGAAACGCGCCAGCGTTACGCGCGCATGTACGACGAGGCCTTCGCCGGGTTGTCCGAGCTGGAAAGGCCGATCAGGCATTCTGATCGGAATCACAACTATCACCTTTACGTGATACGGCTCGTGCCGGAGCGCCTGTCTATCGACCGCGCCGAGTTTATCGAGGAACTAAAGGCTCGCAACATTGGCGCCAGCGTGCATTTCATCCCGGTCCACCTCCATCGTTTCTACCAGCAGCGATTTGGTTATCGCCGCGGAGACCTGCTCCACGTTGAAGCAATATTCGATCGCATTGTGTCGCTGCCCCTCTATCCTGGTATGACGCGGGCGGATGTCCAGAGCGTAACCCAAGCCGTTCGCGACATCGTTAGATTGCGGAGTGTGAATTGATGCAAAGTGGAGTTTGTCTGGCTCGTCGAATACACATCTTGAGGGAACGTCAGCGTGTGACTCGCGAGATGCTGTTGCGATTAGTGGCCGATGCGCTGCTTGTAAACACGTCAGTTGTCGTAGCTCTTGCGCTGCGCTTCGCTTGGCTGGTGGCTTTCGAGCCTCCGAGACCCGGCGAGCATTACAAGGAGATCCTGTGGCAATATCTGACAGCCTACCTGAACAGCGGCTGGCTTCTGACCGCGATTTGCCTCACGGTTTTTGCGGCGAATGGCTTTTACACTTGTGGGCGATTCTATAGCGGGCGGTACAAGGCGCTCGTGATTGCTCAGGCGGTAAGTCTCGCTTACCTGATATTCGGCTTTCTGTCCCGCTTCGTAGACTGGCAGATTAATTTCCCTCGCGGCGCTCTGGTTTTCGCCTGGATCATAACCACAGCCGTGCTGATGACCGCGCGGTTATGGTCACTCGCCTGGCGAACCGTTGTCCGTTACGAGCCGCGCAACGCTGACTCGCCGGCGAAAGGGAGGATCAGGAACATTCTCGTCATAGGCGGAGCTGGCTACATTGGCTCTGCCCTATTGCCTAAACTCTTGGCGAAGGGACACTACCGAGTTCGGCTGCTCGACCGGCTGCTTTACGGCACTGAGGCCGTTGAAGACCTGCTCGATCACCCGCGTCTTGAAGTTGTTCAGGCCGACTTCCGCCACGTCGACAAAGTTGTAGACGCGATGCAAGGCGTGGATGCAGTTATTCATCTGGGTGCCATTGTCGGGGATCCCGCCTGCGCGCTCGACGAAGAGTTGACGATCGAAGTCAACTTGATGGCTACGCGTATGATTGCAGAGGTCGCGAAAGGTTGTGGTGTGAGCCGATTTATTTTCGCCAGCACGTGCTCGGTCTACGGCGCGAGCGGCGAGTTGCTGAACGAACGCTCGGCTTTGAATCCGGTTTCGCTTTACGCCCGTAGCAAGATTGCTTCTGAACGAGTGTTGTTGGAGATGGCGGATTCGAGTTTCGCCCCGACCATCCTCAGGTTCGGCACGATCTATGGACTCTCGGGCCGCGCTCGGTTTGATCTGGTGATAAACCTGCTGACCGCCAAAGCGATAGTTGAGGGCAAAATCACCGTCAGAGGGAGCGATCAATGGCGGCCGTTCGTCCACGTGGATGATGCAGCGCTCGCCGTCTTTAAGGTGCTCGAAGCTCCGATTTCACCGATACGAAATCAAGTGTTCAATGTAGGCTCGGATGAACAGAACTTCACGATCGGGCAGATAGGCGAGTTGATTCAGGAGCTCGTACCCGCGGCTGAGACCGTCGACCTAGGCCAGGATGGCGACCGGCGCAATTACCGAGTTGACTTCAGCAAGATTCGCACGACGCTTGGTTTCACCCCTCAGTGGCGGGTTAAGGACGGAATAGAGCAAGTGATCGAAGCGATATCAAGCGGGCGCGTGGTCGACTATCGTGACGCCAGGTACAGCAACGTCAAGTTTCTGAGCGACGAGGGCGCGGATTGTCTGACTAAGACAAACGGCTGGGCGCGCGAGTTGATTGAACGGGCCGTGCCGCACTACGCAGCTTAGGTGCTGCAGCTGCGGATTGAGCTGCGAAGAAATCTCCTGTCCCTAGACGGCGCGTTTCAAACTCCAGGAGGTTAAGAAGCAATGACCAAGAGAGCGATTCTGACTTTGGCGGTTCTTCTAACATCAATCTCAGTCGCGCGGCCGCAGACACTGATAAGAGCTGCCGCGCCCGGCCCAGACGAGATTGTGCCGATAACAACCGCTCAGGGGATTACTACCAGAATATCTTTCCCGGATATCGTCAAGGAAATAATCTGCGGCGATCTTTACGATCCCGCGAGCGGACACGGCGCCTTCGTCGTCCAGCGCGGAGATAACGACGTCTTCATTAAGCCCGTCTCAGCTTCTGGCACCAGCAATCTGTTTGTGAGAATTGGCCCGAACCCGGAGCGCGTCTACACCTTCGATCTGTTGATTGTGCCCGCCAGTCGAGCGTGCCGCGTGTTGAACGTGGTCGCGGAAAAGAACCGGCCATCCGCGCGAGCCTACCAATCGCCGGAAGCAGCCAGGATTATTTCCGACGCGGAGCGCCAGGCCGAGCAAATCGATCGCGCCGCCGACCGACGCGTGGTCCAGATGCTGTCGGAAGCAGAACGGCGCAGGGCCGAATTAGAGAGTAAGTTGACCGAGCGCGCCGGCTATGAGGTCAGCCAGCGATTCATTCGCGCGGTGATGACGGGTATCCATGAAATCAGGACCGGCAGCGCGCGCGCCGACACAAAAGGAATCGCAATCACCCTCGATCGGTGCGCCCTTTCGCTCGATGGAAAGCTTTACCTAAGGTACACGATTCAAAACCTGACCGGCAGCGACTTTGTCTTTCAACGGCTGTCCCTTGAATCAGGATCGGGTGAAAACAAGAAAGTAATTGAGGCACAAATTGCGCAAAGCAAGAGCGAAAACAGCCTCAAGCCCAGAGAGGGGCTTGCCGGCGTAATAACTTTCGACCAGAACGCAGTCAACCTCAAAGAAGGTCTCACTCTTTGCGTCCGCGGAGAAAATGCGGAGATCGCGCGAGTGAGCGTCTCAGAGTGATGCGCGGCTGGCTTGCGGTTGTAGTTCTTTCACTGCCCCTATAACAAGTACTTCGGCGGAAAGGGAAGACTTTCTCTCCCGCCCCTCCTTCGTTTGGAGGTTCCATGAAAGTACGACAAGCTAAACACCGAGTCGCAATCAGCACTGTGTTGGCGCTGGCAGTAACCAGCATCTTCACTCTGTCGTCGCTTGCGGCTTCCAACATTAACCATAACCCGACCGGCGAAAAAGCCGTCTCACATCTAGGCAAGCTTCGGCTTGACGCGCCGGCGGGCAAACTCATCGGGACGGGTCGCATCACTATCGATGGCGAAGAGGTGCCAACCGGCACAACCGTCCTGAGCGGAAGCAAGATCGCCACCGGACCGGACGGCAATGCCACGATTGACCTCGGTCGGCTTGGCCGCATTGAGCTCAGTCCCAACACCACAGTCACGCTTGTATTCTCGAGCAATTCGGTTCAGGCGGATATGAGCGGCGGAGGGACAATGGCTCAGTGGCTGCCACCGGGGGTTGACGGACACGTGCGAGTCGGCAGCCCGCAGGTGCGATTTCTTGTCACTCGCGGCCAGGTTGAAGTGAGGTCCGCTCGCAGCACGCGGAAACTCTCCGCGGGCGAGGCGGGCTTTTTCAACGATCCGGCTGAGGCTGTCGCCTCCGGCGATGCTATGCTCGTAGCAGAAGCTGGCGGGTCGAGAGACACCGCCGGCGGGGGCGTGCCGCGTTCGGGCCGCATCTCCGTCGGACGTGCCGGTGTAGTAACGCTGGCGGGAGTGGCGAGCTCATTCGCGCTGGGAGTAGTGGCGGGAAGGAACTATCGCTCTAGTTCCACTCTGCCAAAACCCAGCACGGTGGTGCCATAGACGTAATGCCAATCACCATCAGATTGAATCATTGAACTACGAAATGAATCAATCTGGGTGGTGGTGGGCTCTTGCTTCTTGCTGTCAATCGCCACCGGCGTTGGCTTACAACGCCGGTGGCGATCCATTTGTGTTTTCAGCGCGCTGAGCAGGGCCAGTCGGGGGCAAGGGGCTCGCTCTGTATCCCGGCAAGCGTGCCGAAATGGTTCTTCATTTCCCACACCAGCAGCAGCCGGGCGTGACGATAATCTCCGCTCGTCCCGTAATAGATATTCACAACCCGTATTGACCGCACATCGGGGTAGTACGCGCCCGCAAGCGTGGCTTTGAGAGCAGGCTCGTACCAAATCGTCGGCTCAATGCTCACCCCTCCCGAAAGGCTAGCAGGCGTCAGGCTTGAGGCGAAGTCTGCCAGCCTCCCGCCACATTTTTGGAAAGAAGCGCGCGCTTCATCGAACGCTTCGTCTATCCACTGACCGATCGCATCGGGAGAGCCGGGGAAGATGCCAATCTCTTCCAATACCCATTCCGGAGCGCCGCGCCTCTTCGCTTTCTTAAGGCCCCGACTCAACGGCTGATCAAACCCTTGGTCTCTGTAAGGTATCCCATATTTGGGCGAGTACTTAACCTGGTCGCTGTACGCCGGGCCAAGAAACTCAAAGTAACTTTGAGCGGAGGCCGAACCTGCGCAACTGAACAACACCGCTGCCGTCAGCAAGAGAGATCTCTTGACCGAGAGCTTCAACTGAGTCGACATCACTGCGAATTCCTCTGATTGAGAGCCGGTAACTGCCAAGACGCGCAGGAAGCAGGGCCTCGGGAAACTCATCAAATCCGGGCTCGTTCTGCGCGTCATGAAGAATCATGGGCTTCTGAATCTTAAAAAAAGGAATAATGACCGGTCCATTCCAGCTTCGGGGAGTGAGAAGGCCGCGTTTTGTCGATGTCTGCGCCATGCGCAAGTGATGGATTTTCGACGTGACAGGCCTTCTCGAGATCACGCATCCGAGCCACTCGCGAAGCGTGGTGGTCGTTACCGAGACAGGCCCTGCCGCCGGGAACGGTTGGTGGCACAGTTTAGGCGGATTGGATCCGCGCGACGTGAATGCAAGCTGTTAGCAGAAGGTAAAGGCCGATCTGATTATTGCTCGTCTTGCTGTTCTTCATTCTTCGGTCGAGGCTCATCAGGCTTGCGAACGCGAAGCACCGCGGTGAACTTGTCTTCGTAAACCTTCTCGAAGTCGCCGCTGTCTTCCGCTACTTGCATGAAGTCCGGATGCTCGTTGTCGGTGAACACGTATTCCGCGCCGAAGCGCTCACGAATAAGCGGCGCCGGATTGTCTTCGTTGCCCAGGGTGATCTTCTCATACAGCTTCCACAACTCGGCATCGCGATCGTAAAGATAAGTCGGATCGAGCCCGACTATGTAGGTGTTGTTGGGGTTGTAATAAAACAACATCGGGAAGTCGTCCCAATCTGTGTTGAAGATCATCGAGCCGGGCGGCGTGTTTCGAGCGATCCACTCGGACGCGCCGCGATAAGCAAACGGGTCGGCCTCTTCTTTGACATCCTGGCGAGCTTGCCAAACACACCATCCCATCCAAACTATCGCCACGATGGTGACGATCGCTGCGGCGGTAGCCACAATGGCTCGGTCGCGCGTTCGAGCCAACCACGCGAAGTTGACGCGTTCGAGCCTCGGCGAGATCGTGAACGCCGCGAAGGCTACTGCGAACGGCGGCCAGTACTCGACGAAGCGCCGCGACTTAAACGCCATCAACAGGAACATCGCCGACACGATCAAGAAGAACAACGGCTTCGCGTCGCGCACCCTCTCGCGAAAATCAAACGCCAACAATCCCGCGAAGTAAATTGCAAACGCCAGCGCGCTGCTGCCCAGTATTATCCAGGTCTCGTACGGATACCACTCCACACCGACGTCGACCGGATAAGTTCCGCCGTACTTCATCAACAAGTGTTCGCGAAACAGCGCGAGGTTCTTCGGGAAGTAGGGATTGACAACCAGCCCGGCCACGATTCCAATCGCCGACGACAGCGCACTCCATAAATCAATTTTTCGCTCCGACAGATAAACCGCAATCGAGTACGCAATCGCAAAGCCAAGCATCAGCGGGAACAAGCTGTACGACCAGACAAAGATGAAAGACAACACCCCGACCAAAATGTGCTTGCGCTTAAGGATCAGATAAGCGCCAACGCCCAAGAGCGCGAGCGAAAGCGCCGGCGCTCGCGTCATTGCAAACCGGTAGAGAAACGGCTCGGAGCTGGCTACAAGCGGCGCGAGCCACAGCCATCGATATCGAACCCGATAGGCAACAAACAGCGCGAAGACGGAGGAAATCCCGAGGCTTGAAAACACGACTGCGGCGAGCTTGGCGCCCACTCGGAGATCGCCGAAAGTGAACGGGATCAAAAGCACGTGAAACAGATAATGATGATCGACGTAGTTCTGCTCGTTAAGTGTCGTCAACGGCAGCGCTTTGAACGCGGGCAGGTGCGGAAAACTTTCCCGCAGCATCGACGCCCACCGGATATGATAGTAGCCGTCGTTGTCGAGAATCGCCGGTCCGCCGAATTCAATCCAGCCCATTACGACGCCTATCAGCGCGAGTCCGCCGACGATTTGGAGAATTGCTCGAAGACGAGTGCGAGATTGGGCGAGGGGGCGAGAAGGTGAGGCGGTGCGCGCTTCGTCTGTACTAGACTTCGTTTGCAAGAATGACGACTGGCTTGGATCGCCCACTCTCTCGGTCCCCCGTCGCCCTTGGTTTCTCACTTGATGCGCTCGGAGATCTGATCCACGCGCTTGCCCAATTCATCAAGTTGCTCGATGAACTGCTTGGCTTGATCGGTGTTCATCGCTCGTAGCTCGTTCGTGAGCGAAGTGATTCGTTGACGAAGCGAGTCGGCGTCGCGCCGAGCTTCGCCTTTGCTGAGGACGCGGTAGAATGAGGACGCGACACGGCGATCCAGATCGTCGACGTTGGACTTGAGCTCTCCAAATATCGCTGCGAACGCGATTCGCTGGAGTCGGTCGATTCGCTCCTCGCGCTCTTTCAATCCCGCAGTCCGCTCCCCGAGTTCTTCAGTGCGAGCTTCGATTTGGCGCGCGCGACGATCGAGTTCTTTCTCGAGCGCTTCTGTTCGAGTCGCAAGCACGGAAGCCTGGTCTTCGACTTTGCCGACTTGCTCTGAGGCGCGGGTCGCCCGAGTCTCGACTTCGCTCAGTTTTGAGCCGAGTTGTTTCTGCACGCCTTCCGCAGTTTGGCGTGCGGCCTCGGCTTGACCGACGCCCTCGCCGGCTCGCGCTTCGGCGGCGCCCACACGCGAGCCGATTGTGGTGAGCTGTTCGGGCAAGCCTTGAAGTTGGCCCGTCGCGCTCTTTAATGCGTACAGCTCACTGCGCTGGGCCGCGATGACCCTGTATTGCGCTTTGAATTTTTTATCGCTCTGGTAATCGTTCTCATCGAGCGTTTGTTCAAGCTCGCGCACTCGAGCAGCAAGAGGTCCCTCACCCGAACTTGGCGATTGCCGTTCCGGTTCGCGCATCGTCGCCGCGCCTGCGCGGTTCAGACTTGCAGCGTCCATTGGTGGTCGCTCAGCCGAACCTCCGAAAGGCAGATTCCCACGCATCAACGCGACCTGTGAGTTCGGATTCGGATGATCGCTCGAAAGCTCTAGCGCATAGATCACAGCCCAGAACGCAAACACGAACACTACAGTGAAGACTACAAGTCGCAAAAACCCTCGGTGAACGCGCGAGAGCAGCTTGAACGGCGTTTCGTAGAACGGTGGCGTCGTAATCTCGGTTCGCTCGGGGAATGCGCTGGAGCGTTCCCAGTCGTGCGCTTCGAGCGCTTCGGAACGGGAACGCCGTCCGATCAATCGCCTCGACACTGAAAATGTGGGTCGCGCGGCGTAGGCTGCAACAAACGCAAACGCCAGAAGACCTAGCCACGCCAGTCCCCATCTCTTCATCGATGCGTCAATAGAGCCGAGGTACGCGCGGTACAGACGCTCATCGCGCTCCTTTAGAAAGGGCTCCACTTGCCATACACCGAGATATCGCTGGTTCGCCTGCCCCGTCAGCGCGGCTGCTTCTTCGTCGATTCGGTCTTCGGAGTAAATTCGATTGCGATCGAGATAATATTTCAGCCAGTCGCGAAAGCCGTTGACGTCCTGTCCGCCATCCAGATATTCACCGATTATCGTGAGTGAGCCGGACCACGCCGCGTCGTCCGCGGAATTGAATCGCGAGGTGATCCAACGGCCGGGTCCATTTCGAAGATAACTTTCGTAATCGCGTTTGAACTTTCCGTCTTTCATCAGCCAGTTTGCATTAACCCAATCATCGTAGCTCGCGGCGTTCAACTCACGCTCTTTCATGAGTTGCCCTGCAGAGCTGACATGGCGTACCGGGTTGTTCTTCTCTTTGTCGCGCACCACCAGGAAAGTTGCCAGCGCCGACAGCGCAAATATCGCAAGCGTCGCCGGGAGCGTGATCCGCCACGCGCGAAAGTACCGACCGCCAAACGCAATTAGCAAGGCAAGCATTGGCGTGGCAAAAAAGAAAAGGAAGATGAATGCAAAAAGGAACGGCGGCTGCTCATGCGGTAAAACTGGATTCCATTGTTTCGGGACGGGAGCGAATCGGACAAATAAGGCTGTGAGCAACCAAATAAATGCGAGCGCTAGCAGCTGACCGACGACGAGCGCTAGGAACACAGATACACGCGCGCCCCAAGGTCTGGCCTGAAATCGGCGCGGCAGGGAGCGGTCGAGGCGTTCGTCTATTTCGCGGCGCAGCGCCGTGAAGTCTTCGTCGGTTGCTTCCAGCTCAGCGGTCGCCAGCTCTCGCCGCAAGCGAGCGAGCTTGATGGTGGCTGCCAGTTTGGCAAAAGGCGACAATCCTCGCTCGCGCGCGTCTAGCGCCGCCAGGTATTCACGAAGCACATCCGTATCGCGCGCAATTATGGTTTCCATAATGGGCCGAATCTCCCAACCCCTGTCCTCGATCTATGTTTGAAAGTTCTGAACTACCTTTAGCTCGTCACCGGTGACTGCATCCATATACACGGTCCACGAGAGCGACTTTCCGGCTACCAACTCCCAAGCCAGGTGGACTTCGATTGCATCACCCTTCTCGATGGGAAGAATGACCAATCGTTTTACGACCACTTCTGCGGACGCGCCAATCTGAGTCCGTTGTTCGCGGCCCGCTGCATCGGTGTAGCCGAAAGTTCGTCCGACGACTTTCTTGGCGGCAATATCTCGCTCGATGGAAGGTTTCAGCGGCAGCTCAACAATCGGAACAAACCTATCGTCGAGCTGAATGAGTCTTCCATCCGCAGAGATCACCGTCACCAGTTCGCCAAAGTTGCCAGCCACCGGATAGGCAAAGTTGCCCTGTCGAAAAGTTAGGCGCTGGTTATCGCCCGACTGGTCCGAGCTGACCAGCGATATGGTCGTCGGATCAACTCCCAGCAGCTCGCGCCAGCGGTCTATGAATGACTTGACAGCTTCTCGCAGTGCAAATACTTCATTTCCGCGTTCCGGCTTGTAGGTCAGCAGCTTAATGCCGCCGGAAACACCCAGCAGCGAGCGCGGCGTGTTTATTATTGGATACAAGTCGGGCGGCGTTTGCGCCACGCCGTACGAGTCAAGCATCCGTCTCCACTCGCGTTCCGCGGCGGCCCTGCGGTCGGCTGAATCCTTTATCACCGCGGGGTAACTCTGCTTTCCTGCCGTTGGCGTTTGAGGTGAAGGCTCGCACGCAGCGGTAATCAGGATCGTCGCGAGGATGAGAGTCAGTGATCTCATACGTTGCAGAACAAACCGCGCGCCGCTGTTTGAAGTGTGGCGCGCGAGAAGAAGCTGAATAGGAATTATTCATGTTTTCAGATTGACGAGCAAGTTGAGCTACGGCTTGCATTTCATCGGTTCGCTTTGATAGCCTCTGAAGCTGGTCAGGCAAGTTGGCCAGCATCAGCCGCGCAGTCTTCCACGAGGTAACACGATGCTGGCATCCGATATTCCCGAAGCTCTCACATTCGACGACGTTTCTCTGGTTCCCGCGCGCAGCGGAGTTCTGCCGACAGAAGCCGATACGACGACTCGCTTCACCCGCAACATTCCTCTGAATATTCCGATCTCGTCCGCCGCGATGGACACAGTCACCGAATCGCATCTCGCGATAGCGATCGCTCAGCAAGGCGGAATCGGCGTCATCCACAGGAATCTACCGATTGAAGATCAGCGCGATGAAGTAGACAAGGTCAAGCGCAGCGAGTCGGGAATGATAGTCGATCCGGTGACGATAACTCCCGACCGCCGCATCTCGGACGCGGTGGAGGTGATGGAGCGCTATCGCATCTCCGGTGTGCCGATTGTCGAGGAAAATGGTCATCTCGTGGGCATTCTGACCAATCGCGATCTACGGTTTGAGACGCGGCTGGACCTGCCTATCAGCGAGGTGATGACTAAAGAGAACTTGATCACGGTCCCGGTCGGCACCACGCTCAACGAAGCAAAGGCGATCCTTCAACGACATCGGGTCG
>Ga0137380_10006235_pt1 | contig 10625 bp, 9 predicted proteins | sample SagtaG_17_FD_104809 | JGI IMG/M metagenome (GOLD analysis project Ga0137380, IMG submission 104809) | Vadose zone soil microbial communities from Sagehorn Ranch, Mendocino, California, USA - Sage2_L_100_16 metaG | ecosystem: Environmental > Terrestrial > Soil > Vadose zone | place: USA... | reverse complement strand
GTCAGAGATACGCCGATCAGCGAGCAGGCGATCCTCGGTGCGGCGATGGGTGCTGCGATGACCGGCCTGCGGCCGATCGCCGAGATCATGTTCGCCGACTTCTTCGCGGTCTGCTGGGATCTCGTGGCGAATGAGATCGCCAAGAGCCGGTACATGACCGACGGGCAGGTCTCCTTCCCGCTCGTGATCCGTTCCGGCAACGGCGGTGGTCTGCGCTTCGGCGCTCAGCACTCGCAGTCGGTGGAGAACTGGGCGATGGCCGTGCCCGGGATCAAGGTTGTCGCGCCCTCGTCACCGATCGACGTCATTGGATTGCTGGCGGCCGCCGTGCGCGACCAGGACCCGGTGCTGTTCTTCGAGCACAAGGGTCTCTACGCGACGAAGGCCGACGTGCCCGACGGCGAGATCGTCGACACGCTCGGCACCGCCCGGGTGCTGCGCCAAGGCGGCGACGCGACGATCCTGGCACTCGCGGCGATGGTGCCCAGAGCCATGCAGGCTGCCGAGCATCTCGCCGGCTCGGGCATCGAGACGACGGTGGTCGACGTGCGCAGTTTGGTACCGCTCGACACCCAGACGATCCTGCGCGAGGTCGCCAGGACCGGCCGGCTGTTCACGGTCGAGGAGAATCCCAGGCTGTGCGGATGGGGCGCCGAGATCGTGTCGATCGTCGCCGAGGAATGCTTCTGGAGCCTGGACGGGCCGGTCGTGCGGATCACCACGCCGCACATCCCGCTGCCATCCGCCGATGCCCTGGAGGATCTCGCCATCCCGTCAGTCGCGCGGATCGCGGAGACAATCGATAAGGCTATGCAGTCCGGCGGCCTTCCCGGGTAAACCAGGCGGATGCACATCGTCTCGTGTGACGAGAACCAGGCGCACAACGCTCCACGCCGTTCCAGCAAACACGGCGAGAATCCCTTACAGCACAGCGATTAATGTACTGGGCAACCAGTAGTTCTCCGAGTCGATGCCCGGAAGCGTGCGTTCTCCAGCGAGGCGCAACGCCTTGGGATTGTTGGACTGCATCGCTCGGCTCCTTCGGATTCGTGGCCGCGGCGTATCAACAGTCCACGTCCAGATGGCTGGATGAATACGCATGCACGCCGGGTCAGGGTTGGTCTTCTTGGCGGTCGGAGAGAAGGAGGCCGGTGGCGCCGAGTTCCTTGACGACCGGCACGCGGGTGGTACGCGCCGCGCCACCGGAGCGTCTGAGCAGACTGGAAGTCGCCGAGCATGCTGCCGGCCTGACCGCTGACCACGGTGTCCTAGGCGCCGGTAGAGGACGCCGCTGACCGTTCCAGGCTTGGTTGCGGTGCGTTCCGCGGTGCTGGGTATCGCTTTTGGCTGGCGAGAGGGCGACGGCCTCGGTAAAAGCAGACGAACCGCGACCAGGTCGATCAGCGATTGCGGCTCTGGACGGCGAGTGCTCCTCGGAGTAGCTTGCCGCGTCAGGGAAGACCGGCGTCGCGCCGCGTATAGGCGGGACGCGGCTGAGCCGGTACAGGCATCGCGGTTTTGTTCTATCACGGCAACGTGGTGCCAAGAGGGGGTTCCCGTGCACTCGGGGCATGGTCTTCGCGGGCTGGGCATCGCGGCATCCGCCTGTGCGGTGGCGCTGGCCCGCCCCCGCGTCGGCCAGCGCCTCTTCGGGGGCGTCGGTTCACGGCGGCAGCGTCGTGGACGGTCCCATCTGGACGACCTCGCGGCTCGGATTCGACGCCTCCACCACGGGTGGGTACTTCCTGTGCGTGATGGAGGTCAGGTTCGGGTTCGGCCAGTGGCCGTCGGTCGGCGTGATGCGGGTGTCCGGAGCGGTCTCGCCGGGTCCGTTGCGGATCAGCGGCACGGTGGCGACATCCGCCGGCGCCGCGACCGTCGATGTCGGGCGCGCCGCGGCGGGAGCGCTACTGTCGGCCGCCTTCGACAGTCGGCGTTCATCTCGATCCAGACGGCCGGGCGCGTGGCATGCCCCGAGCTGGGCGTGATCTTGCCGAGCGGTGCGGTGGCCTTCGGCGCTGCTTCGCTGAAATCCGGTCGCGTCAGCGGGTCCGGGTAAGCCCAGTGGAGACCCTGCCGACCGAAATGGGGGTGGGTCGTGCGGAAGATTCTGACGTTTCTGGGAAGCCAGTTGTTGATTCACTGCGGTGCTCGCCAACGGCAGCCAGCCGCGGCCACCTCGAGCGTGGCGTACGAGGGCCGTGTCGGCAGTCCGGCTACCGCCGCAATGGCCGTGGCGGTGATGTGGTGTTGTCGGGTCTGGGCGACCTGGATGTTTCTGCAAAGACCGCATCCGGTGGCACGTTCACCCACGTGTCCGGCCCGACGCTCGTCGACAGCTGAACCTAAGCCCGCGCACCACCTGCGGTCCTGCCGGTTCTACGGTGCGGGAGCCTCGGTGCCGCACCGCTGGCCCCGAACTTCTACTGCGGGCGGGCGGGGCGCCGGACATCGAGCGGGTCGGTCAACCCCGCCGGGCGGCCGGACGACACGATCCGTGGTGGACGCCTGCTTGCGATCGAGTGTCTTGTCGGCAACCCATGGCCGAGCAGCGAGCAGGGCGCGCGGCCCAACGTCAAACGACGTCATCAATCTCAACGAGACGGTGCACGAGTCCGGCACCACGCTGTTCATCGCCCACCGCAGTTCTGTCGGTCCGCAGTCCTGGTGCGAAATTCACGGAATTCCTGCGGGCACTTTCCATGTCTGCTGCTGAGCACAGATCGGAGGCCGAACTGAGACTGAAGAAGAGTTCCTTGCAATCGGCGGGTTTGTGCGATCGCACGCTTGACGGTCCGTGCCGCTGACGATTCGTGTCAGCAACCAGGGCATGGCACCCACGCGCACACCCGCACGGAAGGGAAAGGGAAGGGATGCACATGCGATGGATTCGTCTGCTCGGGGCGCTGCTGGCAGCGCTGCTAACGGCTGCGGCGGCGCTCGCCGCGCCCGCTTCGGCCGGTTCCGGGCCCAGCGTCACCGGAGGCGGCAGCGCGAGTGACATGACGCGTTTCGCTCTGGCCGTGCAGGACGGGACCGGACACTTCGAGTGCCTGATGCCGGCGGTGATGACGGTCGAATCACACGTCAGCAGCGTGACCGTGAGCGGGGCATGGGCAACTCTGGACGGCACCGCCACCGTGACGCTCGCGGCGGGCACGCCGTTCGGCGCGCCGGGCCCGATGGTCAGAGGCGTGCCGTACACCGCGATGGTGCGCGCCGGCGGCCCGGGCACTGGTTACGTCGACCTGCAGATCCTGGGCATGGTCTTCGCGGGCACGGTCGAGCACGGCCAGATCCACATCGGCAGCTAGCAGGCCGCCCGACAAGGATCCAAACACGGGGAAAGGATCGAGATGAAAAGACTCAGAGCTTTCGGCGTTGTATTGCCGGCTGCTGGTGCCGTGTTTCTACTGTTGTCCGTGCTCGCCGGCAGGGCGTCGGGAGGCTCGGACAACGCGCAGATGCGGTGGGACATCATCAGCCTCGATTTCGCGACGTCGACGATCTCCGCAGGCGGGCACGCGTCGGCCTTCGCGACCGGTTCGGGGGGCACAACACCGGCCGGGAAGATCACGGTGACCGGCCATGGGACGTTCCGCTCGAATTCCGGCAACCCACAGGATGTGACCGGCGGCGGGACGTGGCAGACCTTCGACGCGGCAGGCAACCCGGCCAGCAGCGGAACCTATGCAGTGACTGGTTTCGTCGACTTCCACCTGGCGCCGGGCTTCCTGCCGTCGGCCCTGACCGACACCATCGGCACTGATCCCCACTCGGGCCTGGTCATGCTGCGAGTTGGGTACTCCGACGGCACGGACGGCGTTCTCACCGTGAGCTGCGATCTGCCCGGTGACTTGCAGCCCGACATCTTCGAGGGCATCACAGCCTCGAAGGGATACGTCGACTACTGGCAACGCGATCCCGCGGTTGCCGGTGTCGACGCCAACCGCACCGAGTTCCACCAGATCCACTAGGGCGTGAGCAGGGCAGCGCCGCCGGCGCTGCCCTGGCCCCCGTGGACTGGCTCAAACGCGCGTGACACCTCCGCTGGGCCGCAGCCGGAGTGCTCGATGAAGACCAGCCTGAACGACCCCCAGTTGTTGACCAATGCGGCGCCGTGCAACTTGCCGAGGCAGGCCATGTCACGGCGGCGGTTCCTCGCCGCCGCCGGCAGGGGCGGCGCCCTGCTGCTAATGCCCGCAGTCCCGGAAACGGCATCCGCAGCCGGCCGCGTCGGGGCGGCGCGACCAGTCGACAGCGTCGTGGTCGACTGGAACGAGGCGTTCCTGCAGGGAGTCCGGGACTCGAGGCTAGGCCCCCCGATGGTCGCCCGCGCGTTGGCGATCGGCCACACCTGCATCTACGACGCGTGGGCCGCCTACGACCATCACGCAGTTGGCACCCGCCTGGGCGGCACGCTGCGCCGCCCGCCAGCCGAGCGCACGCCGGCGAACACCGTGCAGGCGATCAGCTTCGCCGCGTACCACGCCGCCGTCGACCTGTTCCCGGGCAGCACCTCGGTCTTCGACCCGGTGATGCGGCGGCTCGGCTACGACCCCGGCGACCGCTCAAGCGACACCTCCACACCGACCGGGATTGGCAACGTCGCCGCCCACGCCGTGCTCGACTTCCGGCACCGGGATGGCGCCAACCAGCTGGGCGACGAGCCGGGCGGCAGTCCCGGAATCCCGTACTCGGACTACACCGGCTACAGCCCGGTCAACGATCCGCTCGACCTGCGCGTCCCGTTCGACCCGACCACTGTCCACGAGCCGAACGCCTGGCAGCCGCTGCGCTACATCGACGGCAACGGCAACGTCGTCACCCCAGCGTTCGTCGGAGCCCAGTGGCCGCGCGTGCGCACCTTCGCCGTCCGCCCCGGGTCGCTGCGCTCCACGACCGGCCCGGCTAAGTACGGATCGGCCGAGTACGCCGCCCAGGCGCAGGCCGTGGTCGACCTCAGCGCCGGTCTGACCGACGAGCAGAAGATGATCGCCGAATACTGGGCCGACGGACCGCACTCGGAGCTACCGCCAGGGCACTGGAACCTCTTCGCGCAGTTCGTCTCACGCCGCGAGCACCACCTTCCCGTCGCGCAACGGATCGAGCGCGACGTCAAGCTCTTCTTCGCCCTCACCAACGCAGTCTCAGATGCCGGCTGCTGCGCTTGGGACAACAAGCGGGCCTTCAACTCCGTCCGCCCGATCACCGCCATCCGCACCCTCTTCCGCGGCCAGCCGGTGCGCGCCTGGGCCGGCCCGTACCACGGCACGAAGCTGATCGACGGCGCGACCTGGTTCCCCTACCAGCCGGCGACCTTCCCCACCCCTCCGTTCCCCGAGTACTCCTCCGGACACAGCAGCTTCAGCGCCGCAGCCGCCGAGATTCTCAAGCTCTTCACCGGCAGCGACCGCTTAGGCACCTCAGTCACCCTCCCGGCCGGTAGCTCTCGGGTCGAGCCAGGCGCGGTGCCGACGAATGATCTCACGCTCTCATGGGCCACCTTCTCCGAGGCAGCGGATCAAGCAGGCCTATCACGCCGATACGGCGGCATCCACTTCGAACAAGGCGACCGCGACGCGCGGGCAACCGGCTCGATCGCCGCCCGGCTCGCATGGCAGACCGCGCAACGGTACTGGCGCGGCAGCTGAGGCCCCGCCATCGCCGACACGCTCAGCGCACTGCAGCCGCCCAACCCGTGACCCGCGCTCACCGGTGTAAATCGTCCGCGAAGAGACCGGAGCCGGAACACCGCATAGTGCCGGCGGGCGGAGGACTCTCCAGGCGTGGGTGAAGCAGGGCCGGATCGCGCGCCATCCGCGGGACGGTCAAGATGATCGTCTCGATGAGCAGATGATCGCTCGGTTTCCGTGAGTTGGAGGCCCGGGTGGCGGCATCGGTAGCAGTTGCTCCAAGACGGACCGATTGGCGTCCCGCATGGTGATCGACTCGTGTGACGAGAACCAGACCCACAGCGTCTCCGCGAGCGCTAAAGGAAACGCTGGAGATTCCCCTTGCGGCATAGGGTTTGTGTGCTGGACAACCAATGGGCCGGCGAACGCGTCGGGCTGTCCTTCATCCCGCCGGGCGAACCGTGGCGCAACGGCTACGTCGAGTCGTTCAACAGCAGAGTCCGCGACGAATGCCTCAACATCAACATCTTCTGGTCCCTCGCCCAAGCACGCGTGATCATCAGCGACTGGAAGGAGGAGTACAACGACCACCGCAGGCACTCAGCTCTCGGCTACCAACCACCAGCCCGCTACGCTGCCACCTGCACCCACCGATGAACGACTCTCACACACGGTGGATCGGCGTCGGGCACTCGAAGAGCGCCGGAACGGCAGTATTCGACGTAGCTGGCCGGCTTCGTGCAACTGGGCCCTGCCGTTGCGGTCGCCGTCGAGGGGCGCCGAAGCAAGTTGCCGGCAGCGGTGAACCGATGCCAGGGGCTCGCGTAACCCGCTCGTTGCCATCGGCGAACGGATGCACGCATGCGATGGAGTCGTGCGCGTAGGCGGTTGGACTGCGGGAGGCAGAGCAACCAGTGCCCACGCCAGTCAGCAGAATGGCCATGGTTGTCCGGTCGGCGTCGAGAATCCTGTCCGGTGGACGCCAACATTTCCACTCGCGTGGCGCGCGCTCCGTGTCTGCATCATTACTGAGAGTACGGTCCATTCATGGTGCGCGGGTTTTCTCCTCGAATCTGGTTGAAACTCGTTGCGATCGCTGTGAGTTTCATAGTTCCCCTCGCCCTGACGACGTACTTCCTCGTCAACGAGAGCAGCATCAAGATTAACTTCGCCAAGCAGGAACTACGAGGCGACCGCTATCTGCGACCGCTCGGCCAACTCTTGGTGGACGTCACGCTCCACGGGGCCGCGGTGCGCCGCGCGGACACCGCTGCAGCGGAGAACACGGAAACTCTCGTCGACACAGACTTCCAACGCATCCTAGACACCGATCGCGAGCTCCATAACGCGCTGAAGACGACCAGCGAAGCACTGAACACCCGCGGCCGGGCCTCAGCGGCGCCGTCACGACTGTTGGCGTCGTGGAAGACCTTGACGGCGACGGGCGGCGTCGCCGGCGGCGAGCTACTCCATGACCGGCTCCTTGGCGATATCCGCACGTTGATCACGGCCGTGGGCGACTCGTCCAAGCTCATCCTCGATCCCGACCTTGACACCTACTACTGCATGGACGCGTTGTTACTTCAAGAGCCTGCGCTCGAGGATCTAAACGGGCTGGGTGACGCCATCGACCGACTGCCCGCCGGCGGAATCGGGGTAACGGCCGACCAGCGAGCCGGGCTGGCCGGCGCCCAAGCCCTCTTGCGCTTCCATGTCGATGCCCTCCAAGCCGATCTGGAGACGGCGTTCGCGGAGACGCACAACTTCAACAAGGACGGCGAGTTGCAGCGCATCCTCTCGCCGCTGCTGGCCGGCGCGTCCGCTGCGACGAGCGCGGTCGCGGACCAGACAACGGCGACCGTCGACCACGCGACGTACGACGCAGCCATCCGCGGCGCCATCGAGGCTAATGCCAAGCTCTGGAGCGGCCTGTTCGACGAAGAGGACAAGATGCTGCACTCGCGGCAGAACGGCGACCTGGCCCGACGCCGGATTGAGGTCTCTGCGGTGGGCAGCGCCCTTATCCTGTCGCTGCTCTTGACCCTCTGGGTGGCGCGAAGGATCTCCCGCAATGTCGGCTCGGTCGCGTCGGCGGCCTCGCGCCTTGCGGCGGGAGACCTGGGCAGTCGGGCGCAGGTCCGCAGCCGAGACGAGGTCGGCATCATGGCGAAGGCCTTCAACACGATGGCCGACAATCTCGACGCCTTGGTCACCCAAACCGCTGACGCCGGCCTTGCGGTCGCCTCCTCGGTGAACCGGCTCAATTCGGCCGCCGATGATCTGGCGGCGACGACTACCGAACAATCGGCGGCGGTGACTCAGGTCTCAGCCACGACCGAGGAACTCGCTCGCGCGGCGGCTTCCATCGCCGAGACCGTCGACGGCGTAGCGACCCAGGCGGCGGAAACTCGAACTAACCTGCAAAGAGCCGAGGACGACCTCGGGGTGTCATCCGAGCGGACGACCGCCCTGGCGGAGCGGATAAGCGAGATCGGAGCCATCCTCGCCCTCATCAACGAGTTAGCCGACCAGACCAACCTGTTGGCGCTCAATGCCGCCATCGAAGCCGCCCGCGCCGGCGAAGATGGTCTCGGGTTCGCCGTCGTGGCCGATCAAGTACGCCGCCTGGCGGAGCGATCGAAAGCCTCCGCCGCAGACATCGCCGTCATCATCGACGGCATCCATGCCGAGACCGCCGCCACCCTCATGGCCATGGAAAAGGGAGCGAAACAGATGTCCGCCGGCCTAACCTTGCTCTCCGAAGTGACCCAAGGTACCGACCAGGTGCGTCTGATCAGCCAACAGCAACACACGGCAACGTCCCAGGTAGTAGAAACCATGGACCAACTCAGCGATGTCAGCCGCCGAGTCTCCGAAACAGCCAGGCAAATCGCCACGTCAACCGCCGCCCTGGCCTTGCTCGCCGCCAATCTGGAAAGCACGGCGGCGACGACTGGCATGACCCCGGCTGGAGTTGCCCCGCTTTGACGGACAACGTGACGACTCGGCCAGGCTCGTGGGGTGGGTCCTTCTTCTCGGCGTTGGTCTCCTTTCGTCGGGTGTCTCGGTAACCGAGCGCGCAGCGCAGTCGGGTGCCGTTGAACCAGACGATGACTGAAGGAGGCATACAACTCGTCGAAGCAGTCACCGGCCTTCACGTCGTCCACGTTCACGGGCGTGGTATGCGGCGACTCTGCCGTGGATGGGGCACCCGGTCCCGTGTCGGTCGCTGCGGGCTGGGCGGAGCGGTCGTCCGCTGCGAGGTCCAAGCCGGAAGTGCTCGTCGGCGTATGAGCGAGGACTACGAGAGCGCCGATACTGACCGCGAGCACCACGCACGCTGCGATTGACGTCGTCCAGATGCCGGCCTCCCGCGCGACGTCGATGTTGAGTCGCCGGCACGGTCCAGGTGCTTGCGGATTCGCCGGTCGTAGTCTCCGAGAGCGAGTCCGATCGCGCTGAGCACCGAGATCACCCAGAACAGCGGGGTGAGCGGCTGGAACCTCAGGTAGTCGCGTAGCGGGTCGCCGTAGTGGCGAGCGATCGAGTACTCCGCGGCGGTCATGCCGACAAGGCTGAGCACGACGCTGATCACGCAGAATCGGGCGCGGCTGAACGAGAGCGCGCCAAAAGACAGCGCGTCGCCGACGCCCACGCCGATGCACACCATCGCGATGCCGGCCTCCTCGCGCGCGGCGATGACGACGCCCGCGTACAGGGCAGCCGTCGCGGCTGCGGCCGCCAAGCCGCACAGGACGATACGGACCGCGGAGCCTGTCTGTCCGCGAAGAGGCGGTGGCTCAGCTACTGACGGCTCGTCGTCGGGCGGGGGAGTCGGTTGCCATTGCTCTCCGCGGCTTTCCGCAACATCTGCGACCATTCGTCATAGCTGACGTCGTAGTGATCGCCGCCCCAGAAGCGGTATTCGTCGCCGGCTGCCGTGACGACGCAGAAGCCGTCGTCGCTCGAGGAGCGACGGTGAATATTGGCGATACTAGCCAGCGGAATGGCAGTGACCGACTCGTCATGTGCAGCGATCTGTCGCTCGAATCCATCCGCGATGGCGCTTTTCGTCAGAGATATGCCGAGCACCGGAGTCAGTCGAGCAATCCACGAAGGAACATGCACCAATTGATCCAGGTAAAGTGCCATGAGGCCACACCGGCTTCGACTGCCGGGAATCTTCAAGAAGGCTAATTACGTGGCTAATTGCGCTTGGCGGTAGGTCGACGTGGGACTCGCCGTCGCTCGGTGCTTGCCGAGCATGGCTGCCAGCACCGGAACCCTGTCCGGCACGATTTTCATGGTCGGCGGCAACGGAGGTTGGCAGAAAGTCTGCGTCCGTTCGATGCTCCGATCCGGAGAGCCACCGGCGGGCTCGCCACAGGTTGATCAACACCACAATCGCGCCGACAACGATCGCGCTCCCAATGACGTTCGATACAAAGGACTCGTTGTCGTCGGACACGTCCAATGCAATCAGCAGAGTTACACCCGGAAAACAGGAGTACCCCGCGGATGGCCCGAATGACGATCGTGCGGTGACGTTTTCCTCGCTTGGTCGATCTTCGGAATTCGGCGACGAATGTTCGCTCACGGCGCGTCCCCTCCCAGCGCGCGGCGGATTACGGTTTGACAGGCATGCACGGAAAAGGCGCCGGAATATTCGCGAGGGACAGGACTGTACTCGCTGGGTCAGCGGGAATCCATGAATCCGCGGACTGTATACGCGCGAAGCTATCCCGCCCGGGCGGCCGTCGACGCGGTGCGTCTCATAGCCTCTGCTGCATGACCGGGAGGAACTGGGCGGGCAATGTGGTGTTCGGCGCGAGGTCGCACGCGCGGCCCACCTCGATCGACCATCTGCAGGCCGTGGTCGCCGGCAGCGATCGGGTCCGGGCGCTCGGCAGCGGTCACTCGTTCAACCGGATCGCCGACACGGACGGCACGCAGGTGACCGTCGCCGGACTGCCCCGCGACATCGAGATC
>Ga0137380_10006226_pt1 | contig 10629 bp, 9 predicted proteins | sample SagtaG_17_FD_104809 | JGI IMG/M metagenome (GOLD analysis project Ga0137380, IMG submission 104809) | Vadose zone soil microbial communities from Sagehorn Ranch, Mendocino, California, USA - Sage2_L_100_16 metaG | ecosystem: Environmental > Terrestrial > Soil > Vadose zone | place: USA... | reverse complement strand
CTTCGAAGCGCTCGCATGGGGACGGCATGTGAACGATTATCGCGATGCATGGGAGATCGTGCGCCGCGCCGACCACGAATCGATCGGCATTATTCTCGACAGCTTCCATGCGCTGGCGCCGTCGTTTCCGATCACCGCCATTCGATCGATTCCGGCCGAAAAGATATTTCTGGTTCAATTGGCTGACGCCCCACAGCTTGGCCTCGACATCCTCTCCTGGAGCCGGCATTTCCGATGCTTTCCCGGGCAAGGCGATCTGCCCGTGCCCGACTTCATGGAATCCGTGATCGCCACCGGCTATGCGGGGCCGCTCTCGCTCGAAATCTTCAACGACCAGTTTCGTGCCGGCTCGGCGGCGCGCACCGCTACTGACGGGCTGCGGTCGCTGATCTTGTTGCAGGATCGCCTTGCGGCCAAGAGCGCGAAGGGATCGCCGGATGTTCTCGCGCCGAAGGCGCGGAGCAGCGGTGTCGGCTTTCTTGAATTCGCGGTCAATGAGACCAAGGCGGGCGATCTTGCGGACTGGTTTGGCCAACTCGGCTTTCGCAAAACCGGCAAGCATCGCAGCAAGGCGGTCGAGCGATGGTCCCAGGGCAAGGTCGAACTGGTCATCAATTGCGAGGCTGACGGTTTCGCGCATTCGCATTACATCACGCATGGGCCGGGCGTGTGCGCGATCGCGCTCGACGTCGACGACGCCGGCCATACCATGGCACGCGCGGAAGCGCTGAAGGCGCGGACATTCTACCAACCGGTCGGACCCGGCGAACTGGAAATCCCCGCGATCCACGGCGTCGGCGGCAGTCTGCTGTATTTTCTGGATACCGCAGGAAAGAACTGGGACACGGATTTCGAGGCGGCCGAGTGCGGCGCTGCCGCGGGCCGTCTTCGTGCGGTCGATCACATCTCGCAATCGATGCCTTACGACGAGATGCTGTCGTGGCTGCTGTTCTACACCGGGATTCTCGATCTTCGGCGCTTGCCGGAACTGGAAATCGCTGATCCGCGCGGTTTGGTCCAGAGTCAGGCGCTCATCAATGCCGACCAAAGCCTGCGCATCGTTCTCAACGGGTCAGCCGCCACCCGAACCTTGTCCGCCCGCTTCATTGCGGAATTTTTCGGCTCGGGAGTCCAGCATATTGCTTTCTCATGCGACGATATTTTCCTGGCGGTCGCGGAAATGCGTGCCCGGGGCGCCAGCTTCCTGAATATTCCGGATAATTATTATGACGACGTCGAGGCCAAATACGATCTGGATGCCGGGACAATGGCCGATCTTCGGGCCAATCAGATTTTGTACGACCGTGAAGGCGACGGCGAATTCTTCCAGATCTATACCCACATTTTCGACGAGCGATTCTTTTTCGAGATCGTGGAGCGCCGCAATTATCAGGGATTTGGCGCCGCGAACGCCGCGGTAAGGCTTGCGGCGCAAGCGCGGGAAGTCCGCCCGCTCAACATCCCTCGTGTGTGAGCCGTATGGTGCCGGGTGAATCAAGCGGCTATTGCCGCGTGGTGCGAGCGTCTCGCGACAAAAATAACATCGTGTTATGTTTGCGGCATAAATGAGTAATTGTGTTACGCCGCGGACACGCTATCGTTTGCCCGTCCTTTTGGAATCCGACCGTTACCAGCCCGAGACATATCGACTGTGACCAAACGTCAGCTTTCGACCCGCCAAAGCTTTCTCACCGGATTGATCGGAGCGCCGATCGCACATTCGGCGTCGCCTGCGCTGCACCAACAAGCCGCCGATGCGTTGGGTGTGCGCTGCCACTATCAGCTGATCGAAGTCGCGGGCGCCGGGCGAGATGAGTTGAAGGTCCTGCTCGAAGGCGTTCGGCGGCTGGGTTTTGCCGGCGTCAACGTCACCTTTCCCTACAAGGAGGCCGTGGTCGATCTGCTCGACGAATTGTCGCCGGGCGCGGCGCTGATCGGCACGGTCAACGCCGTCGTTGTCCGCGACGGCCGGTTGACCGGGTACAACACCGACACCACAGGTTTTGCGCAAGCCGTTACGCCACTGGTCGCCGCCGCCTCGCCTGGCGCCGTCGCCGTGATCGGCGCTGGCGGTGTCGGCAAGGCGATTGCGTTTGCGCTGGCAGGTCTCGGCGTCAGCGAATTGCGGATCTTCGATACCGACCACGCCAAGGCTGCCCATCTGGCAGCACGGCTCGAAGGTCATGTGAGAACCGCCGTTGCGCACAGCGTCGAGGACGCGTTGCGTGGCGTCGCGGGGGTGGTCAACGGCTCGCCGGTCGGGATGCTGCCGAGCCTTGGCACGCCGGTTCCGGATAACCTGCTGCACGCCGGGTTGTGGATCGCCGATGCGGTCTATTCCCCGCTCTGGACGCCGCTGTTGACGGCCGCGAGGGCAAAGGGCGCCACCGTCATGACCGGGCGCGAACTTGCCATTTATCAAGCCGCCGACGCGTTCGAATTATTCACGGGGCTGGCGCCGTCCATCGCCGAGATGGGAATTGCATTCGACGACGTGATGGCAAAAAGATACTCCGCTTCGCACGCTGCGTAGCGACACCGCCAACGATGCGACGATAGATCGCACGATCAAAGAGGGGACACCGAATGAAGCCAGCAATTTTGGCGAGCGCCTTGCTCGCGACAGTCTTGACCGGAACTGCCTTCGCGCAATCCGGCGCGCCCATCAAACTGGCTGATGTCGCCGAACTGTCAGGTGGCGGCGCCACCGTCGGCACCAACTGGAAAAACGGCATCGATCTGGCGATCGAAGAGATCAATGCAAAGGGCGGCGTTCTCGGCAGCAAGCTCGTGGTTACCCACGCGGATTCGCAGTCGAACCCTGGCGTGGCGCGCGCGCAGGTTCAGAAGGCGCTTGATAATGAGCCCTATGTCCTGCTCGGTCCCGGATATTCCGGATCGGTCAAAGTCACCGCACCGCTCGCCGCCGAAGCTGGCATCGCGCAGATCATGGGCGGCGAAGCCGCCGAACTGACGCAAGGCGGCAACAAATTCCTGTTCCGCACTTCATTCGGTCAGCAATCGTCGATGCCGAAAGTCGCGAAATACATCCATGACGAGGTAAAGGCGAAAACGGTCGCCATCGTCTGGGTCAACAATGATTTCGGCAAGGGCGGACGGGACGTCATCACCAAAGAGTTCGGTCGGCTTGGCATCAAGGTCGCGGCGGATATTTCCACCGAAGCCGGTCAGGCCGATTTCGCAGCCGACGTCAGCAAGATCAAGGCGGCGGCGCCCGATGCGGTCTTCATCTATGTCAACGAGGAAGAAAGCGCGCGCATGCTCAAGGAGCTGAAGCGGCAGAGCGTGACGGTACCGCTGATCGGCGAGACGACACTGGTCGGCCAAAAGGTCGTCGAACTCGCCGGCGATGCCGCCAATGGCGCGCGGGGACATGTCGGGCTGACGACCGACGCTCCGGTTGAGCTGGTCAAGGCATTCCGGGAAAAATTCGTCAAGAAGTACAATTACGTTCCGGACCATAACGGCATCAAGGGATATCTGGCCATCTACATGATCAAGGCCACCACCGAGAAGATGGGCAAGGTCGACCCCAAGGCGTTTGCCGACAATCTGCACGGGCTGACCATCAAGGCTGCGAACGAACCCGGCATCCTGATGGATGCGACTTTCGACCAGAATGGCGACATCGACCGCCAGGGTTTTCTGGTCGAGATCGTCGAAGGCAAGCAGGTGATCAAACAGGTGCTGCCGAAGCTCAATTGAGCCGCGGCGGATGTTGGCGACGCGATGACCGGCTGGTGGTTCGCCATCGGCCACCTGCGAGATGCCGGCGCAAGGCTAGAGGTTAGCATGTCCAATCTGCTCGATCTTCTCCTGGCCGGTCTTGCGACCGGAGCCATCTACGCGATCGTCGCGGTCGGCTTCACGCTGCTGTGGCAGACCTCGCAGACCATCAATTTCGCGCAAGGCGAATTCGTCATGCTGCCGGCATTCCTGGTGCTGGCGGCGATGCACGCCGGGGCGCCGTTCTGGTTTGCGATCGTGATCGGCATCCTGTTGTCGCTGCTGTTGCTCGGGCTCGGCTTCAAGATGCTGCTGGTCAATCCGATGCTTCGCCATGGCGTGCTGCCGCTGGCGATCGCGACCATGGCACTCGCCATCGGCATCAAGGAAGCCGTGAAGCAATTCTTCAGCGCCGAGGCGTCGCCGTTTCCATCGATCGTGCCCGCCGGTGACATCTCGTTCTTCGGCCGCCCGGTGTCGTTGCAGAGCATCGGCGTGCTTGCGCTCGCGATCCTGGCCGTGGTCGGACTGACCGCGTTTCTGAACCGCACCTCGATCGGCCATCAGATGCAGGCGGCGGCGCAAAATCCGACGGTGGCGCGCATTATCGGCGTGCCCGTCGAGCGCATGATCCTGCTGACCTTCCTGATCAACGCCTTTTTGGTGGCGCTGGCGTCGCTGCTGATCACGCCGATCTATCTTGCCAAGTTTTCCAGCGGCGAAGTGCTGGGGCAGGCCGCCTTCATCGCCGCGATTGTCGGCGGTTTCAACCAGGTGCGTGGCGCCATCGCCGGTGGATTGCTGATCGGCGTGGTGGATAACCTCGCCGCAGCCTATGTCTCGACCCAGTATCGCGCCGCGGTGCCGCTGATCCTGCTGATCGTCATCATCCTGTTCCGTCCGCAAGGAATCCTCGGCCGAGCGGAGGAGCGCACGATATGACCGGGGCGGGAAAATATTGGCGCGTCGCGCTTGGCGCCATCGTGATCGCAGGCCTGATCGTGGTGCCGGCGAACTTCAATCGCTACGGACTGTTCATTCTGAGCCAGTGGGCGGTGATGACCATCGCTGCCATGGGTCTTAATCTGACGCTCGGCTATGCCGGGCAGGTCTCGTTGGCACAGGGCGCATTCGTCGGCATCGGCGCCTATGCCGCCGCGATCATGACCTCGCAGGGCATGCCGCTGATCGCAGCACTCGGCGTCGCCGTCGTGCTGTGTTTTTCGGTTGGCTGGATCCTCGGCTATCCGGCGCTGCGGGTGCAGCACCATTATCTGGCCTTCGTGACGCTGGCATTCTCGACGCTGGCTTTTCTCGTTTTCCGTAACGAGGACTGGCTGACCAAGGGCATTTACGGCATCAGCAATATTCCCCGGCCGAACATCTTCGGCTTTGCGACCAATCGGCCGCTGCCGTTCTACTACGTGTGCCTCGGTTCACTCGGGATCGTTTCGGTGATGGTGTGGTGGCTGATCCGGTCGCCGTGGGGCCGCGCCTTCCTGGCGCTGCGCGAGAATCCGATCAGGGCGCTCTCGCTCGGCGTCGATACGCGCCGCTATACATTGATGGCGTTCGCGATCGGTTCGGCGCTGGGCGGCGTGGCCGGCGCGCTTTATGCGCCGCTGACACAATATGTCGACCCGGTGCCGTTCAACCTGTCGCTCTCGCTCGATCTGCTGATGATGGTGATCGTCGGCGGCGCCGGCTTCTTCTTCGGGCCGTTCCTGGGCGCGATGATCGCGGTGCTGCTTCCGGAATGGCTGCGGTTCACGGAAGGCTACTACCTGATGCTGTACGCCATCGCCGTGATCCTGCTGCTGATCTATTCGCCGACCGGCATTCTCGGCATCCTCGATCGCTCTCTGGCGGAGCGCCGTACCAAAATAGCGTCCGCGCGGCGCGCCGTCGCAGAATCCAGACTGGAAACGGCGCCATGACCGCGGTCCTCGAAGTCACCAGCATCGGGAAACGTTTTGGCGGCATCACCGCGGTCGACGGCGTAAGCTTTGACGTTCACGAGGGCGAAATCCTTGGATTGATCGGACCCAATGGTTGCGGCAAGTCGACGCTCTTCAACTGCATTCTCGGCCAGCTGACACCCAGTGGCGGCGAAGTGAAGGTGGATGGCAAGGTCGTGACCGGCTTTCGGCCCTCCGATCTCAATCGCCTCGGTGTAAGCCGCACATTCCAGTTGCTGCAGGTGTTTCCGAAATTGTCGGTACGGGAAAATCTGATTCTCGCCGGGCAGGAGCATCAGGGCAACATGATGTCGCGACTGTTCGGTCCCTCCGATGCGGGGTTGACCGATGCCGCCGATCAGATGATCGGCTTCTTCAAGCTCGACCACCTCGCCGGCGAAGCTGCCGGCGGTCTGTCCTACGGTCAGCAGAAGCTGCTCGATGCCGCCATGGCTTTCATGGGCGGCCCCCGCCTGGTGCTGCTCGACGAGCCCGCCGGCGGCGTCAATCTCACCATGCTCGCCGACCTCAAGGAGCGGCTGGCCGCCATCAATCGCGAGAAACGCGCGACCTTCGTGGTCATCGAACACAATATGGAATTCGTGATGTCGTTGTGTTCGAGGGTGATGGTGATGGCGGAAGGCCGGGTGCTGGCGGTCGGCAAGCCCGACGAAGTGCGTGCCAATCCGGCTGTGATCGAAGCCTATCTCGGCCATTGAGGAATCGACCCATGAACGACGCCATCCTGGATGTTCAAGGTCTCGTCGGCGGCTATGGCAAGATGACGATCCTCAATGGCACCAGCTTCTCGGTGCCATCGGGCTCGATCACCACGGTGATCGGTCCGAACGGCGCTGGCAAATCCACGGTGTTCAAGGCGATTTTCGGTCTGCTGAAGCTGCGCGAAGGCAGGATCATCTTCAGAGGGCGCGACGTGACCGGCCTCCGCCAGCGCGACTTGCTGACCGCGGGCATCTGCTACGTGCCGCAGGGACGCAACATTTTTCCGGAGCTATCGGTGCGCCACAATATCGAGCTTGGCGCAACAGCTGCCGGGCGCGACATCACCGACCTGCCGGCGCGGATCGAAGCCGGGCTCGACAGGTTTCCGGTGTTGCGCCAGAAGGCCACGCAGCAAGCTTCCACACTGTCGGGCGGCGAGCAGAAGCAGCTCGAAATCGTCCGCGGTCTGCTGCTCAATCCGCAACTGTTGCTGATCGACGAGCCGTCGATCGGTCTTTCGCCGCTGATGGTGCGGCAGACCTTCGCCATCCTGAAGGAATTGCGGGACCGCGGCGTGTCGATCCTGATGATCGAGCAGAATGCGCGCTCCGCACTTGAGATTTCCGATTTCGGCATCGTGCTTGAGCTCGGCCAGACCCGCCTGGTCGACAAGGCAGAGCGGGTGCTCAACGATCCCCGCATCGGGCAATTGTTCCTCGGCGGCGCCATGAAGGACAGTGCGGCGTGAGAAAGAGCCGCTTCAAGGCGGGCAGATAAATGAACTCGGGAGGACTCACATGCGACTGCTATTTTCCAGTGCTTTGATTGGATTGCTGTTCGCCGGTCAAATAGCTCACGGAGAGACCGCAGGCATCTCGGTGCGAATTGACACTGGCGAGGTGGTCGGGAAATTTCAGCTTAACACTGCGGTGCGCGCCTTTCTCGGCGTACCCTTTGCCGCACCGCCTGTCGGCGATCTTCGCTGGAAGCCCGCGCAATCGGCGGCACCGTGGCAAGCGCCGCGTGCTGCGACAGCTTACGGTGCCCAGTGCATGCAGCCGCAGCGCTCGAAAACATCCGTATATTACGAATATGCCGGCGATCAGCCTACCAGCGAAGACTGCCTTTATCTCAATGTCTGGGCTCCCAGCGAAAAGGGCGATGGAAAGCTTCCGGTAATGGTCTGGCTCTACGGCGGCGGCTTTCAGCAGGGGTCCGCGGCCAATCCTGTATTCGACGGCTCAAGGCTGGCCCATCGCGGCGTTGTCGTGATCTCGATCAATTACCGCGTTGGAATATTCGGGTTCCTGGCCCATCCCGAACTAACTGCCGAATCGCCGCAGCACGCCTCGGGCAATTACGGCCTGCTCGATCAGGTCGCGGGACTGCAGTGGGTGAAGCGGAATGTCGCTGCGTTCGGTGGCGATCCCGACAACGTCACGATCTTTGGGCAATCGGCAGGAGCCGCCGCCGTGACTTATCTCTTCGGATCGCCGCTCGCGCGCGGACTGTTCGCGCGCGGCATTTCGGAAAGCTTCGGCTTTGCCAACAAAAGCATGACAGGTCTCGCCGAGGCAGAGAAAAGCGGTTCCGCCTTTGCTGACAAGATCGGCGCACGTTCGCTTGGCGATCTGCGCCAGTTGCCGGCCGGAAAACTTCTCGAAACGCGAGCGGCGATGAACCCCATCGTTGACGGTTGGTTTCTGCCGGCCAATCCCTACACGATTTTTGCGGAGGGCAAGGAGGCGCCTGTTCCGCTCCTCACGGGATGGAATACGGACGAAGGCGCGACGTTTCCGCACGCAAAAACTCTCGCCGATTACCAGAAATGGCTCCGACAGAAATATCCTGACATTGCCGATCGCCTGCAGGCGCTGTACCCGGCGGCTACCGACGAGGAAGCCAAGACCGCCAACAAGGGCGTCGTCCGCGACAGCCTGTTCGCATGGGGGCCTTGGACCGCCGCGCGCCTGCACGCCAGGAACGGCTATTCCGCCTACCTGTACCATTTCAATCATCCCCAACCGCTTCGGCCCGGCGCAGCGTACGACGAAATCGATACCGCCGATGGCCTCGGCACCTATCACAGCTCGGAATATCCTTATCTGTTCGGTACCCTGGACGTGTTGACCAGAGACTGGACCAACGACGACCGGGTGCTTTCGGATCGTCTGCAATCCTACTGGGTCGCATACGCCTACAGCGGAACTCCCAATGCGCCCGGCCTGGCGCGTTGGCCGTCTTTCACCGAGACCACCGACACCACCATGTATCTGGGAGACAAGACCGGTCTAGGACCGGTGCCAAAGCTCGATCGGCTGCAGCTATTCGACGCGCTGCCATCGCCCTTTAGCGGTTTCTGAAAGGCGATGGCCGTGGTGTATCGGCGACCGGGAACGCTCAGCTCCCGCTGAACGAATTATAGCCCTGGTCTTCCCAGTAGCCGCCCTTGTAGTCGTTGGTGACTTCCATCGAGATCACGTATTTCGGATTCTTGAAACCGAGTTTTGTGGGCACCCGGATCTTCATCGGGTAGCCGTAGGCCCGCGGCAAGATTTCGTCGGCGAATTTGAACGACATCTGGGTCTGGGGATGCAGCGCCGTCGCCATGTCGAGCGGGCTGTTGTAGCCATCGGAATCCGCGCACTGGAACCAGCAATATTTCGCGCGGGTATCGGCACCGACTATTTTAAGAAAATCGCGCAAGGGAGTGCCGGTCCAGCTTCCGATCGCGCTCCAGCCCTCGACGCAGATATGGCGTGTGACCTGCTTGACCTGCGGCAGCTTGTAGAGCTCCTCCAGCGTCCATGATTTCTTGTTGTCGACGAGGCCCCTCACCTCGAGCTTCCAATCCGCGCCATTGATATCGGGCGCGTCTTCCTGATCGTAATAGCCGTTGAACGGGAACGGCCGCGTAATCGCACTTTCCGGGAAGGTCGGCGCCAGCGCATTGGGATTGAAGATCGCCGCTTGCACGCCGTCATTGAATTTCGAGATTCTTTTCAGCATCGCCTCGGCCGAAAAACTGTCCGACACGTCGCATCCGGTCAGAAGCGTCAGCGCGCCGAAGCTGGCGCCTCCGGCGATAAAGCGGCGGCGCGCCAGATCCGGCATCACCTTGGCAGCGTCCCTGACCAGCAGTAGCTTGTCGACGCCGGGGATCAGAAGCGAGCGAATGCGGCCCATGATGTGTCCTCCTCGAAATCTCTTCGTTTGAGCATGATCTCTTCGGAAAAGATCATGCTCTAGCGGCCGATGATCATGGCGCGCAGGCTTTTGGGCACCAGCAGCGCGAGTACAACGTGCACCACCAGGAATGCGCAAATCGTCGCCATGCAAATGAAGTGGACGTAGCGCGCGACATCATAGCCGCCGAACAACGCCGTCAGATATTGCAGTTGCACCGGCTTCCAGATGGCAAGACCCGACAGCACGATCACGACGCCGACCACGATGATGCCGGCATAGAGCAGCTTCTGCACATAATTGTATTTGGAGAGGTCGTCATGCGACAGCTTGCCGGTCAGCGCCGCCCTGGCATCCGATATCACGCCCTCCGGCGTGATCGGCAGCAGCTTCTTACGGAAGCGGCCGGAGGCAAAGCCGAGCGTGAGATAAACCAGACCATTGACCATCAACAGCCACATCGCGGCGAAATGCCAGAGCAGCGCGCCGCCGAGCCAGCCGCCCAGGGTAATGCTGCTCGAAAATTTGAAACCGAACAGGGGCGAGGCGTTGTAGATCTGCCATCCCGACATGATCATCAGGACCATCGCCACGGCGTTGATCCAGTGCACCGTCCGGACCCACGCCGGCTGAATGACCTTTGCTGTGGTGGGCACGCTGTGTTCGCTGCTGGCTGCAAGGCTGGACATGACAGCTCCCTGGCTGTTCCATCGCTGAAGGTCGATACCCCAACTATACGCCGGGAACCGCTGCTTCGTTACTGCAATAAGACTATCAGACTCATACACGTAGGGTATCGCGGTCAAGAAAGCGAGCCGGGTTGCCCCGGCTCGCATCTTGCGCACCCTGTTGGGGGCTGGATCAGGATGCGCTTGGGTCAGGAAGCCGGCATCAGGACGGTGTCGACCACGTGGATCACGCCGTTCGACTGATTGACGTTCGAGATCGTCACCATCGAGGAACCGCCCTTGGCATCGACGATCCAGATCTTGCCGTCCGAGTGCTTCACCGTCAG
>Ga0137380_10006224_pt1 | contig 10630 bp, 6 predicted proteins | sample SagtaG_17_FD_104809 | JGI IMG/M metagenome (GOLD analysis project Ga0137380, IMG submission 104809) | Vadose zone soil microbial communities from Sagehorn Ranch, Mendocino, California, USA - Sage2_L_100_16 metaG | ecosystem: Environmental > Terrestrial > Soil > Vadose zone | place: USA... | reverse complement strand
TGCAGTACCGCGGGATCGTGCGCGTTTACGGCGTACTGGGATGGCAAGGTGCTGAAGACCGACCGTGAAGCGGCATCCGGCGTCTACATCTATCAGTTGGTCGTGGACGGGCGGCGATTTACGAAGAAGATGATCGTCATGAAATAAGGGCGGCAGATAAAGCGGCGGCAGGTACAGCGGCGGCGCAGGGCGGCAGAAGCCCTCGCCGCCGCTTCGCTTTTGCCGCCCTTCGCCATCCTTCGCCGCTTCTGCAATTTTGGCATCTTTCTAGGGCACATAGATTGCCAGAGGGCCAAGCATGATTCAACCAGATAGACTGACAGTCAAAGCGGCCGAAGCTCTCCAGCAGGCTGCAGCGTTAGCGCGCTCCAAAGGCAATCCGGTCGTCAATGACGCCCACCTCTTCTACGCCCTGCTGCAGCAGGACGAGGGCATTGTCGTCCCGCTGCTCCAGAAGGCTGGGCTCAACGTCACGCAGCTCCAGGCCGAGACCGAGCGCGAGATCGAGCGGTTCCCCAAGCAATCGGGCGGAGCCGATCCGACGCAATCGCGCGAGCTGACGCGGGTGCTCGACCGCGCCGACGAGGACGCCAAAGCCCTCGGCGACGCCTATGTGTCCACCGAGCATATCCTGCTGGCTCTCGCCGAAGAAAAGGGCACCACGGCACGCGAGCTGCTCTCCGCGAGCGGCGTGTCGCGCAAAGACCTGTTGGCGGCGCTCGAAGGGGTCCGCGGCGCGCATCGCGTGACCGATCAGGAGCCCGAGAGCAAGTATCAGGCGCTGCAGCGCTTCACGCGGGATCTCACCGACGTGGCTCGCAAGGGCAAACTCGACCCCGTCATCGGGCGCGACGAGGAAATCCGGCGTGTGATGCAGGTGTTGTCGCGCCGGACCAAGAACAATCCGGTGCTGATCGGCGAGCCGGGGGTGGGCAAGACCGCGATCGTCGAAGGGCTGGCACAGCGCATCATCAACGGCGACGTGCCCGATTCGCTCAAAAACAAGCATCTGATCGCCCTGGACATCGGCGCGCTGGTGGCGGGCACCAAGTACCGCGGCGAATTCGAGGAGCGGCTCAAGTCGGTGCTCAAAGAGATCACGGCGACCGAAGGCCGCTACATCGTCTTTATCGACGAGCTCCATACATTGGTTGGAGCTGGAGGGGCAGAGGGCGCCGTGGATGCATCCAACATGCTCAAGCCGGCGCTGGCGCGCGGCGAGCTGCACGTCGTGGGCGCGACGACACTCGATGAGTATCGCAAGCACGTCGAAAAGGACGCGGCGCTCGAACGGCGCTTCCAGCCCGTGTTCGTGGGCGAGCCGTCGGTTGAAGACACGATCGCAATTCTCCGCGGTCTCAAGGAGAAGTACGAGGTCCATCACGGCATTCGTATCACCGATAACGCCCTCGTTTCGGCCGCGACGCTCTCGCACCGCTACATCACCGACCGCTTCCTGCCGGACAAGGCGATCGACCTGGTCGACGAGGCGGCCGCGCGGCTGCGCATCGCCATCGACTCGCTGCCGCAGGAGATCGATGAGGTCGAGCGCAAGATCACGCAGCTCGAGATCGAGCAGGCTGCGCTCGCCAAGGAAAAAGACAAGGCATCCAAGGAGCGCCGGGCGAAGATCGAGCAGGAGCTCGCCGAGCTGCGCGAGAAGTCGAACGCCATGAAGGCCCAGTGGACGGCGGAGAAGGACGCGATCCAGAAGATTCAGGCGAAAAAGGCGGAGCTCGAGAAGCTGCGTATGGAGGCGGAGCAGGCGACGCGCCGCGGCGATCTCCAGAAGGCCGCCGAGATCAGCTACGGCAAGGTGCCGCAGATCGAAAAGGAGATTCAGGGACTCGAGAAGCGGCTCGCCGAGATTCAGAAGAAGGAGAAGTACCTCAAGGAAGAGGTGGACGCCGAGGACATCGCGGAGATCGTGTCGAAGTGGACCGGCATCCCGGTAACGAAGATGCTCGAGTCCGAGAAGGAGCGGCTGCTCAAGCTCGAGGATGAGCTGGGGCAGCGCGTGATCGGGCAGCGCGAGGCGCTGGCGGCGGTCGCGAATGCGGTGCGGCGTGCGCGCGCGGGGCTGCAGGATCCCAACCGTCCGACCGGGTCATTCATCTTCCTGGGCCCGACGGGTGTCGGCAAGACGGAGACCGCGAAGGCGCTCGCCGAGTTCCTGTTCGACGACGAGCGCGCGCTCGTGCGGCTCGACATGTCGGAGTACATGGAGAGGCACGCGGTCGCCCGGCTGATCGGCGCGCCGCCGGGGTACGTCGGCTACGAGGAAGGCGGGCAGCTCACCGAGGCGATCCGGCGGCGGCCTTACTCCGTCGTCCTGTTCGACGAGATCGAAAAGGCGCACCCCGATGTCTTCAACGTGCTGCTGCAAATTCTCGACGACGGCCGGTTGACGGACTCGCAGGGTCGTACCGTCGATTTCCGGAACACCGTGCTGATCATGACGTCGAACATCGGCTCGCAGTACTTGATCGAGGCGGGCACGGGCGGCGTCGCGTGGGAGCAGGCCGAGACCAAGGTGACGGAGCTGCTGCGCCAGTCGTTCAAGCCGGAGTTCCTGAACCGGGTGGACGACATCATCATCTTCCGGCCGCTGACGCACGAGGATATCGAGCACATCGTCGAGATTCAGATCAAGCGGGTCGAGCGGCTGCTCGCCGATCGCAAGCTCACGATCGATGTCACGCCGGCGGCCAAGAAGCTGCTCGTCGCGGAGGGCTACGATCCCGTGTATGGCGCCCGGCCGCTCAAGCGCGCGATCCAGCGGCTGCTGCAGAACCCGTTGGCGGTGGCGGTGCTGGAGGGGCAGTACGCCGAGGGCGATCGGATCAAGGTCGATCGGACGAAGGACGGCAACTCGCTCAGCTTCGAACGCGCCAGAGAGCCGGTGCAGGCCTAATCGGGATGCGGGATGCGGGAAGCGGGATGCGCGCCGCGCTCGAGCAAGCCCGTCTTGCAGCGTCCAAAGACGAAGTGCCGATCGGCGCGGTTGTGATGCGGGGCGACGAGATCGTTGCGTCGGCACACAACGAGACCGTCGCCCGCCGCAACCCCACGTATCATGCCGAGTTTCTCGCCATCGAGCGGGCGCTCGAGGCGCTCGAGACCGACCGGCTCACCGACTGCACGCTGTACGTCACGCTCGAGCCGTGCGCGCAGTGCGCGGGGGCGATTGTGCTGGCGAAGGTGAAGACGCTCGTGTTCGGGGCGTACGACGAGAAGGCGGGGATGTGTGGGTCGGTGGGGGATCTGGTGCGGCATCCGCGGCTGAATCACCGGGTGGACGTGCAGAGCGGCGTTGAGGCGGAGGCGTGCGCCGAGTTGATCAGGGAGTTCTTTGCGGCCAAACGCAACTCGTAGGTCAGATGTATTCCGGTCAGTTGTCCGGGGAATCCGATGCCGTAGTCGGACCGTCGGACGGAGTAGAAAAAGAACGGCGCCCGGGAGTGATCCGGGCGCCGTTTGTTCTGACCTAGGTGTCTACCCTAATCCCTGGGGAGGAGGCCCTACTGAGGAATCTAGATCGGATGGACCAAGCGCGGGGATTAACCCTCTAGGCATTGTTGTGTTGACGCAGCACTCGACTTACGTGACCACACCTCATCTGCTGCCGGATTGCCGTTCGCGGCCGTCGTCATCGAACGAGCCCATCGCCCTGGCTCCTTCGATGATCGACGCGATCTCCCGTGCGCACGCGTTCGCGCCTGCGGCGACGCCCATCATTCTGTACGGCGAGAGCGGTACAGGAAAGACGCTCTTCGCCGAGTACATCCATCAGCTCAGCGGTCGTGCAGGCGGATTCCACCCCTTTAGTGTGGGTATGGTCGCACCGCAACTGGCGTTGGATGAGCTGTTCGGGCACGTCCAGGGGGCGTATACCGACGCGCGGAAGATGCGCACGGGAAGGATTGCGACAGCGGGCGGTGGGACATTGCTGCTTGATGATCTGCACACTCTAGACCTCGGTGTTCAGAAGCAGCTGCTCCAGGTAATGGACCGGGGAACGTACAGCCCGGTAGGGTCCGACCGCGTGTTGACCGTGGCGTGTCGGGTCATCTTGGCGATGACGGATGATCCCGATAGTCTCATGAAACGTGGTTTGTTGCTGAAGGACCTTCGTTATCGCTTTGGTGCATGCGGGATCGAATTGCCGCCGCTTCGGAATCGCAGGGAAGAAATTCCGTTGCTGGCTGGACGGGCGCTCCACGCGTGCGCAGAAAAAACGCGCGTGCAGGGACCGAATAGGTTCAGCGACGCAGCCATTGCTGCGCTGTGCTCCGGGGATTATGAGGGCAATGTCCGTCAGCTTGAAGGCATTGTCCTTGGCGCGTCCTTGATAGCGAGTGCGAGGGGTGCACCAGAGATTGACGTGGAGCATCTGCCAGTGGATACGATGCCCCAGCTGCAGTATGAGCGGCACGGACCTAGAGTGGCGAATCGCGTCATCGTTGAAAAGGCGCTACGGATTACCGGTGGGAATCTGACGAAAACAGCTCGGTTGCTTGGTATAAGTCGGAACACGGTTAGAACAGCCCGCGACTTCCTAAAGACAAGCCCCTCGCGTGGCGAACGCGAGACGCTCTGAGTAAGCCGCGTCGCGAGGGTCTAAGGCTGTGGTTTGCAGCTCATCGATGAGGGTACAGTCCAGCGATTGGGCGAGCGCCAGCCGCGCCGCGTCGTGTTCGCGACCAATGCCGATCTCGAAGAGGCGGTTCGGGAAGGGGAATTCCGCCAGGACATATTTCAACGGCATGGGAGTGTTGGTGGTGCAGATGCCGGCGCTCCGGGACCACCGCGAGGATATCCCTGAGCCGGCAGCGCGCATTCTGATTCGTAAGGCGCACGGGGCAGGTCAGGGATGTCCGGCACTTACGCGATCGATCCTTGACCGTCTCGTAGCGTTCGACTGGGCCGGCAACGTTCGTGAACTTGAACACGCACTGGAGCATTATCTACCATTTCGAAAGCCCCCGGACGTCGTACGCCGCCCGGGGCGTGATCCACGGGAGTGGGAGAACGATCTCGACGATGTTGTACACAAGCACGTCGGCAATATCGCGGCCACGGCACGTGAACTACGAATCAGCCGAAAGGCCGTCTACAAAGGATTAAAGCGACGAATGAACGCCCTCGACACTGAATTTCAGCATTCGAAGTTCTTGGTCTGGCGGCCCAGAATTCGGACCGCGTAACAATCGGCAGCATGGTCGTTGTTAATGATGTTGTTCCACGTGTCGAAATCGTATCCATTATTAACGATGACATTCCGACCCGGAGGGCAGGTAATGTTCAGTGGGTTACTGGTATCACATGGTCGGACTTCGTAACGGTCCGCCATCGTGCGATGGAATAGTTCGTGCAATAACAGCAGCTGCACATCAGTGAAATCGAGTTTACCGTCCTCGATAAATGAGTTGGCACTGACGTAGATCGCGTGCGGTCTGCGCTCAGAGCGCTCAGCGGCTCTACCGTGCAGATCCGGGTCGGTGTTGGGCAAAACGTCACCGAACAGAATGTGCCCTAAATATGCTTCGCGCTGTGCTGACGGTAATGCAAGAATGGCGTCCCAAACGTTGTGCCAGTCTCCAATCGATCCACCATTGTTCAACCAGTTCTGCTTGCCCCACGAATACTCTGTGAATTCCCGCCAGTCATCCATGCCGTTGCCATTCCAGTCCTCGAAGACGTCCCCGGATCCACTGCAATCATTACTCCAGCACATCTGCGCATTGAGGATTCGTTCGGTCGTGGGACTCAGGGCATACCGGATGTAGTTCATGCGCATGCCGCTTGGATCCTGCCCGAGGATTGGATTCCCGTTGCCGTAAACATAGGAATTCGCACCTGCGGACTCTCCAATCGGATCTTCCTGCACAAAGCGACGTTGCGCCGGATCGATGTAACGCGCGCGGAAATAGTACCAGCCCGTTTCCGAGTCGTACTCGCGACCCGTCCAGCGATATCGCAACTCGAATCCGGGGCCGTTGGTGTTGGAGTCAACCGCGGTTCGCACACCATAGGCACCGAATCGCTGATTGAGGATCCAGGTGCCGTCGCGCTTCACCAAGCCCCGAACGTTCTGGAGGACGTCCTGCACGACATAGAAATGGTTGCCGCTGCCGTCCCGGATTGTCAGGAGGTCATCGATGCCGCCCCAGACATACTTGAGCCCCATCGCATTACTCGAGTCCGATTCAAACGCGACGTTTGGACCCCGATAGACGAAGCGGGTATACGCTACAACGCCACCGGTTGCATTCGAATACACGCGCTTGGCGATCCGGCGCCCCGACACATCGTAGGCGTACCGCGCAATCAACGTCCCATTTCGACGTACGGACATCAGACGGCTGAGTGCATCATAGACATAGGTCCAGTTCGTGCTCCCCTGCGTTGATTGGATCAGGTTGCCGTCACGGTCATAGGTGTAGTTCCAGGTCCCACCACCGTCAGTTCGAGAGAGCAAGCGGTTCGTGGTGATATCATAGGTCTCGCCACCAGCGGTGGTCCGTATGTTCCCCAGACGGTCGAATCCGAACGTGTCCCGAACAACCCAGCCCGTCCCGTCCTTGTGCTGAATCCACGCTGTGAGTCGTTCCCACCCATCGAAGTTTGCTGAGTCGCGGATCGTTTCCGTCGGGGCATTCATGCCGTGCTGCTCCGTCCACACAGGCAAGAGCGGCGGACCATTGGAATCTGGATTCCACACTCGATCCCACTTTCCCGCGATGAAATTCGGGGACGTTGAAACGGTATGGGTCAACGTCTTGACGAGCCCGACGTTGCTGAACGTTGGTACGCGCGACTGCTGTGGACCACTGCTCAACCAGTACGGTCCAATCGTTCTGCCCTGTTGATCGAACATGTACTTCAGGGTGTCGGCGAACGGCGTGAGCAACGTGTCCAAGTAGCCTCGTTTCCGTTCATATCGCATTGTCCAGGTACCCAGTGGATCCGTGATGGTCGTCAAGTGCTCGACAGCATCGTAGACATACGCTGTAGCACGGGCCGTGGCGCCCGTGTAACTCGTTTCCGCGACGAGGCGTCCGCGTTGATCATATGCCCAACGCAATTCGGGGTTCGTGCCGCCAATGGAGTCGACGAAGTTGTCGAACCGGAGACGGGTCAACTGATCGAGCGGGCCACCAAATGCGCTTCGCAAAGTGCCGACTCCGGGAATGACCATCGCCGTATCACGGTCACGTGAGTCGTATGTCATCGAGATTGTGTCGCCGCGCCGAGTAATCGCTTTTCGGACATTACCGGCGACGTCGTAGACGAGTGAGTCGCGTACAGCCATCGAGTCACTAAATGGCCGGCGACTCACCAGACGACCAAGACGGTCGTAAACAAAAAGGATGGCCTTGCCGCGATCGTTGAGACGCAACGAGTCCCGGCCCGCGCGATCGAAACGATTACCGACACGCTGCGTCAACACGGTATCGCTCGGATCCGGCCAAGTGCTGACGGGGCAGCCCAGATCGAAGCAATCGCCGGGGGTTTGCAGGATTCTGGTCGAATCGATTTGGTTCGTCACTGTGAAGAACGTCTCTCGCCGCCCATACCACACGGAGTCCGCAGTACCAGTTCGTACATGACGGGCCCCAGTTTGCACGGCGGTATTCCTCCCCGCGGCATCGTACTCGTACTGCGCAAGCACGACGCCATTTTCGTCCTTCACTGACAGGACATTCTTGAATGTCGTGTCGTAGAGGGACCTTCTCGCATGGGATTCACCGGGCGCTCGGGTAGAGTCCAATAAGCCATCCGTCCGATACCAGAACCAAGTAGTATCATTCGACGGCGTAACCGTTGTGAGGACATTGCCCTTGATATCGTAAGTCGTGTACCAGGACTGGTTGAAGAATTGGCTTGTGTGACGCACCGTTTGAATGACGCGATGATTGGCGTCGTAAATCAGGTTGTCGATCGTGAACGTGTCGCTTGCGGATCGAATGATGTAATTCGCCACGAGCCGGCGGAGTGCGTCGTAGCGGTGATAGGTTCGACTCGAATCTCCATTCTTGCCCTCATCCCACAGCGGAAAGCCTTCCGCCGAGTATTCCGCTCGGCCAAGGACACCGAGCGCGTCCCAGGTCTTCCGTGACTGGCCCCAGCGATTGACAAGCGCGCGTGTCCAATTGTTCCTTGGATCCCTGAGCTCGGTGTAAACGCTGTCCAGCGACCGTAACGCGTGCCAACCTTGACGTTCGAAGGGTGTGTATTGGATCACAGGCTTCACCGAAGCACCGGTCTCGTCCTGCACTAACGGCAAGGCAACTTGCACCGGCCGGCGGGGGAATGTGGAATCGTAGGTGACGACGGTTGTATCGGCGAGCACGCCGATCCGCTTCGTCATGACGATGGTGTTCGTTCCAGGATATGTCCCATATACGAACGTACTGGTATAAGGCTTCGCCGTCGGGGACGGCAGCGAATCGTATGTCAGCTGATTTGTTGTCGCATTGATTGATAGTAACGTCTGGCGGCTTGCCGGATCCGTCAGTGTCGAGAGTTTACCGTTCCCATCATATCCAAACGTGATAGTCTTCCCCACAGGATCGCGAAGGCTAAGGACTTGATCGCTCGAGCCACTGTAGACAATCGAGTCCTTGTTGCCATTGGCATCGAACGACCGAATGAGCCGCCCATTGGCATCAAAGACGATCTTCGATGTGCTGCCCCGAGGAGCGAGCTCCCACGTCGAGGCCGTCTGCTTGAGCCCGGTGAAGTTTGCAGGAGGCGACAGGTATAGACTGTCGCCATTGCCACGAAAAATCGCGGTGGTTCCCGAGGGTCCAACGACGATACGGTCACTCCCGGCTGGGACGAGCTGCAGCACACCGATCGGCCACCAGCCGGACCCATAGCGACTGGATCGGCGGTCGACCAGCACGACTTCAACGGAGTCGGCGGCAGTCTGCGTCGTTCCGCTTGATGTTACCCGAGCCTCCACTGTCAACCACTTCCTCGTGGGCACCGAGAAAACGGATGCGGAAAAGTCACCCTGAAGCACGGTCCGGCAGCGTCGCGCAGAGCTGGTAGCGCACGTGGGAGACGCGACCACGACCGAGTCAAGTTTCACGGCGCCGTCCCAGAGCAGAACCTTGATTTGATCCGGTGTACCGACTGGCCAGGTGAGCTCGAGATCAACGGGCAGGAGGGCACGTGGATACGATTGCCGAGTTGAATAAACGAGCCCCGAACTCTTGGCGGTGCCCATCGATGTATATGCCGGGGTAGTGATGCTGGTTTCGATATCGGCACCATTGGTCGCGAATCCTGGTCCCAATGGTGCGCCGAACTGGCGTCCCAATGTCTCAAGCGGGATCCCACTAAAGCCAATCACTGGGCTGTTGTCATTGGGTAGTACCGCCCAGCGCGTGACAGTACTGCAAATCGTGTTTTGTGCACACGCGGTCACGGATATCAATGCCGAATCCCCCGGAGCGATCCACCGCGATGAGTCGACGTCCCATTCAATCAGGCCGCGATTTGCGCGTGCGAGGGTGGTCACGGTATCAACACGGAATAAGAGGACCGTTTTCGTTGTGTCGACCGGCGACCCGTTGGTTGTAAATAGCGCTCGGATGATGGGCTGGCGGTTGCGTACGACTGCCCGATTGCCGCTGGTAAGGACAGGAGTGATAATCGTGATCGTGGGATTATTGGTGACGACAAACGAGCCCGAATCCGTGGCGACCCCCGCTGCTTTGAGCCGTACTTCGCCGCTCGTACTCCCAACGGAATAGTTAACTGTGATGTTCGCGTGCTCAGTCGGGCCAAGGTGCACGGAGCTTGGCGTCACCGTGCCGCAGGTGATTCCGCCTGTCTTTGAGCACGTCAACGTGTAATCGTCGCCCTCGGCCATGGTGCCGATGTTTTCGACGACGACGATCACCGAGTTGGACGAACTGTTGAGCGGTGCGGCGGCTGCGCCGCCATCAGGTGTGACCGCGACGGCCCACGGTTGACAATTGATGCAAAGGGGTCGGACCTGGGTGGTGTCGGTTCGGCGGTGTTTCTGCGCTAGTGCGCACTCGGGTGAACCCAACAGCGAAAACGCAGGCAGGAGCCAAACCAGCATCAGGCGAAATCGGAGTTTCATGAGCCTTCCGCGACAAGTGTTGGTCCGATAACTTGAACTCTGGATCACTCTCGGCTTTAGCAGTCCTCATGCCATCGCAATCCGCTACAACTCGTGACGCGATTACGTGTGAAAGTGACAAGTTCGTATAAGCGAACTTGTCAGCATGGCATTTTTGATCTGTAGGTACGTGTTCAGTTCACGCAGATGAGGTTGTCACATTGATCACTTCGCATCGCCTTTATCTCGAGACCCACGCACAAATCCACCCGCAGTACCTGGCACATTCCCTGCCATGCTCACAGCCGTCTTCTTATGAAAAGGCGTGGTCGTGCGGACTGCCCTGAGCTCCCAGCTCTCTCTGCCCGATTCATTCGAGGCCTGCTACCTCGAGTACAACCGCATTTTCCCCCTCGAAACCACCGAGACGCATGTGCGCGTCGCGGTCTCGGGCGACCCCAATCCCGATGTCCTCGATGACTTGCGCCACGAGTTCGGCCGACCCGTCGAGCTCGTGCCGGTCAGCGA
>Ga0137380_10006222_pt1 | contig 10633 bp, 14 predicted proteins | sample SagtaG_17_FD_104809 | JGI IMG/M metagenome (GOLD analysis project Ga0137380, IMG submission 104809) | Vadose zone soil microbial communities from Sagehorn Ranch, Mendocino, California, USA - Sage2_L_100_16 metaG | ecosystem: Environmental > Terrestrial > Soil > Vadose zone | place: USA... | reverse complement strand
TTCGCGGATTGTCAATAGGGCGTAGGGCAGCGAAAGCAACGCGACCAGCGCGAGCGCCAGGCGCGCCTCCAGCATATACGAGGGATCCAGCGGATAACCGTCCACTTCTTTGTCGACGGTCAGCTTCGCGGCTAGCCAGAACGTCAGGACTGCCGTCACCGCAACCATTCCTGCCCCGAACTTCACGAAGGAAGCCGCCGATTGGCCTCGAACGTGCGCCGCCCACAGCACCCACAGGCCACCGACTGTGAACTCGACGAGGACGATCAGCAGGGTGAAGGGAAGAGCCTGTGCGCTGATCACGGCGTAATAATGATATTTGGGCCGGCGGCAGAGGGTCAAAGGCTGCAGGCCGCGCTAAAATAGCCCCATGCTTCTGCGGCAAAGCGATAGCTCCGGCTGGGTGCTCAAGGCCCTGCGCGAATGCGCGAATACAGTCGTCAGGGAGCTGTCAGCTCTTGACGAGGATGAGCTCCTGCACTCGCCAATTGAAGGCGATTGGTGCCTTAAGGAGATCGCCGCCCACTTGAGGGATGCCGAAGAGCTGGCGTTGCGCCAGATGAACGCCATCGCGGAACGCGCGCGACGTCCCCTTCCCGCGTGGGACATCGATCTGCTGCCCGCTGAGCGGAACTATCGCTCGGCCGACCTCGGCGATCTGCTCGCCGAGCTACGTGACCTGCGTCAGGAAACCACGTACCTCCTCTGGGGCCTGGATGATGCCGATTGGCAGGAAAGTGCGGAGCACCCCTACCGCGGACGAATCAGTATCGAAACGCTCGCCCGCGAGCTGGCACAGCACGACCTCGAGCACCTCGCGGAAGTCCGCCGCCTGAAGGCCACGCTGTGCGCCGAAGACTGACAGCAGAGATCCCCCACAGCGACGGACTACGCAGGGCGCCCTCCGACCGCTAGCCGCTATAAGTCCAGCCGGTGTACGTCGATGTCATCGGCTCCGCCTCGCGCTCGACGCGCCCGTTCAGAACCCGGCCGACAACCAACGTGTGGTCACCGATTTCGACGTACTGCTCGGCCTCGCACTCGAACCAGGCCAATGCCGCGTCCAGCACTGGGCAGCCACGCTCTGTCAGCCGGTGGTCTAGGCCATCGAGCTTGTAGTGTTCGGCCGTCGCCTCGGGCCCCTCGCGTCCCTGCACCTTCGTCCCGCTGTGCGGCTGCGCGAACGGGCGCGCCAGCTCCATGCTCTCCTTGTCCGCGGCGAGCAGGTTCACGCTGAAGACGCCGTGCTTGCGCACGTTGCCCAACGTGTGCGCGTCGTTCTCAAACGCCACACCGACGAGCCTCGGATTGAACGACACCTGCATCACCCAGTCCGCCATCATGCCGTTCACCTTCTCGCCCTCTGCCTCCCTCGAGCCGATGATGTACAGTCCGTAAGGCAGCTCGTGCATCACGCGCGCGACCGGGTCTTCAGCAATCACGAGTCGCGGTGTAGCCTTCGCCCGAGCGGGAGCACATGGATGTGGATGCCTGATTCAAGCAAAATGTCGGTCGTTCGGTCTCCGAGTAGCTCGAGGACAGGCCACATGTCGGTGAAGCCCCCATATACGTCTAGGTCGTACTCCTTTGGCGCCCTCTTGTAGAATTCGAACTCGGCGTCCGGAACGCCACGACGGATTAGTTCCTTCAGTTCTTCCGCGTACTCCTCCACTGTCCGCCTTCTCTGTCGCGTCGTAGCCATGATTCGTTACCTCTCCAGTTTTGTCGCGATCGCATCCACCACCTGTCTCGCCTCTCTAAGAGCCTCCTTGGCATCGCCCCTGCTTACCGAGGCCTCCCGATAATCCGCAACCAACCGGAGCTTTAGCAGCCGATCCAGCTTCCCCTTCAGCAGAGCCGGCAACACCTTCCGGCGCCTTATCAGTTTACCCGAAACCTGGCTGATCACGAACCTGTGATCCCAGGCATCTCCGCGCGGCCTGATTCCATTCTCGATGAGAATCGCAACGCTCGCCTGGAACGCCGCATAATACGCTCGGTTCGCCGCCGAATTGGACCGCCCTGCCCGCACGTCGGCTTCCGCCGACGCCAGGCTCTCGCGTGCCTTGCGGAGAAATGCTTCAGTCTCGCGCGTCAAGAAGCGGACGCCGGGCCCACGGCCGCCTGCTGCATTCGCCGGACGGTCTCGATCAGCACATCGGGATCTCTCACCGGCGCTGAGCACATCGTCCCAAAGCACGCGTACGCCGCCGGGGACGGCTCGGCCGGCAGAGACAACGCCTCCAGCCGCTCTCCATCGCGCGCCGGGTCGAGCACCTGCACGACGCGCGAGGGCACATCCAGCCACAGCGCCGCGCGGTGCATTCCTGAAGCGGATACGACGTCCCCGACGATATTGACCTCCGCGGGCGGATTGAGCAGCGTGTCCACCTGCCGCGCGTACCCCGCCGCGAAGTACCCCATGTGCGGGTACGCGCTGACGAACGCTTCGAGCGTCGCCTGGGCGATCGTCCGGTAGTCTTCCTCTCGCCTAAGGTGATACAGGCGCAGGAAGACCTCCGCACACACGGTGTTGTCCTGGAGAGACTTCTGCCGGTCCTTCAGGCGCCCCACATCCTGCACTTCATCCCAAACGTCATAGAAGCCGCCGTTCTCGCGGTCGACAAACCGGCCCAACATGACCCGCGCGAGCTCTAACGCTCGATCCAGGTATGTCGAGTCCCCGGTCACTTCATGTGCGTCCAGCAGCGCCTTCGCTGTATGCGCCTGGTCGCCCAAGAGGCCGAGAATCTTGGGCCCGCTGCCATCGTGGAAGCGGTACATCCCACGCTCCGGGTCGCGACACTCCTCCCAGAGGAACTCCAGCGCCGCGAGAGCCGCCGACCGCGTGTCCGTCCGCTGCCCGTCCCCACCAGACGGCTCCAGCGTCCACGATGCCTCCAGGTAGGCCGAGACCGCCATTGCGTTCCAGCTCACGTAGCACGTACGGTCGATGTACGGCTCTTGCTCTCGCTCGCGATCTTCCTTCGAGAGCTTGTAGAACTCCTCGTCCGCGTCCTGCGACCCGTAGAAGAATCCCCGTTCCTTGTCCCGCAGCTTCCATTCGAGATAGGCAATCGTGCGCCGCGCCGTCTCTGCGTGCGCATCGTCCTTCGTGGACCGGTATAGCGAGAGGAGGTTGCTCAGGAGCTTAGCGTTGTCCTCCAGCATCTTCTCGAAGTGCGGCTCACTCCAATCCCGCCTCGTCGCGTAGCGGAAGAAGCCGCCCCATTCGTGATCGAACACTCCCCCGCGCGACATGAACTCCAGCGTCTTGCGCGCCATGTGCAGCAGGTCAGGATCACGCTTCTTACGATAGGCGTAGAGCAGCAGGTCGATCGCATCGGTGTGCGGGAACTTCGGCGCCTCGCCAAAGCCGCCGTACACGGGGTCATAGTTCTCGATGACGCTCCGCAGAATGTCGTCGAAGCTGCGTCCGGAAAGCTCACCCCGCTCGCCGCTCATCGCCGTCTGTCGCCGCTCGCGAAGCTCCTGGGCCTTGCCGGCGATCTCCAGGCGGTTCGACTGCCAGTGGACGTTGACCTTCGGCAGCAGGTCCTTCATCTGATCGGGCGGCACGTACGTGGCGCCGGCCAGGATCTCGCCCTCCGGCGTCAGGAACGCCGTCGTCGGCCAGCCGCCCATGTTGTACCGCGCGTTCACATCAGGCCGCTGGTCGTTGTCCACGCGCACCGGAATGAAGTGCTCGTTGACGAAGCTGATCACGCCTTCGTCCGAATACGATGTCTCGTCCATCACATGGCACCAGTGGCACCACACGGCCGAAAGCGAAAGCAGCACCGGCTTGCCGGTCTCCTTCGCCTCGCGGAAGGCGTCCTCGCCCCACCCGCGCCACTTGATCTCGTGCGCGCGGTTGGCACGGGGCGAGAAATGAAACGTCGCTGGGGCGGTCACGGTTCTAGGATACTACGCATCTATCGGCGGCGCGGTATCCGAGCGCTGCGACGATCTAAGAGGACTGGCAGCGTTCCCGCGCCCCTCAAACGTTGTAGAGACGCCCCACCGACATCGGAACGCGGGCTGAATCGCGGGGTCATCCCTGCACAGGAAGACGCGCGTTTACGACATTACGCCGGGGCGTCTCTACGTGGGTGGTGCTGCCGCCGGCGACTCGTCCGTCAAAAACCGGTCCCGCACCTCCGGTGTCGGCACCATGCATTCGTCCTTCTTCCCGAACCAGCGATACCGCCTCCGCGCGAACCAATCGTAGAAGAAATCCCGCATGAACGGCGGGATCGCGATCAACCCGTACGCCAGCGCGTACAGCCCCCCGAGCCTCCGGGCGACGCGCAGCGCCCCACCCGATTTCCGGTACGCCCGCCGATTCTCGACGAGCACAAAAGTGTCGAGCTGCTCCGGATCGATGCCGTGTCGGCGCGCTATCTCACCCCCCTTCGCCGTCTGGAGCGGCGCGAAGCGAAAGTAGCGGCGCTTGTCGCGCTTGATAACGAAGTTCACGGACCGGTTGCAAAAGTTGCAGACGCCGTCGAAGAGGACGATCGGGTGGGGATCTGTGCCTGGTCGCGAAGTCATGCCGCCGCTCATCGTACGAGAGCCTCAGGATGAGCGGAAAGCGACATGCTAACGGCGCCATCCGGGTGCACACTGGGCACGGGATAGAATACGTGCCGGGATGTTGGACGAATCGGGCGAAATCGCTTCGTTTGTGTTGGGGCTGGTCGTGGCGGGCGGATTGCTCGCGCTTGTCACCGGCGGCCCGCGCCTGCTGCGCGGCTCGAACTATTTGATGGGCGCGGTCCTGTTCTCGTCTCTCGACGGCTGGCAGAGGACCGCCGCCTCGCTAAGCGCGATATTCGCGGTCTTCTGGAGCTTCCTCCTCACTGCCGGCTTCTATTCCCCCGCAGCCGCCGCCGCGCACGAGACCGTGCCCCACGTTGGACCGGCAACGCGGGAGCTCCTGGTAATCAACATCTGGGTGCTGATCGTGGCGATCCCGCTGGCGTTTGGGCTGGTGGAGGGTTTGGTGACCAAGACGAGGGGCCTCGCGCTGGCGCAGGCGGTGCTCGGCGGGCTCGTGCACCTCCCGGCACTAGCCTTGGCGCTGGCGGTCCTCTTTCCCTGGACCCTCTGGGAGCGAGCGCGGCGGATGCTTCGCCGCGACGCGCAATACTTCCACAGGGTCTTCATCGAGATCGATAAGTATGACGCCGTGCTCGATTGCATCGCCGGTCGCCTGGACGACCACGGGCTAGTGGTCCGAGCCGTGCCGGCGCCCCTGGCGGTCCGCGTCAGCCGCTGGCTTGCTGATCACCTAGGGCCGCCGGCATTTCGCGACCGCACCCCTTATGTACTCCACGCACTGGTCGGCAAAGGAGTCGGCCTCGCCGTTTACCCCAGCCTGCTCGATCTGGTCGTCAGCAAGCGGGCGATCGGCCGCGCGCGCTCCGCGCTGTGGGGGCAGCTGCCGCCTGATGGGTTCTGGTGGACGAGGTCACCCGCCGCGCGGGAGCTGGAAGCGTCCATTCTCGGCAGGTACGGCGAACTGCCCGACGACGTTCCGGCGAAGCTCGCTGCGCTCGAGGGCGGACCAGACGAGTGGCGCGCGCTCCAGCAGGAGTACCTGATGGTGACTCACGGTCCCGCGGCCCAACGTGCCGAAGTGTAGCGAGTGCCCTGAATACTGGCAGCTTCGCCACCGCGTTCAGGTCACTGCGATATTGTTCCCCGCTCAGCCACGTTTACGCCAACCCCTCGACCGCCACCAGCACTTCTCCTGCCCACGTAGTCGGGTGTACGGTGCCCATGATCGCGAGGTTCTTCGCGCCCCAATCCACGGCGAGGCGATTCGATTCTTCCGCCGCCTCTTTCGTTTCGTACACGCTCACCGAAGTGACGGTCCCGCGCGACCGGTGGTAGGCCGAATAGTATGAGACGAAGCCGTCAATGCCGGACAGTATCGGCAGTAGATCGTCCCTCACACGCCGGAACCCTTCGTTGCCGAAGCGGGGGTCAGACTGCTCGAAGCTGCGGACGACGAGATACATGGGTTCCCCCTGTCATTCTGAGCAGCGACCACGCGGGCACGCCGTACAAACGCTCTTCGCGAAGGCCTGTCCTGAGCGCGGCGATAGCCGCAGTCGAAGGGAATCTGGGGCGGGACCAGGCCTCGATCGCGGAGAACATTTTAGCGCCCTAATTCGGCCACCAGCTCCGCCACCAGCTCATACCGCCCGAATGAAGGCACCAGGTATACGCCAGCTGCCTTCTCGCGGCAAAGCGCGATCGTGTCGCGGGCCATCGCCTGGCCCTCCTTCGGGCCGCGCTCTTCCCCCGCCTTGCGCATGCGCTCACGCACCTTGTCGGGCAGGAACATGCCCGGAACCTCGTTGTGCAGGAACTCAGCATGGCGGGAGTTCGCGAGCGGTAGCACACCGACGATCACCGGCTTCTTGAACTTGGCTGCCCCGTCGAGGAACGTCTCCAGCTTCTTTTCCTCGAACACGTTCTGCGTGACGAAGAAGTGCGCGCCCGCCTCGACCTTCCGTCGCATCAGCCGCAACTCCGGCTCCAGCGGGTCCGCGTTCAGGTTCGCCGAGCCGCCGATTACGAACGACGCCTGTCGCCCTACTGACTTGCCCGTGAAGTCCACTCCATCGTTCAGCAGCTTCAGAAACCGCATCAGACCGACCGCGCTCACGTCCCACACGCCGACGATGTCCGTGTAGCCGCCTACAGAAGGCGGGTCCCCACGCAGGCAGAGGATGTTGCGGATGCCCAGGACATGCGCGCCCACCATGTCGCTGTGGATCGCCATCGCGTTCCTGTCCCGCGTCGTGTAGTGCATGACGATCTCTACGCCGACCTCTCGCATGAGGAGCGTCGACATCGCCAGCGGCGACATCCGGATCTTGGCCGTCGGGCTGTCCCCGACGTTGATCACGTCGACGCCCGCCTCCTTCAGCAGCCGAGTCCCCTCGATCGCCTTCCGCGCGCCAAGCCCGTGCGGCGGGTCCACCTCCACCGACACGATGAACTTCCCGGCGTCGAGCTTCTCGCGGAAGGTCAGCGGCTCCACTGCCGGGGCGGCCCCGTCAGGCGATGTTTTCGGCGCCTGGATCTTTGCGCCGGATGCCGTCGTTTCGCCTTCGGTCATGGTTCGTTAAGGGTAGGGGATACGAGGAGGGGAGGCAAGCAGTGCGGAATAGCACGATTCTCGCATCTGCGCTACACTATTGTTCGTTATTACTGTGGAATCCTCCGATGCGCGCTGGTGTCGCCTGCCTGCTTCTCGGCATCACCGCGATGATGCTCGCTTGCGGCGGGCAGGGTGAGGCCGGTGCGCCAAGCGATTCGCCGACCTCAGCGGCGACAGAAGCGCCAAGCCCATCGGCCTCCCCACCGCCCCTGACGCCGCAGCCGTCACCCACAGAAGGCGCCACCGCGACGGACTGGGCCGGTATGATCGCGGGCGTAGCGGAGTATTTGACGGCCAACGGCGGCTCGGCGGACTGCCTCGCCGGCCTATTTGCTGAATGGAACATGCCGTCCGACGGCACGCCGTCTTGTGTCGCGGCTGATCTCGATGGCGATGGTGATGACGGGTACGTTGTCCGGCTAACACGCCTTCCCGGACCAACGGATAGCCGCGGCTACTCGGGCACATGGCTAGCGGGCGAAATCCTCATCTTTGACCATGATCCAGGAGCGTATTCGCCGGTGTTCAACTTGGCTGATCTACTGTACCCGTGTCCGTACCCGCCATGTGGAGAGCCCGTGTTGTCCAACCCCGTTATTTACTCCGTGCAGGATCTGAACGACGACGCAATTCCAGAGCTCGTTTTCACGTCGGGGCACTGTGGAGCGCACACTTGCTTCATTAATTTGCATATCTTTACGAAACGTGATGGTGCCTATGTCAGCCTTCTTACACCACAGCAAGGATCGGGCGGCTTTGTTTCAGTTCCTCTCGCCGATGACCAGTTGCGCGTTGAAGATATCGATGGCGACGGCATCTCCGAAATCGTGCTTCGCCAGGGCATGGTAGCGTCGGCCGGTGCCGGGCCTCAGCGCGAAGCTGTGTTGGTGTATAGCTGGGATGGCGAGAAATTTGTCTTGACCCATACTACCTACGATCAGTCGAATGCTGAGCCCTACGCGCTTTATTTTCTCATCCGGGATGCCGACGATGCCTTTATTCGAGCAAGCTATTCGGACGCCTCGGCACTCTATAGGGAAGCGCTTGAGCAGCCGGACCTGCCAGACAATTACTTTGGAGCTGGGGATTCCGCAGAACTGCGAGCGTATGCGCGCTTCAGAATCGGGCTCTCATTCGCGGCGACCGGTGATCCGCCTTCAGCGCTGATGGCGCTAGATGACACAGTCGCGGCCGACCCGCAAGCATTACACAGCCGTCTCGCCGAGCGCTTTCGCGACGCATATGCCCCGGCTTCTGACATGGCTGCGGGCTGCTCCGCTGCCCTTGCCTTCGTCGACGAGAACGCGGATGCCTTCCGGCAGGTCTGGGAGTATGGCTATGCCAATCCGAACGTGGGAGTGGAGAGAACGCCGCTCTGCCCCTTCTAGTTTCGTAAACTAGGGACGTCATGCCGATCCAAATCACCCGCGAAGACGTCCAGCGAATGACGGCCGAGGGGGCCGTCCTCATCGACACGCTGCCCGAGGGCGAGTACGTCGAGGAGCACATCGCAGGCGCCGTCAATATCCCGCTGCGAAAGCTCGACCGCCAGACGACGGCGCACCTCGCGAAAGATGCACCTCTCATCGTCTACTGTTACGACGCCGACTGAGATATCAGCCCGCGGGCCGCGGCGCGGCTCGAGAGCCTCGGCTTCACCCGCGTGCACGACTACGTTCGCGGCAAGGCAGACTGGGCCGTGCACGGCCTGCCGCTGGAAGGCCGCACAGCCGGGCGCAGGCGCGCGATCGAAGTCTGCCGCAAGGATATCCCGACCTGCGGCCCGCACGAACGGCTCGGCGAGGTGCGGGACCGCGTGCGAGCGGGCGGCTACGAGATGTGCGTCGTCGTCAACGAGCGCGGAATCGTGCTCGGGCGGCTCCAGCGCAAGTCATGGGAGAAAGAGCCCGAGTCGTTAGCCGAGGACTGCATGCAGCTCGGCCCGCCCACGACGCGGCCCGACCACTTCCTCCACGAGGTCATCGGCCGCTTCCGCAAGGGGAATCTCGACAGCCTACTGGTCACATGGTACGGCCGCGACGAGGACGGCGGCCGGCTTGTGGGCGTGTTGTTCCGCGAAGACGTCGAGCGCGTCCTCGCCGAAAACGAGCGGCTTCCGCGCTGAGAGCCTGGGCGCGCACGGCGCCGGCCGCGCGCGTCAGCGAGGTAATCCGCTCGTAGTCTTCCAAATGTCATTCTGAGCGCCGACCACTCCCTTGTCGACCAGACGCTTCTCCGCGAAGGAATCAGGGGGCGGGGCAGACGTCACTTGTCGGCGCGGGTAAATGCGACAGCGATGTCGCCTCTAGCGCGCACGCGCGTCCGCCGCCTCTCGCATGAGCCCGACGATCCGCTCGTAGTCCTCCTCCGGGATCTCGTGCAGGTTGCCCTGGAAAGCGAGGCGCCAGTTGTCGCCCCAACGCTGCGTGAACGCAAGGCCAGGCGCGATCTCGCGCACGTCCGGGTACTGGTCCGCCTGCAGTATGATCTCCGGCTTAGCCTTCACCCGAAAGGGATAGTCCTCGCCCGGCTTCTTCTCGCTCTTGAACACCTTCGAGTGGTCCTCGAAATACTCGGAGGTCACTTCCGCTATTCCACCGAACTTCATGATCTTCGTCAAATAGAAGATCAGCTTATCGCCCGGCCGCATCCTCGAGACCTCGCCGCGTCGCGTGCTCTTGAACCCGAAAACATCGAACCCGCGCGATTCCGCGATCCGCATGTTCTCCTCAGACCCAACGACGATCCAGTAAGTCATGCCACTTCCTCCTGCGCGGCGACAAGTCTACCCCAGCCCGTAAAACCTGAAGGCCCCGATGCCCTTTGGCACCGGGGTCCTTATAGTCGTCTGGTCTAGTGTTTAGCGGCTAGTGGCTGCAAGCCTTCGCTTGCCCGCCGCCCTCAGCCGTCTGGAACGACGTGCCGCAGGCGCAGGACTTCACCGCGTTCGGATTGTAGATCGTGAATCCGGCCTTCATCAGGTCGTCCACGTAGTCGATTTCAGCACCCTCGAGCAACGGCGCGCTGTCGGGGTCCACCACCAGCTTGATACCGCTATGCTCGACCACGAGGTCCTCGTCGTCGAACTCGCGGGCCAGCGCCATCCCGTACTGGTAGCCGGAGCAGCCGCCGCCCACTACGAACACGCGCAGGCCGCCCTCCGTGACGCCCTTCTGCTCGAACAGCTCTCTCGCCTTGACAGCGGCCTTATCGGTCATTGACAGCATCATCGCACCTCAATTTTACAAGCGATTCCTTCGGAAATCGCCACCCTTATCGTATCGGAGGGCAGCAAGCCTGTCAACGAGATCACGCCGGCACGCCCACCGAATGCAGGTCCTCCGCAAACCGCGCGTACTCGGTGAAGTGGAAGCCGTGCATCCCCACACCGCGCGCCGCCTCCGCGAAGTCCGCCCGGTCATCCGTGAACACCGACTGCTCCGGCGCCAGCCCCGC
>Ga0137380_10006221_pt1 | contig 10633 bp, 7 predicted proteins | sample SagtaG_17_FD_104809 | JGI IMG/M metagenome (GOLD analysis project Ga0137380, IMG submission 104809) | Vadose zone soil microbial communities from Sagehorn Ranch, Mendocino, California, USA - Sage2_L_100_16 metaG | ecosystem: Environmental > Terrestrial > Soil > Vadose zone | place: USA... | reverse complement strand
GCCGACAACTACGCGTTCTGGGTCAACGGCACCCAGGGCGGGGAGAGCGAGGCGCTGCTTGGCCGCTGGCGGCGCAGCCGCGGCGTCGGCGACGAGATCGTGATCGCGACCAAGCTCGGCGCCCGGCCGCTGGCCCCGGGCACCAGCTACACCGACAACGCGGAGGGACTGTCGGCCCGGGTGATCCGCGAGTCCGCCGAGCGCAGCCGGGACCGGCTCGGCATGGCCAGGCTGGACGTGCTGTACGCGCACATCGAGGATCCGGCGGTGCCGCTGGCCGAGACCGTGGATGCCTTCGCCGCGCTGGTCGCCGAGGGCACCGTGGGCCTGCTGGGGGTGAGCAACCACTGGGCGTGGCGGGTGGAACGGGCCCGCAGCCTGGCCGCGGCGGCCGGGGTGCCCGGCTATGAGGTGCTCCAGTACCACTACAGCTACCTGCGGCCGCGCACCGACCTGCCGGGCCCGCTCTCCCCGGACGGTGAGCAGGGTGTGCTGGGCGGCGACCTGCTCAGCTACCTGCGGGCCGAACCGCAGCTCGCGATGGTCGCCTATTCGCCACTGCTGAACGGCGGCTACGTCCGCCAGGACAAGCCGCTGGACGCCGAATTCGACCACCCGGGCACGCCTGCCCGGCTGGCGGCGCTGCGGGAGGTGGCGAAGGACGCCGGCGCGGCGGTCAACCAGGTGGTGCTGGCCTGGCTGATCGGCGCGGAGGTCCCGGTGATCCCGCTGGTCGGTGCCTCCTCGGTGGCGCAACTGGACGAGAGCCTGGCCGCAGCGGACCTGGAACTGACCGCGGAGCAGCGCGCGAGGCTGGACGCAGCCCGGTGACCGCGGCGCCCGGTCCGATCGGGTTCAGGGCGTGGCAACAGGCGGCACGACGTTGGCCCGGACCACATCGGCGTAGAACCTGGCGCTCGCCTTCGGGATCCGGCGCTGCGTGCCGAAGTCGACGAACACGATGCCAAAGCGCTTCTGGTAGCCGCACGCCCACTCGAAGTTGTCCAGCAGCGACCAGACGAAGTAGCCGGCCAGGCTGGCCCCGTCCCTGATGGCCCGGGCCGCGGCGTCCAGGTGCCGGTGCAGGTAGCTGACCCGGTCGACGTCGTTGACCTCGCCCTCCGGGTTCACGTAGTCCTCGGCGGCGCAGCCGTTCTCGGTGACGAACAGCGGCAGGCCGGGCGCGTCCTTGGACAGGCGCATCAGCACGTCGTAGAGCCCATCGGCGTCGACCAGCCAGCCCATCGGCGTCCGCGGCAGCTCGTCCGGGCGGTACTCCACCACGCCGGGCGCGCCGGCCCGGGACGGTTCCTCACCGCGCCGCAGGTCCGCGGGATCGCCGGCGCGCAGGTAGATGCAGGAGTAGTAGTTGACGCCGAGGAAGTCCAGCGGCTGGCTGATCGTCTCCATGTCCCCGGCCGCGATCAGGTGCGCCGGCGGGACCAGGTCCGGCCGCGCGGCAGCCGGATAGCTGCCCTGCAGCACCGGTTCGAGGAACAGGCCGTTCACGCTGGCGTCGGTGATCGCCCGCCCCTGCTCGACCGTGCCCGAGCCGCGCTCCCCCAGGACCTGGACCGGATGCATGTCAAGGGTGATGCCGACCGGAGCACCCGGGGCGGCCGCGCGCACCGCCTGGACGGCCAGCCCGTGGCCGAGCAGCAGGTGATGGGTGGCGGCGGCCGCGGCGGCGGGATCGCGGACTCCCGGGGCGTGCTCGCCGGTGCGATGCCCGTGGCTGACCACCACCTGCGGCTCGTTCAGCGTGATCCAGCGGGCGACGCGGTCGCCGAGCGCCCCGGCGACGATCGCCGCGTACTCGGCGAACCGCTGGGCCGTGTCGCGCACCGCCCAGCCGCCCTCGTCCTGGAGTGCCTGCGGCAGGTCCCAGTGATAGAGCGTGACGGTGGCGGCGATGCCGCGCCCGGAAAGCTCGTCGAGCAGCGCCCGGTAGTGGTCCAGGCCCCGCTGGTTCGCCGCGCCCCGGCCGGTCGGCTGGATCCGCGGCCAGGAGACCGAGAACCGGTAGGCGCCCAGGCCGAGCGATGCCATCAGCGCGACGTCCTCACGGTACCGGCGGTAGGAGTCGCAGGCGATGTCGCCGGTGTCCCCGCCACGGACGTTGCCCGGCGTGCGGCTGAAGGTGTCCCACACCGACGGGCCTCTGCCGTCGGCGCCGGCCGATCCCTCGATCTGGTAGGCGGCAGTCGCCGCTCCCCAGGTGAAGCCCTGCGGGAACGGCTGGGCACCGTTAGCACCGGAACCCGTTGTCGTCATCAGCCCTCCTTGGCGCGTCGCCGGGATTCCGCATCGCCCGGCCGGCGGGCTCCCGATCACCCGGCCGGCGGGCAGGCTCCCGACCCGCCGGCCGGCCGGCTCGCCATCCCCCGGACGGGAGGAATTCGGCGACCGCGCGGCTCTTGACGGCTCCCGGGCCGGGTCCTAGTGTAAGCGCTTAGATTTCCTAATGTAAGCGCTTAGACCATGGATGTAACCGCTTAGAATCCGGCTCCAGTGGGGGAACCCCTGTGGTTACGCTCTACGACGTCGCGCGGCTGGCCGGTGTCTCGACCGCGACGGTCTCCCGGGTCGTGCACGGCCAGGACCGGGTGCGGGACAGCACCCGGGCGCGCGTGCTCGAGGTCATCGAGCAGCTCGGTTACGTCCCCGACGGCGCCGCGCAGAGCCTGTCCCGGCGCCGCAAGAACGTGATCGGCCTGGTCTGCGTGGAGCGCCAGTCGCCACGGCAGCAGTACGACATCGAGAGCATGAGCCTGCTGTTCTACGACGAGATACTGCGCGGCGTCGAGGCGCGCATCCGGCACCACCAGTGGTCCCTGCTGATCACCTACCTCCAGGAGGCCAGCGACCCGGACCTGCCCCGGTTGCTCTCGCTGTCCGGCCAGGTCGACGGCCTGCTGATCGGTGAGGGCGTGGTGCCGTCCGCGTTCCTGGCGCGGCTGGCCGAGCGGCTGCCCGTGGTGGTCATCGCCGGGGACCCCGGCGAGCGGGCGGCCGATGTGGTGACCGCGGACAACCGGGCCGGCTCGGCCGCCCTGGTCACCCACCTGATCGAGGACCACGGCAGGCGGCGGCTGTACCACGTGGACGGCCCGCCGACCGCCCCGGACGCCAGGGAACGGCGCCTCGCGCTGCACGAACTGCTCGGCGCCCATCCGGGCTGCCAGCTCGTCGGCAGGTACGAGGGCCTGTTCAGCGTCGGCAGCGGCGAGGAGGCGGGCGAGAAACTACTCGCCGCACGCGGTGACTCACTGCCCGATGCGGTAGTGTGCGCGAACGACCAGATGGCCATCGGCGTACTGCAGGCCTTTGCCAAGGCCGGGGTGCGCGTCCCGGAGCAGGTGGCGGTCGTCGGCTTCGACGACATCTTCCCCGGGAGCCTCTATGACCCCCCGCTTACCACGGTCCACCAGCCGATGCGCCTGCTCGGCGAGCAGGCCTGCACCCGCCTGCTCGACCGGATCGCCCGGCCGGGCCTGCGGCCCAAGGTGGAGCTGCTGCCCACCGAGCTCGTGCTGCGGTCAAGCTGCGGCTGCCCGCCCGGCACCGTGATCCGCCGGCCCGTTCAGCCGCTGCCGCGCGGCCGCCGCGCCCCCGCTGCCACCACGCCGGGCACTCACGCACCGGGCTCCGCTCCGCCGGGCACCCGCGTACCGGGCACCGCCCCGCCGGGCACCGCCGCGCCCGCACGGCGCGGCCGCCGCAAGAACCCAGACGCCTCGGACTAGGGAGCCGGCGATGCCCTTCATCGTCCGCCGCTTGATCTTCTACCTCGTCGCGGCCTGGGTGGCCCTGACCATCAACTTCTTCATCCCCCGCGCGATGCCGGGGAACGCCGTCGAGAGCATCATGGCGAAGTTCCCCAACCTGCAGCCGTCCGCCTACAAGGCGCTGCAGGCGATGCTCGGCGTCGGCCACCCCGGATCCCTGTGGGACCAGTACGGGGCGTACCTGGGCAACGTCCTCCACTTCAACTTCGGCGTTGACGTGACCAATTATCCGGCCAATGTGTCCACCCTGCTTGCCCAGACCATCCCGTGGACGATCACCCTGGTGGGCACGGCCACGGTCATCGCCTTCCTGGCCGGGACCGTGCTCGGGATCGTGGCCGGCTGGCGGCACGGCGGCTGGCTGGACCGGGTGCTGCCCGGGCTGATGTTCTTCCAGGCGGTGCCGTACTTCTTCCTCGCGCTGATCCTGCTGGAACTGCTCGCGGTGCGCGGCCACGTGCTCCCGCTGGGCCAGGGTTACGCGGGCGGCCTGGTGCCTGGGTGGCACTGGGACTTCATCGTCAGCGCCGTCTACCACTCGCTGCTCCCGGCCTTCACCATCGTGATCGCCTCGGTCGCGGGCTGGATGCTGCAGATGCGCAACGTGATGATCACCACGATCGGTGAGGACTACATGCTCGCCGCGCAGGCCAAGGGCCTGCCCGGCCGCCGAGTGATGTTCAGCTACGCGGCGCGCAACGCCCTGCTGCCCCAGTTGCAGGGGTTCGGGCTGGCAGTGGGCTTCGTGGTGTCCGGGGCCATCGTCATGGAGATCGTCTTCTCCTACCCGGGCATCGGCCTGCTGCTGCTCAACGCGGTCACCTCGAACGACTTCCCGCTGATGCAGGCGATCTTCCTGGTGATCACGTTCGCCGTCCTGCTCGCCAACCTGATCGTCGACATGATCATCGTCGCCATCGATCCGCGGGCGCGGGCACGAGAGGGGGCCCGATGACCGTCGCGCTGCCGATCAGCACCGACCCGGCCGTGGTGCCCGAGGAGCACCAGCCGCGGCGCGGGCTGTGGCGGCGGCTGCCCACCCGGGCGAAGGCCGGCGCCATCATGCTCGGTGCCTTCATCCTCGCCGCCATCATCGGGCCGCTGCTCACCCCCTACGACCCCTCGTTCCAGAACCCGGCGCCGGGCCTGTCGCTGCACCCACCGGACGCGGCGCACCTGCTCGGCACCACGCAAAGCGGCCAGGACGTGTTCTCCCAGCTCCTGCTGGGCATCCGGCTCACCCTGGAGCTGGCACTGTCCGTGGGCGTGGTGGCGACGGTGCTATCTGTCGTCGTCGGCGTGGCGGCGGCCTACCTCGGCGGGGTGTGGGACGAGGTGCTGTCGCTGGCCACCAACGTGTTCCTGGTGATCCCGGCGCTGCCGCTGCTGATCATCCTGCTGGGCTACCTGCCGCAGAAGGGCCAGACGGCCACCGTGCTCGTGCTGGCCGGGCTCGGCTGGCCGTGGGGCGCGCGCTTGATCCGGGCACAGACCATGGCGATCCGCGGCCGGGATTTCGTGGCCGCTTCCCGCGAGACCGGCGAGCGGACCTGGCGGATCCTCGCCTTCGAGATCGTGCCGAACGAGGTGAGCCTGATCGCGGCGAGCTTCGTGAACACGGTGCTCTACGCGATCGGGGCCTCGGTGGCCCTGGCCTTCATCGGCCTGGCCGACCTGACCAGCTGGAGCCTGGGCACGATGCTCTACTGGGCGCAAAGCCAGCAGGCGCTGCAGATAGGCGCCTGGTGGTGGTTCGTGCCGCCGGGCCTGGCCGTGGCGCTCATGGGCACCTCCCTGGTGCTGCTGAACAGCGGCATCGACGAGCTGGGCAACCCGCGGCTGCGCGACGCCGGCGGGGCCAGCGCGGCCGCCTGGCACAAGCTGCGGCCCACCGACCCGACCCCGGTGCTGGGCGCCGCACCAGCGCGCAGGCGCTGGCGCGGCGGCCGCCAAGCAGGCGGTGAGCTGCCGTGACCGGGCCGGTGCTGGACATCAAGGATTTCTCCGTCGTCTACCGCACCCCCGGCGGTGACGTGCGGGCGGTCACCGGTGTGGATTTGCAAATGAACGCAGGCGAGGTGGTTGGCCTGGTCGGCGAGAGCGGATCTGGCAAGTCCACGCTCGCCTACGGCGCCTGCCGCCTGCTCCGGGCGCCCGCGCTGATCACCGGCGGCGGGGTCACCTACCGGGGCCGGCGTACCGCCGGGCCGATGGACATCCTGCGGCTGGGCCCGGCCGAGCTGCAGCGGCTGCGCTGGCGGGAGATCGCCATCGTGTTCCAGAGCGCGATGAACGCACTGAACCCGGTGCTCAACGTGCGCGACCAGATCCTCGACGTGATCCACGCCCACCTGCGGATCTCCCGCGACGAGGCACGGGACAAGGTCGGCTCGCTGCTCGACCTGGTCGGCATCCCCCGGGCCCGGCTGCGCGGCTACCCGCACGAGCTGTCCGGCGGCATGCGGCAGCGGGTGATGATCGCGATGGCGCTGGCCACCGATCCGGAGATCGTCATCATGGACGAGCCGACCACCGCCCTCGACGTGGTGGTGCAGCGCGACATCCTCGCCCAGATCGTGGAGCTGAAGGAACGGCTCGGTTTCTCGATCCTGTTCATCACCCACGACCTGTCCCTGCTGCTGGAACTGGCCGACCGGATCGCGGTGATGTACGCCGGGCAGCTCCTGGAGGTCGGCACGGCCCACCAGTTGCAGCACACTCCGGCGCACCCGTACACCCGGGGCCTGCTGAACTCGTTCCCCTCGCTGCGCGGCGCGCGCCGTGACCTGGTCGGCATCCCTGGGTCCCCGCCCGACCTGCATGACCTGCCCCCCGGCTGCCCGTTCCTGCCGCGCTGCGGCTACGGCACGCCCGCCTGCACGGACATCGACATGAGCCTGGCGCCGGTCGCCCCGGCCAGCGCACCCGGGCACGTCACCGCCTGTCCGTTCGTCCGGCCGGACACCCCCGCTCCCCCGGGCCGGCCGGACCGTCCGGCCGAAGCGAGCCCGGAGCCCGCCACGAGCCCGGAGCTGACGTCATGACCAGCGCCGACGGCACCGGGCCGGCACGCGGCGAGGATGTCACGTCGGTCGCCGCCGAACGCGGCCCGCTGACCATGGCGGCGGTCGCGCTCGGCAAGGACTTCCGGCTCGGCCGCGGCCAGGTGCTGCACGCGGTCCGCGGGGTCAGCCTCGGCCTGTACCGCGGCGCCGTGGTCGCCCTGGTCGGCGAGAGCGGCTCGGGCAAGTCGACGGTCGCGAGGCTGCTCGCGGGCCAGGAGCGGCCCACCGCCGGGTCGATCCGGCTGGACGGCGCGCCGGTCGAGTTGTCGGGCCGCCGCGCCTTCCGGCGGCACAAGAGCAAGGTGCAGCTCGTCTTCCAGGACCCGTTCTCGTCGCTGAACCCGGTGCACACCGTGCGGTACCACCTGGACCGGCCGGTGCGGCTGCACCAGGGCAAGCGCGGGGACGAGGCGGCGCGCGAGGTCGCCGCCCTGCTTGCGCAGGTGCGCCTCACCCCCGCCGGGAACTTCCTCGGCAAGTTCCCGCACGAGCTGTCCGGCGGCCAGCGGCAGCGGGTCTCGTTCGCCCGGGCGCTGGCCGCCCGGCCGAGCGTGCTGCTCGCCGACGAGCCGGTGTCCATGCTGGACGTGTCGATCCGGCTGGAGATGCTCGGCCTGCTCGACGACCTGCGCCGCCGGTTCCAGCTCGCCATGCTCTACATCACCCACGACATCGCCTCGGCGCGCTACTTCGCCGACGAGGTGCTGGTCATGTACGGCGGGGAGATCGTCGAGCGGGGCCCGGCCGAGGAACTGACCCAGCGCCCGGCCCATCCCTACACCCAGCTCCTGGTCGCCTCGGCGCCGGATCCCGACAACCTCGGCAGTACGCTGCGCGGCGGCACCGCGACCGGCGGCACCGCGACCGGCGGCACCGCGACCGGCGCCCGCCAGCCCGCCGGCACCGGCCCGGCGGCCACCGGCTGCCCGTTCAGCGCCCGCTGCCCGCTGGCCGAGGACCGCTGCCGCACGGACGACCCGCCGCTGCTGCGCGTGTCCGCGGTGCGGGCGGCCGCCTGCTGGCGCCTCGATGTCGCCGCCCCCGGCATCCTCGCGCAGTCGCAGGGGGGTGGGACATGACGAGCTAGCCCGCCATCGCAGAAATCGGGGGCTCTCGACCGTTCGACGACAGGAAACCGAAATGATCTCCAGATTGATAGGCCCCAGAAAGCTGGTAGCCGTCACCGCGGCTGCCCTCCTCGCCGCCGGGGCGGGCGCATGCTCATCGAGCACCTCGACCACCTCGTCGGCCTCGGGCTCCTCGAGCACGCTCGTTATGGAGAGTTCGCCGGAGAGCACGATCACCCAGGCGTTCAACCCGTTCATTGCCACCCAGGCCATCTTCGGCATGGGCGCGGACGGGCTCATCTACGAGCCGCTGCTCCAGTTCGACATCGCCGCGCCGCCGAAGTACTACCCGTGGCTGGCAACGTCCTACCAGTGGTCCAACGGCGGCAAGTCGGTCACCTTCACGATCCGCCAGGGCGTGAAGTTCAGCAACGGGACACCGATGACGCCCGCCGATGTCGCGTTCACCTACAACCTCGTCAAGAACAACAAGGCGATCAACCTCGCCGGGCTGGCCATCTCGAGCGTGAGCACCTCCGGCAACACGGTCACGCTCACGTTCCCCGCGGCGCAGTACACCAACCTGCAGTCCATCGCCGGCGTGCCGATCCTGCCGGCGTCGATCTGGAGCAAGGCCGGCAACCCGGCGACGTACGCCGACGCCAACCCGGTCGGCACCGGTCCTTACAAGCTCAAGACCTTCACCCCGCAGGGCTTCACGCTGACCAAGAACCCGGGCTTCTGGGACATTGCCAAGGTCAAGGTCCCGAACGTCTACTTCCCGGTCTACACCTCCAACACCGGCGCGCTGTCGGCGCTGTTCTCCGACCAGATCGACTGGACCGGCAACTTCATCCCCGGCCTGCAGAAGGATTTCGTCGCCAAGTCGCCGGCCTACCACCACTTCTGGGAGGCACCGGGCAGCACGAACGCCTTCATCCCCAACCTGAACAAGTGGCCGACCAACCAACTGGCCGTGCGCAAGGCGATCAGCCTGGCGGTGAACCGCACGGTGCTCGCCTCCGAGGGCGAGGCGGGCCTGGAGAACCCGGTGCTCAACGCCAGCGGCATCACGCTGCCGACCTACTCCGCCTGGAGCGGGCCGGTCGCCTCGGACACGGTGTCCGCCACCGGCGACGCCGCCGGTGCGCAGGCGGTGCTGAAGGCCGCGGGGTACACCAAGGGATCCAACGGGTTCTTCGCCAAGGGCGGGAAGACCGTCTCGGTCACGCTGATCAGCCCGGCCGCGTACACCGACTACGCGGAGGTCGGCTCGATCGCCGCGCAGGAACTGAAGAACGCCGGGATCGACGCGACGTTCCAGGGCATCAGCGTGAACGCCTGGAACGCCGACATGGCCGACGGCAACTTCACGCTGGCCGAGCACTGGTCCAACGGCGGCGTCACCCCCTACAACCTGTACGACAACTGGCTGGACAGCGCGCTGGCCAGCGGCACCGCCGCCACCGGCGACTACGAGGGGCTGAAGAACCCGGCCATCGACTCCGCGCTGGCCCAACTGGCGGGGGCCTCCACGGTCGCCGCGCAGACCGCCGCGCTCACGCCGATCGAGAAGTACGTCGAGGCGAACCTGCCGGTCATCCCGATCACCACGGCGTCGGACTGGTTCGAGTACAACTCGCAGCACTGGGTCGGCTGGCCGACGCAGTCGAACCCGTACGAGTCGGGACAGCCCTCCGGCAGTAACAACAACGCAGGCACCGGCACCGACGAGGTCGTCATCCTGCACCTGAGTCCCCGCTGACCCAGCGAGCGAGTTCCCCGCCGAGCTAGCGAGGCAAGCGGGCCCGCCCCTGGGAAACCGGGGGCGGGCCACACCCCAGCAGCACGTTATCCCAGCACGGAGGCTCAACCTGTCATGACAGCGCCCCGGAAGCTCATCCCCGTACCCCCCTGGCCGGGCGGCCCGCGCTATCGGGCCCGTCATCGTCCTGTATTAATAGCCGCTGCGCTGCTGGCCGCCAGCGTGGCGCCGGCCGTCACCACCGCATCGGCCGCAGCCTCGGTCCAGCACGCGGCGGCCCGCCATGCAACGGTCCGCCCGGCCATCCACCAGGCGGGCGCGCCGGACTTCGGGCCGAACGTGTACGTCTTCACCCCGAGCATGCCGCAGAGCCAGATCCAGGCCACCGTCGATTCGATCGCCAGCCAGCAGGTCGGCAACCAGTTCGGCACCCAGCGCTACGCGCTGCTGTTCGAGCCGGGCACCTACGGATCCGCCGCCGACCCGCTGTTCTTCCAGGTGGGCTACTACACCAGCGTGGCCGGCCTGGGCGCCTCGCCCGGCGACGTGGTCATCAACGGGGCCGTCGACTCGTTCAACCAGTGCAGCGCCGGCAGTTGCACCGCGCTGGTGAACTTCTGGCGGTCGCTGTCCAACCTGACCATCAACTTCCCCGCGCCGCAGCCGGGCGGCCCGTGCGCGCGGTCGGCCGAGTTCTGGGCGACGTCCCAGGCCTCCCCGGTGCGGCGGGTCGCGGTCAACGGCTTCACCTCGCTGATGGACTACTGCACGGCGCCGAGTTTCTCCAGCGGCGGCTTCATCGCCGACTCGCAGTTCTCCGGCAGCACCGTGCTCAACGGCTCCCAGCAGCAGTTCGTGGTGCGCAACTCGAACCTGGACGGCTGGACCAACGCCGTCTGGAACCAGGTGTTCTCCGGTGACAACGGCGCACCCGCGCAGAACTTCGGC
>Ga0137380_10006209_pt1 | contig 10641 bp, 9 predicted proteins | sample SagtaG_17_FD_104809 | JGI IMG/M metagenome (GOLD analysis project Ga0137380, IMG submission 104809) | Vadose zone soil microbial communities from Sagehorn Ranch, Mendocino, California, USA - Sage2_L_100_16 metaG | ecosystem: Environmental > Terrestrial > Soil > Vadose zone | place: USA... | reverse complement strand
CGGAGACCGGACAGAAAGCCATCACCGCTATACTTGTCGCGCTCCGCTCAACCGTTCAAGAATTAATGCCGAAGGCCGCATGAAATTCGTCGCGCCACGCAAAGAATCTACGGATCAGTAGTATAGAGAACACGGAGCACGAAGATCAGTGCTCCTGCGGCCGTTCGAGGGCTACCAGGAGGTGCGAGTTCATGAAGCGCAGTTTCTCCAAGGCCAGCAAGACTGGCTTCCGCAGAATCGCCAGTTTCCGGCCCAGCGGCGGGGCAAGCGTCAGCGAGCGCGCATAAACTTTACGCCCATACGGAAACAAGCGCTGCAATTCCGCCCCGTAAATGCCAACGGTGTTGGGATTGAACGGATTGAGCCAGAAGTCATACGAGATGAGAATTCCGTTCGGCCGCAACAAACTCCAAAGGACTTCGGCCGTGCGCGTTCGTGTCTCCGGATCCACGATGGAACTCAGCATCATCGACTGATGCACGACATCGAAGGACTGCGGGGTGAAATCAAGCTCATGCGTGGGCTTGAAAATGAAAGTAATTTCTGTTCCCTGATTTGCCTGGCACCAATCTCGCCAAGGTTGTCCGCGTTTGTCATTGCCGAAACAATGGATCTGCCGTGCTCCCCATCGACGGCAGCAGATCTCCAACCATTTTCCGTTTGCGCATCCTGCATCGAGCAGCCGCCGTTCGTCCAGAGGCGTCAGTGCCAATGCTGAAAAGAGGTCGTCATAGTGCCGCAACCGCGAATCAAACATGACCTCGTCGGCGAGGTGAGGCTTCGCGTTCCTGCAGGCCCCAAATAGAGCTCGCACCCTATGCGATTGCCAGCGGGCACTTCGAGCGACACCTGTCTTCATATGACCACATCGAATCGTGATTTTTCCTTGATGATCCGTGCGGGCACGCCCGCGGCGATGGCGAAGTCCGGTATGTTTCTTGTCGCTACGGAGTTGGCCGCAAGGAGTGAGCCGCGGCCAATCGTCACACCCTTGGTGACGACGGCGTGAGCGGCGACCCAGGATCCCTGACGCACATGAATCTGCGCAAGCGTGCTCGGTCCATGACGATAAGAGCCGTCTTTCAGCGTGTGGTTTCCTGTGACTAGCACCGAATATGGCCCGAGTTGCACCTCGTCTTCAATGATGACTCCGCCCCAGGCATGAATCCAGCAACCCGTCGCGATGTAGACATCACGGCCGATTTCCAGGCGATTCGAGAAGTTAATTGTTACTCCCCGCGCGACCTGGAGATTTCCTCCACAGGCCAGGAAGCACGGACGGAGGAAGAAGCCTCGTAGACGCATGACCGGGCTAAAATCGGGCAACCAAAATGTTGCGAGAGAAACAAGGTGAAACCAGAAATACTTGAGCGGCCGCATGCGTCTTGCCTCTCTAGTTCTGGCGGGCACCAATCGGCGGCCGCACCCTACTCCTGTAGAACCCGCAATTCAGCGCCCTCTGGATTTCGTTCGAGTTGGTCAAGCACAACGCCGACGAATCGCTCGAGAGTGTGCGCTCGGGAGGAGGCGAGTCCGTTCCGTATCAATGCACGCCGCAGTTCGCCATCGCAAATTACGCGTTCGATTGCCCGAGCCAATGCGTCCGAACTCTTCGGGGGGACCAGCAAAGCGTCATATCCATCGGTTACCGAACTGGGCACACCTCCGACGGCAGTCGAAATGCACGGCAGGCCGTGCGCGCGCGCCTCGACCAACACGTGCGGCGTGCCCTCCGAAAGACTAGGAAGCACAAGCATGTCCGCGGCGCGCAAACAGTCAAAGATCGGTTTGCCGTAGGACATGTACCCTTCCCAATGCACGCGTTCACCGATTTCCCGCGCTGTGACGATTTCGTCGAGCCGCCGGCGGTAATCCGGAAATTCGCTCGGTCCCACAAACAGCAATTCCCACGGCAAATCCGTCTTGAGCCGGCTGACGGCATCGATAAGGTATTCGATTCCCTTCTCCGGGCGGATGTAGCCCACAAAAAGGATGCGGATTGTCGCACCCTGGCAGGTGTCATTGCGGTGGACGAACTCGCCCTCCCGAAGGGCGCTCGAAACTGCCGTGATGGTTCGCGGAGACCGGTAAGCCTCGGCGAGTTCGCGACCGTTGCAGATAAAGACGCCGTTCGTAAGCCACCGGCCGATCCGGGTGAGAATCCTGTCCTGGAGCGCGTACAGCAATGCAAGCATATCCAGCAGTTTGCCTCGTCGTGGGCTGGTTCGCAGCAGAGCAATCGGATTACCGACAATCCAGTGACACACCGGCCGCTGAAATGCAAACGCACATAGATACAGCATCCCGACGTAGGGGCACATCCCTCTAACAAAGAGCAGGTCCGACCGGCGGCACACCTGAATATAGGCGCGAAGGATTCCGAAGAAATGCGGCAGCGCGCCCAGCGAAGTACGCCAGAACGGCTGGGCAATCAATTCGAGATTCGATGCCTCGAGCGGCATGTCTGCCGGCGCGGGAGGCGGGCCGTATACCACACGAGTGCAAATCAAAAGTTTTTCGTAGCGAGTGGCGAGTGCGTCGGCCACCCTGCCGGACGCCGCCTGCATGTAAATTCCATCGGCGTTCACGTAGGCGCGAACCGGTGTGACGTATCCCAGAACTCGATTCATGTCATCTCCCGGAAGGAGGAATACTCGACAGTTTGCGGAAAAATGTGGATTCGGGGTTCAGGGGTTAAACCCCCTGAAGAGAACGCGGTCTTTACGTCGTGCCTGAAGGCACGACCCACAAAAATTGAGAGTTCCTCCTAAACCTGTCAAGCCGGTGATCGGGAATAGGGTAAACGCAAGGCCATCAAGCTTCGCCAAAATTCCCGGGCGTCCTTGGCGCCGAATGGCCAGAAGCAAAGTGGAGAAATGCGCAACAACGCTGACGCTGTAACGATCAATAGAACGATCTGAAAGCATGCGCTCAACACGACGGCCCAAGCCATTCCCATCAGACCGAATTTCGGCAACAGCAGTGCCGCGCTTGCGGCTAAAACTCCAGTTCCCAATAATTGGCTTGCCAGACCGGGATAGGGGCGTCCCGCGCCTCTGAGCCCCTGAATTAATATGCCGCTCGGCGTAGTAAGCGCAGCTGAGGCCGTCAAAATGACCGCGGGCCCTATAGCTTGGGCAAACTCCTGGCCGAACAATGGCCCGATGAGGAAGGGGACAAAGCAGGAGAGAAGCAGGCAAAGACCTGCAGAGGTAAAAGTCGCCTGGCGGAACGTTTCCGTAAGAATTTTGCCTTGCTGATCGACACTCTTTTCGTTGGAGAGCGAGGCAAAAGAAGTAATGCCCAGCGCCTCACCCAAGGAAGACTGCGCATTGCTGAATGTTACCGCGACAGCATAAATCCCTGCCGCCCCGGCGCTCATAAGACTCACTACGATGATTTTGTCCAGTTGAAGTGTCAGCAAATTGCTGGCTGTGGCCCAAAAGTACGGGAGCCCGCGGCGGAGCAAACGGAAGCATTCCGTAAACTGAAATTTGCCCGAAGCAAACGACTCCCCCTGGAGGAAGAAGCGCAAAATCACGGTAAGCGCATGGCTGGTCAGATAGGCCCAGATGAACCACTGTACTTTAGGTTTTTTGTTTAGCGCGATCAGGCAGATAAGAATCACGTAGAAAACAAAAAATGAGGCCCGCACGGAGTTGTACCGCCGCCAGCGCATGCGGCCGTGCTCGATTGCCAGCAGAGTCTGGTTAAAAATCCCGAGAGGAATCGACAACAGGCAGACACGAACCAGAGAAGCCAAGTAGCGTCTATCCAACGGCAGCAAGTATGGGATCAACCAGAATCCTATTACAAAATATAGGCATGCCGCCGCGAATCCCACTGCCACAGCCGCTCGAATCCAATCAGACTCCTTCCGCGGGTCGGCAGCCACCTCGCGGGCAAGCGCCCAATTGCATCCCATCAATCCGAGATTGCTCAGAATCATGGGCCACAGCATCACAGTGGCGAGTTCCCCTCTGGCGGTTGGGCCCAAAACGCGGGCAGTCAAAACCCCGGTGATCAAGCCGCAGAATTGGATGGCCACACTCGTGTAGAAAGTGGCGAGATTCGCCCTGGAAAAAATCATATCAAAGCCGCTAAGTAATCTTTTTTCAAGGGCTCCGAGCAGAGCCGACGCTATTCCGGAAGAGTGGTGTACTCGGAGTAGCAATACGCGTGACGCAAATTACCGTTCGAATGAATATCGAGATTGTTCAGAACGATGCCGATGAGATTTGCGCCGGCGGCACGCGCCTGCGATTGGGCGTACTGGACCACCTGCCTGGGGGTGTCCCCGCCCTTGACGACAAGGATTGTAGCGTCCACCACACTTGCCAGAATCCGGGTGTCGGCTACGTCCAGCAGAGGTGGAGAGTCCAGGATGACGAAGTCATATTCTGTCGTCGCTTCCTGTAACAAGGCACGCATGCGGTCCGAGGAAATAAGTTCAGCGGGATTCACAGGAAGAGGCCCGCAAAGCAGCACATTGAGGCCGCGAACAGCCGTGTGATATGCCATGTCTTGCCAAGTTCCCTCACCTGCCAAATAACTGCCCAAACTTGAACCTCCTTGCGGGAAGTACTTCTGTATTGCCGGACGGCGCATATCCGCATCGACCAGCAGCACGCGCCGGCCTAGCTGCGCCAGGGACATGGCAAGGTTCGCGGCGATTGTGGTTTTTCCCTCTCCGGGATGCGCGCTGGTTACCAGGATGGAGTTGGCCGAATGGCCGCCGCTTGAAAGAAGGACAGACGTTCGGAGCTCACGGAAGGCCTCTGACAAATCTTTATTTTGGGGCGATGCCGGATCGTTTCCGGGATGGGTGAACGCAAGGATTTCCTCCGGGGGATTCCGCATACTGGTCAGGCCCACGGTCAAGCCTCGCTCCGTACCGATATGAACTTTGACGCGATAGCCATCCAATGACTCGAGCGTGGGAATCAGAGCCAAGGCAGGCAGCCGCAAGAAGCGGTCCACGTCTTCCGCATTTTCAATCGTTTGGTCGAAATGCTCTTGAAAGAGAGCGGCACAAACGCCGAGTCCCAATCCCAGGATCGCTGCGAGCCCCAGATTTACGAGAACCTTCGGTGAAACCGGTTTGTAGGGCGCCTTGGCCGCATCGACAATCCGGATATTGCTCGCCTTCAGGCCGGCCGAAACGCCGGCCTCCTTCAGCCGTAGCAACAAGCCCTCGTACATACTCTTGTTGCTTTCCACATCGCGGCTCAAGATTCCGTATCGCACCGATTTTTCGGCGATGAGGTTCGCTTGCTTTTGCTTCTCGGTAAAGGCTTGTTGCACGAGGGTTTCGCGCCTCACCGCGGCGAAGTAATCGTTGCTGATTCTTTGCACGGCACGCTGGCGTTCGCGGTCCAGGGCAGCCTGAATTTCCACGATCTGGCTCTGGACTTGCTGGACCTTGGGATAGTCCTCGGTGAATGTTGCGGCCAATTGAGCCCGCTCGCGCTGGAGTTCCGCCAACCGCACGCTGAGGTCCTGCAAGAGTTTGTTTTCAAACACGCCGGGCAATGACCCATAGTCACTCGATCGCACCAGGCGGTAGAGAGATTCCTTTTCGTACCGTGCGGCTTGTGTTTTTGTGAGCTCTTCCTGAAGTTCCCGAAGACTCTGATTCACAACATTTTCGGAATTCCCTTTGTCCGTTTCCAAAAAGAGTAGATCATTGTCCGCCGCATATTTCTGGAGTTCGTCTTGCGATTTTTCAAGCTTCTCTTTCAGATCCAGCATCTGCTGCGACAGCCACTCGGAAGCCTTTTGCGTGGCATCCCACCGCGCCTCGAGGTTCTTCTCTATGTAGTTAGAAGCGAGGGCGTTGACGACGCGAGCTGTAAGAGCAGGATCCTCCGAGTCAAAACTGATCTCCACCGCGCGGCTGCGTCTGAATGGTTTGACGTCCAAGCGACTCTCGAAGCGCGCCAGCACAGTTTCCTGAATCGAAGGGTCGCCCCCGATCACACTCGCCCCGGCGGGAAGGCGAGCAGCGGCAGCGCCTTTGCTTGCGGTCCAAGGCCAAGAACGTTTCGGAGGACGAAATTCCGCGACTTGATCCAGGCCTAGCTGGGTGATCACGCGCTCTGCCAAATCTTCGCTGCTGAGCACCTTGTACTCCGTCTCCAAATAGGCGTCGGAGACTTCCTCGAGCTGAAAGAGTTCCTGCGGAGTTATGAGGTTGGGGTTTTCCTTCTCGATCTCAAGCAGCGCTTTCGCCCGGTAAATGGGTTTCTGTTTGAGTGTCCCAACCAGGACCACTCCGAACAAGACGGTGAAAGCAGTCAAAACCGTCCGCCGCCGCTTTCGGATCACCTTCCAATAGGCCAGGAGATCGGGGGCCTTTTCAATTTCGACGATGTGGGCCGATACATGGGCGCCGCGGCGCGATTCCAGGGGAGTTTCGCCCGGCTTGAAGACTTCCATCTTGTTATTGTCAGCCTTCTCTTCAGGCATTTCTCACCACCTGTAGATGGCCACGCCTGTCGCGGTTGATAGGACGGCTTCCGCGCCGCGGTAAATTGCGCTCTTGGCTGAACTGTCGGGAACGAAGATGATGTCTCTTGGTTGAAGCAGCGGGTCGGGGGCCTTGCTGGCCAGGATTTTCCCAAGATCGACGGGGATCTCGATGCGTTTGTCCGTGCTTTGATCCGTGCGGATGATCCGCGCCTGACTTTTCAAGGAAGTTCGAGTCAGGCCTTCCGCGAGCGCCAGCGCCTGTAGGACAGAAATGTTCTCGTTGCTTTTCAAAACAAAACCTCCCGGCTTTCTGACGTCGCCAACGACATACACGATTCCGGCGCGGGTGACTTTCACAATGTCGCCGGGATGAACGGGAATATTGAAGGCGGGGTCCACGGATTCCAGCAGGCTCTTGAGGTTGACCTCCACGATTTCGCCTGTGCCTTCTCGTCCAGGGAGGCGCGCGGGCCCGCTTGCGAGCGCTTCGCCACGGGTCGACTGGGAGACGGTTTCGCCCTTTTGCGTTTCCTGTTCCGCGTTGTCTCTGCCGCTCGACCCCGGGATACCCGCACCGCGCATCACCAGGACCGTGTCGCCTGCATCGTCGGCAAGCCCCTCAGCCATCGAGAGGAGTTCGAGTATGGTCTTCGTGCCCCGAATTTGGAAAACCCCCGGCTTCTTCACCGCGCCAACGACCGAGACGGGGTGGCTTTGCAATTCGCGGACAAAAACGCCGACGTGGGGATCTTTCATGAACGTTCGGCGCAGCAATTCCTGCAAGACCGATTCGAGTTGCCCGGGAGTCAACCCCCCCGCTTTTACCGGCCCCAACAGTTGAATTGAAATCTCTCCATTCGCCGAGACACGCAACGTGCCGTTAAGTTCGGGAGCTTCGAAGACAGTAATATCCAGCACGTCGTCTGGGCCAATCCGAGGCTCATCCACTGGGGGCTCTGGCAATGCGCGTGAAAGCGTCTTGCGGGACTGCTCCAGGCGCCCGTTGAACTCCTGGATGACTTCCCCTCGAAACGAAGAGGGGCTCTTCCCTGCGGGCATGCCTTGCCCTCGCATGGATCCCAACCTAAAGAGAAATACCATGCCTAAAAGAACTGCTGACCTGAGGGGCGCCTGATTTGCGTGATTCGTTCCCACGGCAAAAGCCTTTCAAGGGCAGTTTTGCGCTGCCTGCTTGGCAGCGCGTCCGCTGCCGCTCATGAGTAACGATAGAGGCTCGAGTCTTTCTGAGGTCTTGACGCCTGCCGCGGTGAGGGGCGCTTCGACGCTGTGATAGAGAACTACTGGCAAGGATATGAGCACCGCAACGAAGATCGCGATTTGTAGCCCGAAATTCAGACTCCTGCAAAGCACAAACCCAAGCCACATCGCAAAGTAGTGAAGCAAATATATGCCGTAGGAGTATTGCGCAATCCTTCGGACTAGCCGCGCAAGAAAGGTTTCGCGCAACTCCCGGAAAAGACATGCGCCCCAGCCGATGCCAAAGCAAATGAACCATCCGGTTTGGATCGGCTGGCTTGCGGAAAAAAGCACGAACGCAGCGCAACACAGCAGCAGAAACACGGGCCACAAGAAGGAGGGCAACACGCGGGGCCGGCGCCAAAGTTTGTAGGCGACAATGCCGGGAAGAAAACAAGGGGCAAACCGCGTGAATTTCAGGAGCGCTTCCACGGGCGATCGGATGCCTCCTTCGCTCAAAGGCAGCAATCCAGTGGATAGCCCGAGCGAATACCACACCGCCACGGCTGACCACCAAAATACAATTGTGCCCCACGCCGATTTCAGGCGTGACGCCAAGAGAAACAGTGCGGGCAAAGCCAGGTACATCTGAATTTCCAGCGGCAGGCTCCACAGGGGACCGGGATTCGCCTTCTGTAGGGTCACATTCTGAATCAGCAGCAGGTTCGCAACGAAATTGCCAGCATTCTGGTGCAGCAAGTCAAATCTTCCGAATTGCAGATCCGAAGGAATTCGGAATAGGTAAACAAAAGTGACCACCAAGATCGCCAGCGGATAGATGCGGAAGCACCGCCGAACCATAAAAGACAGGAACAACGGCGCGTTCGAACTCGCGCGCTGCCGTTCCATCGAAAACATGAGAACCAACGTCGTATGAACGAAAAAAAACATGACGCCCAGCAGTCCGAAGTCCGTCACTCTCACCTTGCCGAACTGCCAGTTGAAGAGTTTGGCCAAATGGAAACCTACCACGAGCAGTACCGCTGCGGATCGAAGGAAATCGAGATTGAAGGACTTTGCGGCCGGCTCTTTCCACAGGATCGAACTGCCTGCCCCGGCCGTAACTGGTGTCGAATCCTTTGCTACATCGGCTGGATATTGCGTTGGCACGCGGATGGCATTGGCGTCGAGAACCCAGGGTGAATAGTGGAAATCCAGGCTGCCCACTTCGATCTCCTCTCGGCAACTACATCCGGCGGAATCCTGCTCTCCAAACTAAACGTGGTCCGGAGCATGAATTAAGATACTGTTGTCGTAAGCGGCGATGGGCCACCATTAGCGCGGAATTCTCACGAGTGCGGGATGGATCTGCTCTGCGATGTTAGTTTGCTATGTCGAATCGCGCCGCGGCTTATGGAGGTCTTGAGTAGCACAGGCTTCAGCCTGTGTGGTTTGAGTGGCGGCCAATCGACAGAACACAGGCTGAAGCCTGTGCTACTGAATCGCGCCGGCCCCCCTGTAGCTGCTTCCGATAAAATCGGCCGGGAATCTCCACAGAGTTCTTGTGGGAAATTCGCATTGGATCGAAGACCAGACAGACGCAAAACGAAATGCCAATCGTCAGGGGAACGAGAGCCACACGGGCGAGCCCAACCATGGGCCGCAGGCGTCCCTGTGTTGCTAATCCTCAAATTCGTCGCGACGCGTCTAGAATTTTCGGATCTCCCCGGAGGGCCGGGCTTCAGAGTCTGTGTGACAACCTGTGCGCGAAACGCTTTTGTAGCGTCGGCCTTCAGGCCGACAGTGTGGATTCAAGCACATGCCCGCCTGAAGGCGGGCGCTACATAGACCAAAAACAGGTTCTCACACAGGCTCTAAAGCCCTTTCTCTCCTCAAAGTCTAATGTCGGAGCTAAAGCTCCGACCCACAAGGCCTACATTTGCCGATTCGCGGGGCTACTCGCTTCAACAACTATAAGCCGTCTCATGAATCGGCTTTGTGGGTCGCGGCTTCAGCCGCAACATCACAATCCAATAAAAACCGGGCTTTAGCCCCTGAAGCTTCAGGGCTTGAAAGCCCCGTACATCTGGAGGGTTTTTGTCGGACCTGAAGGTCCGACGCACAAAGCTCGTTGCGAACAGGCCGTTTTTTTTCAGGCGAACTCAAACACGGAACACTAAGTTTCCATGCCATCCAACCCACGCATCGGCTCACGCACCGGGCGGGAGACTGCCGGCGGAGCCGGGGCCACGATGCCCGGGCCGCGGCCCGCGACTCGTGTTAAAATTTGCGGGATTACTTCCTGGGACGATGCGCGCTTGTCGGTTGACCTGGGGGCTTCCGCGCTCGGATTCAATTTTTATCCGCCCAGCCCGCGTGCCATTAGTCCCGCGGACGCGTGGAACATCATTCGGCGTCTTCCGCCATTTGTCGAAGCGGTGGGCGTGTTCGTGAATTGGCCGCCGCTGGTGGTGGCAGCGCTGGCGCGAGCGTTGCGCTTGCATACGGTGCAACTCCACGGCGGGGAATCGCCCGGAGAAGTGGCAGCGCTGGCGCGCACGCATCGCGTGATTAAGGCCGTGCAGGTGGGGCGAGGATTTCGCGCGGCAGGTCTTGCGCGCTTCCATCGTGCCGATGCGATTCTGCTCGACGGATTTGCGCGGGGGCTGCACGGCGGCACGGGCCGCACGCTCGATTGGAATCTGGCGCGGGCGGCGTGGCGTTATGGCCGAATCATTCTGGCGGGCGGTCTCTCGCCAGAGAATGTCGCCGAGGCTATCCGAGTTGCCGAGCCTTATGCCGTGGACGCCGCGAGCGGCGTTGAAGCGCGTCCCGGACGGAAAGATCCCGCGCGTTTGCGCGCGTTGTTTGCTGCCGTGGAAAGCGCGCACGGATAACCTTGTGGGGCCACCCTTCAGGGTGGCATCTGGATTCCAGCACATGCCCACCTAAAGGTGGGCGCTACACGGCGTG
>Ga0137380_10006207_pt1 | contig 10642 bp, 7 predicted proteins | sample SagtaG_17_FD_104809 | JGI IMG/M metagenome (GOLD analysis project Ga0137380, IMG submission 104809) | Vadose zone soil microbial communities from Sagehorn Ranch, Mendocino, California, USA - Sage2_L_100_16 metaG | ecosystem: Environmental > Terrestrial > Soil > Vadose zone | place: USA... | reverse complement strand
CGACGCCAACGGCATCGTGAACGTGTCCGCCAAGGACCTGGGCACGGGCAAGCAGCAGTCGGTGCAGATCACCGGCGGGTCCGCGCTGCCCAAGGACGACATCGAGAAGATGGTCAGGGACGCGGAGCAGTACGCCGAGGAGGACCGCAGGCGCCGCGAGGAGGCCGAGGTCCGCAACCAGGCCGACTCGCTGGTCTACAGCACCGAGAAGTTCCTCGGCGAGAACGAGGACAAGGTGCCCGATGACGTCAAGTCCGAGGTGCGCGAGGCGCTCGCTGAGGTGAAGAAGGCGCTGGAGAGCAACGACACCGAGACCATCAAGTCGGCCAGCGAGCGGGCCGCGCAGGTCAGCCAGAAGATGGGGACCGCCATCTACCAGCAGGCCCAGGCGCAGCAGGCCAGCGAGCAGTCCAGCTCGGCTGACGGCAGCAGCAGCAGCACGCCCGCGGACGACGAGGTCGTCGAGGCCGAGATCGTCGACGAGGACGACAGCGAGAGCGGGAAGCGCTGATGCCACCATCGGAGGAGACGGGCTCCGGTCCGGTCATCCACGACCACCGGCGCATCGACCCGGTAACCGGTCAGGTCCGGGGGAAGCACGCGGCGTCCAAGCCGGCCGGCACCAGAGGTGCCGGCCGGCCGGCCCCCGGGAATTCCCCGGCCGAACCCGCCGAGGCCCCCGAGCCGCCCGCGCCGCCCGCGCCGCCCGAGCCGCCCGCGCCGCCCGAACCCACCGGATCCCGTGCAGAACAGGACTCCGCGGAAACGCCGGAGTCCCCCGAAGAGGCCCCAGAGATGGTTACAGCGCAAGCAGTCAAGGGCGGCAAGCAGGCCGCGGACCTCCAGGCGCAGCTCGCCGAGCGAACCGCCGACCTGCAGCGGCTGCAGGCCGAATACGCCAACTACCGCAAGCGCGTCGACCGGGACCGGGCCGCCGTGCGCGAGCAGGCCGTGGTCGGCACGCTGAGCGGCCTGCTGCCCGTGCTCGACGCCATCGACCAGGCGCGGGAACACGGGGAGCTGTCCGGCGGTTTCAAGTCGGTCGCCGACTCCTTGCAGGCGGCACTCGGCCGGCTCGGCCTGGTGACCTACGGAGAAAAGGGCGACCCGTTCGACCCCAAGATCCACGAGGCACTGATCCATTCCTATTCACCGGATGTCACTGAGGACACGTGCGTTGAGATCCTGCAGCCCGGCTACAAGGTCGGGGAGCGGATCCTGCGGGCCGCCCGGGTCGCCGTCGCGGAACCCGCGACCGGCCCCGACGGCAGCAGCAACGAGCCCGAGTGGGACATCGACGAGGAAGAGAACTAAGCCCAGCGAGGCACCCATGAGCGAGCTGAAGGGGCGGCGGCGCCGCCTTACCCGCGATCCAGAGGAGCGCGGCCTGGCCCGCGGGCCAAAGGGGCGCGGCGCCGCCTGGACTGAGGAGCGAGGAACGAGCGACGAGGGAAGGCGGCGCCTTGACGGCGCCCCGGAGGCGAGCGGGCAAGGAAAATGAGCACTAAGGACTTCCTCGAGAAGGATTACTACAAGGCGCTGGGGGTCGCCAAGACCGCCAAGCCTGCCGAGATCAAGACGGCGTACCGCAAGCTGGCGCGCAAGTACCACCCGGACGCGAACAAGGGCGACGCCTCGGCCGAGGAGCGCTTCAAGGAGATCTCCGAGGCCTACTCGGTGCTGTCCGACGAGAAGCGGCGCAAGGAGTACGACGAGGCGCGCTCGCTGTTCGGCGGCGGGTTCCGGGTGCCGACCGGGCAGCGGCCCGGCCAGGGCGGCTTCGGCGGCTTCGACCTCGGCGACATCTTCAACGGCGGCGCGGACGGCGGCGGCCTGGGCGACCTGTTCGGCGGGGTGTTTAACCGCGGCCGCACCAACACCGCGCAGAACCGGGCCCGCCGCGGCACGGACGTGGAAACCGAGACCACGCTGAGCTTCAGCGACGCGATCGACGGGACCACGGTGGCGCTCCGGCTGACCGGCGAGGGCCCGTGCCCGACTTGCCACGGCACCGGCGCCAAGGCGGGCACCGTGCCGAGGATGTGCCCGTCCTGCCAGGGAACCGGGCAGTCGAGCAGGAACCTCGGCTCGTTCGGGATCTCTGAGCCGTGCAAGGAGTGCCGCGGCCGCGGCCTGGTGGTGGACGACCCCTGCCCGGCGTGCACGGGCAGCGGCCGGGCGATGAGCTCGCGCACCATCCAGGCCCGCATCCCGGCCGGGGTGGCGGACGGCCAGCGGATCAAGCTCGCGGGCAAGGGCGCTCCCGGCGAGCGCGGCGGTCCGGCCGGCGACCTGTACGTCCGGGTGCACGTGAAGCCGCACCCGGTGTTCGGCCGGTCGGGGGCCAACCTGACGGTCACCGTGCCGGTGTCGTTCGCCGAGCTGACCCTCGGCGCGGAGGTCAAGGTGCCGTCGCACCGGGGCGCCCCGGTCACCGTCCGGATCCCGCCGGGCACCCCGAACGGGCGGACGTTCATGGTCCGCGGCAAGGGCGTGCGGCGCAAGGACGGGACCACCGGCAACATGCTCGTCACCGTCGAGGTGATGGTGCCGCAGGACCTGACCAGCAAGGCCCGCACGGCCATCGAGGATCTGCGCGAGGCCACGGCGGGCCAGGACCCGCGCGAGGAGCTACTGGCCCGGGCCAAGGAGTCGTAAAGGAGGGGAGATGACATGAGCACCCCGTATGAACTATCGGATGACCTGCCGGTGTACGTCATCTCCGTGGCCGCTCAGCTGTCCGGGATGCACCCGCAGACGCTCCGTGCCTACGACCGGATCGGCCTGGTGTCACCGGGCCGCAGCCAGGGCCGGGGGCGGCGCTACTCGATGCGGGACATCCTGGCGCTGCGCGAGATCCAGCGTCTCTCGCAGGAAGAGGGCGTGAACCTCTCCGGCATCAAGCTGATCCTGGACCAGCACCGGGAGCTCGAGCAGGCCCGCAGGCTCGTCGCCGAGCTGCGCGCCGAGCTGGCCCAGCTGCGGATGGAGCTGGAATCCACCCGCGCCGTGGCGGCCCGGCTGGCCGAGCTGCGCCGCAGCGGCAGCGACACCACGCCCGGGCTCGTACCAGTACGAAGCACCCGGGTCGCGGTCTGGGAACCGACGACTGGGCCGTCCAGCGGAACTGGGCCGTCCAGAGGAGATAAGTAATGGATGACAAGCTGACCCACAAGAGCCAGGACGCGCTGTCCACCGCCGTGCGGCGCGCCGCGGCGGACGGCAGCCCGCAGGTTGACCCGCTGCACTTGCTGCTGGCGCTCGTCGAGCAGGCGGACGGCACCACCGCCCCGCTGCTCCGTGCCGTCGGCGCCGACCCGGCGCTGGTCGCCAAGCAGGCCGAGGAGCGCCTGGCCCGGATGCCGCGCGCCCGCGGCGCCACGCTCAGCGCGCCGGAGATGGCCCGCCCGCTGCTCACCGCGATCGCCACCGCGTCAGCGCGGGCCAAGCAGCTCGGCGACGAGTACATCTCGACCGAGCACTTGCTGGTCGGCCTGGCCGCCGACGGCGGCGAGGCCAAGGCCGTCCTGACGGCGGCTGGCGCCACCCCCGAGGCGCTGCTCGAGGCGTTCAGCCAGATCCGCGGCAGCGCCCGGGTCACCAGCCAGGACCCCGAGGACACCTACAAGGCGCTGGAGAAGTACGGCGTCGACCTGACCAAGCAGGCCAGGGACGGCGGGCTCGACCCGGTCATCGGCCGGGACGCCGAGATCAGGCGCGTCATCCAGGTGCTCTCCCGCCGGACCAAGAACAACCCGGTGCTCATCGGCGAGCCCGGGGTGGGCAAGACCGCGGTCGTCGAGGGCCTGGCCCAGCGGGTCGTGGCCGGTGACGTGCCCGAGTCGCTGCGCGGCAAGCGCCTGATCGCGCTCGACCTCAGCGCCATGGTGGCCGGGGCCAAGTACCGCGGCGAGTTCGAGGAGCGGCTCAAGGCCGTACTGAACGAGATCAGGCAGAGCGAAGGCCAGGTCATCACGTTCATCGACGAGCTGCACACGGTGGTCGGCGCGGGCGCCGCCGAGGGCGCGATGGACGCGGGCAACATGCTCAAGCCGATGCTGGCCCGCGGCGAGCTGCGCATGGTCGGCGCCACCACGCTGGACGAGTACCGGGAGCGGATCGAGAAGGACCCGGCCCTGGAGCGCCGGTTCCAGCAGGTGCTCGTCGGCGAGCCCTCGGTCGAGGACACGATCGCGATCCTGCGCGGGCTCAAGGGCCGCTACGAGGCCCACCACCAGGTGCAGATCTCGGACGCGGCGCTGGTCGCCGCGGCCGCGCTGTCCGACAGGTACATCACCGCGCGGTTCCTCCCGGACAAGGCCATCGACCTGGTCGACGAGGCCGCCTCCCGGCTGCGGATGGAAATCGACTCCCAGCCCGTCGAGATCGACGAGCTGCGGCGCGCCGTGGACCGGCTGAAGATGGAAGAGCTCGCGCTGGCCAACCAGGAAGACGCGGCCAGCAAGGACCGGCTGGAGCGGCTGCGGGCCAACATGGCCGACCGGCAGGAGCAGCTGAACGCGCTGGTGGGGCGCTGGGAGCAGGAGAAGTCAGGGCTGAACAAGGTCGGCGAGCTGAAGAAGCGGCTCGACGACCTGAACGGCCAGCTGGAGCGCGCGGAACGCGACCACGACCTGGACACCGCGGCCCGGCTGCGGCACGGCGAGATCCCCGCGGTCACGGAACAGCTGGCCGAGGCGAGCACCGCGGCTCGTTCGGCCGCCTCGGACGGCACCGGAACGGCCGGGATCCCGGTGGTCGCGCCCATGGTGAAGGACGAGGTCGGCCCGGACGACGTGGCCGACGTCGTGTCCTCCTGGACCGGCATCCCCGCCGGGCGGCTGCTCGAAGGGGAAACCGCCAAGCTGCTCCGGATGGAGGCCGAGCTCGGCCGGCGGGTGATCGGCCAGATGCGGGCCGTGCAGGCCGTCTCCGACGCCGTCCGGCGCGCCCGCGCGGGCGTATCCGACCCGGACCGGCCGACCGGCTCGTTCCTGTTCCTCGGGCCGACCGGCGTCGGCAAGACGGAGCTGGCCAAGGCGCTCGCCGAGTTCCTGTTCGACGACGAGCGGGCCATGATCCGGATCGACATGAGCGAGTACGGGGAGAAGCATTCCGTCGCCAGGCTGATCGGCGCCCCGCCGGGCTACGTGGGCTACGAGGAGGGCGGCCAGCTCACCGAGACGGTCCGCCGCCGGCCGTACTGCGTGGTGCTGCTCGACGAGGTGGAGAAGGCGCACCCGGAGGTCTTCGACGTCCTGCTCCAGGTGCTCGACGACGGGCGGCTGACCGACGGCCAGGGCCGCACGGTGGACTTCAGGAACACCATCTTGGTGCTGACCTCCAACCTGGGCTCGCAGTTCATCGCCGACCCGGCGTTCGGTGACGAGACGGCCAAGCGGGACGCGGTGATGGCCGCGGTCAGGAACGCGTTCAAGCCGGAGTTCCTCAACCGGCTCGACGACGTGATCGTCTTCGACGCGCTGTCCACCAGCGAGCTCACCCAGATCGTTGACCTGCAGGTCGACCGGCTGGCCGCCCGGCTGGCCGGCCGGCGGCTGACGCTGACCGTGACGCCCGCGGCGAGGGAATGGCTGGCGCTGACCGGGTTCGACCCGGTGTACGGGGCCAGGCCGCTGCGCCGTCTCGTCCAGTCGGCGGTAGGCGACCAGCTCGCCCGGGCGCTGCTGGCCGGCGAGATTCTCGACGGCGACCAGGTCATCGTCGACGTGGACCAGGCCAGGGACGCGCTGAGCGTGACCAGGGCCGAACGGGCCGAGAAGATCGCTCGCTGATCCCCCGGCGAAGGGCGGTTCAGCGCGGGGCGGTTCCGCCGCCGGGAGTCACACTCCCGCGGCGGGGCCGCCCCGTTTCTTGGTGTCGAGCATCTTGTCGTAGTCGTCCTCGGGCAGGCCCAGGTCGACCCGGAGCCGGTACCGCAGCCGGAGCAGCAGCCGCAGCTCGTCGCGGTCGTCGCCGCGCAGGCAGACCTCCACCCCGGCGGTGGCCCAGTCCAGCGCGCCCTCCAGGTCGCCCTGTTCGGTGAGGATTTCGGCCACCAGGTCGCAGGTGCGCGGCATGGTCCGGCCGCCGGACTCGCGCAGCTCGCGGAGCAGGGCTTCGGCCTCGGCGGTGCGGCCGAGCGCGAACATCGCCCGGGCCAGCGGCACCCGCGGGTCATCAGAGGTCGGCCCGGCCCCGGCGATGGCCTGGCGGAACTCCACCACCGCCGCCTCGGGATCGTCGGCGAGAAGCCACTGCTCGCCCGCCCGCATGTGCGCCTCGGCCCGCGATATCCCGCTCGGGGTGGCCTGCGCCGCCAGACGGCTCATCCGGACCGCGGCCCGCTTGTGGTTGCCCGTGCGAGCTGCGTTGACCTCGATGGCGTCGAACAACTCGCCGGACAGCGCGACCACGTGGAAGACCCTACCCACCGATGACGTGGACAATCCGGGCGTCCTTCTTTTTACCGGCGGGTACGCTCGAGCGCGTCCCAGAAACCCCGGCGCAGTGCGTGCCTGACCTCGTCGTGCAGCAGGAAGTCGATCGGCAGCGCCGAACCCTGCAGCAGCCGGGCCTCAAGATCGGACGGCATGCGCGGCTTGCGCGCCAGCACCGCCTCCAGCCACAGCGCCGGGGCGTCCCTGGCCACCGAACCGCCGAACTCCTGGCCCTCCTCATGCGCCGCCTGCACGGCCTCCGACAGCGAGACGCCGCCGCCGCCGTTCTGGTTCTGGTAGCCGCCGGACGCGGCCGGGCTGCTCACCACCGGCTGCGGGCCGCTGTAGGGAGCGCTGCGGGCCGAGCCCTGGCCGACTTGACCGCTGCCCTGGCCGAGGCCGTTCTGCCCGAGCCCGTTCTGGCCCAGTCCGTTCTGGCCGAGCCCGCTCTGGCCGAGGCCGCTCTGGCTCAGGCCGCTCTGGCTCAGGCCGCTCTGACTCAGCCCGCCGTGCTGGCCGGACGAGGGCGAGCCGGCTCCCGCGACGCCCATCGGCCCGGGCTGCCCCTGGTTCGCCGCGTTGCGCGAGGAAGGCAGGCGCCGCAGCTGGCCGGGCTGGGCCTGGGTGGCCTCCGGGCCTGGCGGCACCGTTCCGGTCTCCGGCCCCGCGCTCGGCGAACCCGCGCCCTGCAGCCCCGTGCTCTGCAACCCGGCGCCCTGCAACCCGGCGCCCTGCAACCCGGCGCCTGTGGCCGGGGCGTAGCCGACGGACTCTTCGGCGGCGCGGCCGCGCGTGGCCTGGCTCTGCGGGGCCGGCTCCTGCCGGTTCCGCGCGCTGGACGAGGGCGCGGCGTAGATGTCCGGCCGGGCCGGGATGTCCTGGCGCGAGGCGATGTCCTGGCGCGACGCGATGTCCTGGCGCGACGCGATGTCCTGGCGTGAGGCGATGTCCTGGCGTGAGGCGATGTCCTGGCGGGCCGGGGATGACGCCTCACCGTTTACGGCCGACGCGGCGGTCCGGTCCTCGCGGGCCCGGTCCTCGCGGGCCCGGTCGTCCCGCGCGTCCCTGCCGTCGCGGGTCCGGTCGTCGCGGGTGTCCCGGCTGTCGCGCGGCTCCCGCGTCGCCACCCGCGGCAGCTGCAACGCGGGCCGCTGATACTCCGCCACCACCGGCGCGGTGTAGATGGCGGGCGGCGCATGATTGGCCGATGCCGCGGGCACCTGCTGGTAGGACGCCGCGACCACGGTCGAGTGGCCGTTGGCCAGCGGCCGGGCCGCCGCGAGGTCGCTGTCCTCGTCCGGGTGGACGGGCTCGGCCCCGGCGATCAGCTCCACGTACGGCCGCAGGTGCTCGCCGCTGATCTCGATGATGTCGTCGGACTCCTGGCGGAGCGCCCGCGAGATGGTCCAGTTCCCGTCCACCGCGATGTGCACCAGCGTCACCCGCATGCCGAGGTCCTGCACGTCGGCGATGACCTGCGCCAGGTCCTCCTCCGCGCTGACCACGAGCGCGTCGCTTATCGCGTTGTTGCGCGCCAGCGTGGTCAGGTCGCGGTGGATCTCGGTTTCCACGCCCTCACGCCGGCCCGGGCGGATCTTGGCGACCCGGAGCTTGATGCCGGGCACGTCGGCCAGCGCGTCCTGCTCGGCGGTGCGGCGGCCGTCCACCGTAGCCTCGTACCAGTAGCAGCGGAGCACCGGCAGGCCGGATCGTTCCCTGGCCAGGCCGGACAGCAGCTGCAGGAGGCCCTCGTAGTCCCAGGAGACCGATTCGCCGCGGCGTGTCCCGTGCACAGCCATAGCACCATCCGCGAGCACGTAACCAGCGTCAACGAACAGCGCACAGCGATCCACGGCCCCACCGTCCTTCCCTCGATGCAGCGGCCAGTCCATCGGCACCGATATGGACCGGACGGCTCTAAGACTAGTGAAGTAACCTTCCCTGGGATGCCTTTCCGCGCATTCCCGCTGCCTGGAGCGCCTTGGTCACGCCCCAAACCTCTGCCACCCAGGCCTCAGGGCTCACAGAACAGACGGGATTTCCTGGCTCGTCGGCTGCGCCTGGGCTCGTCTATCGGCCTCGTCTATTCGCCTCGTTCGGCGCCCGGCCGCAGGTCCGGCCGTCTACGTTTCCCGTTAGTCTCGTTAGTCACATCACATCATTGATTCGCTCACCAGTGCGATCGTCTCGACTTTATCGTGGAGGATTTCGGCCATGTGGAGGATTTAGGCCCGTATGGGGCTCTGGCTCACGTCTCGGGCTGGTGGCGCCGGGCTGGCTGGCGTCGTGCCGGATATGACGGGTTTGCGAAGAAACGGGTATTTCTGCCGGGTGCGGCGCGGCCAGCGGGCTGGGGTGCGTGGGCCCCGCACCCCGATAGACGGGGTCAGGGGCCCACGCACCCCAGCCCAGGGGCCCGGCGGCGGCGGCATGCGGCCCCGCCCGGCGGGCTGGGCCGGGCAGCTGGCCTCCGGAGCCGCCCGGACGGCTGCGTCATCGTCCCGAGATGCGAGCCAGAGCCTGCAGAGGGCTCCAGCCGCCCGAGCTCGCGGGAGCCATGCTGGACCTGCCCAGCGCGCCGGCGGCCAGCAGGCTGACTCCGCCGGGCAGCGAGACGCGCGCCGTTATCTGCGCCGTGACCACGGAACTCGCGTTCGTCACGGTGAACGCCACGATCCCGCTGCTGCCTTGCGGCAGCGCGCCCACCGGGTTGATCCGCGCCGCGAGCCGGGCGGGCGCGGGAAGTGCTACCGGGGATGGCGCCGGGGCCGTTACCGAGGGCGGTGGCGGGGCGGGCTGATGGTGCGCCGGCTGGCTCGACGTCCCCGGCTGCGGCGCCGAGGGCCCGGAACCCGAAGCTGCCGGGCTTGAGGCCCCCGGGACCGAAGCCACCGGGGGCAGCGCCCGGTGCGCGGCGGCCCGGCCGGGACCGGACGACCCGGAACCGGCCTGCCCGGCCAGCGCCATGGCCGCGGCGGCCAGGCCGACGACGGCCGCGGCCGCGATGCCTGCCACCGCGGCCTGCTGGCCCCTGGCCGCATGCCGGAATTGCTTCGGCGCGTGCCGGAACCAGGCCAGCTGGCCCGCGATCCCGCCGCCCGCCGTCCCCTTGACCGCGGCCGAAGCCAGGTAGGCAGCCGCAGCCGGGCCGAGGATGATCGGGGCCACGATGCCCTTGAGCGCCACGTTCACGTCGCCGAGCTCGGCGATGACACACCGGCAGTCCGCGCACTGGTCCAGGTGGCCGGCGACCCTGGCCGCGTCCCGCTTGGCCAGGCCGCCGCGCACGTACGCGCCGAGCTTGGCCGTCACCGGCCGGCACTCGTCACGGACCGCCCCGGACAGGTGCATCTGCAGGTAGGCCTGGCGCAGGCCTTCGCGCGCCCGGTAAGCCAGGGCCGCGACGCCGTTCGCGGTCAGCCCGAGCAGCGAGGCCACCTCGGCGGGCCGGGCGTCCTCGATCTCGGTGTGCCAGAGCACGGCCTGCCAGCGTTCGGGTAGGGAGGCGAAGGCGCGGGCGACCATGGTCCGTTCCAGGTCGGCGACGGCCGGATCGGCGAACGGGACGCCGCGGTCGAACGCCTCCATCTCGTCGGTGACCACCTGCCGGTGCTCGGCGCGATGCCGGTCATAGGCGCCCCGGCGGACCGCGGTCAGCAGGTAGGGGCGGAACGCGCCGTCCGGGCCGCCGCCGCGGCGCAGCAGGTCAAGGATCTTGGCGAAGGTCTCCGCGACCACGTCGTCGGCTTCGGCCCGGCCGCGCACGAGCTGCCTGGCCAGGCCGTGGGCGGCGGCCACGTGCCGCCGGTACAGGGTGTCGTAGGCCGCGACGTCCCCGGCCCGGCTCGCCGTGATCAGGTCCGCGTCGCTCGGCGCCAGCGTTCCCGCGGCCAGCGTTCCCACCGACAGCGGCTCCGCGGACCCGCCGGGGTCCCTCGGCCGGGGCACCGGCCGGGACACGGGCGCGGCGGGTGCCGGTTCCGCGGACAGGTCTGCGGGCAATGGATCCCGGGGACTGTCCATTACTCACCGTCCTTGATTGACTCCAAGTAGTTACCTAGAGAATCCTGGCGCATACGACGTCATGCCGGGACGGCTTTGCCGTCACTACCTCGAACGGAACGCGCGTCCGAGCGAAAGGAGCCGACCAGCCGATGGAGCCAGACCGGGAAGACCGCACCTCTGCGCACGCCTGGCTCCGG
>Ga0137380_10006200_pt1 | contig 10645 bp, 10 predicted proteins | sample SagtaG_17_FD_104809 | JGI IMG/M metagenome (GOLD analysis project Ga0137380, IMG submission 104809) | Vadose zone soil microbial communities from Sagehorn Ranch, Mendocino, California, USA - Sage2_L_100_16 metaG | ecosystem: Environmental > Terrestrial > Soil > Vadose zone | place: USA... | reverse complement strand
TGCCGGTCATCCGGAAGTCGAGATGCGCGGGGAGTGCGGCGCCCGGATGCAGCGCGTCCCAGACCTCACCGAGGACCGTGTCTCCCTCGGCGAGATCCTCGACGACCAGCGACTCCATGATCCGGGCGGCACGCTCGCGCTCCCCCTCGGCCAGCCGCGCCCGGGCCTCCAGCAGCCGGGTCCGGCCGTGTTCGCGCATTGCAGGGTCCAGGGCCGCGATGGCGTCCAGGCAGTCACCTGGCCGTCCGGCCTGTCGGGCCCGCGCGGCCCCTACCCGCACGCGGAGATCAGCGGCACCTTGCAGGCCGAGGTGGCAGCCTGCCGGGCCATGTCCAGCCAGCGGGCATCCGCTCCGGCCAGTGGGTCGGTGGGGCGCTGCCTGCGCCGGTCGACCAGTCCTTCGGGGCCGTCGGCCTCGAACCGCCAGATCATCCGGCGCACGGTCATCGCCGACACGCCTAGCTCGGCGGCCTTGGCCTGGCACCGCAACAGCTTCGCCGTCCCGGGAGCGTACTGCGGCCGCGGTTCCCCGGGCAGCGCGAGCGCCTCGCTGCCGCGCTGGTAGCCGGTCAGCACCTCCAGCACGTGGCCGACCAGCTTCCGCATTTCTTCCGTCTCCGGCGGTGTCAGCCCGCTGGTGCCCGGCCCGGCGGGGGCAGGCTCCGTGGAAGCGGTGTCCAGCAGGCGGGTCGCGGGATCGGCGAGCAGGCCGCTGACGCTGGCCTGGCGCAGGCCGCCCAGGGCATCGCGCAGCACCATTGCCGTGGCGGTCAGCTATGTCACTTCCCACAGCCCGCCGTCGAAGCACAGCCGTGTCCCGGCGGCGATGGTGCCGCCCTGCGTGCCGTTCATGCCCTCACCTCCAGCGCGCTGCCGGCGTCGAGATGGCCGTGCAGTTCAGTGGCCAGGCGCTGCTGCCATAGCAGCCGCAGTACGGCCGCCTTGACCTCGCAGGCCCGCCGGGTCCGGGACATCCGGCTGATCACGCCGCCGATCGTGTCGCCGGGCCTGACCGCGGCGAGGACGTCGTCCAGCAACTGCCCGGGCAGCAGGCCGGGCCGCCGGTAGCCGGCCAGGAAGCGCAGGTTCGCCAGCAGCACCGGGTCGGCCCCGCTCCAGATCTCGTACTGCCAGCCATGGCCTTCGATCAGCCGCCCTGGCCAGGCCAGTGCCTCGGCGGTCCGCGGCTCCGCCAGCTTGCCGGCCGGCTTGACGTTGACCACGCGCACCGACTTGTCCGCGTGCGCCAGCAGGAAATCCGGCACGTGACGGCGGGCCGTCCCGGCCACGCGGGCCTGCAGCAGGAACGGCTGCGCGGCGATCGCCGTCACGTCGCGGTCGAAGTCGGCCAGCAGCAGCCGGGCCAGCTCCAGGCGGCTCTCGTAGATCACGTGCCCGCCCATCGTCGAGGACCAGAAGTACCCCGGGTAGTGGGCCTGGCCGCGGGCACTGCGCGCCTTGCGCCACGGCACCGCGGCGATCACCCGGCGGGCCTGCACCTGGCGCAGCGGGAAGCTGGCCTCGCCGCCATCAGCCGTGCGCTGCGACACCACCGCATCCGCGGCCGGCTCGCCAGCCGCCCGGACGCCAGCCACGGGAGGTAACCCCCCGAACCGGGACGCCATGATCCGAACCTAACGGCCCGGGACTTCACAGCGGTGCAGTGACACGCCGGGGCAATGGCGGTAGTAGCGCTCCGCGCGGCGGGGCGTGCCGTTTACCCGCGATTCTGGGTCGGCCACCTCGCGTGCCCTTCGCACCGGGTTTCAAACGGCATCCTCCTCGCCGCCCGGCTTGACAAAGTAGTGAGTCATCACTAACTTGATGGTCGTGACCGAGACCAAGCAGCGGATGTCGGCGGCGGAACGCCGCGAGATCGTCCTCGACGCCTCTGTCGCCGAGTTCGCCGCGCACGGGCTGGCAGGCACCTCGACCGAGGATGTCGCCCGGCAGGCCGGGATCAGCCAGCCATACCTGTTCCGCCTCTTCCCGACGAAGAAGGCGCTGTTCATCGAGCTGGTCGGCCGGTGCTTCCGGCGCGTTCAGGACACGTTCGTCGCCGCGGCCGGCGAGAGCACGGGCGAGGAAGCGCTGATGGCGATGGCGGACGCCTACGAGCGGCTCCTCGACGACCGGACGCTGCTCCTGCTGCAGATGCAGGCCTATGCCGCCTGCGATGACCCCGACATCCGGGCCGCGACCCGGGCCGGGTTCAAGGAGCTGTGGGAGCTGGTAGAGCGGCTGACCGGGCTGCCGTTCCAGACCGTGGTGGACTTCTTCGCCGTCGGCATGCTGATGAACGTCGCCGCGGCGATGGACCTGCCCTCGGTCGACGAGCGGTGGACCAGCTGGTGCCCGAAGAACTCGCCCGCCTGATTTTTTTTTCGCATCAGAAGTTAGTGACTAATCACTTCCTAAGGAGGGAAGATATGACCGCGAAGAGCCGGACCGCATGGACCTTTGCCGTGACCTCGGCCGCGTTGTTCATGGCGTCGCTCGACAACCTCGTGGTGACCACCGCGCTGCCCTCGATCCGGGAGCACCTGCACGCCTCCCTCCAGGGCCTGCAGTGGACGGTCAACGCCTACACCCTGACCTTCGCGGTCCTGCTGCCCACCGGGGCCACGCTCGGCGAGCGGTACGGCCGTCGCCGGCTGTTCGTCGCGGGCCTGAGCCTGTTCACCGCCGGGTCGACGGCCGCCGCGCTCGCCCCCGGCATCGGCTGGCTCGTCACCGCGCGGGCCGTGCAGGGCGTCGGGGCCGCCATCGTGATCCCGCTGACCCTCACCCTGCTGTCCGCGGCGGTGCCCCCGGCGCGCCGCGGCCTGGCCCTGGGCGCCTGGGGCGCGGTCGGCGGCCTGGCCATCGCCATCGGCCCGCTGGTCGGCGGGGCCGTCGTCGAGGGCGCGTCCTGGCAGTGGATCTTCTGGCTGAACGTGCCGATCGGCATCGCGCTGCTGCCCATCGCCCGGGCCCGGCTCACCGAGAGCTACGGGCCGTCTACCAGCCTGGACCTGCCCGGCCTCGTGCTCGCCAGCCTGGGCCTGCTCGGCATCGTGTACGGCGTGGTCCGCGGCAACGACCACGGCTGGACCAGCGCCACCGTGCTGGCGCCCATCGTGATCGGCGCGCTGCTGGTGGCCGGGTTCGTCGCCTGGGAGCTGCGCGCCCGCGAGCCGATGCTGCCCATGCACCTGTTCCGCAGCCGCGGGTTCTCCATGACCAACGCGGCATCGCTGCTGATGTTCTTCGGGATGTTCGGCTCGATCTTCCTGCTCGCGCAGTTCCTGCAGGTCGTCCAGCACTACAGCCCGCTGCAGGCCGGGCTGCGGACCCTGCCCTGGACCGGGATGCCGGTGCTCGTCGCCCCCGTCGCCGGCGCGCTGTCCGACCGCATCGGCGGGCGTTCCCTGCTGGCCACCGGGCTGGCCCTGCAGGCCATCGGGCTGGGCTGGCTGGCCGCGGTGACCAGCCCCACCGTTGCCTACGCCACGCTGGTGCCGGCCTTCGTGATCGCCGGCGTGGGGATGTCGCTGTTCTTCGCGCCCGTCGCCAACGTCGTGCTCAGCTCGGTACGCCGCGACCAGGAGGGCATCGCCTCGGGCGCGAACAACGCGATCCGCGAGCTCGGCGGGGTCTTCGGGATCGCCGTGCTCGGCGCGGTCTTCTCCGCCCACGGCAGCTACGCCAGCGGATCGGCCTTCGTCGTCGGCCTGGCCCCCGCCGTCTGGGTCGGCGCGGCGGCGGTGGCCGTCGCGGTCGCCGCCGCGCTGCTCTTGCCGCGGGCGCGCCGCGCCACGGTCGGCGCTCCCGCGGCCGAGCCGGCCGTAGCAGCCCCGCCAGCCAGTGAACTCGCCCGGGTGCGCTGACCACCCGGGCGATCGCGCCCCACACGGGCCCGGATCCTCACGCGAGCGCGAGTCGCGGGGATCCGGGCCTGCGGCGTCAAAGCCCGGGGCTCATTCGTTTCTCGCAGATGGTGGGAAGGACTGACCGCAAGGCAGCCACAGCAATTCGCCCACTGGGCCTGGAACGCTGAGTTCCGGAACAGCCTGAAGATGAGACGAGCGGAGTGACGGGAGACTGTCACGCTCCGTTCTGTGGGAGCCCGGGGGTGAGATCCCCCGGGCCACCCGGCGCGGCTAATTTAGTCCTCCGATTCTGACGGGGCAGGTCGGCCACTCAACGTGAGCGGCCAGCCCCCGGTGTTCAGATAGAACCCCCGTTGTTCACATAGGTGTTCAGATAGCCAGTCGATTGTTCAGAAAAACCTGATCCCTACACTCCTGCCGGGGTTCCGTTCCGCCAGCTAATCCGTATTCCATCCGGGATACGTGCTGACACCGGAAACCCCGCCCGGCGCCTTTACGCAGGCACCGGCCGATCGGGACCTTCCGGTGGACTCCCAGACTGATACAGCACCATGCCTGTAAAACAATATGGGGAGGCTCGCGGGTGATAATCAGATGCGGTTAGCCGGAATTCTTATTGCTGGTTCCTTATTCATTTTTCATTCAAGACCCTGACCTCCCCCTGGGGTGCGGACCCCGTCATCGATCACAGCGGTGTAGATGTCCAGGCCGCCGACCTGATCGGGATAGGTTGACCGCCGGGCTGAAATTCGGTCGTTATTCGAGCCCGCAACCCGCACTCTCATGCGGCTGGTCGAATCTTGCTGTGAGGGATTGCCCGGGCATGTGATCAGCCGAGGACTGCCTTCGCCCTGGCGAGGGCGCCGGCCAGCTCGGAGTCTCCTCGCTGCTCCGGCGCGGGGGCGGCCGGGTCGCGGGTGTATAGCTTGATGGCCCCGTGCGCGCTTGTGTGCACCTCACACGCGGGGGGCGCTGGCGGTCGGCCGGTACCGAGTTCCCAGCCCTCCTTTGCCCGGACCACGTGCCAGGTGCCGCCGCCTGGTCCCGCGGCGGTGAACGTGACGGTGGTGCCGACCGGGCGGAGCAGCCCGCGCAATGCCATCGGCAGCGCGTGGGCTGCGGCGACCAGGACCGGCCGGGTGAAGTCCGCGCCGAGACCGGGCCGCCCAGTGGCGTCGCGGATCTGTTGCTGGTGCACGTAGCGCTCCATGTACTCGCGGGCGACATCCAGCCAGACCGGTGCCGGATCCTGCCCGGTCGCCCACTCCACCGGGCCCCCGCAAGCGTCCAGGTCCAGCCCGCCGACGTGCTCCTCAAAGTGGCGGGCAGCAACGCCGATGAGCTCGACAAGTAGCGGCGGGCTGATGCGCCGGGCCGCCTCCACCCACTCCTGGTTGAAAACATTGAGCCACGCGTCGGGATCCTCACCCTCACCAGGGCTCAGTGCCCAGTGATCGCGCCGCACCGACACATTGCCCAGTTCCACCCCCAGCAGGTGGCTAGCGACCCCGTGGACGGACCAACCCGGGCAGACAGTGGCGGCCATCCATTCATCGGCGGACAGGCCGGTCAGCAACGCCACCAGCTCCAAGCGAAGCGGCCGCAGCAGCGGCGATGCGTCGACGCGGAGAAAGCCCATGCTGGCAGCCTGCCATCCACCCATGCCGCCCAGGAGCTCACCGCTGAGGAATACCCGCTTCTGCCGCGCTGGTCGCGATCCACCACGGTGTCTTGGTTCTCCCGGGTGACCGTGAGCTTCCGGGTGATCTTTGGCCGGATACCCTGGCCAGCAGGGCCCGCCCGAGGCAGAAGATCGGGACGCTCGATGAGCAGGAGGAATACCGCAGAAATTACTTCGGGCGGTTTAGTGGCTCCGAGGGCGACGAGATCCAGTGGACGCTGACGGGCGGTCCGAAGGCGATCCTCAGCAACGGCATTGGTGACGATAACGTGGGGGTCCCGGCCGACGGCTGAGATTTTCGCGAATAGCCTCCGGCCAAGCAAGGCCGGGGGGAAAGACCTGCCGCAGCGCCTCGCCAAACACGTCGAGCCGGAATTGATTTTTCCTGGTCAGTGTTTCGCGCCGCCTGGCGGCTCGATGCTTTCTTCGTGGCCGCCGACCGTGCTGACCCAGGAGATGAGGTTTCGTACGTCTTCCGGCAGCGACCGTTCCGGGAATCCGATCTTGCGTCTTTGTCCCTGGCTTTCGACAGTTACTGTGTAGGTGAAGCGGTCGGGCTCGGGTTCTTCGGGACTGGGTGTCGTCAGGGCGTCGGAGAGCCCGGCTCGCCGCACCAGGACCGCGAGTTTCTGCCGGTCGCCGGGTGACAGCCGTTCTGTGTCCGCAGTGATGGTTCGGATCAGCCCTGCGAACCCGCCACCGCGAACCACGGATACCCGCACGAACTGAGCATACGCCGTCTACTGGGTTCGCCGTTGCCAGCAAGATGCGCTACGCGGGTGTGATTCCGACCTGCTGCCAGGCCTCGCGGACGGCCTGCTGCTCGCCCCCTCCGGCGCCGTACAGCTCGCCGCTCACCTCTACAGTGGCGTCCGCGGCGGCCTGGAAGTCGGAGTCCTCCTTCAGCCGGGTCGTCAGCGTGGTGTACCAGATGCTTCCTGCCTTTTCCCAGGCGTTGCCGCCGAGGGCCGTCGCGGCGAGGAAGAAGGCGTGGTTGGGGATGCCGGAGTTGATGTGAACACCGCCGTGGTCGTGTTGGGGGTCGCCGTCATCGGGTAGCTGAACGTACTGGTCCATGTGCGCTGGCTGGTTGTCGAACTGGAAGGCGGTTCCCGGGGCTTTGAGCGACCGGAGGGCCGCTCCTGGGAGCCGCGGGCCCATGATGCCCTCCCCGATCAGCCAGTCTGCCTGGTCGGCGGTCTGTCCGAGGGAACGCTGCTTCACGAGGGAGCCGAAGACGTCCGAGAATGACTCGTTGAGGGCGCCGGATTGCGCCCGGTAGCGCAGGCCTGCCGTGAATTGCGTAACCCCGTGAGTTAGTTCGTGGGCCATCACGTCCAGGCACTCGGTGAAGCCGCCGCGCTTGAACATCTGCCCGTCGCCGTCCCCGTACACCATCTGGGCTCCATCCCAGAAGGCGTTGTCGTAGTCGGTCTCGAAATGAACGCTGGACACGAGCTCAAGGCCCTGGTCGTCCACGCTGTTCCGGTTGAAGACGCTCTGGTAGAAATCGAATGTCGCACCCGCGCCGTCGTAAGCCTGGTTGATGGCCGGGTCGCCAGCCGTCGGATCGCCCTCGCTGCGCACCAGGATGCCAGGGAGATCACCCTGGCTTCCGTTTTGCACGTCATAGACGGTTCGCCGAAAGCCGGCCGGCGGGAGCAGCATCGCCGCTGCCGCCTGCGGCTCGTGCTGGACCAGCCGGCGCGTGACCGCGCGCCGCTCCCGGACCCGCTCGGAGATGGCGAGGGCGCGGATGGCTGCTGGGCGCGTCTCTGGTGGCCCGTCCTCGATCAACCGGACGAGCACGTGCGGCGGGACGATGAAGCACACGTGGTCACTGGCCATGTTTCCCCTTCCCTGCGGCATCCTGAGAAGCCGCGATCTGCCTGCGGATGCCCGGCCGGGCCGGCTCACTGCCGGCTGGCCTTCCATAGCGCTGTGCGAGTCTGGATGTAACCGTCGTAGTCGGCGGGACTCTTGAGGTCGGCGAGAGGCGGCGTCCTGGTGCGCCGCTGAGGCGCGAGCGGAAGCTCCGAAACGAGTTCGGCATGGACCTGCTCGAGATGCGACGGCGTACCCGCGGCCGGGCTGGCACCAGCCGAGGCCGGTACGACTACTCCGTCCAGGGGGTCGTCATCGCGCGGCGCATCGAGGGTCAGAGCATCATCAACGCCGGGGGCAGCGGTGTCCCGGGCGGTTAGGCCCGGTAGCCCCCACCGTGTCTCCACGGTCTTGAGGATCGAGGTGTGATCGAGCGGCGTGGACCCGGTCGGGACGCGGAAGACGGTGCCGGGAGCGATAAGCGGAGAGACCAGGACGGCCGGGACCCGGAGCCCGAAGCGGGTGAAGTCGAATCTGTACTCGCCGACAGCCTGGTCAGGAGGGGTGGCGCTGATCGGCGGGGGGACGTGGTCGTAGCAGCCGCCGTGCTCGTCGTAGGTGACGATGAGCAGGGTTTGGTTCCATCCCCGGCCGTCTCTCAAGACTCGGTAGAAGTCGTGGATGAGCTGCTCGCCCTTGGCGACGTCATCGATGGGGTGCTGGCTGTTCCCCGCTGAACCCCATCCGGGCTCCAGGAAGGAATAGCCCGGCAATTGCCCAGCATGGGCATCGGCCCGGAAATCGTCAAACCGCCCGAAGCAGGCGTCTGGCGCGAACGTCGTACCGGGGAAGTCCAGCCGGGTCAGCGGGTCCTTGTCGTATCCGTAGATCTTCCAGCGGACCCCCTGGTCGGTCAGCAAGTCGAAGATGGTGGGGGCGGTAAATGATTTGATGGCATCGTTCATGTGGCCCTGGCTGGACGCCGCTGCGGCGAACGCCCGGTTCGGAATAGTCTCGGTCGGGACGGATGAGTACCAGTGGTCACATACCGCGTAGCCGCGGGCTAGGCCGGAAAGCACAGGAAGCAGCTCGGGGGTAAACATCCCCATGATGTCGGCGGGCATCGTGCCAGCCACAATGGGGCGATGCCGCTGCTGATTCAGGGTGATATTCGCGGCAAAGTTCGTGATGAACCCGCTATTGGTGGCTACTGGCGGCGTAGGCGCCGGGTCGGCGCCGAACAGCTGCAAGTTGGTCGCGGAGTACCCCTCGCCCGGGTTGCAGCCGGGCATGAGGTAGGCGCTGGGCTTCGCTGGGTCGATCTTGAAGACTGTCACCTCAGCGCCGTTAGCGTCGGTGTTTGACTCCGTTCCGGTGAGTCCTTCAAAAGGATCTCCGGCGGGAGACCTATTGGCCTCGTCCGCGTAGAGAAAGCCCAGCATGTGGTCGAACGAGCGATTCTCGAGCATCAAGACGACGATATGCTCGATCGCGCCTAGCTGATTGCCTGCCATGAAGCTCCCTCCGCTGGGGGTGCTGCCCCCTCATGCGCTGCCGTTCGCGGGTCGCATGGATCCATGGCGGCGTTGACGGCAGCGGTGGCGACATCGACCTTGTTGGCGTCCAGCACGGCGTTGACGGCTCTGATGACGGCGTCTCCCCTCTCGGCTCCGGAAACCGCGTCAAATGCGCTCGCAGCCGCAGTCCGCTGGCTTCCTGGACGGTTGACGGCGGCAGCTTCACCGTCATGCAGTCCCCACTCTCCTTTGCCGTCGGCATCCTGTCTCACGCCAGGACGAGTTACTGGTCCGCGGATTCTGTCGCCGTACCAGGGTCGATGACCACCGAGGGTCTCGCCTGGAAGAAGGTCGCGTCCGGCGACAGGTTGGGGCTGTCTTCTGGCTCAACAAAGAGATGGAAGTCGCGGTGCCGGATCAAGCGGTCCCGGAAGTTGAAGGACCGGAAGGAAACCCAGTTGGGATCGGCAAGCCCGGGCTCGAGGAAGAACGTGGAGTCCTGCTGGAACAGCTGGTCACCAGGCCCGCTCGGGGCCTCAAGGAACACTCTGAAATCCCGGTGCCGTAGAAACCGATCTGGGAAGTTGACCGAGCGCAACGACACCAGGTGCGGCTGACCGCGCGGCACGACAGTGAACATGAAATCCTCGGCCAGCTTGTCCAGCCTAGTCAGCTCGCCCTGGAAATTCCGGTGCCGGATGAAGTGGTCACGGAAGTTGAACGACTGAAATTGGAAGTGCTCCACTCGGGGCTCCGGTCAGGTCGACTACAGGTCACAAGTACTGGTGCTCCTTAATAGAGCCTCGCGGCGCTCGCCTGATACACCAGCCCGGCCCGGTTCCGCAGTTGATGTAGGACGATGGTCGGTAGATCTGGGTCCTGGCGTGCGTGACCTCGCCTTGCCTGGTTGGACGGCGTGTATCAAGTTGGTGTGTTGATGCTGGTCAGGGTCTTCGGGGCGACCTGGTAGATCCGCGATGGGGTCGAGGTGGCGAGGTGCGACCTGGCAGCCGCCCGGCGCTTCTTCACCCGGGCGATGCGCGTTGGCAGGATCCCGGTCGAGGTAACTACCGAGCGCGCGCCTGCCTACCCGCGCGCATGCAGATCACCCTCATCTGCACGCTACTGCCACCCGGTTCCGCGTGGGCAGAACGGCGGGTAGGGCCGCGGCCAGGGAATCGGCGGCGCAGCCTGCATATTTATGCATGACCGTCTGGACGCGAAAACGCACGGATCTGCCGCTGTGCGCGCGGGACGTGTAACGTCCGCTCGTGCCTGGGTCGGTGCGGTTGTTCCACCGTGACTGGATGCGAAACTACGCTCAGAGCTGTGGCACTGTAGGCCGCGACAGCGACGCTGAGGCGGAGCCGTCCGAGCCGCTGTACCCGAGGACGATACGGGCGCTGTGCGGCGGTCGTGGCACCGATCAGGAGATCGCGGCCTTCACCAGCTCGGCGACCTTCTTCTCCACCATGGGGCTCCACTTCTTAAGCGCATATGACACCGGCCACACGTCGCCTCCGTCGAGGTTCGCCGCGTCCTGGAAGCCCAGGGTCGAGTAGCGGTAGTTGAACTTGCCCGCGTTCTGGAAGAAGACGACGACCTTGCCGTCCGCATTCGCATAAGCGGGCATTCCCGTACCAGGTCTTCGGCGACAACCCGGGGGCGGTCGCGGTCACCGTCACATGCACGCGCTCGGCTAGCGCACGATCCTCCGGCACCATCTCCGCGATGTTGTCCAGGACCGCCTG
>Ga0137380_10006197_pt1 | contig 10647 bp, 8 predicted proteins | sample SagtaG_17_FD_104809 | JGI IMG/M metagenome (GOLD analysis project Ga0137380, IMG submission 104809) | Vadose zone soil microbial communities from Sagehorn Ranch, Mendocino, California, USA - Sage2_L_100_16 metaG | ecosystem: Environmental > Terrestrial > Soil > Vadose zone | place: USA... | reverse complement strand
CAAGGGCGAAGCAGCCGAGAGATAACGCATCTCTTCATCCTGACTGATGACGCGTTCTCGATGTCGCTCGCCTGAAAGCAGGCCGAGTTTCGGAGCCGATTCCACCACGCCCCACTCAACTGCCAGACTCAGCACGCGACGGAGTACGCGAATGGCACTGTTGATCGAACTTACGGCGAGGCCGCGCTTCTCATCGTGTTTGGACTTGCCGCGATTCTGTAGCCGCGTTTGTTAATTGCAGCGAATCCCGCCAGCTTCTCGTTAGTGATCTCATCAAGTTTCGCGTTCGCCAGCGGTTCATAGCTTCTAAGCCGCCGGATCCCAGCCCGAAACCAAAGCCAGTTGTTGAGGCAAGTGCGCTCGACGTCGCCCTAGCCCAAGGCTCGAATCTGCGATCACAAAATTCCTTTAGCGTCGGAACTGTTTTTTTGTCCCTGATTCCAACCTCGCCCTTGGCCAAACTGGTGCGATGCGCCGCTTCCATCTGGCGGGCCACTTTGTCATTTCCTTGACGCGTGGATTCGCGCACAAGCGTGCCATTGAACTGAAATTTGTACCAGTACACATCTCCGCGTTTGTAGATGCTCATCATTCCCTCTTTTCTTAGCTAAGCTGTCCAATATCGATAGAGTGCGGCGAAGATTGAGTCACAGGCATTCGCCACGTTGAGCGCAAACAGCGCCCGACTGCTTCCGCCATGAGCTATGGTCTTACTCCACTCACTTTCGATCTTGTCTGCCATTACTACGCGCCACGCTCCGCCGAGCTTCACAAGGAGCGGAGTCTCTTTGCTTTTCAGCTTTCCCCCGGTCTCTGGTTCGTGTGCTTCAAGGTGAGCACGATAGGGAGCGAATGTGGATTCTGGAACTTCGCGGACTGCCTCTCCGACACTCTCAGGTGTGAAGCCGAACTCTACGAGCTGATTCGCAATGCCCAGGCTGGGATCGCCGTCATCGGCATCAAGCACTTCAATAAGGATTCGGAAAAGGGAGCCATGTATCGCTCTAGCGGGAGCATTGGCTACGTGGCTGTGGCACGAGCGGTTTGGGTTTTTGTTGCCGACAAAGAGGATGAATCCAGAACCTTGATGCTAATGGTGAAGTCGAATCTCGGGCCTAAGATGGACGGCCTGGCGTTCAAGATAGCGAAGCGAAAAGATGCTATCGGTGCGCGAATTGAATGGCTTGGTCCGGCGAACATAAGCGCCGAGGACGCACTTAGCTCGCAGCCTGGTCCGAAAGGAGTGCTTGGATGAAGCCAAAGCGTTTCGTCATACATTTCTAACCCGGCTAGGGCAATCCGGCTGCGATGCCTGGACGCTGGCCCGGATCGCCGGTCATAGTTCAATCGCAATTTCCAGCCGTTACGTTCACCCCTCAGAGGACACCATACTCGCCGCATTTTCTCGGCTAGGTGGGCACAGTTCTGGGCACAGTCGCTCGCAGACGAGTGTTCAAGCGAATGGCGAGAAACTTCTAAGTGGCGGTGATATGTATAATTAGCGAGGTCGCGCCCGTAGCTCAGCTGGATAGAGCGATTGCCTCCGGAGCAATAGGTCGGGAGTTCGAATCTCTCCGGGCGCACCAGTTTCCCGCCAATAGTCGCTGTCGGCAGCATCTCGCCCCTTCTGAAAGCGATCTGCGTCACCCAACGATATAACCAGCGGGATCCGAACGAATACATCCTCCACTTATGAGATCGCCATCTCAGACAAGTGACGAAATTCGACTTCAGGAGACTCAAATGGCAGACGATAGGGATGAAAGCCACCAATCTGGCGGGGAGCAGGGAACGCAAGATCCTTCGAAAGAGAAGCAACAAAACCCCTTTGACGAGCAGGAATCACAGGGCAACGAACAAAAACGACGCGCGCCCGGAAGTGGGGAAGAATTTCAGGGCGATCCGGAAAAGCGCCGTGCACCTGGCGAAGATCACGATGATGAGAGCGATGAGGACAGAAAGATCGCTTAAGCCTTGCCAAGCCTTGACCCCTTCATCTCAATGAAGGGGTCTTTCTTCTCCGGTCCATCCTGAGCACATAATTCCATCCCATCCAGCCCGTTCTGACAAGCGCCTGTTCATTCTTCCGTTCATCCACCATCTGCCTGGAGCTACTGGTACGAGTGCTTTCGTAATCTCCCGCTTATTCCTACCCCATGACATAGTCACAATCGCCGATGATCGTTCTCCCCAACCACGCCCCGTTGATGCGCGCCGCTTCGTATTCTCATGACAGAATTCATGGTTTTAAACAATACAGAAACCTGACGACGCTCCTAATCGTTGCTTTGGCGTTACTGTCGGCCAATTGTGGGAGCGGGCTCGGGCCTCAACCCAAGAGCGACTCGAGTGTAGGTAGCTCAGACACCAGCGGAAGTGGAACGTCCAGTGGAACAACATTCGCCGACTTGCAACGGAGCACTTGGTGGAATGGATATGCTCTTTTGCCCTCGTCTTATAACATTTGTACTACCTGCACCCCGGCGGGTCCGCTGGCTACCTGGGCAACGACTCAGGGAATCAAGTCGCCTGCACTGAGTAGTGGCGGCTCCATGAAGTTCGACATTGGCGGCACTATGCCGTTCGCGGATATCCTCTGGAATGTGAAGTTCACCAAATATTTGCCGGATCAGAAAATGGTGCCTACCCTCAGCAATTTCACTTACGATGTCTATTTTTACGGCACCGACCTGGAGAGTTCCCAAGCCTTGGAATTCGATATCAACCAGTTCTTCAACGGAATGTCCTTCATATGGGGACACGAGTGCCGCATTGCCAGCGGTCATGAGTGGGACACTTGGGACAACGTCCATATGCACTGGGTGAAAAGTGGAATTCCATGCAACCCGGTAAGTAACGCGTGGAACCATCTAGTGATTCAGGTGCAGAGGACTTCAGACAATCGTCTGTTGTTCAAGTCCATCACGCTGAATGGAAAAACTAACACCCTGAATCGCTACGACAATCCGTCGCCAACCACCTGGTACGGGCTGACCATCAACTACCAGATGGACGGGAACAGCAAACAGCAGCCTTATTCTGTGTATTTGGATAAGCTGAATTTCACTTACCAATGAGTGAAGAAGGGTAGGATGCCTTTTTCGCTTCAAGCGGCAGCCGTAGCGGAATTGCCGACAATGGGCAACCGCGCTACCACAACCGTACCCTTGCCATTGGAGTTGATATCCAAACTGCCGCCCAACTGACGCAGCCGTTCCCGCATTCCTCTGATTCCTACGCCCGGGGTTCCTAGGGCCGCCATTTCCTCTTGCTTCTCGGGTGATATTCCTTTCCCGACATCGGCCACTTCCACTCGAACATCGCTCGATGTCCGAGCTACGCTGATCTTCGCGACGGGGCTGTCGGCGTGACGGTGGATATTCGTTAGGCATTCCTGCACGGTCCGGAAAATTGCGGTCTCCAACTCGCGGGACAAACGTCCAAAATCGTCGGGAAACTCCAGATCGACTTTGATCTTGCTGCGCTCCGCAAATCCCTCGATGTACCAACGCAAGGCCGACGCAAGGCCAGCTTCATCCAGCAGAGGGGGATGAAGCAAATGTGAGATGGTGCGCACTTCCTTATTTATCTCGTGGACCAAAGCAGCACTGTCGGTAACCATGTTTGCGGTCTTGATGAGCCGCTCAATATCGGCGCCGACGGCGGACAGATTCATGGTTAGGCCTGCTAATAGCTGACCCACGCTGTCATGCAGCTCGCGAGCGATGCGCCGTCTTTCATCGTCTTGTAATTGGAGCAATCGTGCCGTTAGCTCACGAAGACTCTGATTGGCAGAATCGAGCTGTGCCGTCCGCTCCTGGACCCGTTCCTCCAGCTCGCCTTGAGATTTGCGCAAAACTTCATCATTGCGGCGTCTTGCTTCTCCCATTGCGACGACTACGATAGAAACCAACGTAAACGCCACGATGCCAGCGAGTTGTTCCGTGTTGAGAACATGCAGCGAGTGGGGAGGCGGGATGAACCAATACTGGGCCGCAATTAGCGAAGAAATAATAACAAGGACGGATGGAATGACGCCGCAGTACCAGGCCGAGAAGGCAACCACCGGAAAGAAAGTAATATAGGGCAGGTAGTCGCCAAGAACGGGATTCAATGCGAAGCGGGCGAGAACCGCAATCGCCGTAGCCAACAGCGCAAATGCATACTGCGCCCAGGCACGGCTCAAGATTCGTGAGGAAAGCACAACACTCTTCGACATTCGTATTAACCTTGCCGAGCCAGAGGTATGCGCCTCAACGCACCATCTTAATTGCTTGCAAAACCGGCAGTCAAGAAGGGTTGATCTCCGTCATACGCTCATCTTTAACTACTGCCGCAACTACTGCCGCGAAGGCAACGTTACCGCAAAATGAAGGTGCTGGGGGGCACCTCAGCATTCTGCGGGGGGAATACTAGTTTCCTGAATAGCGGCTGCCAAAGTCGATGGCTCGCAATGCCCATTACCTCTGCCAACCGGCTCGCGTGCAGGTCCAGGCGTGGTAACAATTCCGTTACGGACAGCATACAGGACCAGGTCGGTGATGGAGTGAAGGTTCAGCTTATGCATAATGTGGGCACGATGTGTCTCTGCCGTCTTTACCGCCATATCCAATGCCACGGCGACTTCTTTCGTACTCTTGCCCGCCCCGAGCAGATACACGACCTCACGTTCGCGAGCCGTCAAACTGATCACCGAAGGTGACGATGCGTTCATAGCACCATGCGGACGCAGGCTTGCATCCACGATAAGGTGACCAAATCGGGGCGTGAAGAAGGTTTTGCCATTCCTCAATGCTTCAGCGGCTTTGACCAGATATCGGGATGCATCGGACTTCAGCAGATAACCGAGTGCGCCCGATGTCAGAACTTCCTGGATCATCTGTTCGGACTCATAGAGTGACAAAATAAGCACTTTTGCTGTCGGCAGCGAAGCCAGGATTTGACGGGTTGCCTCCAGTCCATTGAGCTTGGGCATGCCAATATCGAGAACCACCAGATCTGGTTTCATCTCGATTGCTATGACCACCGCTTCGCCTCCGTCGGAGGCCTCGCCGCATACCGTCCAGTTCGGTTGAGATTCCAGAAGGGAGCGCAACCCGTGCCGCACGACTTCATGATCGTCCGCAACCAAAATCCTGAAAAGGTTCAGCATTATGTCCTCCAAAACCAGAGTAGAACCTGCGCTGGAAGACTGACTTAAGCTTCTACTCTGGTCCATACATTGAATCCTGTAGATAAGAAACTGGGCTCACGTAGACAAAAGTCTCCGCCAGTTTATGATTCACAGAGAATGCAACACCTCAAAGCGCTGGCACAGCCTTGGTGGGTCAACCTGCTCGCTCTGATTCCGTTTATCGCCTGGGCGGTGTGGAGACGAAAGCGCCTGGTGATAAGTGGGCGGCAGCTCATTCTCTTGGCGGTTTTTGCGGGCGCTTTTGGTTTCGTGGAATCCTCGGTAGTCATTTATTTACGGGCGGCAACCGGTTTGCTCCCGGGCTATCACGGAACATTGTCAGACATTCGCCGGTCCTCGGCTGAAAGTTATGAGCAAGAAAAATCCATTAGCGAATTTCCAGAAAGCCTACTCAAGATTGAAGTCTTTCGTGAGGTGGCCACTATGGTCATGCTGACGACAGTGGCATTGCTCGGCGGGATTGGGACAAGAGAACGTTGTGCAATCTTCTTGTGGACGTTCGCAATCTGGGATCTCATGTACTATGCGGGCCTGTGGGCCACCGTTCGCTGGCCATCATCACTCAAAGATTTGGATGTGCTGTTCCTGATACCCGTGCCCTGGGTTTCTCAGGTTTGGTTCCCGATCGTAATAAGTGTCCTCTCGTTGGTCGCGGTTTTCGCCGCACGGAAGTGAGGAGGTTCAATTGGGCCGTTCATTTGACTTGCGCGGGGACGAGGCTCTAGCTTGACCCTCGGAAAAGTAACTCTCTTCCGCGTTACTGACGAAAGTAACCATCGTCATCTTGCTATGAAGCATCCGCGCGTTCACACTGATGCAGGGCGATGACTGCCTTTTTTCGTTCAACCCTATGAGCGACGCCAAAACCTCTGCGCGGGGGGCGGACTGGACTCAGCTTCTGTCCGATCCCGACGTGGTAAAGCATCTCCGAAAGCTGCTCCAGACTTATCGCGATGCTTCGCCCGAGAAGCGCGACCAGGCCCTGTTTGAGGCCATGCGGGAGATTAAGGGCGGCGCAGGAAGTACGGTCGCCGCTCAAGGACGGGGGAAAGCTTCGACTGGATCCCTAGCCGCACCCGTGGCAACCTCGCCCGAAGCCTCACCTCCTTTTGAACCAGACATCTTTACACCATCCTGGGGACAGGACCGTAGACAGTATCCCCGGATGAAATGCTTTGTCGCGGTGGAGTTGAGAGTGCAGGGCTCGGCCACACCGATCTGGGGCAATCTATCGAACACCAGCCTGGGTGGATCATTTGTGGAAACCGCCACTCCCGTCCCTAGCGGTGTCCCTGTGGAAGTGGGTCTGTGGGTGGCCAATGGCAAAATCTGGGTGAAAGGCATCATCCTTAACGGCGTTGTCACCAAGAGCAATCCTACCTTCGGCATTCGTATCCGATTTGCACAAATGGAATCCACTGAGCGAGAGAGCCTGCGCGAATTCCTGAAATTTGTCGAAACCACCACCAAGGGCTATTCCAGCGAGCATGGATACTTGGCGCAGATGAAGCGCTAGTCTTCTCCTGATCCACAACGTTTCGCGTTTCAAACCACCCTTTGAATCCTTCCCGTGATCCCATCATCCGATAAAGAGAGGCGTTTCGACGTGCCGTGCTGAATCCGTTCCGGCCGGAGGCGCGTCTTAGCAGAACTTGGTAAACTGATTGAAGAGAACCCGTTGCGGGTTCTGTCATATCTCCCAGCGATCCGCCTTGTGCATCCGTCGCGTTTCCTACCGGCCGGATGCCATCGAAAGGGACACGCCTATGGTGGCAAGCGAGCAGACTTTGCTGACCAGTAAGCAACTGGACACGCTAAGCATTAACACTATCCGCACCCTGGCCATGGACGCCGTGCAACAGGCGAACTCGGGACATCCGGGCGCCCCCATGGCGCTGGCGCCTGTTGCGTATTGTTTGTGGCAGCAGTTCCTGCGTTACGACCCGCAAGATCCGCTCTGGCCCAATCGCGACCGTTTCGTACTTTCGAATGGCCATGCCTCCATGCTGCTGTATGCACTACTTTACCTGGCTGGCGTCCGTGCGGTGAATTCCAAATATGAGCAGCGGGATGAATTCGCCGTCACTTTGGACGACATCAAGAAATTCCGGCAGATTAACAGCAAGACGCCGGGACACCCCGAATATCGCTTGACCTCTGGTATAGAAACTACAACCGGGCCATTGGGCCAAGGTGTAGGCAATAGCGTTGGAATGGCGATGGCCGGCATGTGGCTGGCGGCAAATTACAATCGTCCCGGCTTCGAGCTTTTTGACTACAACGTGTATGCGATGTGTGGCGATGGCGACATGATGGAAGGCGTAGCCAGCGAAGCAGCATCGCTGGCTGGTCATCTGAAACTCCCTAACTTGTGTTGGATTTACGACAACAATCACGTGACTCTGGATGGTCCCGCTGAGTGGTCTTTCAGCGAGGACGTGGGATTACGTTTCCAGGGGTATGGATGGAACGTCACTCACGTGACCGATGCCAACGATTTGGAGATGCTCAGCGACGCCTACCGCAATTTTCTGCAGACCAAAGATCGTCCTACTCTACTCATTGTTGATTCTCATATCGGCTACGGCGCTCCGCACAAACAAGACACCAGTGCAGCTCATGGCGAACCGCTGGGCGAAGAAGAAGTTAAGCTGGCGAAGAAGTTCTATGGCTGGCCTGAAGATGCCAAGTTCCTGGTGCCGGGCGGAGTACGCGAACACTTCCGCGAAGGAATCGGGAAGCGTGGCTCGGAACTGCATCAGCAGTGGGTGAGACGGTTCGACGAATATGGCACAAAATATCCAGATCTCGCGGATCAACTCAATCGCATGCAGCGTCACGAGCTGCCGGATGGATGGGACAAGAATCTGCCGACATTTCCCGCGGATGCAAAAGGTATAGCAACCCGCGAAAGTTCTGGCAAGGTTCTCAACATCGTGGCGCAAAATGTGCCGTGGTTGATCGGCGGATCAGCGGACCTTGCAACTTCCAACAAAACCACTCTCAAGTTCGAAGGCGCGGGCGATTTTCAGGCTGGCGACTATGGCGGCCGGAATCTTCATTTTGGCGTCCGGGAACATGGCATGGGTGCCGCGTTGAGCGGTATGGCTCTTTCGCTACTGCGGCCCTTTGGCGGTACATTTTTCAACTTCAGCGATTACATGCGGCCTGCCATTCGTTTGGCGTCCATCATGGAGCTTCCCGTCATATACGTTTTCACGCACGATTCCATCGGGCTCGGCGAGGATGGCCCCACACACCAGCCTGTGGAGCAGCTTCCTTCACTGCGGGCGGTTCCGGGACTGGTGTTGCTGCGTCCCGCGGATGCCAATGAGGTGGTAGAGGCGTGGAGGGTGATCATGCAGCTTCGCGAACAGCCGGCCGCGTTGGTGCTCACACGTCAAAATGTGCCGACTCTGGATCGATCGAAGTATGCTTCCGCGTCGGGAGTGGCCAAAGGCGCTTATATCCTGGCCGACACGTCCGACGGGCTGCCACAAGTCATTCTCATGGGCAGCGGTAGTGAGATTTCCTTGTGCGTGGACGCCTACGAACAACTTAAGTCCGAGGGCATTAAAGCACGCGTGGTTAGCATGCCTTCGTGGGACATCTTTGAGCATCAAGATGAGGCCTACAGGAACAAAGTGTTACCGCCACAAGTAAAAGCACGAGTCGCGGTGGAGCAGGCTTCCACTTTTGGATGGGCGCAATATGTCGGTCCCGCCGGCAAAGTCATCGGCATGAAAACGTTTGGAGCGTCGGCTCCCTTGAAAGAGCTTCTGAAAAAGTTTGGTTTCACGCCGGGTAAGGTAGTCGAGGCTGCCCGGCAGGCAATTGCGCAGTCGAAATAATTTTCAAAGTCGATTTTGGTCAAAGGCAATCTGTCGACAGAGGGGCATTTTATGCAGTCCACCGGAATTCTCGAAACCGCCAAGGCCACGAATCCAGTAAAAGATCTCCAGAAGTTCGGTCAATCGGTTTGGTTGGATTACATCCGGCGCAACCTGATCACCAGTGGCGAACTGCAACGGTTAATCGATGAAGACGGCTTGCGGGGCATTACGTCGAATCCCGCTATCTTCGAGAAAGCAATCTCGGGCAGCAACGATTACGCCGACCTGCTGAAATCGCTGCAATCCAGAACCGATCTTGATGCCAAGGCACGCTACGAAATTCTTGCCATTCGTGACATTCAGGATGCTGCAGACCTTTTGCGTCCGGTTTATCAGGAAACCAAACGTCGCGATGGATACGTAAGCCTCGAGGTCTCGCCTTATCTGGCGCACCACACAGAAGGGAGCATCCAGGAAGCGAGAAGGCTCTGGAAAGCGGTGGCGCGGGAAAATGTAATGATCAAAATTCCGGGCACACCAGAAGGGCTTCCGGCAATTGAGCAACTCTTGAGTGAAGGCATCAACATCAACATTACCCTTCTCTTCTCCCGAAAAGTGTATGTGCAGGTGACAGAAGCATATCTGGCGGGCCTGGAAAAACTGGCAGCAAGCGGAGGCGATGTTAGCAAGATGGCCAGCGTTGCCAGCTTTTTCATTAGCCGGATCGATTCACTGGTTGATTCAGAAATTGAGAATCGTCTCAAGCATGCTAAAGATGCGCGCGAGCAGGCACAATTGAAGAGCCTGCTGGGCAAGGTAGCGATCGCAAACGGAAAATTGACGTACCAGCTTTATCGGTCGATCTTCAGCACTGCCCGCTGGAAAAAACTAGCAGACAAGGGAGCACAAACGCAACGAGTGCTGTGGGCGAGCACCAGCACCAAAAATCCCGCTTACCGCGATGTTCTCTACGTCGAAGAATTGATCGGGCCGGATACGGTCAACACGATTCCTCCGGCAACGTTGGATGCGTTCCGCGATCACGGACATGCGCGACTGAGCCTTACGGAAGACGTGGATGCTGCGAAAGAGACGATGGAAACGCTGGCCAAGGTTGGCATTTCCATCGATCAGGTAACCAGTAAGCTCACCGAAGACGGGGTTCGCCTGTTTGAAGAAGCTTTCGACAAACTTCTGCAGGCGGTAGAGAAGAGCACGAAATCCCAGACCAGTCCCAAGATAAATCGGCAAAGCTACAGGCTGCCGGAGACACTCACTGCTTCGGTAAAACACCATATTGATGATTGGCGCGCGGGCGGTAAAGTCCGCCGCTTGTGGCAGCGGGATGCATCGCTTTGGACTGGAACTGATGAAGCCAACTGGTTGGGCTGGCTCAGCATTACAGAAGAGGAAATCGGCCAGGAGCAGAAACTTCGTGGCGCCGCGGACGAGATTAAGACGGAAGGATTCCGCGATGTACTGGTGCTGGGCATGGGCGGATCCAGCTTGTGTCCCGAGGTGCTCGCGTTAACCTTCGGGCCGATTTCTGGTTACCCAAGGTTGTACGTTCTTGATTCCACCGATCCCGCGCAGGTCAAAGCATTTGAGCAGAAAGTGGAT
>Ga0137380_10006195_pt1 | contig 10649 bp, 6 predicted proteins | sample SagtaG_17_FD_104809 | JGI IMG/M metagenome (GOLD analysis project Ga0137380, IMG submission 104809) | Vadose zone soil microbial communities from Sagehorn Ranch, Mendocino, California, USA - Sage2_L_100_16 metaG | ecosystem: Environmental > Terrestrial > Soil > Vadose zone | place: USA... | reverse complement strand
CGTTGTCCTGCCGGTACGGGTTGTTTCCGGCAGCACCGTCAGGGCTGCCGCGGCCGCGCCGGCCCTAGCCAAATGGCCCGTTCCGCTGCGCCGTCCCACCACGGCCATTCTTTCCAGCAAGCGGAGCGTGCTGCTTGCCACCATTGTCACAATCCTGGTATTGGGCTGCGCCATGGGCGGATACGCTTATCACCGGACGCAAGTGAAAATGCGCCAACTGGCGGAAGCAGCCAAGGCCAAGGAAGTACAAGAGGCGGCGCGCGAGCCGATTGCGATCGCCGTGCCGGCCCCAACACCCGAAAATAAAGAAGTAATAGCGCCGGACACTACAGTAAAATTTTTCCCGACCAAGAAGCCCGCGAACGCGCAAAAACAGCCGACGCCGCCGAAAGCCACCAGTTCGCCGAACAAAGTTTTTGTCCAGCAGAGCGAGCTGAAGCTGGTATCGCAGCCAGACAGCGCCAAGGTTGAGATTGACGGATGGAGCGAGCCCAACTGGGTAACGCCATTTACGGCATCACATCTGGCCGCAGGCACGCATACCATCGTGTTCACCAAGTCCGGCTATCTGCAGCAGACAAAGTCAGTGGAGTCCGTGGCCGGCAAGAGCATTGACGTTAATGCTGAATTGGCGCCCGCAGTTTCCACCATTGTCGTTACCAGCAATCCGCAGGGGGCGAACGTATGGATTGACACCAAAGATAGCGGCATGACCACACCCGCGCAGCTGACGGTGGAAAAAGGATTCCACAAGGTCACGGTGCGCAAGGCGGGATTCAAAGATGCGTCCACTGAAGCGACCGTTGCCGAAGGCCAGACGATGAGCTTTTCGCCGGTCTTGCTGAGCGTGAATCCGCAGTCAGAAGACGGCAAGAATCCCAGCCTGCTCCGGCGTTTCTTCGGCACTGACACAATTCCGGAAGGCAAAGGACTGGTCCACATCCGCACCATCCCTGAAGGCGCAACTATTGTTGTGGATGGCAAGGCCGCTCCCAAGAAGACCAACGCGCGCTGGCCCGCCGACCCAGGCGTGTACAGCATCGTGCTGCAGTTGAACGGCTATAAGCCGGTACACAGAAACGTTCGCGTGCAAAAAGGTAAAGTCGTCAATATTGACGAGCCGCTCGAAAAACAATAACCATGTTGTATGGCCCGGCTCATCATCTCCTCGCCTGACGGGAAAAACGGGATACTGGAACTCAATAAACCTGTTATTACCGTGGGCCGGGGCAACGCCAACGATCTTGTCCTGAATGACTCCAGCGTCAGCCGCTTTCATGCGGTAATAAAACTCAGAGACAATTCTATTTTTGTTGCTGACCGGGGCAGCACCAACGGCATTGTCCTGAACGACGTAAAAATCAATAAGGAAACCGAACTCAAAGACGGCGACGTTGCCCTGGTGGGCCTTTACCGGCTGCGCCTGGAAAATGTGGACGAAAAAGGGATACAGGTCCGCCGGGGCGAATGGCCATCAACGCTGAACAACATCATGCGCGACCGCACGCAGACCTCGTTGCCGCGAAGCAGCGATACACGCAGCGGCGGACTTACCGACCTGGCCACCCGGGTAAAAAAACTGGAGCGGGAAAACTACCTGCTGACCGTTTTGTATGAAGCCGGCAAGGCGCTGAACGCGAGGCTCGAACTGGAGGACATCTGCGAGCAGGTAATCTCGCTGGCCTGCCTCATCGAGGGCGTTGAGCGCGGCTTTGTCATGTTGTTCAATGAGCGTGGAGACGTGGTGCGGCAAAGCGAGGTCCGCTATCGTGATCCGGCAAGCAGTGAGAAGAGGCCGCAGATCATCCTGAGCCAGAGCGTGCTGGAACTGATCCGCAAAGAACGGCAGCCCATATTGATTGAGGACGTGAGCGCCGACGAGCGCTTCAGCGGCAGCGAGAGCCTGAAGATTTCTGGACTGCGCTCGGCCATGTGCGCCCCGCTGGTGGGAAAAGACCAATTGTTTGGCGTTCTTTATGTGGACAACCTGGAAAGGCCGGCAGCGTTTACGCAGGAAGAGCTGAATGTTTTTGCCCTGGTAGCTGCGCAGGCAGGGGCCGCCGTTGACAACGCCATGGCGCACGAGAAGATTGCCCAGCAGTCCCTACAGCGCTCGGCCCTGGAACGTTTTCTTTCGCCTGAAGTTGTGGGGATGGTTGTGGCCAATCCGGACATCAGGCTGGGCGGGGTAAATCAGGAAGTGACCGTGATGTTCGCGGACATACGCGGCTTTACCACCATGAGTGAAGAGATGGAGCCCAGCCGGGTGGTGGAGATACTGAATGAATATTTCACGCGAGTCACTGACGTGATCTTTGACAATGGCGGAACGCTGGATAAATACATTGGAGACGCGGTTATGGCGGTCTTTGGCGCGCCGATCTCCAAGGGCAACGATGCGGCCGCGGCCGTAAATTCGGCCATCCAGATCCAGCGGCTGCTGGTTGAACTGAACCGCGACGCCGCGGCGCGCGAGTGGCCGGAGCTGCGCGTGGGTATCGGCATCAACCCGGGCAGCGCCATTGCAGGCAACATCGGGTCGCCCCGGCGGCTTGACTACACGGTGGTGGGCGATGCCGTGAACACAGCGCAACGGCTCATGACGAACGCGGCCGGAGGGCAGATCCTGATTTCTGAATCGACGGCGCGAAAGATGGGCAAGACTTTTGACCTGGAGCGGCTGCCCGAGCTGAAAGTAAAAGGCCGCAGCGAAGCGGTCCCCGTGTTCAGTGTGAACTGGGTGGAAGAATCGGCCGCGACCGTGGCATTGCCAAAGAAAAGGCGCTCCGCCAGGAGCGCCGTGAAATCCCGCAAAGTTTCTACTTAGGTGTGGTGGAGCCGCTGCCCTTTTTCCCCTTCGCAGCCGCGCCGGCCACTCTGTGCGCGATGATTTTGTCTTTCACCTGGTCATAGGTGGCTTGAGGGATGATCTTACGGGTCACGAGGTCATGCTTCGTGTTGTAAGGCCGGCCATCAATGATCTTCTGGCTGTATGCATCGCCAATGCCGGGAAGGGCCGTTAGCTCTTCTTTGCTGGCGGCATTGATGTCAACCAGGTCAGCTTTCTTGGTTTTCTTTGTGGCGGTGTCCGCCGAGGCTGTTTTCTTGGCTGCGTCTTTGCTGCCGCCGGCAGCCGTGCCGCCCTGGGCGTAAGCCCCTGTGGCAAAGAGCGAGAGCATAAACAGCACTGCCAGTGTCCGGGAACTTTTCTGGAACATAGTCAGGAATCTCCTTCTAACTTAAAGACGTACAGAATCGATTACGGCAAGAGCTACAAAGTCTAGGTGGGAGAAGGCCGGTTTGTCAAAAAATTGTGGATCAGGCCGGCTTGCGGCCGGAAGGCTTCTTTTCTTCCCAGGCGCGTTTCGGGCGTTGCGCTTCAGGAAGGTCGCGGCCCTCAACCCGGTCATAGGTGTAGCGATCGCTCACCGTTCCCAGGGACTGGTTGTAGAGACTGGTGGCCCCGGTGGCTTCACGCAGTTCTTCAGAAAACTGATGCAGGGCCTGAAGATGATCCGAGGTGGCCGGGACCTCCGTCTTGGTGGTCTTGAGAAATTTCTGATATCCCTTATCGACGAGGCGGGAAATTTCGCTGCCAATCTGGATGCCGGGCTTGGCGAACAGACGCGTTCCGCCGTCATCGGCGCGCTCAATGGCCGCGGAAACACTCATCTTCTTGAGAAAGACGCGGTTCTTGGTGCCGGGAGCGTCCAGAATGTCAAAGCCGTGACCGCGAAGCCAGTCCACCGCTTCTTCGTAAGTGCGTTTCTCTGTTGATATTGCCATAATCCACCTGACCGCCGATTCGATTCCTGACACAAACGCGCCGTTGCCCCAGAAGGCACGGAATGGATAATGTCGCACATCGGCGGCGATTCCAGCAACATTACGGTTGTGCAAAGGGTTACCCCCACCTTGCGGGTAGCGCCGCAGCGCCAGGCGGAACGGCGTCACACATGCCTGTGACATCAACCGCCGCCCACACAACACCGGAGAGATGAACGGCCGGCGCGGACATCTAAGGCAAGTTTTCTTCTTGAGTATCTCTACATAAGGCCATATTGTTCTTATTACAAACGTGAGTACCAGGATCATACATATGCTTCAGTAAGGATCTTCAGGAAGAATTCGGTGCGCCTTCCTAGTCGATATAAGTACTTACAGTTTTTAGATTGAGTCGTTTTTAGGTTGAATCGGGGCCTACAACATGAAGCTGTCACTCTTTCCCGCGAAGAAACAATCTCCGAGATTGCCCGAACTGTTTTTCTTTCTGGCTGCTGTGATCTTTGCCTGCGGCAGCAGCTTGCAGTCACAGGAGCTGAAGCTAAGAGCGCAGTTTGCCGCGTACCCTGCAACGCCTCCCGTTGCGCGTGCGCTGGCCAATATCGATCCCACGTACCTCAAGTTGCGCGCCGTCGCGCCGGGGCAGTCGGTGACTGTAACTGGCTTCCGGCTAAAGAAAGACGCGGGAATATTTACGTTCAAGAGCGGGACGTTTTATCTGCTTGAGCCGATCAATGGAATCTGCACGGGAGCAGTGTTTCTAGGCGACGCCTCTTTCAGCCTCACTCCGCCTACCGAGCTGGAACAACGATATCTATCGTTTCTGGCTAAGGACCACGAATTTGTGGAGCAGTTTAGCGAGGCGGTTTTTCGATTCACAGACGGCACGGATGCGGAGATCCTGAAAGCGTCAGGTCCGGCCGCATCTGCTCCATCGGGAAATCCTGCGGGCGTGTTTAAGGAAATCCAGCAGCAACTAAGAACACGGTTGAAGGAGAATCTTGATGCACGTCTATTGCAGGACTTGCTGAGTTCCCAGCCGGGAGGAAAGTTTGTCGCATTTATCAAAGGCAAGAGGTATGGCGGCAAGCTGATCTATGACATTGATCCGCAGGGCGTGGTCTCCTATTTTCCTGATCCGCAGCCGCGGGAGACAGCGGGACCGCGCGTACAGGAATTCTTCTCTCTGGCCCCTGAAGAAGTGGCGCTGACCGAGTGGGACTGGAAAGACGCAGGTATATGGACGTGCTTCCATCTGGCCCACGAGTACGCGGACGGCACCGTGAGCAGCAACGAACACAATGGCCCCGTGACAGTGGCGCGGCAAAAACTGGAAGCAGCCTTCGCCAAGAACGGCAGGCTGGACGGGGTTGCAGAAACCACGATCGTGGCGGCGCAGAACGGCGTTCGAGTGGTTCCGTTCGATCTTTTTCCGACTTTGCGGGTTGCGTGGGTGACCGGGCAAAACGGCGAACAGCTCCCATTTATCCAGGAGGGCGCGGAGGAGGACGCGAATTTTGCTGTGATCCTGCCCAAAGAGCTGAAGAAAGGCGAGAGCTACACCATCACCACCAGTTATGCGGGAAAGAACGCCGTGATCGATGAAGGCGACAAGAACTATTACGCCGTGGCGCGTGACAACTGGTACCCCTCAGTGGGGTTCGCTGGGCACAACGATTTTGCCATGACCTTCCATATTCCCAAAGGATTGAAAATGGTGGCCACGGGAAAGCTGCTGAAGAACATTGATGAGGGCAAGGAGAACATTACGGAATGGGAATCTCATGCCCCGCAGCCGGTGGCGGGTTTCAATTTTGGCGAGTTCAAGAGCCAGGAGTCGCCTGACCTAAGCAAGCATTACATGGTGGAAACTGACGTGAATGAAATGGGTCCGGGAGGCATGGGCACTCGATTCAGCTTTGTGCCCATGATGAAGAAAGCGACCGCTGAAGGCGAAGTGGCGCTGGACCTTTTTACCGACTACTTTGGCGAGGAGCCCTACAAGAGGCTGGCCCTCACGCAACAGCAGGCCACCAACTTCGGGCAATCGTGGCCGGGGCTGGTCTTTCTGCCTCTGCCCTATTTTCTGGATGCCACGTACCGGCACCAATATAACCCTCACAATGAGCACCAGTATTTTGACACCGTGGGACCACATGAGATTGCGCACCAATGGTGGGGCCATCTGGTGGGATTCAATTCCTATCGCGACCAGTGGATGAGTGAGGGATTTGCGGAGATGTCTGCTTCGCTGTTTCTGCAGGGCGTCTACAGCGAACACGGCCTGGCAGATTTTCACCAATTCTGGGCGGACCGGCGCAAGCGGCTCACCGATACGAATGGGGAAGGCAAGCGGGCAATTGACGTTGGCCCGGTAACTCTAGGTTATCGACTGGCCACGGCCAGGACGGGGGTCAATATTCCGCGGGACCTCATCTATCCAAAAGGGGCCTATATCCTGCATATGGTCCGCTGCATGATGCAAAACGCCGGCGGCAAAGATGTGGACGAACGTTTCAAAGCCATGATGCATGACTTTACGCGGACTTACGGCAACGCCACAGCCACCACTGAAGACTTCAAAGCTATGGCTGAAAGGCACATGACGCCGGAGATGGACCTGATGCACAACCATAGGCTGGACTGGTTCTTTAACGAATACGTCTACGGAACCGAGTATCCCAGCTACCATTTTGAGCATTCATTCTCCGCAGCAAGTGACGGCACGCTGGTGCTCAATATGAAGCTAACGCAGTCACACGTGAGCGACGGTTTTGTCATGATGATCCCGGTCTATGTGGAGTTGGAGAAAGGGCAGGTAGCCAGGCTGGGCAGACTTCCTATCCGTGGCAATACCACGGTGGAACAGCACGTAAAGCTGCCCGGTCTTGGCGGCCAGAAGCCGCGACGGGCCATGATCGCCTATCTGGATGACGTGCTGGGGAACGTCGAGAACAAGTAGGAGTTGATTAGCAGTCCAGCCCAAAGTGGAGTTCAGCCGAGTTTGAATAGTGCCAAGCAAAGAGCGGAAATCAGCGCTTTTGCATTCTGCGCAACGATGAATCGTCGGATCGGCAAAACGCAAAGAACCCAAATTACCCAGCGCAGCGTCAGCGGAGCGCCCACAAAGAAACCTGCAATGTCGCAGAGTTATGGCCTTATAGTTATCAATCTGAGGAGCGAAAATAGACCGCCTTCCTCGCGGCGCACCACACAAAACAATGGCTACGACGATCCACACCACGACCACGCCGAAACCAACGCTTGCCGGAGCTACGCCTCCCGCAACCGGGCGGCAGCGGCTGGAATCGCTGGATGTCTTCCGCGGACTGACCATCGCAGGCATGATCCTGGTGAACAACCCCGGTTCAGACAGTTTCTACTGGCCGCTGGGCCACGCCGACGGACTGATGACCTCGCATCCAACCGGCTGGTATCCCGGCAAATGGTGGGTGGAGGCGAACGGATGGACTCCCACGGACCTGATTTTTCCCTTCTTCCTGTTTATTGTCGGCGCGTCCATGGTGTTCTCGTTTGTCGCGCGGCGCGAGCGTGGCGACTCACGCTGGATTCTCATACAGCACGTGGCGCGGCGGAGCGCGCTGATCCTGCTGATCGGCTTCGCTATCCGCATCCTGCCGTATGTCAATTTCTCCCACATGCGCTACCCCGGAGTCTTGCAGCGCATCGCCATCGTGTATCTTTTCGCGTCCGTGGTTACGCTGTGGACCTCAACCCGCGGCCGCATTCTTTGGATCGCCGGACTGCTCGCCGGTTACTATGCGCTGACGCGGTTCGTTCCTGTTCCGGGATGCGATCATGCCGCCTGGTTTACGCAGATGCAGACGCAACATTGCACGCTGGCCGGATTCATTGATCGCAAGCTGATGCTCGGCCACCTCTACCGCCGCGACTTCGACCCTGAAGGCGTGTTGAGCACCCTCCCGGCGATCGCAACCACGCTGCTGGGTACGCTCACGGGAGAATTCCTGCGCGACCCCGCAAGTCTGCGGTACAAACTGCGCGGCCTTGCCCTTGCCGGAGTTGCAGGCGTGGTTGCTGGTTACGCGTGGCATCCCTGGTTCCCCATCTCCAAGCCGCTGTGGACCAGTTCATATGTGCTCTTTACCGCCGGGGCCGCATGCCTGCTGCTGGCGCTCTGCTGGTGGCTTATCGAGATGCGCGGTTGGCGCGCGTGGTCCAGGCCGTTCCTGTGGCTCGGATCGAACGCGATCCTCTCCTACGCGCTCTCCACGTTCTTCGCCAAACTGGGATCGATCATAAACGTGTCTGACGGCAGCTACACCACGGAAGTCCAGACCTGGATTTATGAGCACTGGTTCGCGCCGCTGGCCCAGCCGAAGAATGCGTCCCTGGCCTTCGCCATCTGCTACCTCGCGCTGTGGACGCTGGTAGCCTGGGGCCTGTACCGGAAGAAAATCTTTGTGAAGGTTTAGAGAGTAATGTCTTTACTTGCCGGAGAGGTTCACATTGCGTACGAATGTGTATGGAGTCTGCTCTGCTGGATCCTCGGGCCACCCTTTGCCGGATGAATTCGCCAGCCGTGAGAGCCTCTCGATGTCAGTTTGACGGATCGAATTTGTCACCTCACAACGTGATGTGTCCAGGGTTTTGGCCCCGATCATAGCCAGGTATTCAACCAACGCCGCGGCTTCAATCAGGACCTTCCCCGATCCAGCCCAATGACGGTCTTGCCCGTTCAGCTTTACACCAGAAACCCAAAATGACTCTCCGGTCTCCATATCGATATAATTGCCGCCCGATTCGCCACGCCGCTGCCCTTTGAGCTTCATCAGTTCTCGGCCATTGAAGTACAAGGTTCGACCACTCTTGGATTGCTGGACATAGGCAATCCAGGCGGGGCCATTGTCGGAATAGCCGCTCTTAAGCTCGATGTATCTGAGGACCTTCACAGTTCAAAGTGTGCCACATTTTGGGTTGAGGGTGAAAATACTTCTTCATGTCTGTTGTGAAGCCGTGATCGGGAAAATAGTGATCGCTAGCTAGCGGCTCAACGCGACAGCCCGCGGCGGTCTCGTTACCGCCGCTTGCTGTTTCGGCGTCTCATCGCGCTTCGACTCAACGAGTCTCATGTACTCGGTCAAGGTGACAAAGCGATAGCCGCGCGCTTTCAGATCGCTGATCAGCCGCGGCATGATCGCTGCGGTGGTCGAAAGCTCATGGAAAGCGAGAATGTGCGCGTACGTTCCTTTTTTCTCGCGCTGCTCTATCTGCTGTAAAACTGCGTCCGGCAAAGACGGCTTAGGACATCCCACCGCTTTGCCTGCGCACAGATAGTCGAGCGAGTTCACGTCGCGCAGCGCCATGGGATTTTCCGACGAAATAGTCAGTATGCGATAGCCCTGCCGTTCAAGATCGTGCCGCGCGTCGCTGGTGATGATCCAGTCCGGCGGCCGCACATACCGGGGCTGCGAGCCGGTGACTGCCTTGATGGCCTGCGCTCCGCGGTCCACATCGCTCATTACCCACTGCTCGCCGTTTTTCTTCTCTGCCGTGCGCAGCTCCAGGTGGCTATAGGTATGGTCCTCCAGTTCGTGGCCGCGCCGGATCAATCGCTCTGCTGCGTCAAGGCAGCTAACGCCGATGTCTTCTTCATGCCTGGGTTCACCCCAAGTCTTGGGCGTAAGCCGCCAGCCGACCACAAAAAATGTCGCCTTCACGCCGTTTTGGTCGAGGATATCGACCAGGCCCGGACCGTGATTGCTCTCCTTGCTGCCGAACAGCACATAGGGCCGGGGACCATCGTCAAATGTGAGCGCGATAAGCTTCTCACCGCGTGATGCAGAAGTTGTGTCTGCGACGGCATGAACGCCCACTGGAGGAGCTTTCTTCGACATCACGCTGCCGGCCACCGTGTGGCCGCCAGCAGAGGAGTTGTTTGGATCGATACCGGCCCTGGGATTATTGGAACCAAGATGGCCGGAGCCAGCACATGCGCTGAGCGCAGTGAGAGCTGCAATTGACAACAGGAATCTAACGTAGCCCATCAAGATCACCCCGAACCGCCCGGATCAAGTCCGGGAACGATTCAACTCCAAGTTTTGCGGGGAGACGGATGACAAGAAAGCGGCACTGGCAGATCGTTAATAGATTTTTATCACGGGCCAGCTCTGTTGGTTAGAGTCCGAAGGTCGGTGACCAAGGTAATCACGCGCCGCTGGACGGGAAGAGCGAGGTGGAACTGGGCGGGTTGACCCCGGCTGCCGGGCAGCTTCTTATCGCCGCTTCGCCTCCCGCCGATTTCCACTCGCTTGCGCCTCACATGCCGGCCGTCCTCGCTTCAGGCGAGCGCGCCTTCTTCCGCAGGATCCCAGACGAAACCACCGTGACCACCAGGCCGACAGGGAAGACCTCCATGAACGTGATGCCCACATTGATCGCCGGATTGTCATACATTTGTTTGAACTGCTTTGCCTGCCGCACAGACTCATCGATCTTCTGCTGGCTCGCACCGGAGGCCTTCGCGCGCTCCACCATGTGAGCGGCGTACTTATCGGCAAAGTCCGGCATCATTTTGTAATAGACGATTTCCCATGTCGCCACGTAGCACGCGCTGGAAATCAACGTAATCAGAATGCCGACGGCAAACCCACGGCCAAACGTAAGGCGCCCGTCCCCGGCGTTCTCCCGGTACGAACGCACACCAAAGAACACTATGAGCGCCGAAAGCACCATTACGGTGTAGCCGAGAATCTCTCCTTTTTCGAAGCCGATCTTATCGGCGAACGGGAACGTAACCAGCATCATCGCGGCGGACATCGCGCCGGAAATCAGTCCAAAGGTCAGAACGGCTTTTTTCATTGGATTAAAGTCTCCTTCGGCTT
>Ga0137380_10006190_pt1 | contig 10654 bp, 13 predicted proteins | sample SagtaG_17_FD_104809 | JGI IMG/M metagenome (GOLD analysis project Ga0137380, IMG submission 104809) | Vadose zone soil microbial communities from Sagehorn Ranch, Mendocino, California, USA - Sage2_L_100_16 metaG | ecosystem: Environmental > Terrestrial > Soil > Vadose zone | place: USA... | reverse complement strand
TTCTCGCCGGTACTTTCGTCGAAAGTGCTGGCGCAGGCCATCGAGCGGAACTGGAAACCCGGCACCGTCATTGAAGACAATGGCGACTATGAAGCTGCCTCCAGCGTGAATTACTACACGCGGCATCAGATCCGCATACTGAATGGGCGCTGCAACAACATCTGGTATGGATCAAAGTTCCCGGACGCGCCGCCGATCTTCGACGATGATGCATCTTTTGAAAAGCTGTGGCGCGGCGACAAACCTGTTTTTCTTCTAACCGACGCTAAGGCCAGCCCTGATCGCAAGCCTGCTGAGGAGTGTCCGCAGAAAGAGCACCTGCCTGACTATGTGCTCCGCGACAAAGCCTGCGTGCTGGCGAAGTGGGGCGGCAAGCTGGTGCTTACGAATGGACCGAAACCTTGTCCCGATCAGACTTTGACGCGCTGACTAGCCCTGGCCCGCGCGGATGGGCCGGGCGAATCTTGCCCTTTTCAAGAATGAAGACTTCGCCGCGCCAGTGGACAGTATGGTCAGCAAAGCTGGCGAACCAGACCCCGAACGCCACGAGATCGCGCAGAGGCACCAGCCAAAGACGACGCGACACGGCACTGTCATGCACGATTCCAACTCCCACTTTGAGCGCGACTGCCGCGCGCAGGGCCGCAGCTGCGGCAAGCGTAGCCCATGACCACCAACTGAGCGGCGCCAGCAACACGGCAAAGATCGACCACGGTAGCCCGAAAGTCAAAAGCAAGCCGACATAGCCCATGCGGCGGGAATCGCGCGTGCTGCGGGCCCAGCGCATCTGGTGCTCAAAGAATCCGCGAAAGCTGTAAGCCGGCAGGTGCGTTTCCACCACGATATCAGCCAGCACCACTTCATAGCCGGCTTTGGCGATGCGGTAACCCAGCTCAAAATCGTCGGCCAGATAATCCACCAGCGGGCGCAGGCCGCCAATGGCCTCAAGCGCGGTGCGCGACATGGCCAGCGTAGAGCCGAGAGCAAAGTGAATTCCGCCTTCAATCTGGCGAGCAACCAGCACTCCAGCGATAAAGTCCGTGCTGATGCCGATGGATTCCAGCTTTGAGCCCAGCGTATCGGCGGCGATACCGCGATACGGACAGGTGACCATGCCGACCTGCGGGCGCGCAAACGGGGCCATCACGCGGCGCAGATAATCAGCAGTGACATGAATGTCACTATCGTTAATCAGAATGTGGTCGTACTGGGTGAATGCCAGCATCTGCACCAGGTTGCTGGTCTTGCGATTGTTGCCCAGCACTTCAGGACAGACCAGAAGGCGGATTTTGCAATTGGGAAATTCGCCGATCAGCCGGTGTACGGCTTCCACGGCGGGATCGTCCGGCTCACTTACGCCGAAAATGATTTCGTATTCCGGGTAATCCTGCACGCAATGGCTGCGGAAACTCTCATACATTTGCGGATCGACGCCGCGCAGCGGCTTGAGGATGGTGACCGGAGGAGTGACGGCAGGCGTTTGCCGGCTGCTGGTCCGTTGAAAGCTGCGCGCGCTCCATAGGCAAAGCAGGTAAAACCCCATGCCGCACACTGCCAGCCCCGCCGCTATCAATCCTGGTATAAGATTCAACATTGAAGTCGATCTGCCTTACATTCTACTCTGGCTAATTTCTGATCTTAACATTACTTTACGGTTTTCGGGGTTAGATGCGAGCAGTTGGGGATGTAGGCAAAAAATATTCGCGCCCTGGTTTTTGGTCCGATTGCGGTCCGGTTGTTTACATAGTCAGGGCGTTGTTGACCTGTTTCCAGTCGATCTTGCGCAGCAATTCCTTGATACGGTCTTCAGGGCCAAAGATCCGGACTTCTACATTCTCAATGAACGGCGTATCAGCCTTGTGAACAAAGAAATTCCGATAAACGTCATTGACCTCTTCCCATCGGCCACGCTTGCCATTGCTGAAAAACAAAACGTACGCGACGCCATGGCTGAAAGGATTGTTGCGGTCTTTATGCACAAAGGTTGCGCCCGGGACCTTGGGGTCAACTTTGGGATCGGGGCCGGTGATCATGGGGACCACCAGCATGTTGAGGTGCACCTGCACCTGGAGATGCAGAAGGTCTTCAATCTGCGCGCCCTGAAGGTGTTTCTTTGTCGGGTCCTTCTCGGCAGCCATTTTCTTGAGCCGGCCAAGAACCAGCGTTTGATAGCGTTTTGAGTCTTTGCGGACGTCATAAGTGCGCTGGAGCACCTGGTCGATATCCATGGGACGGTCGCCGAAGGTGCTCACATTGGGGTTATCAATGGTGGCGTCGATTTTCTCGTCCCAGTCAGGGCCGCGGAACTGGTCAAGCACCTTGTTCATGGTGTCAGCGTATTTGGTGATGGCCTTTTGTTCGGCAGGGGTGGGTTTGTGCGCAGCATAGAGCCCGAACGCTGCCGTGGAAACAACCGCACACGTCACAGCCGCACACATGAGCGCGAGCTTCCAAATGTGACGCCTCATCAATGGGTGGCTCCTTGAAGGATCGTTTTTTGTCGCCGCTTTCGCCGGCCGGTTCTGTCGCCGCTTTCGCTGGCTGTTTTTGTTGGGCCGCTTTGCCGGCCGTTTCTCGCGGCCGCGGCGCGGGATAAATCGGGTGCCAGTCTGAATTCATCTTATAATATAGATAGCTGATGTCGGACCGGATGGTCGCTGTCTGGGCTGTGGACGCCGGGTTTTCCCGGGCTGCGCGGCACAGAGAGAGGAAAGTCCGAACTCCGCAGAGCAGTGTGCCGGATAACGTCCGGGAGGGTGAGTTCAAGCTCACTTTACGGAAAGTGCCACAGAAAATATACCGCCTTGCAAGCCAGGTGAGTGGACGGTGAGAGCCGTTCTGCTCGAACCGGACGCGAGGGCAAAAGCAGGGCGCAAGCCTTGCGGAGCCCTCGGATTGAAGGGTAAGGGTGAAAAGGTGCGGTAAGAGCGCACCGCTCGGGCAGCAATGCTCGAGGCATGGCAAACCCCACGCGGAGCAAGACCAAATAGGGAAGGAATTGGAGATGGCGCAAGCCGTTTTCAACGCGTCTCGGCTCGAGGCGCCAAACTTCCGGGTAGGTCGCTTGAGCCGTTCAGCAATGGACGGCCTAGAGGAATGACCGTCACGGCAGCAATGCCGTACAGAATTCGGCTTATAGGTCCGATATCACTTGCGGCCCTCAGGTTCGAGAGGATCTGAGGGCCTTCAATTTTGGCATGGGTTTGCAGCTTTTGCTTTTCCGATCACCCGATGTCCCGATCACCCGATCTTTGCCACCCCTCCCCCCTCCCTGGGTCATCCCAGATTGGCGTAGGTTTCAGCGCAGTCATCCCAAATCATCCCAGATTGGCGTAGACTTCAGCAATAGGGAGTCAATTGGCGCAGATCTACGGGGTTCCTTTGCGTCCCGCAGCCTGCCCTGAGCGAGCCTTCGCGAGTCGAACGGGTGTCCTTTGTGGTTAAAGGTTTGGCTTTTCTTGCGACCGTCTGCTTGTACCCTCAGCCGACTACCCCCGCCCCTACCCCCTATGTTCACCCATTTCCACCCAAGGTCACCCAAGGCACCCAAGATTCGACAGAGGGTCGCAAGCCGTTCTAGTAGCCAGCAGCTAGGAGCTAGCAGCTTTCTTTTGTCAAAGACCGCCCTCCAAGACACACTTCCACCCGGAGGTCAATACGAAACTCTACCATTTGTTCGCCTTTTTGTCAAGCAAAAAAGCCGGGATTATATACTTGACAAACCCATACGCTTTTTGTAAAGTAGTGGCATGGAAAACGAAAAGCTAAACCTTTCCAATATCGCCGCCCACTTCAGCGATGCCGAAAAGGCCCGTGAGTTCCTAGAAGCGCAGCGTTGGCCCGAAGGCCCGATTTGCCCTCATTGCGGCGAACTGGATAACGCCTATCGCTTGGAAGCGAAGCCTGACTCCAAGAAGGCAGTTCGTAAGGGCGTTTGGAAGTGCGGCGGATGCCGTGAGCAGTTCACGGTAACAGTCGGCACGATCTTTGCCGATTCTCACATCCCGCTCAATAAGTGGCTCTTTGCGATTCATCTGCTTTGCGCTTCCAAAAAGGGCATGAGCGCGCATCAGATTCACCGCATGTTAGGGGTGACATACAAGAGCGCGTGGTTCATGATGCACCGCATCCGTTACGCCATGACTCAGGAGCCTTTGTCATCGAAGCTCACAGGCGTTATTGAAGTTGACGAAACCTATATCGGCGGGAAGCTGCGTACAGGGACTCAGGGCGCAAGGCGTACAGATCGCCCTGCCGGAATCGCTAATAAAGCCGCCGTGGTTTCCGTGTTGCAGCGTGATGGCCGTGTACAGTCCCGCCATGTCGAAAAAGTCACGGCTGAGAATTTGAAGCCAATGCTTCGCCAGATGATTGACGAAGATGCACACCTGATGACGGATACCTCTACCGTTCTGAAGGCAGCGGACGTTGTTTGCGTCAAGCATGATCGCGTCAATCACACGGTAAAAGAGTATGTCCGGTATGAGAACGGACTGTGCATCACTACGAATGCCGTGGAAGGATATTTTGCCAATCTCAAACGCGGCATCAATGGCGTGTATCACTTCGTCGGGAAGCAACATCTTCACCGCTACTTGAGCGAGTTTGACTTTCGGTACAACTCCCGCGAGATGAAAGACGGAGAGCGCACGGTCATGGCGATTAAACAGACTGGCGGGAAACGGCTGATGCTGCGGGACTCAAGGGAAAGAGAAGTTTTTTAAAAGGAAAGCGGACGCAATAAGCGTCCGCGTTAAGAGTGCACGACAAATCTAATCTCTGTACCCACTCGCTGCGGTATCAAGAGTGCGCCAACACTCTTGCTTTCCGAACGGTACGCCATAAGTGTACCATCAGGGGACAAAAAAATGGCACGTAAAAAAAATCCGCTGGATGTTCTGGCGATACCAAATTATGGCCCGATAGAGGCCGCATCCTTTTTGCACCTGCCTTCCGAGACTTTGCGATATTGGATTTCTGCTGAGTCCGGGCCACTTGTGATCCCGGCAAAAAAAAACCCGCCAATACTATCTTTTAAGAACCTAGTTGAATGCTATGTATTGGACATACTTCGCCGCATTCATAAAATCAGTATGCCCAAAGTCCGTTTCTCTGTTGAAACGATTAGGAATCTTCAGAATGCGCGCCACTTGATGCACTCCCAAACGCCGCTTGCGGACCACGATTTAAAGATTGATCAGAAAACTAAACGCCTCTACGTTTACGACCTACACGGCAAGATCGTGCAACTCACTGCGGGTGGGCAAATCGAATGGCCTGAACTTGTCGAAGCCGCATTGCGGCGTGTTGTGCGCGATAAGGACGGAGTGGCGCGAAGCTTTCATCCTTTTCTGGGGCGTTACGATACGCTCGAAGGCAGCGACAAAGACCCCGAGTATATTTTGGTCAATCCACATATCTCTTTCGGTAAGCCAGTGATTAGAGGGACGGGCATCACAACGGAAACCATTGCGGGACGAATCACAGCTGGCGACCTGGATGAGGAACTTGCAAAGGAGTACGGAAGACCGCTTGCAGAAATCCGGGCTGCGGCACAGTTCGAGCACGTCCCAGTTGCGGCTTGATCCATTCACGATTTTTCTGGATGAGAATCATCAAGACAACCCGCACATACTCAAAGTGTTGTCTGAAAATCTCACCTCTGAAGAGCAAGTAATACGGCATCGTGACGCTGGATTTAGTGCTGGCGAATTAGACGAGAATTGGTTGCCGACCGTGGGCCGGAATGGTTGGATTCTAATTTCTGCTGATTCCCGATTGTGGAGAAGATCCATTTTGCGCGAAGTCCTTTTTAAAGCTGGAGTGCGCGCATTCATATTTACGGAAAACAATCTAAGAGGTGAGACCCGCGCTGAAATTGTACGCAAAGCCCTACCTGAAATGAGAAGCACGGTGCGTGATACCCCGCCGCCCTTCGTTTGTTCTCTCACCGTGGAAGGACATTCGCGAATTCAGTTTGATAAGGCGCTACATAAAACTGTTTTGAAGAAAGAGAAGGCAAGCCACAAACGGAAGAAAAAGAAAAGGAGCCGCCGCCGGAAGAAACGTTCTAAACTTTAGTGGAGTTCCATTACATGAAGAAAAATACGGAAAAGCTCAGCCTACGCCCTCTCAAATTCAAAGAGGCCGTTGCCGATCTGCTGAAAGTGAAGCCGCCGGAAAAACCGCACAAGAAAAAGAGAAAGAAGTCCGCAAAATAAAACCCGCCGGACAAGGCGGGTTTTTGCAGACAGGTTAAATTTTATCGGTAATGGCGAAAGTGCTGTCTAAGCGCATAGGTGCCGGGGCAGGACTTCACGAATTCAGTGTTTTCTCCTTTGATGCTGAGATGTCTCAGCAAGCTGGTTTCCACGGAACCGCGCGTAATTGTCGGGTCATTACGCCGTTCGCGGATGCGCTCCAAGAGCACAGTAATGGGCGTCGGTTTTCCGATCTCTTCCAATACTGAGATTGCGAGCTGGACATAGGACTGCTGACGCACAGAGTGATCCTCGCCGTGCGCTCCAGAGCAAGCGGCAGCGATTCGGCTACGGTAGAGGCCCAAAATCCTCTCTAGGGTTTTGATGGCCTCGTCAGCGGCGTTCATATCAGCGGCTGAGAGCCTGTGGTTGAGTACGGGCATTGTAAGAGCTACCTCCTTTTGGTATCCAAAGGTCTCGGTTCCCGAAATGAGACTTTTGGCACATTTATGGGTTCTAACAAACATTGACAAACAGCTGCTAGAAAGCCCATATTTGGCGTAGGGCGGGGACAAGAGCTTAACGGGCATTTGACCACGCCTTGACGCAATCATGGTGAGCCTGGCAGGATTCGAACCTGCGACCTCTGGTTTAGCAAACCAGCGCTCTGTCGGAACCGGCGACTTTGTAGAGGAACCAGTTCACAGTCCGCTGAGCTACAGGCCCATCGTGATTGCATCTTCCTCTCTTCCATCTAACAATCTAATCAGAAAAACACCCTAGTACCACCTAAGATAACCCTTAGCACAGGACAATGCCCGATAGTACAAGGTGAAACGCTAGAGAAAACAGGTACAAAAACCGAACCCGCCTCTCGGCGGTTCTGTCTGGTTTGAATTGTGAGCGTGAATCAGCGTTTCTTGCGCTGTTTGGCAAGTTGCTTTTTGCGTTCTGCGGCCTGAAGCAGCACATCGTCAGGATCGCAGAGATGCTTCTCCCAGCGTTGCCGTGCTTTCCCGTACTGTGCCCAATCCTCAAGCTCAAGCTGGTGTAGGTCTTCAAGAAATTCTTGGTTGATTTCGGCCTGAAGCTCTTGCGTAAAGCTGGGGAACAGCTTTGCCGCTTTGGATTTAAAGAGTCCGGTTTTCTGTAGCGTGTGAAGGTGCTGGACGACCCCAGCAAAGGCAGTGTTGAGGCTGGACAGGGTTTCATATATCCCGGCCTTTTCGGTAGTACTATCGAGGACAGCCATTGCGCCTCCTAGCGTGGTGCTTTGGTTAGGGCTGCGTTCATGCGCAAACATGGACGCAGCCCGCTCAATTCATACCGGAATCGAAGGCACAAACGGAAGGCGAGGAGTTAGATATTTTGGGGCTTCCGCCTAAGTGGGTTTGTCAAAGGGATAATCCCGAAAAAAGCTGATCCTCTGGGTGGGAGAACGACCCTTCAGGGCCGTGAAAAGTTTAATGAAAGAATGGCCCTTTAGGGCTGGCGAAAAGAAATACTATCACTAGAGAGAGGGAGTCAACGAGATGCCCATGAAGAACCCGCCCCACCCCGGAGATTTCATCCGGACCGAGATTATCCAGCCCGCAGGACTCTCGGTAACAGCAGCGGCTGTGGCGCTCCAGGTGTCCCGGCCTGCCCTGTCCAGCCTGCTCAACGGCAAGGCAGATCTTTCCGGGGACATGGCCCTGCGCATTGAAAAAGCATTCGGAGTGAAGATGGACACGCTCATGCGGATGCAAGCCTCTTACGATATCGCCCAGACCCGCAAGCGCGAAAAGAAAATCCACGTTCGCAAGATTCGCTCGCTTGCCAACGTTCACGCGTAAGAGCGCAGCAGATTCTGGGGCAACCCCACCGAAGGCCCGGCGTCACTTGTGGCCTCATCATCGGAAACGATGGTGGGGGCTTTCAAAATTGCCTGAAACCGCTGGGTCCAGATCATCTGCAGCGGACGGCGTCCAGCGGATACCCATCAAGAAGGGAACAGCCGAACAGCCGTTTAACACGAGCATCCATTTCATCTTCTTCGATCAACTGGCCAAGGTCCGCTTGTTCGATGCCTTGACGCACGGCGGCGCGAAAGCGGGCGTCGTCCTCCAGCAGGCGTAAAGCGGCTTCCTTGACCAACTGCGCAGGATCAATGCCTTCATGCGTGGCAATTTTTAAGAGCCGCACTTCTTGTTCGTGAGTGAAATGTACTTCCATACTTGTCAGCTTAGGAGGGCATTTCTAACGCTGTCAATAGATGGATAACGACTTTTGTTGCAAACAAAAGGCATTACATGAATCGACGCTTGGGAGATCCATGCGTGACGCTTTGGGTGGCCCGGGCTTTTCATCTTGCTGAATTACCAGCACAGTCGGTGCCCGTCCGTCGCATTTTTTGCGAAGAGCCTGCCCTGAGTTTAAGGAGATTGCCTTGGAACGATCTCCGCTATTATTGTCAGCACGCTTCTATGCGTCCGAGTGCTTACATAATTGCGGGACCGAACGGGGTCGGCAAGACGACTTTCGCGCGGGAATTTCTGCCGAATTACGCGGATTGCAAGAACTTCGTCAACGCAGACCTGATTGCCCAAGGTATGGCCCCATTCTCTCCGGAAACCGCGGCCTTTCGCGCTGGCAGACTCATGCTCAATGGAATCGATCTTTTGGCGCAACGCAGAGCCGATTTTGGTTTTGAGACCACACTCTCAGGCAGAAGCTACCTGAGGTTGATTCGCCGCTTGAAGAATCAGGGTTATGCTGTGCATTTCTTCTTTCTCTGGCTGTCGGGGGTTGATCTCGCACTGTCGAGAATCAAAGACCGGGTCTCCGAGGGAGGCCATGACGTGCCGGAGGCCGATGTCCGCCGCCGTTTTGATCGCTCCATCAAGAATTTCTTGGACTTGTATCGTCCCTTGGGGGATTCGTGGTTTCTCTTTGACAACTCACTGAGAACGCCTGCTGCTATTGCATTGGAAGAGCAAGGCAGACTCCGTATAATGAAGCCAGACACGTACAAAGCTTTGGTTGCGCAATATGGGAAACCTGACTAAACCGCCGGCGAATATTCTCGAATTGCCTCTGGCAGAACGCGCTGAAATGGCCCTCAAAGCGGCTGTTGAGAAGGTAGTGGAATCGCATGTGCGAGACGGGCGGCCGCTCTATATCTGGCGCGATGGTAAGGTGATTGAGGTGTCGGCCCAGGAGTTGCGGGACACGCCTGTCAAGCCGCAGTGATTTCCTGCCAAATCAAATTTACGCCATGCTTCCACGCCACCAGCCCTATATTCTGTTCCGGCGCATTATGCAGATAAGGCGGAGTTTCGTCAGCGGGGAGTGCCCACAGAGTAGCCGATGGCACGATTCCGGTCGCATTCCAATTAGGTTTTGGGCTGTTTTTTTAGGGTTTTACGGTATGATGAGGCCATCCGAATCGAGATGGATAAAGAAAAGACCGAGTTGCCGACGCAAGATTGCGCTCCCTTTCTAAGATGGGCGGGAAGCAAGCGTCGCCTATTGCCTGTTCTCCAGAATTTCTGGACTGCAAAACATAAGCGGTATGTAGAGCCATTTGCGGGTTCAGCATGTCTATTTTTTGCAATTAAGCCGCCAAGGGCTGTTCTCGGCGATTTGAATCCCGAGCTGATCGCAACCTATATCGAAGTGAAGTATCGTATTTCAGCTGTTCTGGATGAGTTGAAGAAGTTAAAGCCCGAAAGCAAACGCGAATATAAAAGATTGCGTTCGGTTGACATCACAACTCTGACACCGCCTGCACGCGCTGCACGTTTCATTTACCTAAATAGGTATTGCTTCAATGGAATTTATCGAACTAACTTGCAGGGGCAATTCAATGTCCCGTATAGCGGCGACCGTTGCGGAAGCGTACCAAAAGATGAAGCGTTTCGGAAATGCAGTTCACGCCTTCGGCGCGCGCGGTTGGTCAATGGAGACTTTGAAAAGGTCCTGAAACAAGCGAAGCGAGGCGATCTTGTTTACATGGACCCCCCATATGCGGTTCGCGCCCGAAGAATCTTTCGCGAATACGATCCCAGCACATTCACGCACAAAGATATTACTCGGCTGCGAGGCTGGATGGAAAAGTTGAATTCAGAAAAGATTGATTTTGTGGTGAGCTATGCTGAATCCGATGAAGCCGATTTTCTACGCGAAGGTTTCGCACACGAGGTTATGGCTGTTCGTCGCCACATTGCTGGATTTGCATCTCACCGGGCGTTAACGAACGAGTTGTTGATTTCAAATATTTGATAGCTGAAATATGCCGACATTAAAGCCAACGCACCCAGACATCCCGCCTGTGATCCCGTCTGGCCAGCTTCGACGCCTTACCCCCGAAGAAATTAAGCCGAGCGCCAATAATCCGCGCCTCCTTTTCGATCCGCCATTACTAGCTGAATTAAAAAAGAACATAGCCGAACACGGCGTTCTCGTACCGATTA
>Ga0137380_10006186_pt1 | contig 10657 bp, 9 predicted proteins | sample SagtaG_17_FD_104809 | JGI IMG/M metagenome (GOLD analysis project Ga0137380, IMG submission 104809) | Vadose zone soil microbial communities from Sagehorn Ranch, Mendocino, California, USA - Sage2_L_100_16 metaG | ecosystem: Environmental > Terrestrial > Soil > Vadose zone | place: USA... | reverse complement strand
CCGCAATGCCGGAAAACCTCAAAAATCGCCGCCTGATCACGAATATCAATACTGTAATGCTGGTAGTTCGGGATGGTCGCCTCAAGTTGCTTTCGCATCCATTCGGTAGACGCTTCCGGGCCAAAAAAATACTTCCGCATGTCATTATCAATTCCCACAACATGCATACCCTTGGCGGCGAAATAACGAACAGCCTCTGATCCAATGAGCCCGGCAGAGCCAGTGATCAGCGCGATGCTCATGCGTGTCCCTCCAATGTGGTAAGAACAACTTGCGGCGGCGTGCCAGAGCTCAACCGGCTGCCGTTCTGTCTGGTCCAATTCTTCTTCGTCGATTTGTCAGAATGACAGAAACCTAACTCCACTGCCCTGAGCAATTGAACCAGATCCTTTTGGCTGGAAATGCCCGTTTTGATATAGATGCTGGGTCGAGAATACCATAGATCGAACGATTTTCCGCAACTCAGACCGGCCTTGAATGCTGTTCTCAGCGCCACTCAAGCCCAGCAGAAAGCGATGCACTCAGCACTGCTACAATTCTCGGACGATGGATGTTCTGGTAACCAGCGGTGCAGGTTTTATTGGTGCCCATGTGACGCTTTGCGGCCGGCCACCGCGCGTTTCGCCAGTCCATAGGCAGCCAGCAATATCTTGGCGTTCGCGGCCCCGGTGTAGTTCGCCTCAAAAGCTTGCCTAGCCTTGCTTCGCATTGCGCGCAGCTCCGCAAGGTGGCTTGAGCACCACTCAATTCTTTCCCGCAATTCCCCCGCGTTTCCCGGTTGAAAATGAAATCCTGTTTCGCCCGGAACTATCATTGAAGCAGGCGGCCCGATCCTTGAGGCTACCACTGGCGTCCCAACCGCAAACGACTCCATGATGGTCCGCCCCATGGTTTCATACCACTCCGAGGGAAAGACCAGAAACTCTGCGCTCCGCATCAGGTCCAAAACTTCCGGCAGCAACCGGGGACCGAGGTATTCGATCCCACTCTCTGCTTGCGCCGCAGAGATGACGAGTTCCGCGAGCGGCCCCTCGCCCACGATCTTCAATGGGATCGGGTTGCATGCGCTTTTCCACGCGTCCAGCATGGTTGCGATTCCCTTTTCCGGACTTAAGCGACCGACGTAGAGCGCATACCCGCCTCCTCCGCTGCCAGGGAAGGGGGTTGGATGGATAAAGTTGGGCTTCACCACGATTCTGTCTGCTGCCATACCGCCGGCGATGAACTTGTCCCGCGTAAATTCGGAGACGGCAATATAGATTGCGACCCGCCTGCTCCACGTTCCGGCCAGCTTGTGTACGCTAATCATCCCGGCAACTGCGGCACTCGCCGCTCGATTGTTGCGATAGCAGGCATGCAATATTGCCGGCCAGGGAAAGATACGACCCATACATTCTTCGCACACATGCTGGTCGCGAAACAGAAGTGAGTTGGCACACATCAGGCGGTAGTTATGCAGGGTCTGCACCACAGGAATGCCGTTGCGGGAAGCCGCATAGTAGACCGAAGGAGACCAGAGAGGGAAGAAATTCTGTACGTGCAAAATGTCAAAGCTGCCGGTCCGAAGCTTCTCATCGATGCGGCGATATGCTTCTCGCGACCACACGGTGCGCATGCCCGTCCGGACCTTACCCAATTGCTCCACACGGCGATTGTCTTCCACCAGAAGGTCCACATCGTGCCCCTGGTCGCGAAGTAGAGCGGCATCAGCCATGGTGGCGTGGTCTTCGCCGCCAGGAAGCAGATACCTATTATGGAGCATGAGGATTTTCATGTCGGCTGGATCGTCATGCGCTGCTTGGCCGGCATAGTCTGGCTTTGGGATGGCTGCCTTGCCGAGGAAGCCTCGGCCATCCATGCCTGAAACATCAGCACAGGCCATAACAGATAATGCCAGTCTCTGGCGCCTGAAACATGCTCTTTCCATTTTTTGCCGATGGGCTCGACCGAAAACAAGCCATGCCGCCCCAGCGTTTCCGGAGCCAGCAAGTCTTCCGCCCATTCGCGCAGCGGCCCGCGCAGCCAGAGATCAATCGGCACTCCATAACCCATCTTCGGCCGTTCCACGAGTTCAGCAGGAACATGCTGGTAAAGCACTTGCCGAAGCGCCCACTTGGTTTTCCCATTGCGGACCTTGAAGTGCAACGGCAGGCGCCAGGCAAATTCCACTACATGATGGTCCAGCAAGGGGACACGGGCTTCAAGGCCAATGGCCATGCTGGCCCGATCCACTTTGGTGAGAATGTCGTCAGGCAGGTAATTGGCAAGGTCCGTCAGCATTGCCATTTCCCTGATGTCCGGCATATCGGCAAACCTGCGGATCGCCTGGGGCACCGCTTGGTATTCATGCGAATTCACCACTACCGCCGATGGATCGGGCCACATCGTGATAGCACGCAGATACATTTCGGCGGGGTCCTGAGCTGAAAGATGGTCCGCCAGTCTGTGCGCTTTCTCTCCGGTTCCCTTTCTCAGCCTTTGAGGCAGTGGGATCGCGCCCACCGTTCTATCAATGAGCGCAGCAGGGAACAGGTGCATCAGCTTCGCCGTGCTACGTGCAATCGGTCCAGGAATTTTCCTTAAGGCATTCCAAAGCGAGCAGACGAAGTCATAGCGAGGGTAACCGCAAAACAATTCGTCGCCGCCGTCGCCCGAAAGGGCGACCGTTACGTATCGGCGGGCGAGCTTTGATACCAGATGCGTAGGGATCTGCGACGAATCAGCAAAGGGCTCGTCATACATGGATGGCAGCAAGGGAACGACATCCAATGCATCCTGTGGAGTCACAAAGAACTCCGTGTGATCGGTCCCCAGATGCTCAGCGATTTTACGAGCATGAGTAGCTTCGTTGTATTGGTCTTCATGGAAACCAATGGTGAATGTCTTGACCGGCCGGGAGCTTTGCGTCTGCATCAAGGCGACCACTGTGGAGGAATCGATACCGCCAGAAAGGAAGGCGCCGAGAGGGACGTCGGCAATCATGCGCAGCCGAACTGCATCGGCCAGCTTCTCATGCAGCTGCTCAATGATCTCCTCGTCGCCACCTCGCAGCCGCGATTCCACGCCATTGCGGGCCACCTCTGCTGCGGACCAATATGCGCTGAGGACCGGAGATGCTTCAATGGAGCTTAACGTCAAAATGTGACCGGGAGGGACCTTATGAATGCCTTCATATATCGAATGCGGCGCGGGCACGTACGCACACCGCATGTAAGCCGCGAGAGAGTCACGATCGATTGCTGCCTGGAATCCGGGAAAAGCTTTGAAGGCCTTGAGTTCTGAGGCGAAGACGAAACTACCTTCAACATGGCCGTAATAAAGTGGCTTGATTCCTACACGGTCCCGCACTAGATGGAGCCGCCGCTCGAAACCATCCCACAACGCGAACGCAAACATCCCGACGAAGCGACAAACGGCTGCTTCCAGCCCCCAGCACTCTATCGCCGCCAGCATGACCTCAGTATCGGAGTGGCCTCGCCACTGTTGCGGGCCAAGCTCCGCACGAATGGCTTCGTAGTTGTATACCTCGCCGTTAAAGATGATCGTATAGCGACCGGAGGCCGAGACCATTGGCTGATGCCCTTCTGCCGTGAGGTCGATGATGGAAAGTCGTCGGAAGGAAAGGCCCAAGCCGGCGTTTTTATCAAAGAAGATGCCGGAATCGTCCGGTCCACGATGGGCCAGTGTGTTTCCCATGCAACGCAAGAGTTCGGTGGGCTCATGGCCTATCTCTTTGCGAAGCCAGAACCCAGCTATGCCGCACATGGAAACGGCCTCCCTTTGCCGGAAGCGGACAAGAACCACCCTCTTAAGATTTCATTCAGTTCGAGAATAAGGGCTGAACCTGCGGGTTCAAAGCCCAAGACCAGATTGCGAGACATTGGCGTGATTATAATTGAGCGTTGAAATCAATTGAGCATCACGGACTTTGTCGACCGGAATGGATTGAGATCTTCTTATGCCTCAAGATGCACCCCAGATCGAACTATGGTCGCATATTCAGACCGAACGACTTGACGCTTTCGAAGGCTCTAAGGGTCGTCTTGACTCGCTGATCCGCCGCGCTGAAAAGCTGACCAGGGGACGAAATCTTTTAAACATTGGATGCGGCAATGGGTATTTGGAAGCGAGAGCCCAGAGCAGGCAATGGCACGTTGTCTCAGTGGACCCCGATCCAAAATCGGTGAACCGGCTTTCCTCCATGGGAATCGATGCCCGGTGCGCAAGCATCGCGTCCCTTCCCGTGCCGGCAGAGAGCATGGATGTGGTGATTTGTACCGAGGTGTTTGAGCACCTTACTCAGGACACACTCGAACTTGGCCTGAAAGAGATAAAACGCGTTCTGGTTCCCGGGGGAATACTCATCGGCACTGTGCCCTACCGTGAAAACCTGTCTGACAATGAAGTGTTCTGCCCGCACTGTAACAGGGTATTTCACCGATGGGGACATCATCAGTCTTTCGATGAAGCCAAGATGCGCGCGCTATTGGGGCAGGAATTTTGTCTCCACAGCGTCAAACCGGTTTATTTCGCTCAATGGAGACAGGGAGGATGGAAAGGCAAACTTCTCTGGTCAGCACGACGGGCATTCGGATTGGTGGGGATCTACGGGTCGAGCGCTAATCTTTTTTTTCATGTTGTCAGAGATAAATGACGTTAAAACAATTGGCTATATTCTCTGACGATATGCTGCAGATCGAAATCACTTAGGCTCTCTGCCACTTGCTGCGAAGAAGGGCGTTCACTTTTCGGCTTGCTGAGCATGGCAACGATTCGAGCCGCGAGTGCGACATGGTCCTCCGGAGGCACAAGAACAATTTCCCGTGCCGACTTCTGGATCTCACGCACTCCGCCTGGACAATCGGCGGCGACTACCGGCACTCCCAACGCCAGGACTTCAAGCAGCGCATTGGGTAATCCCTCAAAGCGCGAGGCCAGAACAAAAAGGTCCGCATGCTTCACGTAAGGCCACGGATTTTTTTGAAAGCCGAAAAACGTCACTGCGTGACCAATACCCAGCCCCACGGCTTGTTCTTTGAGTTGTGTTTCGAGCGGTCCCTCACCCAGGATTGCCAGTTGCGCCTGCGGAAATGCCTTGAGCACGCTGGAAAATGCGCGCAGAAGCACGTCATAGGCTTTTTCCCGCTGAAGCCGGCCCATAGCCATCACGTGTGGCCCCGAACCGGTGTAAGGCGACTCAGCGTCTTCCGCCAGCCGCCGCAACATCTCAACGTCAACTGGATTATAGATTCGCACCAGCTTGTCTCTGTTAATCCCCAGGTGCTCAACCATGTCATTGATCGCCGCATCGCACAGGCAAATGATTTGATCGGCCCTGGGGTACAGCCGGCGGTACATCCATTTCAAGATGCGTGGATACCCGGCGCCTTGCGCTAGAAACGCGCTCGGAAGCGAGGCTTCCCGCAGCAGGATCCTTGGCCGGCCGGACAAAAATGGTCTGGCCAGCATCAGCATCGCGTTTAGATAAATGACGGTCGATAGAATGGTGTCAGGCCTGAGCTGCCTGATCAGTCCAACTACGGCAGGCACACAATACCGCATTCTGGAAACACCCAGGTGATGCACCGTAACCTCGCGCGGGACATCCTCCAGGAATGCTCTTCCCTCTCCCACCAGCGCCAGGTGACATTCAAAGCGAGAATGATCCAGATGACGCAGCAGTATGGTGATAACGCGTTCAGCGCCGCCTACACCCGCGGCAAAGGAAGGAACCAAGAATAGAACTTTTTTTCGGCTCGGGGTCATCGCGGGTTATTCCTTACCGGGCAAAGGTATTCTCATCTTTGTCGCAAATTCTTATTTAATCGGAGCTGGCACCAGCCGGGGGTAGGGTTCATTTTCGGTAGAAAACAAAGTCATTGCAATTCCCACCGCCTCTGATTTCACTATGTTCCAGCGTAAAGCCCCGCTGGATAAAAAAGGAGACCAGCTTTTCCGGCGCCGCAACTTCAAAAGGATATCCACCGGCCCAATCGACTGCGTCATACCAGGGAGACATACCGCGGTCCCTAATGTAATTCCTCCAGCGCGAAATGGTATGTCTAGGGCGGCGGACAAACGGTTTGCCCCAGGCCCAGCACAGGACCAGAACTTCCATCAGCCATTTCGCCGGCCTGCGGCGGCGATTGTAGGCGCGTTTATAGAATTGCCAGAACCTGCTCTTCCAGCCTTGATCGTGGTAAATGGCCACCATCAGCTTTTCAACGGCTGGGATGGTCACAAGATCGAGCGCGTTCCACATATTGCCGGTGTGATGAAGCACTCCCCATGAATAAACAATGTCAAACTGGCCCAGTGAACGGACATAATCTTCGTCCAGAACCGAGCCCTGCTCCACGCTCCAGTTCGTGCCGGGAGCGAACCTTTTCTTCATTTCCCCGGTACATGCAACACTTTGCAGATCATAGTCAAATGAATGAACACGAGAAGCGCCCAGACGGAGAGCGGCCAATGAATGAATGCCGCTGCCGCTTCCAACGTCAAGAAAAGACTTGCCTTGCAGGTCTCCCATCGCTTCCGATAACCTGGCCGTGGCTTCGGCAATACGGTCCTCGTTGACCACGGAGAGGAAATTTGTCCAGTTTTTCCCAAAGGCAAAGCGGACTGCTGGGCCTGCATCTGGCTCTGCTGGCTCATCCGGGCACCCAGCTTTATTTCTTGGAATTGGAACAGCCAACCGCCCTCCGGGTTTGTTTGATCCCGTATCCACGTTTGCGCTAGCGAGTTCTAAGGCAATCGCCGCCAAAAGGAACCAAAAAATAGATTGACGAATTCTCAGCTGGGAGACGCCTCTTTTTTCCCATTTTGGGAGAGATTTCCGCCCTGATCCATGATACGGTGTCTCAACCATCAACACTACACACTGCAAGATACAGACCAAGCTTATCTTATCGGGCCCGTCGCGGGAATCAGATCGTCAGCCAACTCGCCGGGCCGTGTTACTTAAGCTTTTTCAAAATGGAAAGGAGAGATTCACTAAATGAGGAAAATCACATTTTTCAACCTACTGGCAATTACGGTGCTGGGAACGACCGTGATGTATGGCCAGGCCAGCCGTACCTGGGTTTCAGGCGTGGGGGACGACGCGAACCCCTGCAGCCGGACTGCCCCTTGCAAGACTTTTGCCGGCGCAATTTCCAAAACCGCTCCCGGAGGCGAGATTGATGCTCTGGATCCAGGCGGATTCGGCGCGGTCACCATCACCAAAGCCATCACCATTGACGGTGGCGGAGGCCAAGTGGCTTCAGTCCTGGTCAGCGGCACCAACGGGATCGTGGTCCAGGCTAACGCACAAACCGATGTTGTCATCCTGCGCAACCTCAGAATTAACGGCATCGGCTCCGGACTGAACGGCATCCGCTTCCTTTCTGGTAAAGACCTGAATGTTGAGAATTGCTTCATTTTCGGCTTCACCCAGAACGGCGTCGACATTGCGCTCAATCAGGCCTTTGCGGCCTCAGCGCATATCATCAACACAATAATCAAAAACAACGGCGGGGTGGGAGTCAGGGCCACCAATGCCGTCACTCCCGCGGTCGGGGTAATCGTCGACGAATCACATATGATCCTCAACAACATCGGCGTTGAGGCTGCTCAACATGCCCACGTAACCGTTTCGCGTTCCTTAGCCTCAAAAAATACTGCGGACGGTATGAAGTCTGACGACGCTACAACCTCGGATGCGCAGTTAACCGTGTCCTTCTCGGACAGCAACCTCAATACCAATGGCGTCACCGCCACGGCCGGAGGAACTGCCAACGTTGCATTCTCCAACATCGGCCTTAATACCACCTGCGGCCTCAACAACGCAGGCGCTTCCAGCTTCTTTACTTTTGGGAACAACCGGTTGACCGGCACCGGCTTCTGCGGAACCATCACACCGATTCCTCAGCAGTAGCCGTAAAGACTTGAATGTTGATGGGCTGGGCGGGAGCGCCCGGCCCTATTTTTTAGGACTTCTTTTGGGAAGACCAATCGCCCAGTCAAGAAACTTCTTCATGTTCGTTTCGCCGTCGTAGTCAAGGTGCACCCGGGCGAATCCGGCTCGCGCGATTTTTTCCCGCTCTTCATCGTGCTTGAGGTAATACTCAATTTTCGCAATCGCATCGTCAGTGGAATCGTAATAAACCGCCTCCTTGTCTGGAGCAAAAATACGCTCGTGTGCATCCATTCCTGCCTTGTCACACAGCAACATCATCCCGTGCGCGGGAACCTCATACATGCGCATGTTGCCGGTCTCCGCTCGCCTGTCTGAGAGATGCACGTTGATTCCAATTTTGGTCCTATAGTAAAGGTGGGTGCGTTCAGCTTCAGAGATTCCGGCGATCCTCGTCCACATGGCGGGTTTTCCCCGAAGTCTGCGAAGCATGCCAACATATCCAGCGTAAGGCCACCGGCCATGGATTCGCATACGCGAGCCGAATCGCTTCTTTAAGACGGCCAGCCTGTCCATCTTGGAACTGTACGGCGCTCCCACATAGATTAGGTCCAGGTCCCGCTCGCGAAAAAAAGTGTCACCGCGCCTTTGTGCTTCCGCTCGCGGCGGGACCAGGGGCCAGATATCGCGTTCGCCAACGCCGTTGGCGCGGGGAATAACCAACGGCCACCAGTAGCTTTGCTCGCACCCCCATTGGGCCAGCGCATCTTGAAAGAGGAGTTGATCGTTGTAGCTTGGCGAAATATGGAAGGCCCCATCAAACGCCCACAGGTACGGGACGCCGCGGACGTAGGTGGAAAAGGGATCGTCAATGAACCCCAATATTTTGATTGGCTTTGAGAGTTTTTTGCACAAAACTTCAGGATGTACTGGATTGTATATATACGCCACCAACAGGTCAGCGTCGCAGAATTTATCGACAAAGTCGCCGAGGAAACGCATGTAAGAGGAATCTTTGTCGCGGTACATCTGGTCGAGTGATTTTGCCTCGGACAGCTTTTGAAAAAGCATTTGCCGGCTCACGGACGGGAAGTAAGGAGCGGGGTCGAGGCTATCGATGGAATAGCCGTGGAAGTTTTCCATGCGCGGAAAACCGAAAATGCAGACTTTCTTCATCGGCGGTTGGACTCGCCCGCCATTATTTCACGGCCTCAAGGTTCAGGCTCATCAGCTGTCCTTTCTCTTTGTCCATATGAGGCAAATAGGCTTGCGAGTAGTCGTCCAGCCAGGCATGTTCGGAATGGCGCCAGTCATATCTCTTGACCGAGGTAAAGCCGGCTTGCATTAATCGTTCGTGCAAGAGCTTTTCATCAAACACCATTTTGTGGAAGTCATACTCATTACGCTGCCCGCCACTCAGCAGGCCGATCAATTCGGGGAGCTCGCCGGTTTCCTGGTAGCGCTGGGCGACCGCTGCAAAATCGGGGACTGCCAGACGCAAAATCCCTCCTGGGCGGAGGACGCGAAACCATTCACCCAGCACCTGGTCTATCTCGTGCCGCCCAAAATGTTCAAGCACGTGAGAGGCATAAATCAGGTCCACAGTATTGTCCTGAGCAAAATCCAAATGATTTACCGGGACCCGGAAATTCACGTGTGGATGATCTTCAAGATCGACGTGAACGAAGCCGGGTATATGTTTTTTCCCGCAACCAAGGTGTAATTTCATGGTCTTGCGGCGGCCGGTACTTCATATTGGGAGTAAACCTTCTGAATGCCTTCACGCAGGGCAATGCGCGGCTGCCAGCCCAGCGCCGCCAGCCGTGAAGTGTCCAGCAGCTTGCGCATGGTTCCATCCGGCTTTGATCGGTCCCACTCCGGGGGTTCCTGGTAACCCACCACATCGGCAACCAGCTCTGCGAGCTCCCGGATCGTCTGGTCGTTCCCACAACCAATGTTGATTAACGGAGGCACGTCAGGCCGGAACAGGTCGGCCATGCGATCGGCAGGCTGCGCCAGGATATGGACGCAGGCGTCCGCCATATCGTCAGCGTGGAGAAACTCGCGCCGCGGTGTACCGGTGCCCCACAGTACTACGGGCTTCCGGTTGATTTTCCCTTCATGAAATTTGCGGATCATTGACGGCAGCACATGGGAAGTCTCAAGATCAAAATTGTCGGCCGATCCATAGAGATTGCTTGGCATCAGACAGAAATACTTCGTCCCATGTTGCCGGTTATAGGCATGGCACATTTCCACACCAGCAATTTTGGCCACTGCATAGGCGGAGTTGGTCTTCTCCAGCGGGCCGGTCATAAAATATTCCTCGCGAATCGGCTGTAGGCAGTCGCGCGGATAGATGCAGGAAGAGCCCAGAAACAACAACTGCTCGACTCTGTGAAGGTAAGCCTGGTGGATCACGTTAGTCTGGATGAGGATATTTTCCCGGATAAACTCCGCGGAGCAGGTGGCATTGGCCAGAATTCCGCCTACGCGGGCCGCGGCAAGCACCACGTGCATCGGCTTCTCGTCCGCGAAAAATTTTTCGACTTCCGCGGCGTCCATGAGGTCGAGCTCGTTGTGCGTCCGAGTCACAAGGTTCGTGTATCCACCCGATTGCAGCTGGCGCAGCACGGCCGAACCCACCAATCCTCTGTGACCAGCGACGAAAATCTTGTCTGTTCTATTCATTCTTTACTCATCCGGGCAATCTGCCGCTGAAAGGCAAAATAACTGCCCCTCGCGGCGCATTTCCAGTTT
>Ga0137380_10006184_pt1 | contig 10657 bp, 6 predicted proteins | sample SagtaG_17_FD_104809 | JGI IMG/M metagenome (GOLD analysis project Ga0137380, IMG submission 104809) | Vadose zone soil microbial communities from Sagehorn Ranch, Mendocino, California, USA - Sage2_L_100_16 metaG | ecosystem: Environmental > Terrestrial > Soil > Vadose zone | place: USA... | reverse complement strand
TGCGGTAATGGTTCGTACTGAGTAGGTTGAAGCAAGTACGACCCCGGCCCCATAGAGGTCCAGCGGGGCGCGCTCACTGTGCCATCATGACACTGAACACCGCCACGGGGAGGTAACGGCCTGATGGCTCTCCAGGATTCCACCAGAGGATATGTCCTGACAGCCCTGCTGGGACTTTTTCTGACCTGCGGGTGCGAAAGCGGCGCAAGCCCCACAAGCAATGCCCCTGACTCAAGCGGGCCTGGTACGGCAGCCTCAACGCGAACGGCTCAAGTGGTAAGGCTCGACGAGCGCATGATGGCCACTATCAAAATCGCAGCATTGAGCGAAAAGTCTTTCCCCCTGCGCCTGACCACCACAGGAAAAGTCCAGTTCAACGAGGATCAGATGGCTCGCATTCTGGCTCCCGTGAGCGGGCAAGTGCAGCAACTGCGCGTGAAAGTGGGCGATCGGGTCCGCGCAGAAGAGCCCCTGTTTGTCATCAACAGCCGTGAGGTGGCGGCTGCTATCGATGAGTATCTGGAAAGCTGCAAAGATGCGGACCTGGCCGAAAAAATCTATACGATGACTAAAGATTTGTTTGAGCACAAGGCGGCTTCCCGTATGTCCCTGCAACAGGCGGACAGTAACTTCGCCAAGGCCAAAGCGCGGGTGGCTCATACGGCAAAGGCGCTAGAAGTCCTCGGCGTGGAGGTTCGCAAAACAGACCCCTCCGAGGTGATGGACCCGAGGATCCCCCTCAAGGCGCCCTTGGGCGGCACCATCATCGAGCGGCCGGTGACCGAAGGACAGTTCGTGCAACCGGACAGTAATGCGCTCGTTACGATCGCGGATCTGTCCACGGTCTGGGTGCTCGCGGATGTGTTCGAACGCGATCTCCACCTGGTGGAGGTTGGGCAAAAGGCAGAAGTGACGACGGCCGCATACCCCGAGCAAGGATTTGTGGCTCACGTCGACCGGATCGGCGATGTCGTTGATCCAGGCACGCGCACGGTCAAAGTACGCTTTCTCGTCTCGAATCCCGGGGGGCAACTCAAGCCAGAGATGTTCGCGTCGGTCTCCCTTTTCCTCCAGGAATCAGCGCGGGCGCTCGCGGTCCCCGCTCAGGCGGTGTTTACAGAAGGGGGGCACAATTTTGTGTATGTGCAGACCGGGGAGGGGGAGTTTGTGCGGAGGCAAGTAGAGGCTGTCGCTAACGATGGGGACCTGAAGATCCTGAGCGGACTCCAGGCGGGTGAGCAGGTAGTCAGTAACGGTGCACTGCTGCTGCGTCTGCAGGAGGAGAGGCAGGCAACCGACTAGGAGCTGCGGTGATGGTCAAACGCCTGATTGCTTTTGCCCTGTACCAGCCTCTCGTCTTGCTCATGTTAACAGCACTCTTCATTGCAGGTGGCATTGTTGCGTTCCGGTCGCTGCCCATTGAAGCATTCCCCGACGTGACCGACGTGCAGGTCACGGTCATCTCGCTCTTTCCGGGACACGCGCCAGAAGAGGTCGAGAAGCAGGTGACCATTCCCCTAGAGATTGAGCTGAGCGGCTTGCCACATGCCATACGGATGTTTTCGCACACCCAGTTTGGTCTCTCATACCTCGTGTTGACCTTTGACGATGAAGTCACCGACTATTTCGCCCGACAACAAGTCCTCGAACGCTTGCATGACGTGGAACTGCCCGCAGAGGTGCAACCGCAACTGGCCCCATTGACGACGCCAGCCGGTGAACTCTACCGCTACCGCCTCACCGGGGAGAATCTCAGCCCGACTGACCTGAGGACAATTCAGGATTGGGTCGTTGCCCGCTACTTGAAAATGACCCCTGGCGTAGGCGATGTGGTCAGCCGGGGTGGGTTTATCAAGCGCTATCAAGTGAATCTCGACTTGGCCAAGCTGAAGTCGTATGGCACCTCTATGCAGCAGGTCTTCACCGCGCTGAACCGCGGGAACGCCAATGCAGGGGGGAGTTACCTCGAACAGGGGGAACAGCAGTATCTCATCCGCGGCATCGGTCTGCTGCGTTCAAGCGCTGACATTGGCAACGTGATTGTCGCCGAGCGCAACGGCACGCCACTGCTGATCAAGGACATCGCCGACGTGAGCATGGGCACCGTGCCGCGCCAGGGGCTCGTGGGCAAAGACGCAGAGGATGAAATTGTTTCGGGTATCGTCCTCATGCGCAAGGGAGAAAATCCCTCCACGGTGCTCGCCGCCATCAAAGGCCGGGTCGCAACACTGAATAAATTAGTGTTGCCGAAAGGCGTGCAGATCGTCCCCTACTATGATCGGACGTGGCTGATTCACACCACGCTCAAAACCGTCTTTGAGAATCTGCTCGAAGGGGCGTTGTTGGTCACCCTGGTGCTGTACCTGTTCCTCGGCCATTTCCGGTCGGCGGGGATCGTTGCTGTGGTCATTCCCCTGGCCCTACTGTCTACGTTCATCGGTCTCAAGCTGTGGGGTATTCCGGCGAACTTGCTCTCACTCGGGGCAATGGATTTCGGTATCATCGTCGACGGGGCGGTTATTGTCGTCGAAAACATTTTCCGACACCTGTCGGAACACACTCAGACGCGCGACCGCGAGTCCCTGCGCACAGCGATCCTTGACGCCACCGTTCAGGTCGGGCGCCCCACCTTATTCTCGATGCTGATTGTCATTGCCGCCCATATCCCGATCTTCACCTTGCAGCGCCACGAAGGCCGCATTTTCGCGCCCATGGCCTATACCATCACCTCGGCACTTGTCGGCTCGCTGCTCTTCTCGCTCACGCTCGTGCCGCTCCTGTGCTTCGCCCTGCTCCGGAAGCGACTCCCGGAGAAAGAAAATTTCCTCGTGCACGCCTGCACGCGCGTGTACCGGCCAACGCTCACCTGGGCGCTCTACCACCGAAAGACTGTGCTGGCCACGGCGCTGGGTGCACTCGTGGTGAGCCTTTGGCTCGTGCCCCACCTGGGGACCGAGTTCCTGCCTGAGCTGAACGAGGGGACGGTGTGGGTCAATGCCACTTTGCCACCGAGCATTTCCGTGAGCGAGGCCTCGAAAGTGTGCGCGCGCATTCGCGCGCTCCTCCGGCAGTTTCCTGAGGTCGTGTCGGTGATTTCACAAGCGGGCCGACCTGAGGACGGCACCGATCCGAAACCGATCAATATGGCTGAGTTCTTCGTGGACCTGAAGCCTCCCTCAGCATGGACACGGCATATTACCAAAGCGCAGTTGATCGAGCAGATGGACCAGGCGCTTGACGCGCTGCTTGGGGTCGAAACGAGCTTCTCGCAACCGATTCGCGATAACGTGCTGGAGAGCATTTCGCAAATCGACGGTCAGATCGCTATCAAAATATTTGCCGAGGACGGCGCCCTGATACGCGAGAAGGCGCAAGAAGTGCTCCGCACCATTACCCCGGTGCGGGGGGTGGCCCGCGCTTTTATTGATCGAGCCGGTGAAGTCCCGCAATTGCAAATAGAGATCGACCGCCAGCGCGCCGCCCGCTATGGGCTCAATAGTGCCGATATCCAGGATGTGATCGAAACTGCTCTGGGCGGGAAGGTGGCGACCGAGATCTGGGAAGGCGAGAAACGCTTTGGCGTAGTGGTCCAGTTGCGCGAAGAGGAGCGGCGTGACATTACGGCGATCAAAAACATCCTGGTGGATACGCCGGGGGGAGTGCGCGTTCCGCTCGAACAGGTCGCGACGGTGACCGTGAAAAGCGGCAGCATGAACCTCAGTCGTGAGTCGGGGATGCGCGTCGCGGCCCTTGGGGTCTTTATTAGAGGGCGGGATATGGGCAGCGTCGTCCAGGAGATGCAACAGCGGGTCCAGACTCACGTGGCGTTCCCGCCGGGATGCTTTGTGACGTGGGGTGGCGAATTTGAAAACCAACAGCGCGCCATGGCGCGGTTGCTGGTCATTGTCCCCGTGAGCATCTTGCTCATTTTTGTCTTACTTTTTAATGCGTTCGGCTCGGTGAAGAGCGCACTGCTAATTCTGTCGAACGTTCCCTTCGCGCTGATCGGCGGTATTGTTGCGCTGTTGCTCACCGGCATCCCTTTAAGTGTATCGGCTGCCATTGGCTTTATTGCCCTGTTCGGGCAGGCGGTGCTGAACGGCGTGGTGATGGTCAGCTACTTCAACCAACTCCGGGAGGCCGGCGCAGGTCCGTTGGACGCTGTCGTGCAGGGCGCGCTGGTACGGCTGCGCGCGGTCTTGATGACCGCGCTGCTAGCCATGCTTGGTCTGCTGCCCATGGCGCTCTCAAAGGGCATCGGCTCTGAGGTGCAGAAACCGCTGGCCGTGGTGATTATCGGAGGGCTGCTCTCGGCCACCATCCTGACCTTAATTGTACTGCCCACCCTGTATGTGCTGTTCGAAGGCTACAGCATTCAGCCGGCCCTCTCGCTGGAACAAGCGGGGGACCAACCCTGGAACGGCGGACGAGCCACTCAGGATCTCGCGCACCTGTCGTAGAGGGAATGGGGTCTGGGCATGGGATTGGTATGATTGCACTACGGGTGAGCTGGTCGTGCATCTCTCTATGCTGGTCCCCCCAGGGAAGGGAGCGTAGGTCCGGATGAAAACAGATACCCTAGTGACGCTCCTGAGTCTCGTCCTGACCCTAGCGGCGATGATGTACCCGCACGACCCCGTTCACAAGAGCGAGGACACCTCGGGAGCGGCACGGCGTGGCGAACACCTGCTCATCTTCGCGCTTCTAACGGCGACGTTGCTCCTGCGGTTCGCCTACGTCTTCCGCTATCCCATCGAGTCGGACGAACCGCAGCACCTCCATGTCGTGTGGGGCTGGGTGCATGGCCTGCTACAGTACCGTGACGTCTTCGATAATCACATGCCCCTCTTCCACCTGCTCTGCGCGCCGCTCCTCGTCGTCTTTGGCGAGCGTCCGGAAGTCCTGTATTGCATGCGTCTGGCGATGATCCCGCTCTACGCGGTCGTGCTCTGGAGCACGTACACGATCGGCCGGGTGCTTTTCTCTCGCCGCGTCGGTCTCTGGGCTACAGTGTTTGCGGGACTCTTCCCGAGCTTCTTCCTCTGTTCTCTCGAGTTTCGCACCGATGAGCTCTGGACGGCGCTGTGGCTGCTGGCACTTGTCGTTCTCGTCGCAAGCCCTGCGACGCCGGCGCGTAGCTTTCTCGTTGGTGTCATCCTTGGCGCAGCCCTGGGCGCCTCGATGAAGACGGTCCTGCTGCTCACCGCGCTCGGCGTCGCGGTCCTGGCGGCGGTCGTGCTCACTGCCCAGAGTCGCTCACAGCCTTCGCTCCGCCACCTCGGCCGGTGTGCAGCAGCAGCGCTCGTGGGCTTCTCGCTTGTGCCCTTAGCGTTAACACTGTTCTTCACCGTCGCGGGGGCATTGCCCCCGTTTTTCTACGGGACTGTGGAGCATAACACCCTTCCGGGACTCGGCCGCTGGCACACACAGCCAGCGCAAGTGCTCTTCTTTCCTGCAATGCTGCCGTTTTTGTGGTGGGGTGCGCGGACCATCGGGCGCTGCGCCCCTAGCACCAGCATCGGGGCGCGACGGGTCATCATCTTCCTCGCCGCCCAAGTGTACCTCTGGGCGCTCCTCAGTTTCTGGCCGCTGCTCGAACGGGAAGACTACCTGCCATTTTATCCCCTTGCTATCCTCTTCCTCACACCGGTAATCCTGGCACTTCCCAGCCGGATTGCCGTGCGAGCGAGAAACATCCTGCCGACTCACCCTCTCCCTGAGGCTCTTGGTCCCATGCTTGTCGCCGTCCTGGAAATCACGTGGTTGCTAGCAGCCTGGCCGCTATGGCGCGATGGCACGCGCGACGCAGCTGATTTGCTCGTGGATGTACTGCGGCTGACGCAACCGAGCGACCCGATCATGGACCTAAAAGGGGAGACGGTCTTCCGGCCGCGGCCCTTTTATTACGTGCTCGAAGGGATCACGAACGAGCGGATCAGGCGGGGGCTCATCGCTGATAGCATCCCAGAGCGCCTGATCGCGACCCGCACCTACGTTGCGGTAGCGGACAATGATCGGTTCCCGCCGCGCGCTCGTACCTTCCTGCAGGAGAACTACCTGCCGGTTGGTCGTCTGCGCGTGGTCGGTCGGCTCCTCACTGCGCCGGCACAAGACGGCACGCACTCGTTCCCCTTCGAGGTTCAGATTCCCGCCCGGTACGCGATCGTCGCTGAAAGCGGGAGCGTGGTGGGCTGGCTGGATGGCACACCATACGAGGGGGCGCGCTTCCTTGCACCCGCGCCGCATGAATTTCGCTCAGCCTCGGGACAGGGCCGGTTCGCACTCGTATGGGCACAGGCCGTGGAGCGAGGCTTCTCGCCCTTCCCGTTGCGGAGCGGGTCTCCATGAAGGCGCTCTTCAATCCCGCGGTGTGGGAGCGGGTAATGGTCCTTGCGCCTCATCCTGACGATGAGACGCTGGCCACCGCAGGACTCCTCCAGCAGGCAGTAACTGCCGGCGCGGCTGTGCGAGTGCTCTTCGCTACCGACGGCGACAACAACCCCTGGCCCCAGCGGGCCATCGAGCGCCGGTGGCGGATCACGATCGCCGATCGCGCTCGCTGGGGGAGGCGACGTCGTGGTGAGGCACTGGCAGCACTCGCTTGCCTCGGCGTCCCCGCTGACAGTGCGCGCTTCCTTGGGTACCCCGACCAAGGGCTCACGGCGCTGCTGCTCGCTGGAAGCGAGGAACTCCTTGTTACCTTGGCTGCAGAGATCGCCGAGTGGCGCCCAACGCTGCTCGTCACCCCGTCGGCACTCGACCGCCACCCTGACCATAGCGCGCTCGCCGTCCTCGTACGCTGCGCCCTCGCGCGCTTAGGCCCTGACCAGCCCCGATTCACGGAGATCAGCTATCTCGTACACGCAGGCCCGGCCACTCACAATTGGCTTCACCTGCGGCTGTGCACCGAAGAGCAAGCGCGGAAGCGGGCGGCGATCCTCTGCCACACCTCACAACTAGCGCTGAGCAGGCGCAGGTTTCTCGCCTTCGCCGCAGACTCAGAGAGGTTTATCACCCCTGCAGACCCGAGCGCCTGCGACGAGCACCACCCGGTGCGCCGCGCTGTCCTCGACGGCTCCATCCTCCGGCTAGAGGTGGTCATGCGGGCGCGGCCGGGCGCGTTCGGCAAACTGACTCTCTATGTTGCCACTGACGATCTGATCAAGGGTGGCGTGCGGCGCTCTGTGGTGCTTCCGGAGAAACCGGCGCGGGTCAATGTCCATGATGTTGTCTCCGGCGCTGTGATCAGGCAAGCCCGTTTCTGTGGCAATTGGCAGCGGGGTGAGGTGCTGTTCCCGCTTTCTGCGCTGCTTCCTGCCGAGAGTGTATTCGTCAAGCTAGAGCGCCAATTCGGGTTTTTCGACGAGGCGGGGTGGCGCGAGCTCCCGATCGCCCGCCCGCGCCTGGGCATCGCTCCGATCCCGGTTGCCCACCCGAGAGAGACTCGGCCGGACCCAGTCGTGTGCTGCGTGCTCCCTTGCTACAATGTCGCTACGCTCTGTGGAGAGGTGGTGCGTGAGGCGGCCACCTACGCCAATCACGTGATTGCTGTGAATGACGGCTCGACCGACAAGACCGGCCAGATCCTCGACAGCATCGCGGCGGAAAGTGGGGGACGGGTCAGGGTGCTCTCCTTCGCAAGCAATCGCGGCAAGGGCGCTGCCCTCCTCGCCGGGTTTCGCTACGCGCTCAAGAAACTCCCCTTCGACGTGCTTGTTACTCTCGATGGCGACTGCCAGCATCGTCCCGCCGATATTCCTCGCCTCCTGCGGGCGTGGAAGGATGGGGGTGCCGCGCTGATTATCGGCGAGCGCCTACAGTTGGAGGCGATGCCTCTACGGAGTCGTCTCGGTAACACGCTCACCAGGGCGCTCTTGCGCAGGCTCTATCCCGCGAGCCCACGTGACACACAATCTGGCTTGCGTGCACTCGACCGGAGTTTTGTTGAGGAAGTCGTGCGTGTTGTCAAGGGTCGGCGCTATGAGACAGAGCTGCACATACTGCTGCTGGCACTTGACCAGCAGCAGCAAATTCGCACTGTTCCAATTCCGACCGTCTATCTTGACGGCAACCGCTCGTCCCACTTCCGCCCTGTTATCGATTCACTCCGCATCTACTGGGCGCTGCTCGGCTGGCGCCTCCCTGTCTTACACACTGGCTCGTTTCCGCAAGAGACTTTCTGGGCCGAGGATGTCAGGAAATATTTTTTGACAAAGAGATAAAAATGCTCCCCTGCTGATTGAGCAGGCAGGGGAGGTGCTCGCCTCGCGCTGAGTCACAAGTGCAAAATCAGACTCATACCAATTTGCGGTTCACATGATCGATATATTGCGAAGCGTGAAGAAGGTCTGTTATAGTTTTCTATCAATGCGCCTCCGCCTGTGCATCAGTGGATTGGTGTCCTTGTTGCTAGCCCTTACGGCCTACGGCGCTAGCTTCTCCTCCCCGCAGAGAGACGTAGAACCATCCCCGAGTCGCCCGCAGTCCCCCGTCGGTACCTCCCTGGTCCTGTCAGATCTCGATGGTGACGGCCTGGTTGACCAAGCGACGCTGGGGATGGGGGGCTGGCAGAATAGCATCGAGCTAGATCTGAGCCGTACGGGTGAGCTTGCGGTGCTGCCGTTCAGCAGCAAAACCGGCGCCTCCGGGGCGCTCTTTGCGCAGGACCTCGATGGCGATGGGGACACCGACCTGCTCTGGCGGGGGTTCCTACAGCCGACCGAGGTCATTATCTGGCTCAACGATGGCTCCGGGCGGTTCGAGTGCCTGTGTCCCCCTGAGCCCCACGACGGGGACCTCGCCATTGGCGGCTCAGGGGTCAGTGCCTCTCACACCCGACGGCCAGAGAGTGCCCTGAACCCCGAACGCACTCCTACACCGGAGTTGGTGCTTACCCACGGCTGGGATGTCCACGCCGCCGCGACCCAATTCAGGAACCACCGGCTAGAGCGGGTCTGGGTACCCTCTTGCTCACAGCGACTCCCCACCGATCGCGGGCCGCCTTTCTTTCTTTGCTAGCAGCCTGCTGAAGAACTTCTTGGTCCCCCTCAGGTAACGGAGGGGGACGGCGTCAGGGTGTGCAACTCCGCTTGGCACGGGTTCGCGCTGAGCGGGGCAAAGCCCGGACAGGTCCTTCTGTCGGCCCCCTGCTAGACCTCCTTCACCTGTATCCGATTGATACTCGTTGTCTCTCAGGCAGCGGTAACCAATCGTGCACGGTCAGGCGATAGAAGTATCCTTCTTATCCACGGGGGAGCGCTCTAATCTCCGAGGAACAGACTCGTAGGAGAAAGGATTGTTGAAGATGGAACCGATCAAAACGAAAGAGGTCGAAAAGGTTACAAGCGCGCAGTCCGGCCAAGAAGCGCCGCCACAAATGTCTACAAGCGAAAAGCCCGCGCGCCCGAAGCTTGCGGCTTACGCCGCCATCGCTGCAAGAGTGGCAATAGTGCTCGCGGTGAATACCCTCCTGACTTTCGCCGGGAGCAAGTTTACGAGCTTATTAGGCCCTAACAATACTATAGCGACCTCAGAGAGCAGACAGTCTACTCTAGAGCCTACGCCTACTGCGGCTGTGAATGAGGTGAAGCTCGATGAGCGGCCGCTGCAGCGCTTTCCGCTCGCGACCGTCGGCCTGAAGACGTTCCGCATTGAGAAGAGTGCGACGGGTAAGATCGCGTTCAATGAAGATGCTCTGACCCCCATCTTCTCGTTCTACGCGGGTCGTATCGTGCGTTTAATCGCCAAGCCCGGTGACTTGGTCGAGCCTGGCTCACCGCTCTTTGAGATTGACACGCCCGACCTGATGCAGGCCGAGTCCGATTTGCTCACCGCCAATGCCTCGCTGGCAAAAGCGAAGACCGTGCTGAACCTGGCGCGGCGCACTGAAGACCGCCAGCACGATCTGTATCTTCACAAAGCCGTCGCGCTTAAAGAGTGGGAGCAGGCGCAGTCAGACCTGCACACTGCCGCGAGCGACGTGCGGGCTGCAGAGGCCGTGCTGGCAGCCGCACGCGGTCGGCTGCGCGTGCTCGGCAAAAGCGACGCCGAGATCGCGAAATTAGAGGCAGGGCACGGGATCGATCGAGTCGCGAGGGTCGTATCGCCGATCGCCGGCACTATCATCGCGCGCAAAGTTAGTCCGGGGCAATACGTGAGGCCAGATAATACCGAGCCGCTCTTCCTCACCGCTGACCTGTCCACCATGTGGATGCTGGCTAACGTGTATGAGACGGATGTGCCCCTGATCCAAGTGGGGCAGCCGGTGGAAGTGCGTGTCATGGCGTATCCTGATGAGGTCTTTACCGCTCGTATCGACTATATCGGGGCTGCGGTTGACCCGACCACGCACAGGGTCAATGTCCGTTGCGTTGTGGACAATCGCGCGCAGAAGCTCAAGCCGGAGATGTTTGCCACCTTTCGCATCGTCACGAGCTCTGCGGTGCAATCACTCGCCGTGCCGGTGAGCGCCATCGTGCATGACGGGGAGAAAACGAGCGTCTGGGTCACACAGCAGGAGCAGGGCTTCGTGCAGCGAGAGGTGAGGAGCGGGCTCGAGCAAGACGGCTACACGCAAATTCTCTCCGGATTGCAGCCTGGGGAGCAGGTGGTGTCCAGCGGGAGCCTCTTCCTCAGCAACGCTGCCAGGTCGTAAGAG
>Ga0137380_10006181_pt1 | contig 10662 bp, 14 predicted proteins | sample SagtaG_17_FD_104809 | JGI IMG/M metagenome (GOLD analysis project Ga0137380, IMG submission 104809) | Vadose zone soil microbial communities from Sagehorn Ranch, Mendocino, California, USA - Sage2_L_100_16 metaG | ecosystem: Environmental > Terrestrial > Soil > Vadose zone | place: USA... | reverse complement strand
TTCGTCCGGTAGCTGAGCCGGGATCTCGCTCACCCGGCTCTCCGCACCCTGTTGCTCCAGATATTTCTGCTGGTAGCCATAGATCTGGGCGCCACCACTTCGCGGGGTGGCAACCGAGAGCGACGGTGAAGGCGACGACGCTGACGCGGACCCCGTAGCCGTACCGGGCCGGGGGCGCTCAGCGAGGGAGAACTGCAGCTCGGGATAGGTTCGGATGGCAATGTAGAGGTCTTCTACACCGTCTCGATACTGCTCAAGAACGGCGCCACGCCGCAGATAGACCGAGGTCTTGGCGAGATCGCGGGCGGTCTGGACATCGCTTGCGATCTCGATTCCTATCGAGGAACCGCCAAAGCGCGGCTTGACGATATACGGCCCGGCGAATGACGGCTCCGGTGCTGACGAACTCCAGGCGATGCGGGGCAGCACAGGAAGCCCGGCGGCGTCCATCATCCCGCCGAAGGCGAGCTTGTCCATCGTGAGCGCAGCGCAGGCGGCGGTGGGTCCGGTATACGCAATCCCGGCGAGGTCGAACAGGCCCTGCAGCCGGCCGTCTTCGCCCGGGCCGCCGTGGCAGCAGTTGACCGCGGCCGAGATGTCGATCAGGCTGCGCCGGCCGAAGGAGCGCGTCTCGTAGAAACCCGGCTCGCCGCTTCCCAGTTCAAGACAGACCTGCCGGGCGTCCGAGGGAACCCCGTCAAGAAACGCGGGCGCCTCGAGATCGGGCCGTACACGGAACCAGCCATTCGACTCCGACCAGTAAAGGACGACTGGCTCACGACCGTTCCGGGCTAGCACGCGGGCCGCCTGCAGCCCGGTGAGGATGCTGACGTCGTGCTCCAGAGATGGTCCGCCGAAGACTACCGATGGACTAGGCATTCACGCTCCCTGCCGTGATTTGGTGCGCACCACACCGCTATTCACGGGTAGTGGTCGGGTAGGTCGTTTTCGTAGAGAACCGCGTCGCCGACAGCGAGATGACGGCGAACCCAGGCGACCGCCTCGGCACGGTTCTGGCAAACGGTTATGGCGGCCTGGCCGCCCGCCGCGCCCTGCAGCAGCGCACGGCGGTTCGTCCGCCCGACGATGAGGACGTCGGTAGCTATCGCCGCGGCACGGCTGGCGAATTGCTCATTCGCCCGGAACTGCTCGCGGCCAAGCTCGACCATGCCGGGTGTCACGACCACCGTTTTGTGGTTGGCGCCCGCCGACGCCAGTGTCGCGAGGGCGCCGACAGCGCCGTCCGGGTTGGAGTTGTATGTGTCGTCAATGATGACAACGCCGTTCGGCGCCGACACCACGGTCTGACGGTGCTCGGGCTTGGGCAGGGTCTGCAGGCGCGAGGCGATGTCGGGCCCGGGGATGTCCAGCGCGAGCGCTACCCCGACGGCACAGGCGAGGTTCGCCGGAAATCCTCCCGGCAGCCTCAAATCGCCGAGCGGGTGGCCCTGTACGGAAACGGTGAGCCTCTCGCCGTCCGCCTTGACATTAACGTCAGCCGCCGGATCGACCGCTGAGCAGCGGATCAGCCGCCCGCCTCGCCGAGCGTAACGCTCGGCTATGCCGCTGAGATGCGGGTTGTCCACGTTGATCACACCGACCTGGGCACGCTCAAGGATCTCCGCCTTCGCGCTCGCGATGACATCGAGCGAGCCCATTCGCTCCAGGTGCGCTGGCCCAACGGCGGTGATGACGGCAATCTCGGGGTTCAGCCACTGGCAGAGCGCCCGGATCTCACCCGGGCCATAGGTGCCCATCTCCGCGACGAAGACCTCGGTGCCCGGCATCAGCCGCTCGTTGATCGCTCGTGACAGCCCGGCCATGTTGTTAAAGCTCGCCGGGCTTGTCACGGTGGTGTACTTGGATCGCAGCAGGTGCCCGGCGTAAAACTTGGTCGAGGTCTTGCCGTAGGAGCCAGTGATCGCGACCACCCGCGGCGAAACCTCGGCGAGCCGACGGGCTGCCGTGCGCACGAACCCGGCACCGAGACGCCGCTCCAACGGCGCCGTTACGGCAAGCGCCAGGTCGGCGAGCACCGGAGCGCCTGCCGCGAGGGTGGCGCCGACTCCAGCCGTAACGCGCCAGGCAGAACCGAGAACCGCGATCACGATGACAAGGCAGGCGCCGACCGCGGCCAGCGTCCGCAGCCGTCTGGTCCACGCGAGAGCGGCGCTGTGACCCCGGTATGACAGGCCACGCGGTGCTGCGAGACCGAGCGCGCCCGCGGCGGTGGCCCCCTCCCACCAGCCGGCCCATGCGGCGGCCACGCTCACCACAAGCAGCACACCGAGCAGTTCATTGACCGGCCGGGATGCCCACCAGCGGATCGCGAACCGGGTCACCGAGCCTGCGATGTAGTGCTCACGCTGAGCGACGCGCAACCAGCGCACGCCCCCGGCAAGCGCGGCCGCCGCTGTCAGCGCGCCGACAACATCGCCGATCACCGTGAACTCACCCGAAGAAGCCTGCGCACAGACTCACCCAGCGCATCCGGAGCCGACAGCGGCGTCATGTGCCCACCGTTCTGGATCACCTCAAGTCGCGCGTCATGAAGCAGGCCGCACGCAAGCCTCGCAACCTCGAGCGGCGCCGCCGTATCGTCTGACCCCCAGACGAGTTCCACCGGGCACATGATGCGCCGCAGATCCTGCTCATAGGACTCGTTGACGACCCGAACCAGCGTGGCGCGCATGACTTCGCTAGCCCGCCGGTAGTCCTGCGATCCGTACCGGTAGCGCAGCTTGTCCATCCGGGCCGCCGAGACGAGCCCGTGGCGGTGGCCCCAGCGCGCCGCGCGGAAGCGCCAGGCCGTGGATATGCCGGACGTCCTGCGAAGCAGCGGAACACCGGTCAGCACGACACCGGAGACGAGTTCCGGCCGCGATGCCGCCAGCCGCACCGCTAGCCGGCCACCGAAGGAATGGCCGAGCAGCACTTGTGGCCGGTCCAGGGCGGCCATGGCCTCGGCTATCAGCGCCGCACAGGCCATCGAGTCGAAGGCCTCGGGTGGCTCGGGTGACGCGCCAAAGCCGGGCAGGTCGAAGGCGAGTGCGTTGAGCCCGGCGAGCGGGCCAGCAAGGTCCTCGCGGGTCCTCGCCCAGCCGTGCAGGCCGACGACCTCGACTGGAGCGATGCCGGTCCGCTCGGCGAAGAGCCTGCCCTCGCAGAACGATACGAGCAACGTCCTCTCCCGAACCTTGACTCTCACCACTTGCGATCGCCGACCTTCGACCGACCACTTGCGATCGATGACCTCCGACCAACTACTTGCGATCGACGACCCTTCCACCAGCGACTTGCGATTCACAACTTGAGACTCACCACTTGGAATGTCCGAGCAGGAGTCCTTCCGTGCGATGCTCAGGTTCGCTCTAGGCTAGCGGCTCGGCGCAGGTTGGGTGATCGACCCTGTGACGCCGCCTCGCAACACTCCGGGACAGCCAGGTGCGCCGTAGGCTCCGGTTGGCGCCGCAACGGCTGAAAGGTGGCGGACGATGGCTGCTTAACGGCTGCGCCACGTGACACGCTTGTGACAGGTGGCGCAGCCGTTAAGGAGCAGTAAAAGACGGTTGTGGCATCGGGCGTCTAAGCTCTTGCAAATGGGCGGAATCTCCATCAGCACTCCCGGTCAAGAGCAACACCTAATCGACGCGGCTCGCGGTGGGGACGGGGACGCATACGGCCGTCTCGTGGGGCCCTACAGAACCGAGCTTCACGCGCACTGCTACCGGATGCTCGGCTCGGTTCATGACGCTGAGGACGCGCTGCAGGATGCCTTGCTGCGCGCGTGGCGCGGGCTAGCCCAGTTCGAGGGGCGAAGCTCGCTCCGCTCCTGGCTTTACCGCATCGCGACCAACACCAGCCTCGACATGATCGCGCGGCGTCCCAAGCGGGTGCTCCCGATCGGCTACGGACCGGCCACCGATCCGCGCGAAGGGCCTGGCGAGCCGGTCGTCGAGTCGGTGTGGCTGGAGCCATATCCCGATGAGAGGCTGGGCCTGGAGGACGGGTTTGCCGCGCCGGAGGCACGCTACGAGCGGCGGGAGAGCGTCGAGCTGGCTTTCATCGCGGCGCTGCAGTACCTGCCCGCGCGCCAGCGTGCGGTGCTGATCCTGCGCGAGGTGCTCGGCTTCTCCGCGCAGGAAGTGGCACAGACGCTCGATACGACGACCGCCTCGGTGAACAGCGCACTGCAGCGGGCAAGGAAAACGGTCGACGAGCGCCATCCAGAACAGAGCCAGCAGGCCACCCTGCGCTCGCTCGGTGACGAGCGTCTCGCCAAGCTGGTGTCGGATTACGCCGACGCGTGGGAGCGGCGCGACGTGGACACGGTAGTCACGATGCTGACCGAGGACGCGACGTTCGCGATGCCACCGCTTCGCAGCTGGTTCCAGGGGCGCGACGCGGTCGCCACCTTCCTGGCCGGATGGCCGCTGTCGGGGAGCTGGCGGTGGCGCACCGTTCCCGTTCGGGCCAATGGCCAGCCGACCCTCGGCTTCTACGCCTGGGACGACGAGGACGGGAGCTACCGTCCGTTCGCGCTCAACGTGCTCACCTTTCGCGGCGACCGGATCAGCGACGTCACCGCCTTCGTGACGCGGTCCACGCGGCTGCCCGGTCGCGAGGTCTACGCCCGGTGGCCGGAGCAGCCCGCCGATCCCGGACGTCTCGAGGACGCCTTCGAGCGCTTCGGCCTGCCTGACCGGCTGAGCTGACGCCAGGCGTGTGGCGCGTTGCGCGGCCGTGACCCGGTACGCTACCCGGTGACGGCTGGGGAGGATCCGCGCGCTTCCTGCCCACCGCTGCGCGGGCGTAGCTCAATGGTAGAGCCCCAGCCTTCCAAGCTGGCCATGAGGGTTCGATTCCCTTCGCCCGCTCCACCGCGAAACCGCAGGTCAAACGGCCTGTCGTACATGAGTGCGATGAAGCGGGCCGAGCACGGGACATCAGATGGGCCACACACGGGCCACAAGTCACGCGGTTCTAGGGTTTCGGGGCCGGTTGCAGCCGTTGGCTTGTGCCTGGCGGGCGAGCCCGCCGAGTGCGTTGGCGATCACTTGATCACGGTCTCTGGTGGCGTGCTGGTAGATCATGGCCGCGCGGATGCTGGAGTGCCCGAGACGGGCCATCAGTTCCTTGATCGTTGCGCCGGATACAGTACTGGTAAGTGTCCCACCTGTGTGTCTCAGGTCGTGGAAGTGCAGCTCAGACGCGCCTGCTGCCGCGCATGCGGTGTGCCAGATAGGGCGGAAGTTCGATCGGCGCAGGGGTGCACCCTTGGGACCAATGAAGACCAGGCCCCGCTTTCCCGGTTGTACGAATCGGTCTAGGTGCCAGCGAAGCTCTGGCACGAGGTCAGGTGGGAAGGCCACCATGCGCCGACCGGCGGCAGACTTGGGTGTTTCGGGAAGCAGGTCGCCCTTGTCGAATTCCGCTATTGTCTCGATGATCCGGATTTCACACGTCTCTAGGTCGATGTTCTCACGGCGCAGGGCAACGAGTTCGCCCCATCGCAGGCTTGCGAAGGTAGCCAGTAGCACGAGTGTTCGGTAGCGAACGGGGATGGCGTCAGCGCCCGCAGCGCGCGAGCGCGAGGACGAACGACGTTGAGGCCGCAAGGCCCCGCGTAGTCTTGGCAGTCCGGGAAGCGCCCCAGCGGGGTGCTTGGCTTCATTTGATCCTTTACGGATCGGCTTCGCTGAGTCGGCCTGGAGCGCGGTTCCAACGTCACCGCTGGCCCGTCGGTTATACCCGCTCAAGACCGCGGCTTCGGTTGTTCACGGCGTGGGGGGGCGTCGATCTCGGGGACGTACGACACCCCGGGGGCAACGTACCGAACGCAGGAACATGACACATAGCTCCAGCCGATTGGCATACCGTGGTCATCCCATTTGGAATCGCGCTTGACCTGATCGGTGCACCCGCTCTGGTCGTGCACGGACACGGGGTGGCCGCATGTGCAGTCCTCCTGCCCCGGCGCCGAACGCCGACGAATGGCCCGAGCAGTGACGTAACCAGCGATCCATCCGGCAGCAACGAGACCGCCGCCCGCTAGGAGGTCCAGGAACATCGTCGTATCCTTTCGCTCTCGATGCTCATGTGTCGCGGCTGGACGGTCAACCGGGTAAAGCCTCACACGAGACAGTACAGCGACGGCAGCGACAGCGATGGGCGTCCAGCTGCGCGCTAACCGTGCCGAGGCCTGTCGCGCCGGGGCCGGGCCGGACAAAGCGCCCCAGCGCCCCCCACGACGGACACCACGACGGCCCTTTGGCTGTGACAACTTTCTCTACGGCTTCAAGGGTGCACCTTCGGCGCGCCGGGCAGCGTTGTCGGCCTGGACGACCTTCTGATACGTGAATCGGCCGTTGGCCGGTTCACATGCATCGCGTGTGGCCCCACGGGAGCCATGAGGATCTAAGCAGCGGGTCGGCCGTGCCACAGACGTGCCATGCAGCGGGAGCTTCCACGGTGGCTGACGTCACTCACGGGCAGAGCGCCCAGCCCCACCAGTGCAGATGTCAGCCCTGTTCACACCGGTTCCGGGTTACCGATCTTCCAAGCTGGTCATGAGGGTTCGATTCCCTTCGCCCGCTCCATTGTATGACGTATCGTGATACACTTATCATGTGACCGTAGCCATCAGTTTGCGCCTGGATGACGAGACGCTGCGCGCGCTGAACCAGCTCGAAGCCAGTGGGTTAAGCAGGTCTGAAGCCATCCGCCGGGCAATCATCGACAGCGCCGCGCGGCTACAGCGGCGCAAAGCGCTCGCCCAAGAAGTCGCGGCACTCGAAGCCGACGAGGCCGATCGCCAGGAAATGCTGGAGGTAGCGGCCGTGATGGAGAGCCTGCGTGCTCCGGGGTGACATTTATGAACTCCGAATGCCACGCGGTCAGGGGCACGAGCAGCGCGGACGGCGATTTGGTGTCGTGGTTCAGGCCAACGAGTTGTTGCCAAGGTCCGTTGTGCTTGTGGCGCCGACTTCTCGCAGTGCCAAACCCGCATCGTTTCGTCCTGAGATAGATCTACTCGGCGAGAACACCCGGATCCTGGTCGAGCAGGTCGGCGCAGTCGACGCGGGCCGCATCGGCGACCTAGTCGGGAGGGTCACCCCGCAGCAACAATGGGGCATCGACGAAGCGCTCTTGACCATTCTCGGCCTACGGTAGTGGAGTTTCCGCAGGCTGTCGCCCACCACCGTGCCCGTGGCAGGTCGAGCCCAGATGCCGTATGTCCCGGTATCCCCGGTCCCACGCCCGCCCGTGCCGCATCGGCCGGACCTTCTCGGCGACCTGGCCGACCAGCTCATCGGTCAGCGGGGCTGCACCGCGGTCGTCGACCAGCCCCGCCTCAACCGCCGCTTCCACATACCGGCGGGCAGTCTTACGGTCCACCCCCGCCTGAGCGGCGGACCTTCCGCAGCCCGACACCGAAGCGATCAGAACCCCGGCCGCGGCGCGCCGGATGGTCCCGTCGCTGGCAACCGGGTGGTCCCATGCTCGTGGCGAAAATCCCTCAGGATGGTCCAATGACCGTGGCAGGCGACACCTGGATCTAACGTGTGCGCTGGCGCGGTACCGAGCGGCGACTTCGCCCACTTGCGCTGGACTCAACCGCAATGCATAAAGCGATAAAGTCAGCTTACCATCCTGCGATCCTCTGCGCGTTAACCGTCATGGTTGTGCCCGCCGCCATAGCTTTGGTGACCCGATCACGCCAAGCTGTTGATACTGGGGGACTCAGGCGTATCAAGCCTTGCCCAGAATTCGAAAGGCCGTCCATGCCAAGAAGAATATGGCTGCAACCTCGGCACATACAGCAAGAAAGAGAAACCAAGACTTCAAGCTGTTCTGGACGCGTTGGGAGTGCAACACCATCACTTGTGCATCCACAATATTCACTTCTGGATCTCGGTCTTCCTTGAGACTAAGCACATAACGTGTCCGAAGTCCTCGGTAAAGAAGAGGAGTATTTGTGACCAATGCGAGCACTGAAGCTGCGACAAAGAGCCATAGCGAGGTTTGGAGTGGGATCCGCTCGGCGCGAACAATGTTGGCGAAGGTCCGACCTTTGCTGATGACGGAAGTGAGCGCAAAAATGAGCGTCACCAATGTCCCGGAGGTCGTTATTACTGTAATCGCTCGTTGCTCCAAAGACTTCTTGCGATCCCATTCAAGCCGCTGAAGTTCGTTAGCCAAAAGGGTAGCCGAATCGTTGAGTTGATTAAGCGGTTTGTTAGCATCCGTCATCGGTGCAGACCCCCTATAGCCATAGCGTACAGCCGATCGGTAACCCACAAATCCACGAACTGGCACGTGGGCGCGGCAATCCGCCGAAATAGTTTGCGACGACGCCGCTTCTCGGCGCGGGCGGCTCGACGTCGTTCCGATCGCTTGACAGCGGGCTGGCTCTTCGCTGTCGGCTTAGAATCGGCCGTCGAATCGTGATTGCTAGGCTGCACCGGCCCCTCCGAGTTCCGGAAACTACTATGCTAACCGCTCGGGCTGGGCGCTGGGGCGTTTACCTGCAGTGTGCAGAGCCGACGAACGGCAACACTCGATCGACCGGCGAACCGACCCGCCGCATCTGATCTTGCCCTCAGCCTTGAGTGCGACCTCCTTAGCCATGTGCCAGGCGGCCACGGGGAAGATCCGCTGCGCTCGGAGTCCATGGCGCTGCACCCACACCGGCCCAAGAGATCCTTACCCCGCCGGAGTATCCGCCGACCAGCTGCAACCAGCATGTTCATCCTGTGCAGTCGGCTAACCAACATTATGATCTCGATCGAGTAGCATTAGCAGCTGTCAGGAAATGAGTTCAGGCGCCTGGTCGATGAGCTGCTTGGCCCGCTGGAATGACAGTCCAAGTACCTTGCTGATGTCACGCAGTGGCAAGCCCCGGTCGTAGAGGCGCCGCGCTGCATCGCGTGATAGCCGGGCAGCCTCTACTTGAGCATTCGCGGCCCGCTCATGCGGTTCTGCTGACGGGGCCAACTCTTGGGCGAACATCTTCCGGTAGCTCGATATGGATGTCGAACTCGAAGGAGTCTGGTGACACGTCCTCCATGATCGCGACTAGATCGTGGGCCATAAGCTCCACCTCACGCAGATGCTTGGCCTGCGCAGAACGCTCAATTTCTGGGACGCGAATGCACCAGAACCGCCTGTCACGCTCAACGTCAATACGAGAGGTCTTCAATTTCGCTGCAGTCCTTTGCTCGCAGTGGCGCGTGGCGCACGCCCACCCGCCCGCAACTTTGTACTCCAGAGTGTCGTTACGCCGGGTTCTCCGGGCACCAAAGACAACACTCCGGAGTACAAAGATGTATGCTGCGGTGTTCCAATGCGATGCTGACGGAGAGCCTGCGTCCTCCGGGTGACGCGCACACGTTCCGTACGCCTCTCTGCCCAGCCCAGGGCCGAGCTGGTCCGAGGCCTGGAATGTCGTCAACCCATGGTGCCGGTGAATGTCGAACTGTCTGGGTGGGCGATGCCCATGGCTATACCGAGCACGCTCCAAAAGGCGGGTGACAGGGCAAGCCAACGCGTGCGGCCGAGGCCGCTGACCTGCTGGCAGCCTGTGGCCTCGACGGTCACCGCGCGGAGCATCATTGCGTCAACGGTGAAATTGAGCGTATAGATAATGCCGAAGTCGGCGGGGCAGTGATAGGTACCGCGTGGCATCGGGGGCAGCGCGCAGACCGCTTGTGCTACTGCCCGCGCTCTCTCAGGGTCATTGACGGTGACCTTAGCCGGGAACGTGAAGTGCTCATGATTGCGCGGCAAGTAATTGACCCTCTCGATCACCAGGCGATCTGCGCGCTTGGCGTGGGCGCATACGCCGCTGGCCGCGTGTGTCCTTCCAGCCAGCCGACCCGTGGCGCCGATGCCCTGGCCTAGGGCGGTGCTGCCGCCGACCGTCAGCGCGCAGCAAGCCAAAACGGCTACGACGGACAGCGGACGGGGTGCATGCCCGCGCGTGGCTTGTCTGGTTGCGCGCATCCCCACGCTTTCCTTCCTCCGCGCGGGACAGGGCTGCTGTCCCGGGCTGGCCCGGACTGTCGCGCGCTGTCCCGTGCTGTCCTTCGGCGCCTCGCCTTTACCGCTTGGACGAATCCTGTCGTCAGCGGGTTGCACCTCGGTGAGCATGAGGCTCATCGTGGGTCATAATGACGCGCGAGGCCGGAGGCTGTAGGCCGGCGGCGACCGCGGCAACCGATGGCCCCAAGAGCGCGGGATCATGCCGTGACGGACGCTAACCAACACGAAGGCAAGGCCGTACCCAGTCGGCCCCGCCATTTCGCGGCAGTGGTTCACGGTCGCTGCCGGGGTAGTTGCCCTGCTCAGCCTCGTGCCGCCGGCGGAAACCTACGCGCGCAGGTACGTCTTCGCCGAGTCACCTCCGCTCATCCCACGGCTCCCGCGCCAGCAGTGCGCCGCCATCGCAGCGCTTGCCATGTGGACGATCTGGACAATCGCCTACATTCTTGGGTTCTCTCACGTTTCCTGGTTCAGCGCCTATGGCCACGCGGCGGGCGCAGCGCCCGGAACCGGGCTGAGTGCGGTCGCCGACCAGGAGATCGCGACCGTGTCGCTGTGGGCGGTCGCCGCGGCGTGCTTTGTTCCGGTCGTGTGCGCATCGCTCATGCGGTGGCTGAA